>Ga0065704_10001076_pt1 | contig 11654 bp, 14 predicted proteins | sample SwiRhicommuniRL2_FD_59091 | JGI IMG/M metagenome (GOLD analysis project Ga0065704, IMG submission 59091) | Switchgrass rhizosphere bacterial communities from Rose Lake, Michigan, USA - RL2 v2 (version 2) | ecosystem: Host-associated > Plants > Roots > Rhizosphere > Soil | place: East Lansing, MI | reverse complement strand
CGCGCCTGCCCTGCCGCAGTCGGCCGTCCGCCCCGAATTTCGCGACAGCGGCCGTCCTTTAATCTGATCCAACCCCATTTTTTTGAACCGGCGACCGTATTTTTACGGCTAACGGTCCATTAACAGTTCAAGTCTCTGAAAAATAATAAAATTAAAATGGATCATTTTTTCGGAACCTTGGGAACCGATTGGCTTCGCCATGTGTTCTGCATACCGGATAGCAAATCTTTTGCCCCCCGCTCTTGCTATCCAAAAAAACATGAGCCCGGAACGCATCTCCCCCCCCCGACGCGTTCCGGGCTCAGATTTTTGTGGGCTCATCATCCTGATATTAGAGATATTTCCGGTTGCGGAACGTAACTCCCGGCTGTGGGTTCTCCTCCTCAGCCGCCGGATGGCGCGGCCGTCTGGCTTCAGTTTTCTAGGAGACGATCATGACCAAGAAGATCCTTGCCGCCCTGCTGCTTACGGGTTCGCTGATGGTAGCAGCGTGCAATACAGTAGAAGGCGCCGGCAAAGACGTGCAGAGCGCTGGCCAGGCTGTGGAAAACGCCGCGCAATAAGCGTCCTAGAGGCTCCCACCCTTGAGGCCCGCTTCGGCGGGCCTTTTTGGTGTCAGGTGGAGAGGTCGGTTGTTTCAGCAGCCGCGGCTCCGCGGGCTTGTTTGCGGTCGGTGAACCAGATCGCCACGATGGTGATTTCGTAGAGCAGCAGCAGAGGAATGGCGAGCATAAGCTGCGAAACGACGTCTGGGGGAGTGAGAACGGCGGCCAGGACGAATGCGCCGACGATCATGTAGCGGCGGAGGCCGATCAACTGGGTACGGGTGACGAAACCTGCTCGGTTGAGCAGCATCAGCAGCACCGGCATCAGGAAGCTGATGCCAAATGCAAGAATGAACTGCATGACTAAAGTGAGGTAGGCGTCGGTGCTTGGCAGGGCCTCGACCGGTATTCCTCCGCTATCGCCTTGGAATTGAAGGAAAAAATGGAAAGCGGTCGGCATTACTATATAATAAGCGAGGCTGGCGCCCATCAGGAACAGCACCGGCGTCATGACCAGGAACGGCAGTAACGCCTTCTTTTCCTTGGCATAAAGGCCCGGCGCGATGAAGGCCCAGAGCTGGTTCGCGATTATCGGGAAAGAGAGACAAAAAGCACCGAAAATCGCCACTTTCACCTGCACGAAGAAGGCTTCGTAGAGCTTTGTATAGACGAGCCGCCCGCCGCCATCGCCGAAGGCTTCCTTGAGGGGATGGACGAGAAAAGCNAACAGCTTGTCCGANAAGTAGAAGCAGATNGCTCCGGTGATGAACAACGCATACACGCATTTCAGGAGCCGACCCCGCAGTTCGATCAGATGGTCGAGCAGCGGCGCTTTNGTNTCGTCGATGTCCTTCATGCCGAAGCGTCGCCCTTACCCGTTGCCGATTGCGCTGCGATATAAGGTGGACCCTCTGCGGCAGGCGCGGGCGTGGAGGCAGGCGCCGATTGGGCAACGAAGGGGGGCGGCGACGCGTCGGCACCCGGCAAGGGCGCAGCGGTTGGTGCGGACAGCGGCTCCATCACAGGAGCAGCGGACGCGTCAGCCGGATGTTCCTGCATGATCCGCCGGTTCTGGTCGGCCCACTTTTTTTCGAGTTCTTCCATTTCGACTTCCCGCACCATGGCGTCAATGCCGGTGCGGAAATGGCGCGCCATGCCGCGCGCCTTCCCGACGATCTGCCCTACCTTGTAAAGCGCGCGCGGCAAATCCTTGGGACCGATCACGACCACCGCGACGATCACGATCAGCAAAAGTTCGGACGAACCGATATCGAACATGCGCGCCTACCGTTTGGGCGTGAAAAAATCAGGCCTTGGTCTTTTCTTCGGTCGCGCTCGGTGCGTCCTGTTCGGGCACCCGATGCCCTTCGATCCGTGTCGCGGGCTTGGCAGGCGTGATGCCGTCATCATCGTCGGCCATGCCCTTCTTGAAGCTCTTGATGCCCTTGGCGACGTCGCCCATCAGCCCGGAAATCCGGCCGCCGCCGAACAGCAGCATGACGACCAGGAGAACAATGACCCAGTGCATCAGCGAAAAGGAACCCATTTTAACTTTCTCCTGTATCGAAGCCCTTTCTAAGCTTCTTCCTCATCATTTTCCAGAACGGATTGGGCGCCCAGGCCCTCCAGCGCAAGATCGACCGGATCGAGCAATCCGGCAGCGCGCAGATCATCCATTCCGGGCAGATCCCGGCGGCTGCTAAGGCCGAAATGTGACAGAAATTCGTGCGTGGTCGCATAGATGAGCGGTCGCCCCGGAACTTCGCGCCGTCCAGCTGGGCGAACCCAGCCCGCCTCCATCAACACATCCAGCGTCCCTTTCGCCACCTGAACGCCGCGAATTGCCTCCACCTCGGCACGGCTGACGGGTTCATGATAGGCGATGATCGCGAGCGTCTCCATCGCCGCGCGGGAAAGCTTGCGCGTCTCGTCCTTCTCCCGCCGCAGGATGTGGGCCAGATCGGCAGCCGTCTGAAAATGCCACCGCCCGCCCCGCTCAACCAGATTGATGCCCCGCCCGGCATAATGGTCCGACAATGCAGCGAGAGCGGCAGGCAAGTCCCCAGCATCCCCCACATGCAGCCGCAGTTCAGCGGGACTGAGCGGCGTTTCAGCAACGAACAGCGCCGCTTCCACCGCGCGGATGAAGTCATCTGGCTCTTGAATCACAAAAGGCGTCCCCCGCTCTGGTCCGGCAGAGCGGCGCGCAGGTAGATCGGCTCGAAAATGCCTTCCTGCTGTATTTCCAGCCGCCCCTGCCGCGCCAGTTCCAGTGCCGCGACGAAGCTGCTGGCGAGCGCCGATCTTGCCATCGGCCCATCCTGACCGTCAGGCAGGAAGGATTCAAGCGTCGTCCAGTCAATCGCCGCGCCGACCAGCGTCCCGACCCGCTGGATCGCTTCATCCAGCGTCATGACCGGCCGCACCGCAACCATATGAACGGCCGGCTGCGTCCGCGCCCGGACCTGCCCATAGGATTGGATCAGGTCATAAAGGCTGGCGGCCCATTTCGCCTTGCGGACGAGGCGCAGTCCTTCGGGGCGCGGGCGCACGAAAACATCGCGGCCGATACGGTCGCGCGCCATCAGCCGGGCGCCCGCCTCCCGCATCGCGTGCAGCCGCTGGAGCCGCAATTGCAGGCGGAGCGCCAGTTCTTCGGGGCTCGGATCGGGCTGGGCCTGCTTGGGCAACAGCAGCGAGGATTTGAGATAAGCCAGCCAGGCGGCCATGACGAGATAGTCAGCGGCCAGTTCCAGCTTCAGCTTCCGCGCACCTTCGATATAGGCGAGATATTGCTCGACGAGCGCGAGGATCGAAATTTCGCGCAGATCAACCTTCTGACTGCGGGCCAGCGCGAGCAGCAGGTCGAGAGGCCCTTCCCAGCTATCGAAGCTGACGGTGAGCATGTCCGGACGCGGTGCAGGCGGCGGCGCGAATAGGTCGTTCATGCCTGGAGCGCTCCCCTTACAGGGGAGGAATTAGGATTTCCTTTCACGCGGGCACCAGCGCGAGCAGCGTGTCGCGGGTCGCGAGGAGTTGGTCCAGCGGGGGATTTTCCTTGACCAAGCTAGCGCCGGTCATGGCGCAATCGAGACGGGTTCTTGACCGCGGGCTTATCTCCGGGAGGAGATTGGCGATCCCCACCATATCGTCCATCCGGCCCCAGCAATTAAGCGCGAGGTCGCATCCGGCCGCCACCACAGCAGCGGCAAGTTCCGGGATGCTGCCCTTCAGCGCCTTCATATCCAGATCGTCGGACATGAGCAGGCCGTCAAAGCCGATACGTTTGCGGATGATCGTGTCGATGACCGAGGCGGAGAGGCTTGCCGGAAGATCCGGGTCCCAAGCGGTATAGACGACATGAGCGGTCATGCCGATGGGGGCGTCCTTCAACGCCTGGAACGGGGCGAGGTCCATCGTCAGTGCTTCTTCGTCCGCCGTCACGATCGGCAGTTCGTGGTGACTGTCCACCATCGCCCGGCCGTGGCCGGGCATATGCTTGACGATGCCTACCACGCCGCCTTCGGCCAGTCCTTCGATCACCGCTCGGCCGAGCGCTGCGACGCGCATGGGTTCAGCGCCAAGCGTGCGATCGCCCATGATGTCGCTGGCGCCCTCCTGCCGGACGTCGAGCAGCGGCAGCGCATCGACCGTAATACCCGCTTCGGCAAGAGTGACGGCAATAGCGCGCGCGTTGGTGCGCGCTGCGGCGATGGCGCTGGAGGGAGCAAGGTCATACAGGCGGTCGAACACCGCACCGGGCGGGAAGCTGGGCCAGACGGGGGCCTGCATGCGGGCGACGCGCCCTCCCTCCTGATCGATCATGATAAGCAGGTCGTCGCGGCCATGCAGCGCGCGCAGATCATCAGTAAGAGCGCGTAGCTGCGTAGGATCGACGATATTGCGGCGGAAAAGGATGTAGCCCGCTGGCTGCGCGTCGGCGAAGAAGGCGCGTTCATCAGCATTGAGGGTTTCGCCGGAGAGGCCGAAGATTACCGGTTTCATGGATGAAGATGGTAGCGGCGAAGGAGCCTGCTGTCGAAGGGGTTGTTTGGGGCGGCAATCAAAGCGCGGCCTGTTCCCTCTCTCCAACCTGCCCCCTGAAGGGGAGAAGGAATAGGGTCGTTAGTTCACCACGAGGCAGCTCTCGCCCGCGACCTTTAGCCTGCCGCAGAGGGTATTTGCCTGAGTACCCGCAGTGGCGCGGAGGCGATACAGGGTGCTGCCGCCGACTTCGGTGGGCTCGACCGACATGGTGAGCGGCGCGAGATAGGCGAAGCGTTTCGACAGGCGCGTCCACGCATCGCGCGCGCCGGACTGGCTGCCATAGGCGCCAAGCTGAATCACTGCGCCGCCTTTCCTTGCGGGCTGGCTGGCCGCGGGGCGGACGTTGGTTTCGTCTGCAACGCGGGCGGTCACGCTTTGCGAGGGCTTGCCGGGCGTCACCTGACGCGGCTTGGCGGGAGCAGTCGGCGTGACAGGCGCTTCGGGCACTCGGCTGGGGTCGATGCGGCCATCGCGGGCCACCCCTTCGCTGGCCGCGAAGCTGGCATCGCCTTCGCCCTCGAACTTCTTGGCGTCGGCCTCGTTGGCCGGGACCTTGTACTCGCCCGCGGGTGCAGCGATCAGCTTGCCTTCGCCGCCGTCGGCAGAGCGGTTCTTGAGCAGCCAGATGCCTGCGACCACGCCGCCAAGCAGGACGAGAGCGCAAAGGATGAAGCCGAGCAGGCGGACAGGCGAAAGCCCTTCCTGCTCCTCATCTTCAACACCGGGCTCGAGCCAAGGCAGACGCTCCTCGTCATCGAGATCGAGCCGCCCCCTCGCAAAGTCGCCCATTTTACCCTGCCTCCGCCTGGCTATTGCATTTCCGTCAATGCAGCCACACCCATGAGGGCAAGGCCGTTACGGATGATCTGCCCGATTCCGCGGCTTAAGAAAAGGCGCGCAGATGTTGTCTCAAAATCATCCATCAGGATGACGCGAGCGCGCGGATTGTCGTTACCCAAATTCCACCAGCTGTGGAATTCAGAAGCCAAGTCATTGAGATAAAAGGCTATACGGTGAGGTTCACGGGCGGAAGCTGCGCCTTCGACCACCCTGGGAAACTGTGCCGCCAACTTAACAAGGTTAAGTTCCGCAGTCCCAAGGCGGGACAGATCGGGGGCAGGAAGTGCGATTCCAGCCTCCTCTGCCCGGCGCCCGAGCGACGAAATGCGGGCATGGGCGTACTGGACGTAGAAGACTGGATTGTCTTTCGACGCTTCCACCACCTTGGCGAAATCGAAGTCCATCTGGGCGTCGGCCTTACGCGTCAACATGGTGAAGCGGACGACATCCTTGCCGACTTCGCGCACCACATCGGCCAGCGTCACGAAATTGCCCGCCCGCTTGGACATCTTCACCGGCTCGCCATCGCGCAGCAGGCGGACCATTTGGATCAGCTTGACGTCGAAGCGTGCCTTGCCTTCGGTGAGGGCCGCGACGGCGGCTTGGATGCGCTTAACCGTGCCCGCATGGTCGGCGCCCCAAATGTCGATCAGCTGGTCAGCGGATTGGGCCTTCTGGAAATGATAGGCCATGTCTGCGCCGAAATAGGTCCAGCTGCCGTTGGATTTCTTGATCGGGCGGTCCTGATCGTCGCCGAACTTGGTCGAGCGAAACAGCGGAAGTTCGACCGGCTCCCAATCTTCGGGCGTTTCACCCTTGGGTGCTTCAAGCACGCCGTCATAGACGAGATCGTGATCGCGCAGCCATTGTTCGGCAGCTTCGGGTTTGCCAGCAGCCTGAAGCTCGGCTTCCGAAGCGAAGATGTCGTGGTGGATGCCGAGCAGCGCGAGGTCGCTGCGGATCATCTCCATCATCGCGGCCACGGCCTTGGTGCGGAAGAGGACCAGCCAATCGCTTTCCGGAGCGGCTACGAACTTGTCGCCATGTTCGGCTGCGAGCGCCTGGCCTACCGGCACCAGATAGGCACCCGGGTAGAGCCCTTCCGGGATTTCGCCGACATTCTCCCCCAGCGCTTCGCGGTAACGGAGATGGGCGGAGCGGGCCAGGACATCGACCTGCCCGCCTGCATCATTGATATAATATTCGCGGATGACCTTATGCCCGACATATTCGAGCAGGGTCGCGAGTGCGTCGCCTACGACAGCGCCCCGGCAGTGGCCCATATGCATCGGGCCGGTGGGGTTGGCGGAGACATATTCGACATTGACCGTCACGCCCTTGCCAGCGTCAGAGCGGCCATAATCCGCCGCCTCGGCATGGATGGCGGCGAGTTCGGCGCGCCAGGTGGCGTCGGTGAGCATCAGGTTGATGAAGCCGGGCCCAGCGATGGCGGCGCTTTCCACCTCTTCAAGCTTTTCGAGGCCGCCGACGATCTTTTCAGCCAAGGCGCGCGGGTTGGTGCCCGCTGGCTTGGCCAGGACCATTGCGGCGTTGGTCGCAAGGTCGCCATGGCTCGGGTCGCGGGGCGGCTCTACCGTGACGGGCTTGCGGTTAAGACCTGCGGGCAGCGTGCCGTCAGCCTCCAGCGCGTCGAGTACGGCGTTCAGATGAGCGGTGAAGCGTATGTAGAGGGACAAGGGGACGGACTTTCTTGCAAAGTCCGTTCGTCCTGAGCCTGTCGAAGGACGCGCGTGGGCTTCGACTTGTCTCAGCCCGAACGGAGAATTGGGCTGCGCTTAGCGTGTCGCGTTATATCGGAGCTGATCCTGGGTCAGGTTGAACCCCACGAGCAGCTCGAAACTGGTTCGTTGCAGCGCCGCCCGAACATCGGGCTGGGCGAAGGGATCGATGGCCGCATCGGCATCGCCCGCCTTGCGCTTCTGCGTGATCTTCGCCTGGATGTCCGCGGGCAGCGTCGCCGCGGCCTTATCAACATAGGATCCGGCCTTGGCGGCCGCGGTGGCGCGGTACTGACCTGCGGGAAAGTCCAGCACGACCTGGCCCACCCGTTTCGCGACCACGGCGTTGCCGCCACGCACCACGGCGGAGAAGAAGGGCAGCGTCACCTGGCGCGCGACGGTGGCGTCGCTGCGGCGGGCGTTCACAGTGAAGGTCGCTTCGCTATAGAATTGCGCGCCCTCCGAGCAGGTCGAGCGCAGATTGCTGATGTTCGCAACCACGTCGATCGCGCGTGCATCGGTGCTGCCGGCCGGATTGAAGAGGGTGATATCGCCCGTATAGGCCGGGATCGCCGCGACGGGACAGGCCGAGCGGACGGCTACGATGCCGCCTGTGGGATCGATTTCCCCCCGGCGCGAACAGCCTGCAAGGGCAAGGGCGAGCATTCCAGTCAGCGCAAGTCGAGAAAAGGTCACGAGGCAATCCCTTGGGAACAGGCTGGGGCTTCTTATCCGCACCCCGCCGCTCACGCAACCGAAAGGAGCGCTCGCCCGTCCCTCACCCCTTCCTTCCGGCGCGACATTGGCCTAAGCGGCAGCCATGACCGCCCGTTCTCCCTTGAAGCTGCTGATCGCCGCGCCGCGCGGCTTTTGTGCAGGTGTCGATCGCGCCATCATCATCGTCGAAAAGGCGATCGAGAAATATGGCGCGCCCGTCTATGTCCGGCACGAGATCGTCCACAACAAATATGTGGTCGATAATCTTAAGGCGAAAGGCGCAATCTTCGTCGAGGAGCTGGATCAGGTGCCCGATGGCGTGCCGGTGGTCTTTTCCGCCCATGGCGTGCCCAAGGCCGTTCCTGCGAAGGCCGAAGAGCGCGGCCTGGACTATCTCGACGCCACCTGCCCGCTGGTCAGCAAGGTGCATCGCCAGGCGGAACGGCAGGTCGAGGCAGGCCGCCATATCCTGTTCGTCGGGCACAAGGGGCATCCGGAGGTCGTCGGCACCTTCGGCCAGGTCGATGCAGGTCATATGACGCTGATCGAAACGGTGGAGGATGCGGAGACTTTCACGCCGGCCGATCCGGACAACCTGGCCTTTCTGACCCAGACGACGCTGTCGGTCGATGATACCGCCGCGATCGTGGAGGCATTGCAACGCCGCTTTCCTTCGATCCACGCGCCGAAGGGCGAGGATATCTGCTATGCGACCTCGAACCGGCAGAGCGCGGTCAAGGCCATAGCGGCCCATTGCGACGCACTTTATGTGATTGGGGCGCCGAATAGCTCCAATTCGCTGCGCCTTGTAGAGGTCGCCGAGCGCGAAGGCACGTCCGCGCGCCTGATCCAGCGGGCCGACGAGATCGACTTCGGTTGGCTGGAGAATGTCCGCACATTGGGCCTGACGGCCGGGGCGTCCGCTCCCGAAGTGCTGGTGCGCGAAGTTGTCGATCGGCTGGCGACGCGCTTCGACGTGACGGAGGAGCAGGTGGAGACGGCGCGCGAAAGCATATCCTTCAAATTGCCCCGCGGGCTGGAGGCAGCGTAAGGCGATGGCGGTCTATACTCATGTTCCGGCCGAGGAGATCGACGCCTTCCTCAGCCGTTATGACGCGGGACGGCTCGTTTCCGCCAAGGGCATCGCCGAAGGGGTAGAGAACAGCAATTACCTGCTGGAAACCACCGGCGCCGACGGCAGTGGGCACCGCTACATCCTCACGCTCTACGAAAAGCGGGTGGATGAGGCAGACCTGCCATTCTTCATGGACCTGCTCGATCATCTGGGCGCACGCGGCTGTCTGGTGCCGCGCTTCATCGCGGATCGGGAGGGCAAGCGGCTTCAGCAGCTTGGCGGGCGGGCCGCCTGCCTGATTGAATTTCTGACCGGCATATCCTTGACCGAGCCCACAGCGGCTCAGGCGCGGGCAGCCGGGGCCGCGTTGGGGCAGTTGCACCGCGCAGCTGAAGGCTTCACGAGCGAGCGGCGCAATGCGCTGGACCTTGCCGGATGGCATGACTTGGCGGCGAAATGCGGGGAGCATTTCGACGAGATCACGCCGGGGCTGGAGAAGCGAGTCGCAGAGGAACTGACTTTCCTTGATGCACATTGGCCGGCTGACTTGCCGCATTCCGTGATTCACGCCGACCTGTTTCCCGACAATGTGCTTATGCTGGGTGATGAGGTGACTGGCCTCATCGACTTTTATTTCAGCTGCACCGACATTCGCGCTTACGACCTTGCCGTCACGCACAGCGCCTGGTGCTTCAGCAATGACGGGGCAGAGTTTTTCTCGGAGCGTTCGGACGCGCTCCTGACGGGTTATGAGGCAGCGCACGGCCTGTCCGACGCAGAACGGGCGGCCTTTCCGACGCTGTGTCGGGGCGCAGCGCTGCGGTTCCTGCTGACGCGCGCTTATGACTGGATCAACACGCCGCCCGATGCGCTGGTGACGCGCAAGGATCCCCTCGCCTATCTGCGTCGGCTGGATTTCTATGCGAGTGCCGGAGCGGAGCTGCTGGCTGCGTGAAAACCCCTTTCCCGTTCCGTTCGGTTCAAGCGCAACCCTTTCACGACCTCGCTCGACATGAGCCGAGGCGGGGATGACCGACCTCCCGCAAGTTGAAATCTTCACCGATGGCGCGTGCAAGGGCAATCCGGGACCGGGCGGTTGGGGAGCGGTGCTGCGCTTTGGCGACAAGGAGAAGGAAATTTCCGGTGGCGAGGCGATGACCACCAATAACCGCATGGAGATGATGGCGGCAGTCGAAGCACTGAACGCGCTGAAGCGTCCGTGCCGGGTGACACTCTATACCGACAGCAAATATGTCATGGACGGCATCACCAAATGGGTGTTCGGCTGGCAGAAAAATGGCTGGAAGACCGCTGACAGAAAGCCGGTGAAAAATGCTGAGATATGGCAGGCGCTACTGGCAGCAGCCGCACGGCATCACGTGACCTGGCAGTGGGTGAAAGGTCATGCAGGCCATCCTGAAAACGAACGCGCTGACCAACTCGCCTGTGCGGCGGCCGAAAGCTTCCGGACGTAGGGGAGCGTTGGCAGACACTCCCCTAGATCCGACGGGCTCAAGGATAGCGTTTCGCCCAGTCAGCCGGATAAGGTGGTTGCCACGGATTTCCAGCGACCCAGGTCGTACCGCGCGGCGCGAAGCCTTCCTCGACGGTCCCTGCACGCGCCATCGCATCCTTTAGCGCGGCCTCGCGGCATGAAGGCACGACNGCGGANCCGCTGTCCGTTTCGCCCAGCTTGTCGCACAGGAAACGAGCNGTGAGCGCCAAACGATGGCGAAGCTCATCCTTCCCAGCCTTGGTGCTGAGGTCGAGATCGGCGTAGCTGACAGGCTGCGAAAGAGATCGCACACTGTCCGGCGCTTTGCCGATGACGGTTATTTCCTCGCTATTCTGAGCAAAGCTTGTGCCGCTGCTAGCCATAAACAGCCCCGATAAGATCAGGGCTGAACCTGATAGTATCGACTTCGTCATGACGGCATCCTCCTATTCAAGGATTGGCCGCTTCTTTATTGTTGCACATCCAAGTGCGGGGCGGCCAGCGACTTAACGTGAGGGGTAGCGGTTCGTTCCGCTTGGGACGCCGAGATGCGGCGGCTGAGCTTAGCTGAAGCGGGCCGGCGAATAGATTGCTGGCTCTATCGCGGCGACGGCGTCATGCCTTGCGCTCCCCGTCAGCAAACTGGCGCCCAGCAGGGCGGCGGCTGGTGCCGTCTGGATGCCGAAGCCGCCCTGCCCTGCGAACCAGAAGAAGCTCGGGGCAGCGGGATCGAAGCCGAAGACGGGAGCGCGATCGGGTGCGAAGCTGCGCAGACCTGCCCATTTTCGCTCAACAGCTTCGATCGGCCAATCGACCACCTCCTGAAAACGGGCAATCGCTTCTGCGACGGCCAATTCTTCCGGTGCAGCATCGCAAGCGGCTGATGGTTCCTCGTCATGCGGGGTCAGCCACAGACGCCCTGGCCCTTCCGGCTTGAAATAGAAGCGCGACGACAGATCCATGATCAGAGGCAGATCAGCCGATGGCATGTCGGGCACGCGCAGTTGCACCACGGTACGCAGTAGGGGCGTGATGCCGATCGGGGCCACGCCGCTGCGCTGCGCGACATCGTCGGCCCATGCGCCGGCCGCATTCACCAGGACGCCGCAGTCGATCGCGCCTCCACCGGTCTGGAGGCGCCATCCTGCGGAGCCGCCACTGGCGCTTTGCAGAGACGCGCCGAGCTGCACCGTCCC
>Ga0065704_10002011_pt1 | contig 11661 bp, 7 predicted proteins | sample SwiRhicommuniRL2_FD_59091 | JGI IMG/M metagenome (GOLD analysis project Ga0065704, IMG submission 59091) | Switchgrass rhizosphere bacterial communities from Rose Lake, Michigan, USA - RL2 v2 (version 2) | ecosystem: Host-associated > Plants > Roots > Rhizosphere > Soil | place: East Lansing, MI | reverse complement strand
TCAGGTTCTGGGACGGCCGGATGGAAAGAGCGCGGACGAGCAAACGCTGCGCTTCGGAGACAGATACCTGAACTTCAGCGAAGACAATCGGCTCGTGCAGATCACTGAAGCGCAGTAACGAGCGGTCGGGAACTTTCACCCGGGATGCCGTCGAGTTTGCCAGTGGGCGCAACGTCAGGCTCATCGCTGGAGAAGAACTGCGGGAGTTGGTGCGCCAGGTACGCCGCGAAAAATCGGAGGCTTTTGGCCAGGCCAAGCCGCCAGTGGCCCAATCGGCGCCGGCGCCGACGTCGGCCTGCCCGGTCTGCGGAAGTTCCATGGTGCGTCGACAGGCGAAGCGGGGAGCGAACGCAGGCGGGCACTTTTTCGGTTGCAGCCGCTATCCCGCATGCAAAGGAACTCGAGCGGCGTAACTTGGGGGAGCCCGTCCGGCGGCATAGGGCAGAACCCGCGTATGGGTTCGTGCCGTATGCCGCCAGCGGAGTCGGGCGCGGGCGCCCGGCGAGAAATGCCGCGGCTGAGCCGCGGCAGGGCTCAGCGCGTAGCGGCGCGGCCCGGGCGCGCGGGCTGCTTGGAATTCTTGTCCGCCGTCGTCGGGTTCTCGATGGCTTCCAGCAGCTTCGTGTCCAGTTCGGGAACGGCTTCCAGGCTCTTCGCGTCCTCGACCAGCGGCTGGAGCTGCTCGTGCAGCTTCAGCGACAGTGCGTGCAGGTCGCGATAGCGGGCGACGAGCGTCGTGCCGTTGCGCAGTACGTCCGCCGACTTCTGGTCCTGCTCACGCTTTTCGGCGCGCAGGGCATTCAGTGCCGACTCGACCTGGCGACGCGAATCCGCCTCTTCCTGCTTCTGCTTCTTGAGCGTGTTCAGCTTCTTCAGGACGTTTTCGGGCGTGTCGGCCAGTGCCGCGTTGATCGCCTTGAGCGACTGCTCGCGCTCGGCGAGCCGCTCCTTGACCTTCTGCAGGTCCAGCGCGGCGGCAGAGCGCACGTTCGCAAGCTGCTGGACCGCGCGTTCGTGCGCGGCTTGCGCCTCGGCAGCGGCCTTCTGCGTGGCGGCCAGGCTTTGCTCGCTCGCGGCGAGCTTCTGCTCGAGCGCGGCGATGGCGACCTTCGCCTCTTCCTTAGAGTTGAAGAGATCGGTGTCTGCCTTGGCGACCTTCTTCAGCGCACCTTCCAGTGCTTCCTTCAGCTCTTCCTGGGTGCACTCCGGGTTGAGCTTGAGGGCGTCCGTTGCCGCCCGCATCAGGATCTGCTTGCTGATGGCGAGCTCTTTCCAAACTTTCAATTGAAGGTCGTGTTGCGCTTGACTCACATCGTTCCTCATGGGTCAGGGAATCAGGAACCGGGGCGCGAATTGTAATCAAGAGCCGGGCAGGCTGGCGGGATTTACCTCCGGCCCGGTGCGTTCGTGTGCCAAACACCGCGTGGTTGCTGCGTTTCGGCGCGCTGGGGTGGTGCTGGAGCCGTCCCGGAGGGACATCGAGCAGGCGGAGGCTGGCCCTGAAAGCGTGCCGGGAGCCGACCGAGGCGGGCAGGAAACACTCGCCGCAGGCTCTATATATAGGTGCTGCAGCTCGCGAAACCCGCTTGAGCCAGGCCGCGCCACCGAGCGTCGGCCTGCGACCGGGTATCGGTCACAGGCCGACGGTCGTCAACCGGTCAGAGGTGGTACTTGAACATCAGGCTGATGGCGTTCTGGTTCGTGTCGAACCCCGGGGAGTTCGGGATCTGGTACTTGTTCCACCAGAGGTCCCACTCGACACCCGCATAGAACTTGTCGGGCGAGCCCCAGATATTGCCGAGGTCGACCGAGATCTGCGGATTGAGGTGGTAGTTCCAGCCCTCCGATCCCAGGCCGAGCACCCAGTCGAAATAGCCGTCGGCGAGGAACTTCGCCTTGCCGATCGTGAACGGCCGGGCCGCGACCATGGTGACCTGCACGTCGTGCATGCCGCCCCTCGCGCCCTTGGTGAGCTCGTTACGGCCGTACACGTTCAGCTGGAGGTAGTTGAAGCCGGCCTTCTGCGCGTCGATGTCGAAGCCGACGCCGACCAGCGCCGCCTCGGCCGAGTCGGAGTCCTCGCCGCGCTCGTACGTGGCGGCGATCAGCGTGTCTTTGATCAGCGAGAACGACAGGTCCTTGCCGAGCATCTTTCCGAGGCTGAAGCGCGGGCTGATCTCGCCGTACCACGTGCTTGCGTCGTCGCCGCGGGTGTCGCCGTGAAACTGGATCGCATCGACGAAGATGAACAGGTCGCCGATCTTCGAGCCGCTCGCATGCTCGTACGTGACCGTCGACTGCTCTTCCGGATCCACCTTGAAACCCGAGCCGTACGCCAATGCCGTGAGGCTGTTGTCGGCCCAGTAGATGAACGACGGAGGATCGGCGGACACCGGCGCCGGCGGCGCCGCGTCCTGCGCGTGAACGGTGCCGGCGCTGATCGCGCCCGCAAACGACAGACTCAGCAAACATGCAATTCTGGAGTTCATGCTTTGACCAATCGCGCTCGACGGGCGCGTCCGGCGCGCATCCTGCCAGTCCGCGGCGCGGGCGCAATACGTCAGTACCGACGTCGGCCGTCCATTGGCGGGTGCGTGGCGGAGCGCGCCACGATTTAGAACCTATCCATGGGCGGCGATGCGATCACACACGATGGTGGCGGGCCACGAGTTCGACTAGAGTCGCGCGCTGTTTGCGGTTGCCGGGGGATGGTCCGTCGGCAAGCCGATCACTTGCCTAGGGCCAACCGATGTCCTTCCTCGATCGCACCTTCCAGCTCAATGCGCGCGGAACCAGCGTCCAGACCGAAGTACTGGCCGGGTTCACGACCTTCCTGACCATGGCGTACATCGTCCTGGTCAACCCCTCGATCCTCAGCACGACCGGCATGCCGGCCGCAGGCGTCGCCGCCGCGACCTGCCTCGCCGCCGGCATCGGCTGTCTGATGATGGGGTTCATCGCCAACTACCCGATCGCGCTCGCGCCGGGCATGGGCCTCAACGCCTACTTCGCCTTCACCGTGGTGCAGGGCATGGGCGTGCCGTGGCAGACGGCGCTGGGCCTCGTCTTCATCTCCGGCGTCCTGTTCCTGGTGCTGACGTTCGCCGGTGTGCGGCAACTGATCGTCAGTGCCATACCACGCGCACTGTTCTCCGCCATCGCCGCCGGCATCGGCATCTTCATTGCGTTCATCGGCCTGCGCGGCGCAGGCGTGGTCGTGACCAACCCCGCCACCGTGGTCGGGCTGGGCGACATCCACGCGCCCGCGACGCAACTCGCCCTGCTGGGCCTGGGCATCCTTTCGATCCTGACGGTGCTGAAAGTGCGCGGCGCGATCCTGATCGGCATCGTCGCGACCGCCGTGCTCGGCTGGGTCCTGGGCCTCGCGGCGTGGTCGCCGCAGCCCTACGACGTCGAGCAGATGACGGGCACGGCGTTCCAGCTCGACATCCCGGCCGCGCTCGGCATCGGCGGCCACGGCTTCGGCCTGGCGCTGGTGGAGATCCTCTTCGTCTTCCTGTTCGTCGACCTGTTCGACAACGTCGGCACGCTCGTGGCGGTGAGCAAGAAGGCGGGGCTGGTCCAGCCGGACGGCACGATCCCGCGCCTGAACCGGATCCTGTTCGCCGACGCCAGCGCCACGGTCGTGGGCTCGCTGGCCGGCACCTCCACCGTGGTCAGCTACATCGAAAGCGCCTCGGGCGTTTCGGCGGGCGGGCGCACCGGCCTGACGGCCGTCGTCGTCGGCCTGCTGTTCCTCGCGACCCTGTTCGTCGCCCCGTGGGCGCAGGTGATCCCGGCGGCCGCGACGGCACCGGCGCTGATCCTCGTGGGCGGCATGATGATGGCGCCGCTGATGGAGATCGACTGGGACGACCCGGTGATCGCGATCCCGGCCTTCCTGACCTTGATCACGATCCCGCTGACGTTCTCGATCGCCAACGGCCTGTCGTTCGGCGTGATCGCCTACGCGCTGCTGAAGATCGCCTCCGGTCGCGTCACGCGCACCGACAGGCTGCTCTTCGCGCTCGCGGCCCTGTTCGTGGCGCGATTCGTGTACATGGCCTTCGAGGCCTGAGGCAGGCTTAGATCCCGCGAAGCGGGATCGGGGGTGGGCGGCAGACCGCCGGAGTCCACCCCTCGCAGCGTAACCCCCTCGTCGTTCCGGACGAGGGGGAAGCCGCGGATCGCGACCGGGCCGCGACGGCCCGCGCACCAGGACCTACTTCGCGAGTTTCTCGAGCTGCACCGCCACCGACTCGGTGTACGTCACCGCGACGACGTTGCCGGGGCTCAGGGTCTTGAGGTGCTTCTGCGCTTCGGGATCCTTCACGTGGATCTTCTTGGTATCGCCGTTCGGCAGCGTTACCCACAGGACGTTGTTCGCCAGTTCGACGGCCGCCACCTTGAACGACGACGTCAGCTGCTGGCCGACCTCGGCGCCACCCGGGATCCGCTGTGCGGTCTGCGACGCGCCGCCGGGGATCTCGCCCTTCGGCACGACCTTGAACGCCACCGACTCGGTGTACGTGGCCTTGACCACGTCGCCGACCTTGATCTGATCGAAGTTCTTGACCTGCGACCCGGCTTCGACGTCGAGCATGTCGCCGGCTTCCGTCTTGAGAGTCACTGTGCGTGTCGACGCGTCGATTGCCGTCACCGTGGCCCGCGCTTCAACCGTTTCGGTCCTGGACAGCGGCTTGGAGGCCTGGTCGGCCAGCGAGACAACGGGCAACGCGAGCGAGGCTGCCAGCAGGGTTGCGAAGATCCGACTCCTCATGACGTTCTCTCCTTGGCGCTTGGCGCCGACGTAACGAATCGAAATGGTACGCGCCTCCGCCGGCGTCACTCGAACAATCGCAGGATGCTCTGGTACTTCTCGACGTACCAACGGTTCTCGTTGTTGTACTTCGGGATCGTCACCGGGTAGACCGCGCCTGCATATTCCTTCCAGAAGCACGGGCAGGTGACCCTGGGGCCGGGCGGGTGGTCGCCGGGGGGGCGCAGTTCCTCGGGGTTCACTCCCACCCGTTTCATGACACCGTAGAGCTTCGCTGCATTCCTGGGGCCGCCGTTGTACGCGGCGACCGGGAAGATCCCGAGCACTGCTTGGTTGTTGCGATACGGCGCGCGGATCTCAGACCGCATCTGCGCCAGTTCGATGTCGAACAGGCAGATCGCGGCCTTCATCGAGTTCAGCAGGTTCGTGGCGCCCCGCTCGAAGTTCGGGTCGAGCCTCGCCGCCGGGCAGCGGCGGACCACCAGCGCGTAGGTGCCGTTGCCTCGCCTGTTGGTGAACTGCATGGGGCCGAGAGCCTTGGCGCTGGAGACGCTGTAGCGGTAAGCCTCTTCGCGCTTGAGGCCATAGTGGCTCAGCACGTCGTCGAAGGCTTCCGTGCTCTTGCGCAGGAAGTCGGCGTCGTCCGTCTGCTCGATGACCGCAAGCGTCGTGATGACCGAGGCGGGGACGACGTCCGCGAGCAGTTCCCCCGGGAAGGCGATGCTCGGAGCCCGGGCGGCCCGCAGTTCGTCGATGGCTTTCTGCGCCGTGCCCAGCAGGAACTCCTTCCCGCCGCTAACGAACATCGGGTCGAGCGTGTCGTCGTTCGACGGCAGGTAGACGATCGGCGTCGCGGTCCGGACGACGTCCTTCCAGCGCTTCTTTGCGATCAGGGCGCTGTCGAAGACCGGGAACTTCCTGCCATAGACCTTGAGCGGTTCGCCATCCTTGGTGAACGCGAACATCAACCGCTCGGCACCCGTGCCCCGGACGTGCCGTGCCGTCACGCCCGGTGTGCGCACGAGGAACTTCAAGGGCTTCTTGCCGGGTTTCCACTTGACTGGCGGGCGGGGGATCTCGACGTGCGCGATCGTCCAGTCCCGCTTTTCATCGCTCCACAGCGCGAACGCCACCGGCCGGCCGCGGAGCACTTCGCGCCGGCCCTTGCCCGTGAAGAAGTACTGGAGTTCCACGTCGCGCAACCGGGCCTGGGCCTCGGCCACGAGGTCCTGGATCACCGCGTGACGTTCGCGCGGAGCTTCCACGACCACCTCTTCGATCGCCTCTTCGGTGGCGGCACGAGCTTGGGGCCGTTCGGTCTCGGCGACGGCCACGGGGACTTCGCCTTCCACGCCCTCCTGTTCCCTGGGACGCTCGGGCGGCTCCAGGGACAGCGTCGAATCCACATCGGGGACGAGGATCGGCTCCGGTTCTTCCAGCGTGCCACCGGTCGTGCCGCACGCCGCGCACGCCAATGAAGCCACGATCCAGAGAACCTTCAGTACTCGCATGCGACGGCAAAGTTCATGGCAGCCCATCGATCGCGGGCCTGTCGACCCCACCCGGCAGAGTGTGACGCCTCGTGCGGCTCCGAACAAACTGCCGCCATCGAAGCGGTCTATCGTCCGGATCCAAAGCAACGATTAGAGCCGACCCCACCCCGTCGCTACATTGCCTGGCACCGCGCGAGCGGACCCATTCCAGCAATGTGAGCATCCAACAACATGAACAAACCCGCGTTCCGACAGGTGGCGACGGTCGCCCTCCTGCTGTGCACGTTCGGCGCGACCTCGTACGCCGCCGATCGCCCGCAGGTTCCTGACAACGATTTCTGGTGGCCGAACCGCCTGAGCCTGGAGCCGTTGCGCCACTCGGCTGCATCGGCGGATCCGATGGGCCCAAGCTTCGACTACGCCGACGCCGTCAAGAAGCTCGACGTGGCGGCGCTCGACGCCGACCTCAAGAAGCTGATGCGCACCTCGCAGGACTGGTGGCCGGCGGACTATGGCCACTATGGCCCGTTCTTCATCCGCATGTCCTGGCATGCCGCGGGCACGTACCGCACGATCGATGGTCGCGGCGGTGGCGACGGCGGCATGCAGCGCTTTGCGCCGCTCAATGCCTGGCCCGACAACGTCAGCCTCGACAAGGCACGCCGCCTTCTGCTGCCCATCAAGCAGAAGTACGGCAACTCGCTCTCCTGGGCGGACCTCATGGTCTACGCCGGCACGGTGGCGATGGAAGACATGGGCTTCAAGACGATCGGCTTCGCCTTCGGCCGCGCCGACGAGTGGGAGCCGGAGGAAGTGAACTGGGGGCCCGAAGGCGAGTGGCTGGGCGACAAGCGTCACACGGGCGACCGCATGCTCGACAATCCGCTGGGCGCGACGCAGATGGGCCTGATCTACGTGAACCCGGAAGGCCCGCTCGGCAACCCGGACCCGATCGCCGCCGCGCGTGACATTCGCCAGGCGTTCGGCCGCATGGGCATGAACGACGAGGAAACCGCCGCGCTGATCGTGGGCGGCCACACCTTCGGCAAGGCGCACGGCGCGCACCGGCCGGACAAGTGTGTCGGTGCGGATCCGGAAGCCGCGAGCCTCGAGCAGCAGGGCCTCGGCTGGCAGAACAAGTGCGGTACGGGCAAGGGCGTCGACTCGACGGGCAGCGGCCTCGAGGGCGCCTGGACCGTCTCTCCGGCGCAGTTCACGCACAACTTCCTGCAGAACCTCTACGGCTTCGAGTGGGAGCTCTCCGCGAGCCCAGCCGGCGCCAAGCAGTGGAAGCCGACGAACCTGGCGGCCGCGCAACTGGTGGTGGACGCGCACGATCCGACCAAGCGTCACGCGCCGATGATGCTGACGACCGACCTTTCGCTGCGGGAAGATCCGGCGTACCGCAAGATCACGCAGCGCTGGCTCAAGAACCCCCAGGAGTTCGAGGCCGCCTTCGCGCGTGCGTGGTTCAAGCTCACGCACCGTGACATGGGCCCGGCCTCGCGCTACCTCGGCCCCGCGGTGCCGGGCGAAAGCTTCGTCTGGCAGGATCCGGTGCCGAAGGCGACCTACCAGCCGGTCGACGCCGCCGACGTGGCGAAGCTGAAGTCGTCGATCCTGGCCTCGGGCCTCACGGTGCCCGAACTCGTGCGCACGGCCTGGGCCTCGGCCGCGTCCTATCGCGACACGGACAAGCGTGGCGGCGCGAACGGCGCGCGCCTCCGGCTGGCGCCGCAGAAGGACTGGGCGGCGAACGATCCGCACGAGCTTGCGCGCGTGCTGGCCGTGCTCGAGAAGGTGCAGAAGGACTTCAACAAGGGCGCCGGCAAGAAGCAGGTGTCGCTCGCCGACGTGATCGTGCTGGGCGGTGCGGCTGCGATCGAGAAGGCCGCGCGCGATGGCGGCCACGCTGTCGAAGTGCCGTTCACGCCGGGCCGCACGGACGCCACGCAGGCGCAGACCGACACGACCTCGTTCGCGGTGCTCGAGCCGCAGGCCGACGGCTTCCGCAACTACCTCAAGGGTGGTTACGACCATCCGCCGGCGGAAGCGCTGGTCGAGCGCGCGGCCCTGATGAACCTGACCGTGCCGGAAATGACGGCGCTGGTCGGTGGCCTGCGCGTCCTGGGCGCGAATGCCGGCGGCAGCAATCACGGCGTGTTCACCGCGCGTCCCGGCACACTGTCCACCGACTTCTTCGTGAACCTCGTCGACATGTCGACCGAGTGGAAAAAGGCGTCGGGCGCCGAAGGCATCTACGAGGGCCGCGACCGCGCCACCGGCCAGGTGAAGTGGACCGCGACGCCGGTGGACCTGGTGTTCGGTTCCAACTCCGAGTTGCGTGGCGTCGCCGAGTTCTACGCTTCGGACGATTCGAAGGCCCGGTTCGTCGGCGACTTCGTCAAGGCCTGGAACAAGGTGATGATGGCCGACCGCTTCGACGTGATGTGAGCTTGCGCCCGCGCCGCGGGCGAATTCGAGAGGCCCCGGGCAGACGTCCGGGGCCTCTTTTTTTGTCGACGGTCACATGGTCGACGGCTCATTCAGGTTCGTTGCATGTGCATCCATTCCGGTTCGACACAGCGGCCAGCTTCCTCAAGCGCCTGCGCGGTGTGCCGATTCCCTCAAGCGACACCGAGAGACGCTCGCCGACAGTGCGGGCGCTCCGACGATCGATGGGTAGCCGGGGTGTTGTCCACGGCAGGCAACGCCCGCGAGTCGCGCAACAGGAGGGAAGACATGACCGAGAAACCGGGTGCGAGCACCGGCGCAAAAGACCACGCGCAGTTCCTCACTTTCCGCGTGGGACCTGAAGAGTTCGGCATCGACATCCTGAGCGTGCAGGAGATCCGCGGCTGGTCCGGCGTCACGCCGTTGCCGCAGACGCCGGCATACCTGTTGGGCGTGATCAACCTGCGCGGCAGCGTCGTGCCGGTCGTCGACCTGCGCAAGCGCTTCGACATGGCGCAAGCAGAGTTCGGGCCGACCACCGTGTGCATCGTGGTGCGTGTCGATGCGCCGGACGGCACGCGCATTTCGGGCTTCGTCGTCGACGCCGTCTGCGAGGTCTATACCGTCGGCGATGCCGAGCGTCGCCCGATTCCCGACGCGGTGGCCGGTCGGCAGGAATTCGTGCAGGGGCTCGCGACCGTCGACGACAAGATGATCATCCTGCTCGACATCGATCGGCTGCTGGGTCAGGCCGCCGGTTGCGCGGGTGGCATTCCGCAGGCTGCCTAGCACCACGCGTCGATTACAGAGAAATGCCTGCATCGAGGCAGGACACGGCACGGCCCGCACGTGCCAGGAGACACGTACATGAAACTCGTTCGTAACCTGAAGATCGGCCAGAAGATCGCGGTCATCGTGTTCGCGATGCTGGTTCCCATTGCGTTGCTCGCCACGCTGTACGTGGTCAGCGCGGTCCGTGAACTGAGCAGTGTCGCGCGGCAGGACGGCGGTCTCGCCTATGCCGTCGAGGCCCGTCAGCTCATGGAGCAGATGGCACGCCATCGGGCCGTGACCAACAAGGTCCGGGAGGGTGACGGTTCCGCGGCTGCCGATGTCTCCGATGCGCGCGCCAGGATCGCGGCGTCCTTCGCCTCGCTGCGGGGCATGGTCCAGGCCGACGACGACCGCTATGGCGTCGCCGGAGACGTCGACGCGCTTGCAAGCGAGTGGCGCGAGGTCGAGTCGATCTCGCAGACCGACGATGCGTCACAGTCGATCGCGCGTCACGGTGATGCCATCAAGGGTGCTCACGATCTCCTGCCGCGGATCGCTGACCGCTCGGGCCTCAAGTTCGAGGACGACCCGCGCACGTACTACCTGATGGAAGCCGCCCTCAACCGGACGCCGCGGCTGGTCTTGACGCTCCTCGATGCTCGCGGCATGACCGTCGCCGCGGCCGACGTCGAAACCCTGCCTCCCGCGCAGCGCGACGAAATCGTTTACACCCTGGGCCTCGTCGGGTACGAGACCGCGCGCCTCGAGTCCACTGTCGCGGGCGTCGTCGAACACAACCCCGAAATCGCCGCTGAAGTCCGGGCGGACGTGGACGAGCTCAAGACCGCGAGCGCGCAGTTCCGGGTCGCCGGCATGAAGGCGGCCGACGCCGCCGTCGCGAAGGAAGAGATCCGCGCGTCCGCCGCGACCGCGATCAGCAAGGGCTACGAGCTCTTCGACGCGTCGGTGCAGATGCTGTCCCAGTTGTTCGATCACCGGCTGTCCGTGTTGCGCTGGCAGGCCGCGTTCGCGCTGGGCCTCGTCGCGGCAGCGGTGCTGTGCGCACTGCTGATGTCCGTCTACATCCAGCGCCTGATCGCACGCTCGCTCAACCGTGCGGTGGAGGTGTTCCGAGCGATCGGCGCCGGCAAGCTCGACAACGAGATCGTGGTCGAGGCCGAGGACGAGACCGGCACGGTGCTCAAGGCGCTCGGCGAGACGCAGGCGACGCTCAAGGCCAGCCTCGAGGCGGAGCAGGCCCGCGCCGAGGACGAGCGACGGTTGGCCGCCATCAATGCGCGCATCAAGCAGTCGCTCGACGCGGTTTCCGCGAACGTGATGGTGGTCGACGCCGAGTCGCGCATCATCTACGTCAACGCCGCGCTCAGGCAGATGTTCTCCGACGTCCACGCCGAGCTTCGTAAGGTCCTGCCGGCGCTCGATCCTTCGAAGCTCGAGGGCCAGCCGGTCGACGTGGTCGCGCTCCACCCGGCGGAGCAGCGCGAACTGCTGAAGTCGCTGCACTCGGCGCACACGACGGAGTCGCGCTATGCCGGGCTGACACTCAAGGTCACCTCGACGCCCGTGTTCGCTGCCGACGGCGCACGACTCGGTACCGCGATCGAATGGGTCAACCGCACCCAGGAAGTGAGCGTGGAGCAGGAGGTCGCGGGCATCGTCGACGGCGCCCTGCAGGGCGACCTGTCGCACCGGGTCCGCAAGGAAGGCAAGACCGGGTTCTTCGCCGTGCTCGCGTCGGGCATGAATTCACTGCTCGACAACTTCGGTGGCGTGATCGGCTCGATCAAGACGTCCGCCGCCGAGGTGCACTCCGGTGCCGAAGAGATCAGCAAGGGCAACACGTCGCTGTCGCAGCGCACCGAGGAGCAGGCCTCGAGCCTCGAGGAAACCGCCTCTTCGATGGAAGAAATGACGTCCACCGTCAAGCAGACGGCCGACAACGCACAGCAGGCCAACCAGCTTGCGCTGGCGGCGCGCGCGCAGGCGGAGAAGGGCGGCGCGGTTGTCGGGTCCGCGGTGAGCGCGATGAGCGGCATCAACGCGGCCTCGCGCAAGATCGCCGACATCATCGGCGTGATCGACGAGATCGCGTTCCAGACCAACCTGCTGGCGCTGAACGCGGCGGTCGAGGCCGCGCGC
>Ga0065704_10071334_pt1 | contig 11662 bp, 5 predicted proteins | sample SwiRhicommuniRL2_FD_59091 | JGI IMG/M metagenome (GOLD analysis project Ga0065704, IMG submission 59091) | Switchgrass rhizosphere bacterial communities from Rose Lake, Michigan, USA - RL2 v2 (version 2) | ecosystem: Host-associated > Plants > Roots > Rhizosphere > Soil | place: East Lansing, MI | reverse complement strand
GGTCTATATCAGCATGGAGAACGGCAGCCCGCTGGTCGCCGACCCGACCTTGCTGAGCTACTACCACAAGGCCGGCCTGCGACTGATGTCGACGGTGCATTTCGCCAACAACGAATTCGCCGACTCGGCCACCGATCCCAAGGGCGCTGAGTGGAACGGCCTGAGCCCGGCCGGCAAGGCGCTGGTCAACGAGGCGGTGAAGCTCGGCATCGTGATCGACCAGTCGCACGCCTCCGATGCAGTGTTCGACAACCTGATCGAGATGATGCCGGTGCCCTTCATCCTCTCGCACAGCTCGGCCAAGGCGGTGTTCAACCACCCGCGCAATCTGGACGATGCGCGTCTGCGCCAGCTGGCGGCCAAGGGCGGGGTTATCCAGGCCAATGCCTACGGCGGCTATCTGGTCGACGAAACCAAGAGCGCCGAGCGCAAACAGGCCGAAGAGGAACTGGAGAAGCGCCTCGGCGGCTGGGAGAACATGACCATGGCCAAGGGCGTGGAACTGCGCAAGGCGATGGCCGAGCTCGACCAGAAGTACCCGCGGCGCAAGGCCACGCTGGATGATTTCTTCCAGCACTTCGGCCACATGCTCGACGTGGTCGGCCCGGACCATGTTGGCATCGGAATGGATTGGGACGGCGGCGGCGGCGTGACCGGCATGGAAGACGCGGCTGACCTGCCGAAGATCACCGCCTGGATGCAGCGCCGTGGTTTGACCGACGCGCAGATCGGCAACATCTGGAGCGGCAACGTGCTGCGGGTGATGCGCCAGGCGCAGGACTACGCGGCGGCGCAGAAGAAGTCCTGATCGCGCGCTGTTGATGCGTGGGATGACGAAGCGGGCTCAGGCCCGCTTTGTTTTTATCCACACGTTGCTGGGGATAAGTGGGTTGTCCACAGGTTGGCTTGAGCCTTGAGGGTTTAGAGATTTAAAGCAAAGGCACCCCTCCCCAACCCTCCCCTGCGCTATGCGCAAGGGAGGGGGCTGCTCTGCTCCCTCCCTTTGCCGCAGGCAAGGGGAGGCTGGGGAGGGGGGCTCTTCAAGCAGAACCAACAACTGTAGGGCGGCACCCAAATTGCGAAATGCCGTCAGCTGAATTGAGAGGTCCGGATTCTACCCTTCGAATCCCGTTTGAGGCCCAGCCCCGCGAAGGTCAAACCGGGGGTACTTCCTCAAAGGTCCAGCCCTGTTCGAAGTGGTTCCCTCCGAGGTGGCCGATTGCCCCCGCCATACCCCGCCCGTAAAGCGCCTGGCGGTGCAGCTCGGCCACGTTGATGGCCCCCTCCTGCCCCCAACGCACCAGCGCCGCAACCCGTCGATCCCCGGCCGAGTGCATGACCAGGCCATCCCAATCCAGCCCGCCGGCCAGGCCCGCACCCCAAACCTCGGTCAGGTGTGACGGGGTCAATGCCACCTTCAAACGCCGGTAGGACCGCCTTTGAACGGTGTTCAAACCGCCGCCAAGCGTGCGCGCAGACTCGCTGGGGTCCACCCGCTCCACGGTCCACGACGGCTCTGCATTCAACTCCACCGCCTGCATGGCTACCAGCTCGCCCACGTCGAAGCCCCCGGTGGCCACCTGCAGCTGCAGGCCCACCAGCGGTGCCGTGTCTGCAGGCAGGACGAACCAAGCAGCACGGCTGCCATCGACCAACTGGACAGCCGCCTGGCTCGCCGCATTGCCGCCCAGAGCGTGTGCGTAGCCCGCGTCCCCAGCGCGCTTGCCGGTCAGCGTCAGAATTGTCCCGGCCGGGCATGTGAGGCCCAAAGCCGCCACCACCCGGATCTTCGTCGCAGTAGCCCAATCCAGGCGCAAAGAAGCGGTGCCAGCTCCCCCGCTGATGCGGGCAACGCTGGCCGGTGCACCATCGATCAGGGCCGCCAGGTTGATGCCGGCAGCGCCGGAGACGCTGGGAACAATGCCGGCCGGCTGGCCGAATCCAATAAGCATTTCAGGCTCCCCAGAAGCGGATGCTGTGCCGGCCAGAAACCGGGTTTGTGATGACGCTGGTCACGATGACGTTCCGTCCGCCAGCCAGGCCATAGCGGGGGTAAGAGATACGGCCAATCTGTCCCGGCCTAAATGCCAGCTCGGGCTGACATGCGAGCAGCCCGGAATAGAAGTGGCGAGGAACCGCATACAGCGCAATTACCCGGTCCAGCTCGGCCTGTGCGTCCTCGCGCTTGTCGAAGCGTGACAGCACCGGCGCAGCCGCCTCGGCGCGGTTGTAACGAGGCGCAAGCGGTCCACCCGCGTACACCTGCCCACGATATGCACCGGCCAGCTGCTGGCGCTCTGAAGGCGGAAGCTGCTCCAAGTCGGTAATCATGTCGCCGCTGGCCAGCTGCGTTGCATTCGGCTGGTAAGCCATGCGCCGGCTCAGTCCCGGTGCCAGGTCGGGCTTCACGATCAGGTCGCCGGCCAGCACGCGCCAATCCAGATTGAATGCCAGGTCCACCTCGGGAACGCTGTCCGGGTCAATGAGCCGCGCCAGGCGTAGCACGCCATCACCATCCGGCCACCAATCCACGCAGTAACTGGGCAGGATCTCCGCGAGCGCCTGGCGAGCTGTTGCGCCTTCGCCTGCGTAATAGCCGATGCCGGCGTAACCGGTGGTGCTGTCGATAGCCGCCGCATCATCCGCCGCCCAAGCGCTCTTGCGCACGCGCCGGAACACGTCGCGCAGAGCCTGCTGCAGGGTTGCTGGCTGCATGGCCGGCCCGACGCTGGAAACGTCCGCAATCACAGGACCAACCGGCTGAGCATCAAACGCCAACTGCTGCCCCCCCGCTACCAGGGCGTAACCGTCGCCCGCGATGATCTCGGCACCACGGTCAAGCACACGCGCAACCGACGCCACAGCGGCATCGGAAACCCACCGCACGCTCCCATCGCTATTGACTGGAATGGTGGGCACAGAGCGAACAGCGCCGATGACAACAGGCTGCGGCTGCCATGCAATCTGATCGTTGATGCTTGGCAAGAAAACCGCCTGATGCAGCGCGCTGTCCAGATCGTCATGCGGATCACGCAGCACGATGCTCTTTCTGCCGTCGCCCTCAATGTCGATGCGCTCCAACACGTAACGGCTGATCGGTGCCGCGTCGGCCAAGGTTGCGCCTTGGGTGGCCAGCCTCAACCGCACAGGGGCATCACGCATATCACCGAGCGCTGCAGCATCAAGCAGACCGTCGGCGTCATCGATGCGCAGCGTGCCAGTGCCGGCACGACTGCCACTGTCCCACGGCCAGAAGCTGACGCTGGCCACGGCATCCAGTCCATTGTCCGCAACACAGCCGACAAACGGCTGATTGGCCGGGGTGTCGGTCGTCGCGCTCATGTAGTGTTCCGCACCGAGCCACAGCGGTGTGATGGAAGCACCAGGCACTTCCCAGCCGCCCTGCAGCACGGCATCGCTTGCACCCTGCCATTGGCCGGCATTGACGATGCAGCGCAGGCCCCCGGCCTCGGTGCTGGCCAGCGACATGGCAAAGTGGAGAGAGCCAGCAAGAGGCAGCGCACGGCTGTGTACCAGCACAGCGCCACGGTAAAACGCAATCGTCCGGGTGCCAGAGAGCGAAACCCGGACGCCGGCAATCTCGCCCTTCTTCACCAACGGCAGGCCGCTGGCGACCACAGCGCCATTCACTACCACCTGACCGGTGTGCAACCGCCAGCCTACGCCGCCGGCATTGCCAACCTCGGCGTCCACGGACGCGGTCGCAATGACCACGCCCAAGGTAGCCTGGGCGTCATCCTCTCCCCACAGCACCACTTCACACCCATGGGTGCCAACAGACTGGGCCACGTCGCTACGCGCCGCATGTTGGAGGCTGGTCGAGCCGCTGGTGGCAAGCGAAAGGCCGCCGTCTTCGACAAGCAAGCCAACGCCGATTGGAGACGCAGCGAAGCGGGCAAAAGTAGTCATGGTGCAGGTACAACCGTGTGGATGGCTTTCGCGCGGAGCTGTCCGCTCATATCGACAATAAGAACGACGTAGGTGCCTGGTGCCAGTCGCTGGAAGAGATAGACACCATTCGTTATTTCAACGTCATCCAGGCGCGCGCCTGTCGCCTCAGACAACAGAACCGCGCGGCAGTTGAACGCGAAAGCAGTTCCGATCTTGATGGTGCCTTGAATGACGCCTTTGCCACCGCTGGCCCAGCCTGGCCACGTTTGTCGCTTGCGATATGGGATTGGGAAATGCATCCCCCACACGCCGCGAGGTGGCGGTTGTCGAAACTGTTCTGCTGGTTGAACTATTCCAGAAATCATATCCGCTACTCCCAGATCATCGCGAAGCCAATGGTGTACGCCCGCGTGGAAAGTCCCCCTTGCACGGCAATGTACCGTCGGCTACGGCTTCCAACCATCGAGATGTCGATGAAATCGAGGCTTGGAATTAAAACGTTTGGGAACGCTGCCAGCCCAAATATTGGCGTCAACTGAGGCAGAGGCAGCCACATCGGAAGAAATGGAATTTCGCCCGAAACGCTCTGCATAACACCCAAGGGAAACTGGGCAACCGCCAGGCTGGGGGCGGCATTGATAACGGCAGCGCCGTCAGTGAAGCGAATAGCTTGGCCGACGGAGCTGCTGTCGCTCATAAGTATGTAAGCGCCCGCTGTGGTCGGGTAGCCGTTGGCATCACAGCTGCGACAAACTACAAAGCTGCCGGCACCAACATAGCTAGTGGTGTTGGTGCCATTGAGTCGATGCATGACACCTAAGAAGCCCTCAGTGTGGCAAGAGTACGAAGACATCCCGGTATTGGTGAGCGGGTATCCGTAACTCCCAATCCTGCTGCTCCTGACCCCGGTCAGGTTGCCCGCGCCATCCGAACCCTGTCCCAACGTCACCCAGACATTGAAGTACGTTGCGCTACCGTTTCCTGTCCCGTACTCGATTTTCAAGTAAATAGGCGCTTCCACCTGAAGCGCATCATCAAATCGCCATATGTCGAAGCCCGCAGCCGTAAGGGACGCCGATCCTCTAATGACGGTACTTGGATCGACCTGACCTGTATCAGCTGTTCGCACCAAACCACAACTCGCAAGAATCGAGCGGTATTCGGTAATCATCCGCCCCAGTTCGGCGTCGCTAGTTAGCAGCCCAGCCAACGGGTGCACTATCGTATGCGTGGTCATACAAGTTTCTCGCAAAGGTGGTCGTCCGCAGCCAAGTTCGGCATGCGTTGAGTCGGGGTAGAAAGGGTTAGATCAGCCGCAAGGTGCGGCGGCTTTGAATACGGGAGACATTCGCCAGCTTGGCCGCCACCTGCCACACCGAACAGCAGGGCAAAGTAGGCATTGACCGAGTTGGAGATCACGACACCACCGCCCAGGTGAAATCGTCCAGGTTCGTTTCGTAGTTCTGCCCCGTGCGCGTCATGACGCCAGCAAGGCGCGCATAGGCGGTGCCAGGAGGGGCTACGGCGGTAACGGTCGATGGATGCCAAGCACCGCCACGGCCATCGTTCACCACGTTTCCGTCCCAGTTTCCGCCCACTTGCTGGTTGGCGGCGTTGTAGAACTTCACCCGCACAAAGCCCGAAGTCCTGCCTACGTCACTGGCACCTTGGTGGCAGATGCAGCTGGCCCGCACCTTTGTATTCGGTGCCATGTTGGCTTTGAACTGGTTGATGAGCTCGCTGGTGCCCCAGAAGCCTGTAGCCAGCGCGGCGGCATAGGCTCCCGAATAGGTGTAGCGCGTACCAATGAAGATGCTTTCGCCCAGGTCCCAGCCGGTATCGCCCTGGTCGAAGTTCGCGTTTAGCAAGCCCTCAGAGAGATTGACCAATGCGACAACGCGCTGCAGGCGGATCGTCACCAGCTGCTGCACAACGCGGTTGATGTCGTCTTTGATGGAGACGCGCCATATCTGCGTTGAGGTGTAGTCGCTGGTTCCTTCCGGAACAGAAAACACCGGCTCCAGTGACGAAGTGTCGCTGATATCGAAGTCAGCGCCACCGAAGCTGTCAATGCGAATCCAGTCGCAGATGATCGGTTCAACACCGTTGACCGGCTCGGCGCGGATCTGCATCGACGGCGCAACCGGTGCGGTGCCGTCGTAGATCACCTGGCCATACGCGGGATTCGGCGTCACCGTCAGTGCGTAAGCCGAGCCGCCACCTTCCGGCTGCACGAACGTCATGCGCCAACTGACGCCCTTGTCAGCCGTGATCTGGCCGATAACATCAGTGGCACCCGCGACGGTCGATGCCTTGTAAGGCGCGCCCGTTACGCTCTGGACCCAACCAGGGAACTGCAGGACATGATCACCACCGGACTGGGTGACCTCGATGATGATGGTCTTCTCTTCCGGTACGTTGATGTAGCTGACGTAGAACACATCCGAGTCAAGCAACAGCGTGAACCGCTGATACCGGCAATCGATCGTGATCGTGTTGTTGCTGATCAGAAGCTCTTGAACAGGCGGATTCGTTGCATAGGGATACTGAAACACCGCAGCCGTATAGTCCGAATACTTGCCGTTGCGAACCGCACGCACCCGGAACCAGAAGCCAAAGACATCGGTCAGTGTGGCGGTGTAGTGCCGTTCTTCTGCAGTCCCGATCTGTTGCCACTCGCCTGGCACGCCGGCAACGTCCGGCGCGCGCTCGATGCGGTAGGTGATGCCACGGCCGCCAGGGTGCGTCCAGGTCAGCAGGACGCCATCGGCAACCGATTCGGCAGTCAGTGCTGCAGGCACGGCGGGCGGAGGCGCTACGTAGACTGCCGGCACCCAGCTGGCGGGAACCCGCTCAACTGGCGTAATCGCCGGTAGACCTTCGGCACCAATATCGATCAGCAGAACGCGGCGGCTCACTTCTTCTCCTCATGCAACTTGAGTTCATCGAGCACCTGTTGGCGCGCCAACGTCTTGTTCAACTCTCCCAAGGTGTCGAGCAGCTTGTCTTCGCCGGTTGTGGTCCGCGACGGGCCAGATGTGGCTGGTGCCTGGCCGCCCGATGGGGCGCCCAGGGTCTTGTCTGCCAAGGCGTTGATCATCTCGGTGGCGATCAGCTTGGGAAGCTCATACATCACATCCACCAGGTCGCCTATATCGGTTTGTTGCTGGGCCAGGTAGTCGTCCAGCTGGCCTTCGCTCAATCCAAGGTCTGCCGCCAGGTCCTTGCCCGTCATGCCGGTGACGCTGCGCAGAATGTCCAGCGGGTTGGCACCGTTGACGCCGGCAAGGTCACTCACGCCCTGGGCGATACGCTGCGCGCGTTCCAAGCGCGCGGCAGCCTCCTGCTGCGCCTGCAGGGCCGAACGCTGGGCATACAGCTGCTCCAGGCTCGCGGCGTTGCCTTCGGCCCCGAACTGCTTGGCCATCTGCATGACGCGGTCATAGTCGGCCTGGTAGCCGGCAGCGCTGGCGTTGAGCGAACGGCTTACTTCCAGGAACTGCTGCGCGTACTGGGTGAAGGCGTCAACGTCACCAGCCAAGGCAGCGGCGCTCATCAGATCATTGGCGGTAACGCGGCGCTGGGCGTCGGTGTCCGGTGACAGAGTGTCACTCATGCGCAGCGAGTTGATGAACGCCTCAATCTTGCTGGCAGTTCCCTCGGTTGCGCCGCCCAGCTGCTGGATTTGGTCATTCAGGCGGTTCAATGCCAGGTCGACCAACTCGCCCTGCAGAGCAGTCACCAGGGCATCGGTCTTCAGCTGTGCGGACTCGCGCACTTTGGCCAGGTCTTCCTCACGGGCTGACAGCCCGCCCAGCGCCTTGGCCTGCGCCTGCAGGGTACGGATACGCTCTGTCTCTTCCTGCCGGACCTGCATCAGGCTCTTGGCAAAGGAGCTGAAGCCGGCAGTGGCCACCTCCTGATATGCGGCTGCGGCGGTTTCGCCATAGCTGGACGCATTGGACATGACCCGTTGATATGCCTGGGTCAGCGTCTCGTCGGCCGTCTGTAGCTTCTCGATGAGGTCCGTTAGGCGCGAGAGGCCGCCAACCGTCAGCAGGCCCGCACCATCGTTGAAGTCCGCAGCAGCCGCCAGCAGGAATTGGGCACCGTCATTGAGTTTGGCGGCGCTACTGCGCCACCGCTCGGCAATGGTGCTGGCGGTGTCATCGAGCTGGCCAACCTGGGCGATGATGTTCTCGGCCTGCAGGCGCTGCTGGAAGTCCTCGAAGGATTCGTTGAACGTGCGGCCCAGCACCGTGGACAGCTCGCTTTTTAGATTCCCCTTCGCGTCATAGACAGCCTTGAAGCTGCCCTGGATGATCTCGACGGATGCCAGGCCCAGCGCATCGGACGCATTGCGCGCGGTCTGCGCGATCATCTTGTAGAGCGCCTGCGCGGCTTCCTTGGATTCTTCGCTGGCCTCAATATCGACGGTCCTGCGCTTCTTCCCGCGAAAAAGGCTCTTCTGGCCTTCCTGGTAGGCATACGCAGACACGCTGCCACCATCCGCGCCGATATCGATGGTCTGGCCCGTTTCCTTCGTCTTGTACTTGCTGCCGAACAGCTTGCCGCCGCTGATCTTGTCCACGGCAATGGCCGCCAGGGCAACCCAGCCGGCAACCGGAATCGCAGCCAGGGCGCTGCCACCAGCCAGTGCTGCGCTGCCTGCCGCTGCGGCCGCGTAGCCGGCCGTGCCATAGGCAGCTGCGCCCAACCCCTTACCCACGGTGTCGCCGCCTTGCTGCCAACCGTACAGGGCACCGAGCGCGGCGCTGCCCCACATGCCGCCGGCACTACCAAGCAGTTTGGACGCACCGGCCTTCGCGCCGGTCATCAAGCCGGATAGCTTCCCACCGCTGATCCAGTTGGCCACCTTGTAGAGCATTCCGGCATTGCCCCCGAGGCCACCCAGCAACGAACCGCCAGTGCCGCCGCCCAAGCCAGATCCAGCTCCCGCCATCTGCATCAAGGAATCGATGTTGTTGCCAAAGCCCATGGACGCGCCTGCGCCGGCAGCGATGCCCGCGCCCCAGCTGCTCTGTGCCGCCATCGCGCCCGTACCTGTGAGGCCGCGTCCGCCCGTGACCAGGCCAGCGAGCTGCTGCAGCCAGTTGCCACCGCTGGCGGCGCTGGTGATCTGGGTCTGGATCGGAATGACAATCTTCTGCTGCAGGAAGGTCCGCACCAGGTCGCCAACCAACTGCTTGGAAATGCTCTTCAGATCGCGTGCCAGGCCGCTGAAGTCCTTCAGACCGGACATGACGAAGTCGGTAAAGGCATCGGCAACACTGCTGACGGCATCCCCCCACACAGCTGCCCAGTCTTCTGCATCGCGTGCAGACTGCTCGATGGCCACCGACATTGCCGCGCTGGCATCCGCGGCCGACAGCATGGCCGCCTCATACTCGCGGTAATTCTTGGCCCCCATCTTGGTGGCCAACTGTTCTTTGCTGCCTGCCGCTTCAATCGCGGTGGCCAGCTCGCGGCGCATGTCCTGCTCGGCCTGCAGCTGGCGTCGGCTGATCTCACGCTGGATGCCCGTCTGCCGGAGAATGGTCAGCTCTCCGGTCATCGCATCGAGCAGCGCCTGTGGCGCGCCAATATCGCGGTCCAGCTCGGCCTGGCGCTTGGTCAACGCAACCTTGGAAGCTTCAACCAGCGTCGTATAAGACGCCTGGGTGATGTTGTGAGCCTTCAGGGCCTTGTCCAGCTCAGCAATGCGCTGCCGGTTCTGTTCCTGGGCGAGCGCCAACGGTCCCTGCTGCTCAGCCGTGGCCAGTGCAGCTTCGGCCGTGTAACGCGCTTGGGACTCTTTGGCCTGGTCAACGGCCTTGGTGTGCTGCGCCTGCGCACGGGTGGCGGCCGTGGCCGACTTCGCCAGCCTGTCATTTGCAAGCGTGGCCGCGATCTTCTGCTCGTTTAACGCGCGCAGGGCCTGCGCGTCGGCGCTGGTCGGGTCAATGCCCGCATCGGCAAGCTGCTTGATGAAGCCTGCGCGCAAGGCTGCAGCCTTACCCTGGGTTGCTTCAATCATCTGCAGCTGCAGCTGGTTAACCTGCTGATTCAGGCCGGCGGCCACCTTTTGCGAAGCCGTGGCCACCTCGTTGCCGGCACTAGCGGCGGCAGCGGCCACGTCCTTGAAGCTGGCGGCGTTCAGGGTGTTGGCAGCCGTTACGTCCCGAATGCTTGCAACGAACTTGACGAACTCTGGCTTCGCAACCTCCAGCGATGTGCGCTGCTTGACCTGTTCGTTTACCAGCTCTTCCAGCTTTCGGCGTTCATCGTCAGTGGCATTTGAAATGCCAGCCTTCTGTAGGATGAGGTCGGCACTGATATCAATCGCGCGTTCGTAACCAGCGGTTAGGGCGTCTTGCTTGATACGCGCCTGTTCGATGGCACGGTTAGTTTCTTCCAGCTGCCGGTCATAGCCATCTGTTGGGAAGTCCTGGGCAACGGCGCGCATGCGGGCATCCCGCAGTTGCTGGTACTTGTCCGAAAGGGCCTCGACCTGGTCGGCGGTCTTCTGCATCTGATCGCGCTGTTCGTCCAAGCCTGCGAAGTCGGCATTGGCAGTGGCCTCGCTGAACTTTTCCAGCTGATCGATAGCAGGCTGGAAGCCGACGCGGACAGATTCGGCCAGCTCTTTGGCCTTTGCCGAGCTGTTCATCGCCCAAGCAACGAACAACGAAAGGGCGGTAACGGCCAGCCCCACCGGGCCACCGAAAGCGGCCATTGCGCCGTTCAGAACCCGCATCGATGCTGCCTTAGCCGTCGCTGCGACGGAGGCCGCTTGCATCGCAGCGGAGCTGCGGGCCGTGGCGGCAGCCAGCTGCTGCTCGGCGATCACCAGGGAGCCAGCGGCACCCAACCCAGCACGAGCGGCCGAAAGGCGGGCTGCTGCGGCGGCTTCGGCCTGCCGTGCGGCCTCGACCTCGGCCAGCGCTGCCTGGCGCGTTGCTACGGCGCTGGCGATCTTCGCTGCCGTGGCACTGACCAGGCCGGCGACCAGCCGGCTGCCGAATGCGATGGCGACCACGCCCACGGCCTTGTCCAGGGCGGCCAGGTTGTCGGCCAAGAAGGAGATACCCTGCGCCAGCGCACCGGTTGCGCCGAACTCGGTCGATGCTTCGCCGACAAAGAGCGTGACGCTGTTGCGCAACTGCACCAGCGCCCGTTCTACGGTCAGCGGCATCTGTTCGAACTCGCGCTGGATGGCAGACGCTTGACCCTCCAAGGCCTGCACCATCCGCTCTACGCTCACCTGGCCATCATTCACATGCTGGCGCAGCTGCCCCATGCTGATGCCCATGCCGTCGGCCAGCGCTTGAGCCAGGCGCGGCGAGTTTTCGATGATGGAGTTGAACTCTTCGGCGCGCAGGACACCGCCCGCAAGCGCTTGGGTCAGCTGGGTGATGGCGTTCTTCTGCGCATCGGCCGATGCGCCGGAGATGGCGAAGGTCTTGTTGATGGTTTCGGTGATGGCCAGGTTGCGGGCCTGGCTTACGCCGTATTCCTGCGTGGCCTTCGAAAGGCGCGTGTAGAGCGCCACGGTCGATTCCAGCGCAGTCGATGTGCGCTGGGAGATTGCGAACGTTTCGGCTTGGGACTTTGTGAACTCTGCCTGGCTGTTGGCTGCCAGCTTCAGCCGGCCAGTGATGTTCGTGTACTCATCGGCCAATGCGGTCGCACTGCGCAGCGCCTGGGCACCTGCGGCGGCAGCGAAGAGTCGGGACACCATGCCGGCAGC
>Ga0065704_10001658_pt1 | contig 11681 bp, 12 predicted proteins | sample SwiRhicommuniRL2_FD_59091 | JGI IMG/M metagenome (GOLD analysis project Ga0065704, IMG submission 59091) | Switchgrass rhizosphere bacterial communities from Rose Lake, Michigan, USA - RL2 v2 (version 2) | ecosystem: Host-associated > Plants > Roots > Rhizosphere > Soil | place: East Lansing, MI | reverse complement strand
GGTGCGAGTGATAAATCGCCAGCAGTTCCTCGCCGCGTTCGCGCATCTGGCGTTGCGCGGCGAACAAATCTTCAGGCGCTGCTTCGTAACTCGACTCGGGATTCCGGGTGACGTTGCGAAGACGGTAAAGAGTGACGGCTTTGGTTTCAGAGACCCCGCCGATCAAGCCGCAACACTCCTCCGGGGCCGTTTCGCGAGCATGGGCGACCATTGCGTCCACATGTTCACGACGGAGTTGAATCAGCGGTGTGGTCAATCTTCGACGACTCTCAGGTGCAACTCTTGTAACTGTTTTGGATCGACTCCTCCCGGCGCGTCGATCATCAGATCCGCCGCGGACGCGGTTTTCGGAAACGCGATCACGTCGCGCATGTTGTCGGTTCCGGCGAGCACCATCATCAGTCGATCGATGCCGGGAGCGATGCCGCCGTGAGGTGGTGTGCCGTATTCGAGTGCATCGAGAAAGAATCCAAACCGCTCGCGAGCTTCTTCGGTCGACATTCCCAAAGCTTTGAAGACGAGACGCTGTATGTCGCGACGATGAATACGAATCGAGCCACTCGCCATCTCCACGCCGTTGATCACCGGATCGTAAGCTTTGGTGCGAATCTGGGCCAACAGGTTCGTTTCGCCATTTTCGACGGCACGCTGCAGCAGTTCGAGATCTTCATCCACCGGAGACGTAAAGGGGTGATGCATTGAATAGTAGCGTCCATCTTCCTCGTGATACTCAAACATCGGGAAGTCAGTCACCCAGAGCGGCGCATACACGCTCGCGGGAATCAGGTTCTCGCGTCTCGCAACTTCGTTTCGCAGCGCACCCAGACTTGCCGCAACGACTTTTGGTTTGCCTGAAACGATCAGAACAGCGTCGCCTTTATTTGCACTCGCAACATCTGCGATTCGCGTAACGACTTCAGCGCCGAGCGCCTTCAATAAAGACGATGAAAGCTCGTCGCCCAACTTGATCCACGCCAGTGCCCCCGCGCCGTAACGCTTTGCAAACTCCTGCAAGTCGTCGAGCACCTTGCGCGAAAGCGTCGCGCCATTTGGGACAACCAGTCCTTTTACCTGCCCGCCGGCTGACAACGCAGAGGCGAAAGGTGGAAATTCAGTGCCTGCCAGAGCCTGTGACAGATCCTGTAGTTCGAGTCCTTTGATACGCAGGTCGGGCTTGTCAGAACCGAATCGACGCATCACTTCTGCAAACGTGAAGCGTGGAAAGGGCGTTGGCAATTCGACGTTGATGAGTTTGAAAACCGACGCAAAGAGACCCTCGATCAACGTGTAAACCTGATCGAGTGTCGCAAAGCTCATCTCCACGTCGAGCTGTGTAAACTCCGGCTGGCGATCCGCGCGTAGATCCTCGTCGCGAAAACAGTGTGCGATCTGGAAGTACTTATCCACGCCCCCGATCATGCACAACTGCTTGAAGAGTTGTGGCGACTGCGGGAGGGCAAAAAACTTTCCGGGAAAAATGCGAGACGGAACGATGTAGTCGCGTGCGCCTTCGGGAGTCGACTTAATCAGGATTGGGGTCTCGATCTCGTTAAACCCCTGTTCGGTCATGTAACGACGTATCTCGTTGAGAACGCGGTGGCGCAGAAACATATTTGCTTGCAACTGAGGTCGCCGCAGATCCAGGTAACGATATTTCAAACGCAGGTCTTCGCTGGCAAGCGCGTCGCCGCTCGCGTCGAGTTGAAACGGCGGCGTGCGCGCGTCGTTAAGCGTTAGCAGCTCGCGTGCATGGACTTCGACATCTCCGGTCGCGAGTTTCGGATTGCGAGTGTTTTCCGCACGGGCGACAACTGTTCCCTTGACCGCGATCACATACTCGCTGCGTAGCTCTTTTGCTTTCGCGTGTGCTTCAGCCGAATCTTCAGCATTGAAAACAACCTGAGTTATACCGGCGCGGTCGCGCAAATCGATAAATGTGAGTTCGCCAAAGTCGCGACGCTTCGCGACCCAACCCATCAATACCACCTGCTTCCCTATGTCGCCGGGACGCAGATCTCCGCAGGAATGCGTGCGTTCTAAATTTCCGAGGTTATCCAACATTATCCAATCCGTGTAATCCGTGTCTCAAACTGCCTGAGCAATTTCTAAACGATTTCCGCCGGGATCGCGAACGTAGAAGCGCGACCAGCCCGGCGTCGGTTGATCGTCGGGCAGAATCTCCACTCCAGCGCTCCGAAATCTTTCTTCAGCTTCGGCAAGATTCGCGACGGTGTAACAAACGTGTCGCTTGCTGATGCAGTTCTCACCGAGGGGATCTTCGATCGAGAGGTGAAGCTGCAGCGGACCTAATTGATACCACGCTCCGCCGCGTCCACGCGAGCTTTCCGGCTTGGGCACTTCCTGCAAACCCATCACGACAGCATAAAAATGCTTCGCGGCGTCTTCGAGCGACTTCGGCACAGTAACATTGACGTGATGGATTTGCGCGTTCATTTCTTGTCAGTCGAGCTTTGTGAAAAGTTTGCGGCGACATCAAACTGTTTTTCTCGATCGGCAACCGCGGGAGGCTGTGCACTGAGAAACGCATTGAATTCCGCAGAACGATTCCGTGGAATACTTAGCGAGTTCCACCCTGCGGAGCGGTAATGTTTTGCGAGAAAAACGATCTGTCCGATGTGATATGCGTAGTGCATCAGTTGGCGATTGATGGCCTGAACGACTGTGTGCTCCTCACCACGAATCAACACTACCTTGCCTAAATCTTCCGGCTGCAACGGATCGAGGGCGTCAAAGACGCATTTCCAACCGCGCTCCCAGTAAGCAATCAGATCGTCTTTTTTGGTCTGTGGTTCAATCACAAACTCCATATCACGATTGCGATTTGGCTTTTCGCCGTCAGACGTCAGAAAGTCGGTCCAGCGCGAGAGCATGTTGCCGGCCATGTGTTTCATGATCACGGCGACGCTGTTTGATTCTTCATCGAGAGTTACAAAAAACTCTTCGTCTTGCAATTGCGCAATCGCCTTCTCAGCGAGCTTCTTGTAGGCGCGGAGCGCTTTGACCGCGTCTTCGAAATAGTTCTGAACAATAGCTTCACTTGTCATATCAACTTCCTACATTTCTTTTGGGTATCAATTCCTTTACGAGCTGCGCCACTTCAGCGCGCGGCACTGCTCGCTGTTCTCCACTCTGCATGTCCTTGAGCGCGACCAGGCCTTTGGCTTGTTCATCGTCACCAAGGACGGCGACAAACGGAATGCGGACCGACGATGCGTACTTAAACTGTTTGCCGAGCTTGTCAGCCTCCGGATACAGATCAACACGCAAACCCGCGGCGCGAAGTTCCTGCGCTAACTTAATTGACTCTGCCAAACTCTCTTTATTCCAGATCGTAACCATCGCGTCTGCCGGGGATGACTCCAGCCAGGCGGGAAACATGTTTCGCTCGTTCATGACAACGAGAATTCGTTCGAGACCCAACGAGAACCCGCACGCCGGAACTTCCTGACCCAAAAACATCCCGACCAGATTATCGTAGCGGCCGCCGCCCCCAAGACTGCCGGCGAGATCCTTCACATTGATCTCCATGATCGCGCCCGTGTAGTACGAAAGCCCGCGCGCAAGACTCGGATCGATCTTGATTCGCTGAACAATCCCGACCGCGTCCGCAAATTCCATTATCGACTGCAATTCGTCGACGCCTTCAGCACCCAACTCATTGTCTTTCACAAACTCGACGATGCGACCTAGCGCTGCCTTACTAAAAGCTTGTTGAGCATTATCCTCCGCGGCAATCTCCGCTGCATGTTCCAGCGCACTGAGATCGGAAAAGAATCCCAGCAAGCGATCGCCGGCCGATTCATCGATCCCGCGCGCGGCGAATTCTTTCTTGACGCCTTCACTACCAATCTTATCGAGCTTATCCAGCGCGATCAGCGCCGCGTCGTGCTTATCCAACGAAACGCCCGCAATCCCGAGAATCCCGGTCAAAACCTTGCGGTGATTGATTCGCACACAAAAGTCGTTGAAGCCAAGCTTCACCAAAACCTCGCTAGCCGCGGCACAGATCTCCGCTTCGACCAGCATCGAATGCGACCCAAGCACGTCGACGTCGCACTGGTAAAACTCACGAAAGCGCCCGCGCGCAGGCCGGTCTGCGCGCCAGACGGGTTGAATCTGATAGCGCTTAAAAAACTTCGGCAGCTTATCGCGATACTCGGCCACAACCCGCGCGAGAGGAACCGTCAGATCGTATCGCAATGCAAGATCCGCTTCCCCGGTTCCTTCGTGAACGCCTCGCTTGAGTATCTTGAAGATGAGTTGACTCCCTTCTTCGCCATACTTACCCGTCAACGTTTCGATATTCTCGACGGCAGGCGTCTCGAGTGGCTCAAAGCCATAACGCTCATACACGTCTTTGACCACGCCGATGACGTAATCGCGCTTGCGAACGTCTTCGGGGAGAAAATCGCGCATGCCGCGCGCTGGTTGTGTCTTTGCGGAAGCCATTACTTGAAAACTGAAAAGCCGGCGTAGAACACAAACTGATTCAAGCCGCGATTCGAACCTTGCCGATCACCGTTTGAGATATGGTGAAACCTGACACCGATACTCACTGCGCGCCGCTCCGATGTAAAGATACGCACGCCACCACCAGCTTCACCAACCCAGGCAAACCGACCTGCATCCTCGATCGGCACTGATTTGTTGAAATACAGGAAACCGCCATTGACGTGAGCAAACGGATGCACTTTGCTGCCGTTTGCGAAATCGAGTTGCAGACCAAGCGGCGTGAACCCCGCACCGTATGCAGTTTCGCGATGAAAGACGTTGCCGGCAGGCGTGGTTGTGCGTGAAACAATCGTTCCCGTTGCCACTGCGACCGGGACCACGTCGAGCGTGTACTGCAACGCGAGACTGTCGTTCGCCGCTAACGTGCGTCCGTAACGCAGTGCGGCAACAAAAAACTTTCGATCTTCAGCTTCGTCCTCATGCAGGCCGCCAAAGATCGTCGTGGCCTTAGGCGATCCTCCGGCCCAAAATCCCCATTCGTTGTCTCCTCGCTTCAGAGTAAACGGGTTATCGTCATTTTGTGCGAATGCAGGCACGCACGCGCACAAAGTAATCAAGCCAAGCATTAGCCAACGTTTCATTTAGGAATCCCTTTTCCGTTTTATTTTAGAAAGACATCTCGTTCCGATACTCGTGAGTGTACTCAACGTAGTTCTTCCAAAACACTTCCAAACCTGCGACTTCCTCGTCATTCAGTTCCCGTTTCACTCTCGCCGGAAATCCCATCACCAGCGATCGCGGCGGGATGATCGTCCCGGGACTGACGAGTGAGCCTGCCGCCACCAGCGACATCGCGCCGATGCGAACATCGTCCAGCAAGATCGATCCAATTCCGATCAGGCACCCACGCTCGACGTAGCATCCATGAAGCGTGACACTATGGCCCACTGTTACTTCCGCCTCAAGAATCGTTGGATGAGAACCATTCCGGACGTGAATTACAGAATTGTCCTGAACATTGGAGCGGTCGCCGATGCGAATATAGTGAATATCGCCGCGCACCGTGCAGTTACACCAGATGGACGCCTCTTCTCCGAGATGTACGTCGCCGATTACCTGGGCACTGGGTTCGACATACGCGGTCGGGTGAATCTGCGGGTGAACCCCACGGAACGGTCTAATCATGATTTTGGAAAGATAGTAACATAGACACCCGTATGCTAAATTGAGCCCATGACCCGACCGGTAGTTTTTCTCCTTCTCCTGACCGTCACTGTTCTCACGGCGACGTCGTGCACGGGCCCGTTATTCAAAGTAAAGCCCGTCAACGAACTGCCTCCGCTGCCTGCGAACACACGGAGTGCAGATGCCGGTGGCATGACGCTTCGGGTGGCGCCGCTGCTCACGGACGAAGAGAGTCAGGAGTTGTTTGAAGCGAATCTTCCGCTCAGCGGCGTCCTGGCGTTACGAGTTGATTTGGCCTTTCAGAGCGGTACGCCTGTGGAGATAAAAAAGGCGCGCTTTCATCTGCGTGACAGTCAAAACCGCGAGTGGAAACTACTATCTGCGAAGAGTGCCGTCTCGCGAATCATGAAGGCGAATGGCATATTTGCCTACAATCCACATTCACGCAAAACTTTTGAGAGTGAGATGAACGCTTACGCCATCGATCTGAAGACGCCACTCTCAGCGGGCGACTCGCGCCGTCACGGCTTCCTGTTCTTCCAAACACCCGACAAACTGCCAGTGCATTCAGGCCAACAATTCACCTTGTCGGTCGAACGCGTACCACAACCAGCAACAATAACCATCAACTAAACACGGAAACAGGAGCAGTTCGCAGGAGCAGGCCTTCCTGCCCCTGTTACCTGCTCCTGTAGTCTGCTCCGGATAAGAACCGGCTACCCTCTTGGGCCAGTAGACCTCACGGTCAGCTCCGTTCCGGCAGTCAGATCAAGATCGTTACGACCCTGAACGTATACCGATCCGGCACCCGCACCCGCGCCAATCACAGCACCGATTGCCGCGCCTTTACCACCACCGGCAATCGCACCAATGATGGCACCAACCGCCGTACCGATCGCCGTGCGTTGGACAGTCTTGTTGGTTTGGTCGCTTTCGCGTACCGCGCCTTCATTGTCAACCCGCACAACGTCGCCGGTTGGCGTACGAACCGTTTCGAGAATACCGGCAAAGCGATAGCTCCTGCCGTCGCGCATACGAATCGTATCGAAGTCGAGAGTCATCTGGGAACGACCGGTAATTCGGCCGCCACGATCGATGCTCGACACCGTGCCTTCAAGCGTCGCACCATCAAACTGGCCCGGTGAACGGACTGTCATCGTGAATCGATCTCCCTCGCGAGCGTTCTGCGTGGATAGATCGTTGTTGAGCACCGCAACGATTTCCGTCCCGTTCGGAACGATGAAGCTTCCTGTCGGATTCGGTTCACCAACAGCAATGCCTTCACGATTCGTCTCGTAGACGTTCAACTGCGCCGTGTCGGAAGTGCGATCGTAGTAAGTCCTGACCGTCACNGGCTGAGTGATGCGATCACTGTAAAGNGTGCGCGTTACNACCAGCTCACGACCATCGGANGATGGATCGAAAGTCACGGTGAAATCGTTGGCGCGCTCACCCGTACGAGTAATCGTCAGCGTGTCGCCCGTCAGGCTGGAGCGAACACGAACGCTGCGGCCACCATTGGTTGTCTCAACCTGTTCGCGACCGTCAGCGACGAAGTTGATCTGCGGCGCACGAGTGGAAGCGATCGTTATCGAAGTGCCGCGACGTTCGATCGCAATCATCTGCGGTGGATCCAGCCGGCGCAGCAGTGAGTCATAAACTCGCTGGCGTTCTGCGAGCGAGAGGTTTCTCGTCGCGTCATCGACGGCCCTGCGGACGTCGTCACCGCGGCTCGAATTGAGCGTGAAAGTACCCGTCAAGTTTCGTCTGCCATATCCGCCATTGTTGCCACCCTGATAACCGCCAGTGTTGCCACCCGGGTAAGTCGACCAGTTCCATGCGATGCTGAAGGCACTTGCCAACTGATCGAGATCTGGTCGCAGTGTGTTCCAACTGTTTTCCGTCTGGTTAGACAACTGGCGATTAGTTAGGTAATTGTTCAGGAACGCCGCACGATCCAGAACGTTGCGAGCATCAGAAGAGCTCGATTGCCGGCTGTTCACGCGATTGCGAAGTTGCGTCAACGCCGTCTCGTAGTCACTCAACTGGCGTCGAATTTCATCGACTGAACGATCGTTGTAACTCGCGCGATTCAGGTCGTTGCGCAGATTGCGACTGAAAGTGGCCGACCGAATGTTAAGACGGTCTACCAACTGGCGCATCTGAAAATCACTCAATTTGTAATTATTGTCTACGCCTCCGCCTCCAAAAACAGTGCCGGAAGTCCACGGCGTGCTGAGATTGTAGAAACCTGCGATTTGATCGAGGTCAGTGCGGATTGCCTGCCACTCGCGGCGGGAACCGGAGCCAAGTCGATTGGCAGCAAAGAAATTGTCGAGTTGAACGCCGCTATTCAACAACGCTTGTGCGTCGGAAGAATTAGCGCGTCGCGTCGAAAGACGTCGATCGAATTGATTTACATTATTCTCGAAGTTAAGGATCAAACGATTGACGTCATCGACGCTATAGTTGTTTCGGTCCGCAGCATTTTGGACCGCACGCTGTAGAGAGTCAGTGCGCGTTTGAATTCGTCGCACGACCTCGCGAATGCTTGCGTCGTTGGTGCCGTACTGGGCGTGGCCGGTAGCGACCATGCCCGCCGTCACCAACGCCAATAGCAAAGTCGTGAATATTGTTTTTCTGATTGCCAACATCTCTTCTCCTCCTCCAGACCTAGGGCCTGCATGTCAAACTTTGTGCCAGGCGGGTGGTTTTTCAGCTTGGCTGGGTTGTTTAAGGGGAGACCCGGTCATCGGGAAAGGCTGAAAATGATACGTACCGCTGACTCACCTTCAAACAATGCTGCAGAAAATCGCACTGTTTTGAGGGCTCGGTACGGTAGCATGCAAAAGCCGTGGCAACTGGAGTGGAAAGTTGCGGGTATGCAGGAAAAGGTGAGACTCGGGATCCGAATAAACCTTTTGGGATGGTCGACCTGCCGGTGAATTTGTAGGGGCCGCACTCCGTGGCCGCCCCTTGCCTGACACTCAACTTTTGGAGGTTGGTCTTTGCCGCGCGAGAGGCGGGCAATTCTTTCGCCGGACGCGTAATCCCACGAAGGGGCGGCCACGGAGTGCCGCCCCTACAAACACATTCATTACGGTTCGGGAGGTGCGGGCTTGTCAGTCCCGCGTTCGCGGTTGAACACTGACGACGGCAACCACACCGGCATCTCCTCATCGTTGGCTGCCCTCAATCCCATTACCAGCATTACGGCAGCAACGGTGCGCGGTCCAGTCCAGTCCCAATCAGGACGCACGATGTCGGTTGGTTGGTGATAGTCAGTCTTCTCCCACTTCCTCAAACGATCCATCCACGATGCACCGTCTGGCGCACCCAGAATCATGATTCCGGGAACACCTTTCTTCACAAAGAAATAGTGGTCGGAACGATAGAACGACTTCTCTTCCGGCATCGGATCGGGAATAACCTTTAAACCACTCGCCGCAGCGACGTCATTCAGCAAAGCACCAAGCGAAGAATGCTCCGCGCCATAACCGACAAGCACTTTCACTGGTCCATATACTTCCGTGCCCATCCCATCGAGGTTGAGATCCGCAGCGACTTGTTTGATCTTCCAGGTAGGATTCTTCACCCAATGATCCGTTCCGTAACCACCGTATTCTTCTCCCGTCACCGCGATAAAGATTATGGATCGCCGCGGTTTTGTTGGCGCTTTCGACATCACTTCGGCGATTGCCAACATCTCGGCGACGCCGAGTGCGTTGTCGGCAGCACCGTGGTAAATACGATTGTCCGCAGAAAGACCGTAAGCATCGTAGTGTGCTGAATAAACCAGCGCTTCCGTTTTCAATTTCGGATCTGATCCCTCGAGCAGTCCGACAACGTTATTCCCGACGCCTTTGCTCTTCTTGAGCTTCACCGTGATCGTCGCTGTTTCTTTCAGGTCGATAGGCGTGAAGTCGTCGCGCTTCGCTTTTGCAAGTGCTTCTGCATACGTGATTCCCGAAGCGGCAAACAACTTCTCAGCGGCCGCTTCGCTGATACTCAGGAACGGCGGCAGGAAATCGGGCATCTCCTCTTCGCCTTCAGGCTCGACTTGACGACGCGTCAAGTAGTCAGCCATTTCAGCGAACGTCAGCGTCTCAGTCTCCTGCCCGATTATCACAATTCCGGCAGCGCCCCGGCCAATGAGCGCGCGCAGCAGGTTTATCTGAGCGTGTGCTTGCTTCCACTGGTCCTTTGTAATCCCGGGTGGAGGGCCGTCGCGCAGTACGACGATCTTTCCGCGGACTTCGAGGCCTGCCAGATCATCCCGCTTGATGGCCGGAAGCGAGATTCCATAACCGACGAAGTAGATCTTTGTGTTGACGTTTTCATCACCACTGTAGGGCGGCATCACAAAGAAGTCCGAGCCCAGCTTCAGGCTTTGATTGCCGATGGTGAATGTTGCCGGCGGTAGAAACTGCGTTTCTCTGAACTTGATTGGTTGCAGATACGAGTTGTTCGCACCGAGTGGCTTTAGTCCGAGCTTTGCGAAACGATCCGCGATCCAGGCGGCAGCCTTGTCGCCCCCGGGCTGTGCCGTGCCGCGACCTTGCATTTCGTCTGCGGCCAGCGCGTTAACTGTTTCTTTGATCGTTGCGAGATTGAGGCCATCGACAAGCTGCTGCTCGGTCGTCGAGAGCGCGCGAGTCGTTGCCGGCACCACCGCCTGCGCCCAACCGAACGCGGTTGACGTGACGAGGAGAATTGCGAGTACGACTGAGAGATATTTCTGTTGATACTTCACTTCTTTATTCCTTCTGTGACGAAAACGGGGCGGCCATAGAAGACCGCCCCTACAATACTTATTAGCAGAATTTGATTCAGCCTGTCGAACCAAATCCGCCCGCGCCACGTGCAGTCTCGTCGAGATCCGTCGCCCACTCGGCCTCGGGCGTAATGATCTGCTCAACAATCAACTGACAAATCTTACTGCCGGCCGGCAAGTTAATCGCGTGATCGCCGGTGTTATAGAGCAAACAACAAACCTCACCACGGTAATCAGAATCGATCACCCCGGCCAACACGTCCAACCCATTCTTCGCCGCGAGTCCCGATCTCGGCGCCACCCGCCCATAAAATCCCTGCGGTATCGCCACCGCCAACCCTGTCCTGGCCATCACCCTTTCTTTCGGTCCAATACTCAAATCCTCAATTGCACAAACATCCAACCCCGCGGCGAGCGCACTTCCCCTCTTGGGCAGCACCGCGCGCGGATCGAGTTGTTTGAATCGCAGTCGCGAATGCATTAGTCGCTACATCTTCGGTAGTGTGACACCGCGTTGACCCTGGTACTTGCCGCCGCGATCTTTGTAGGAGGTTTCGCAGACGTCATCTTCATCAGATTCGAAGAAGATGACCTGGGCCACGCCTTCGTTGGCGTAAATCTTAGCCGGCAGTGGCGTGGTGTTTGAAAATTCGAGAGTGACGTAGCCTTCCCATTCCGGTTCGAAGGGTGTGACGTTCACGAGGATGCCGCAGCGNGCGTAGGTGCTTTTGCCNAGGCAGATGGTGAGCACGTTGCGAGGGATGCGGAAGTATTCGACNGTTCGTGCCAGGGCGAAACTGTTTGGCGGGATGATTACCGAGTTGCCTTTGACGTCAACGAAATTCTTCTCGTCAAACTCTTTCGGATCCACGATGGTGCTGTTGATGTTGGTGAAGAGCTTGAACTCGTCCGCGCAGCGAATGTCATAGCCATAACTTGATGTCCCGTAAGAGACGATTCGCTTGCCGTCAACGAGCTTAACCTGACCCGGCTCATACGGATCGATCATGCCGTACTCGCTCGCCATCCTGCGGATCCACTTGTCTGATTTGATACTCATCTGTGTCTTGTTTTTCGAGATGTGTGCTTGAAGTAGTCGGCCATTCTAGACCCACAAAGAGAAAACACAAAGTTCTTGCGCGCCCACGCTCAAGGTAGTCGTTTTACAGGATTAGCAAGATTAGACAAGATTGACAGGATTTATCTTGTGAATCCTGCTTAATCTTCTTAATCCTGTAAAGCCGATGCC
>Ga0065704_10071332_pt1 | contig 11682 bp, 11 predicted proteins | sample SwiRhicommuniRL2_FD_59091 | JGI IMG/M metagenome (GOLD analysis project Ga0065704, IMG submission 59091) | Switchgrass rhizosphere bacterial communities from Rose Lake, Michigan, USA - RL2 v2 (version 2) | ecosystem: Host-associated > Plants > Roots > Rhizosphere > Soil | place: East Lansing, MI | reverse complement strand
CGGCCGCAAGCGTTTCATTTCCAACGCCCCAGTTGCCGACTTTGTTGTACTGCTCTGTGTCGATGGCGCGCGCATGACCGAGTTGGTGGTCGAGTTGAATTGGCCAGGTGTTCGTGCTGGCGAACCCGACAAGAAAATGGGCAACCATGGTCAACTGACGGCGGATATCTACTTCGACAACGTCAAAGTGCCCATGACGAACGTCGTTGGCCAGCCCGGTGAAGGTCTCAAGATAGCCTTGCAAACGCTGACATTCGGACGCATAGGGATTGCCGCCAGCGGGACCGGCATGGCTCAGGCATTGTTTGACCACAGTATCGCGCGGCTCAAGACGCGCCGGGCGTTTGGCAAAGCCATCGCGCAGTTCCAACACTGGCAATTCAAGATGGCCGAGCGCGCCACTGAAATCGAGAACGCCCGCAACCTGTATCTCAAGGCGGCGTTGCGCATGGATGAAGGGCTCGCTTTTCCGGAGCCCGAGGCCGCGATGGCCAAATGGTACGGCACCAACCTTGCCGGTGAATTCGCCCGCGACGCGGTACAGATCTTTGGTGGCTACGGCTTTATGCGCGAGCTCGCAGCGGATGGTTCACACTACCGTGTCGAAGAGATCTATCGCGATTGCAAGATCGCCGAAATCTATGAGGGAACCAATGAGATTCAAAAGCTAGTCATCGCACGCGCAATATTCGGTAAAGACATCACCGGCTGATGGGATGGCCAACCCAATGGAGAGCTGTCCAATGCACATCCTCATTATCCACGCGCACAACGAACCGCAATCGTTCAATGCGGCCATGAAAGATCTGGCGGTCGAAGAACTGCGGGGGCAAGGGCACTCTGTCGAAGTGTCTGACCTGTATGCCATGAGCTGGAATCCGATCGCCAGCGCGGCTGACTTTGGCAGCCGCGTAAATTCAGAGTACCTGACGTATGCCTTGGAACAGCGTCACAATTGCTCGCAACACACACTGGCGCCGGACATCCAGGTGGAGCTGGACAAGTTGCTGGAGGCCGATCTGGTGATCTTCAACTTCCCAATCTATTGGTTCTCGATGCCGGCGATCATGAAAGGCTGGATAGACCGAGTATTGGTTTCGGGTGTCTGCTACGGCGGAAAACGCTTTTACGACCAGGGAGGCCTGGCTGGCAAGAAGGCCATGCTCGCCATTACTGTCGGCGGTCAACCACACATGTTGGTGAGCGGCGGCGTGCACGGTGAACTCAACGACATGCTGCGGCCTATCCTGCGTGGAACGTTGGCCTATACCGGGATGACTGTGCTTCCGACCTTTGTTGCCTATCACGTACCGTACATTTCCCAGGAAGCACGTGTCACTCAGTTAGCGATGTATCGACAGCACCTGCGTTCGCTGGACACGCTGCAAGCGCTTTCATTCGTCTCACTCAATGAGTTCGATGAGAAATTGCGCCCGATTTCCGCTCCGGATTCCTAGCAGACACCACGTTTGCCTTCCTCCTTGGTGACTTTGTATCGGCTCGTGTCGGTTCGGTTGAGGTGAGAAGGTAACTGCCCCAAGTTGAACTTCTGCTCAAAAAACATATGTGACTGACTCCATTGTGCTTTTTAAGCAAAAATTGTCATTTTCAAACCTACCAATTGCACTTTATCTGCCCTTAAAGTGCGCGGTTTTCTGACTATCGGTATACCTATGAATCTCTGGTTTCGTCTTCTGCTTCTGCTGTTTCGTAGACCCTGGCGTAAACCGGTCGACGGGCTGGCAACGACTGTCATCCGCATGCGAGTTTGGCCGCTTGATCTCGACTTCAACCGACACGTCACTAATGGTCGGTATTTCACCTTGGCTGATGTAGGACGCATGGACTACGTCCTGCGTAGCGGCGCATTTCGGGTCGCGCTGCGTAACAGGGCATTTCCTATCGTTGGAGACACGTGGGGTAAGTTTCGTAGAGAACTCAAGCTGTTTGAAGCTTTCGAGATTCACACCAGAATGCTTGGATGGAACGAAAAATGGAGCTTTGTTGAGCATCGCTTTGTCAGCAAAAAGCGAGTGGTTGGCGTGGTCGTGATGCGAGGTCTGTTCCGCTCTGCGCAAGGCACGATTCCACCTGATGACTTCGTCCGGGAGATGGGTTTAGCCGAGCACTCACCAGTAATGCCCAAATGGCTGACAGATTGGTCGAAAAGTTGCGAAGACATGAGTCGACAGCTTCGAAGTGAAGAAGGCCTATCTGACTCGATTCGTAGCTAGCATGGTGGGGCGTCTCCAGTATGGGGGCGAGTGTTTGAACCACTCCTCCCCGACTCTATTTTTTTCAACAAAATCAGCTGATTTCTGTCAAACGATCTGAGTCCTCGCTCGGCGGACGTGAAGCTGTCCCGCGATGGGGCAAAAAACACCCGGACAGCCGCCTTGTCACGGCGTAACCGCGTCACGCAAACGTGACCTGAGCCTGGAGTGTGAACGCGCATCACGGTTCGAGGTGCGGCCTCATCAGGTCCTCGAACCACTCGATGAATGCCCCGAGCCGACGCGTTCTTTGGCGCCGGTGCGGATATAGCAAGGAAACCGGCATGGCTGCTGCACGAAACGCGGGCATGACCTCGATCAGTTCCCCACTGTCCAACAGATGCTTCACGTCGAAACGAGGTATCTGGATCAGGCCGAGCCCGGCCCGGCAACAAGCAATGTAGCTCTCGGCATTGTTGACGACGATCCGACTAGGCACGTTACTGGTCTGCTCCTGCCCGTCGATCGGATTGTGTTCCCATGGTAACTCCCGGCCCGTGCTTGGAGAGGCGTAGCCAACAGCCCAGTGCCCGGAGGCAAGGTCCCTTGGCTGCTCCGGCACGCCGTGTTCATGCAGGTAGGCTTTGCTGGCGCAGTTGATCAAGGCGATAGTCCCTAACGATCGCACCGCCAGGCTGCTGTCCTGCAGGGTCCCCACACGTACCGCGCAGTCGACGCCTTCCTGCACCAGGTCGATGGCGCGATCGGTAGAGCCGAGTGCCAACTGCAACCGAGGATAGCGGCGCAGCAGGCCCGGCAACGCCGGCGCGATGAGGCGTCGCGCAATGCGACTGGGCGCATCGATCCTGAGCTGACCAGCCACTTGCCGCTGGCTGCTCTGGAACAATTGCTCGACGTCCTCGGCGTCCGCCAGCAATGGACGCAAGCGCTCGAGCAATTGTGTGCCATCAGCTGTCAGATGGACCTGGCGCGTCGTGCGGTTCAGCAGGCGGGCGCCGATCTTTTCCTCCAGTTGCTGGATCGCGGCAGAAACGGTGGCGCGAGGCAATTCCAGCGCGTGGGCGGCTTTGATGAAACTGCCCATTTCGGCTACGCGCACGAAGACGCGGTACTGATCGAGTTTGTCCATGTCTGCATTCAACCTTGGGAGCGGTGCCAATCCCGGACGCGGAATCGGCATCCGTGGGACGGTAGGATGATCACCCCGCGAACCCTCCCTGATCCAGAAAGATTTGCTCCGTCATCGTGGTCTGGCGCAACAGTAGCGGATTGCGGTGCGGAAAACGGCCGAAACGGCGGATGATGTCGCGATGGCCCTCGGCATGGGAGCGGGCGGTCGGCCCCAGCCGGGTGTTGAGTGCCACGGACACGTCCTGGTCGGCGATGTCTTCCGAATGCGCGAAGGGCAGGCAGAAGAACAAACGCAGTTCCGGATCAACGGCGTCCATATGCCGTTGCGAATGCGCGATGCGTGCGAAGTGCCGCGCCAGTGGGTCGGTCGCGTACATGTGGCCAGTGCCGCGGAAAGCATTTCGCGGGAATTGATCGAGCAGGATCATCAGTGCCAGCGCAGCTTCCGGTTCACCGACCCAGTGGTCGACCTCGCGCCGGGCCGTCGCCAGGTGCAGGTCCAGAAAGCGTTCGCGAAAGTGCTGATCCAAGGCCGGGTCCTTGTCAAACCATCGCTCTGCGCCGACTTCCCGCCAGAATTGGACCACGTCGGTCGCGCGTTCGCCGGTATTCAGCGGCATCGCCGGGTGTCGAGAAGGGATTATCGCCATCGCATCAGCCCTTCGGTTGCGCATTGCCCTGAATCAGGGATTTGCCGGCATAGATGCCGCCCGACACCTCCATGGCCAGGCGCTCGGCGTCCGTGCGGCGCACCTGGGCCGCGAGTGCTTCGGACGTCTCGGGCGTCGCGCCGAGCGCCATCGAGGCTTCGCGGCCAAACGCCATGGCCGATTCGAAGGTGACGCGGACCTGGTAGTCCACATCGACCTTGATCAGTTCGATGGCGTGTTCGCGGTCGTGAGCGCGCGCAAGCACCCGGGCATGGGGGAACGCCGCCTTGGCCTGTTCGACGATCCGCGTGGCGGCCCGCGCATCGTCCACGCACACCAGGATGGCCCGGGCATGGTGCGCGCCGGCGGCATGCAATACATCGGCGCGCGTGCCGTCGCCGTAGTACACCTTGAAGCCGAAGTCACTGGCGTCCCGAGCCACTTGGGGGTCATGGTCGATGATGGAAATGTCGGCCCCCAGCGCCAATACATGCTGGCTCGCGATCTGGCCGAAGCGACCGAAACCGACGATGAGCACGCTGCCGGCCAGTGCGTCGGGCGCCTGCGCACCCTCCATGGAAACCCCTGTCCTCGGCCCCCATCGCCGGTGTGCGATCACCGCCATCGGGGTCAGCGCCATGGACAGCACGATAATGGCCGTCATGTTGGCGTTGACTGTCGGATCGATCACGCGGTTGGCCAGCGCGGCAGCGAAGAGCACAAAGGCGAACTCGCCGCCCTGGGCCATCAGCACGGCGCGATCCAGGGCGTCGGCGTGCGAACTTTTCGCCAACCGTGCCACGCCGTAGATGCACGTGCTCTTGATCACCATCATCGCGAGCACGCCAGCCACGATGATGGGCCAGTTACGCCCCACCGCAGCCAGGTCCAGTGACATGCCCACGCCAAGGAAGAACAGGCCCAGCAGCAAGCCGCGGAAGGGTTCGATGTCGGCCTCGAGTTGATGGCGAAACGTCGATTCGGACAGCAGCACGCCAGCCAGAAAGGCCCCCATGGCCATGGACAGACCACCCAGTTGCATGAGCAGTGCCGCGCCCAGTACCACGAGCAGGGCGGCTGCGGTCATCACCTCGCGGGCTTTGGCGTTGGCCAGGATGCGAAATAACGGGTTGAGCAGCCAGATGCCTGCCCCAACCAGTGCCGCCAGCGCGCCGGCCGCGACGGCGATGCCAATCCAGCGTGATCCGGCCGCCGGCGCGGATGGATCAATGGGGGCGATGAACGCCACCAGCGCCAATAGCGGCACGATCAGCAGGTCCTCGAACAGCAGGATGGCCACTATCTTCTGGCCACGCGGGGCCGCGATGTCGCCGCGTTCGCTCAGCAGTTGCATGACGATCGCGGTGGAGGTGAGCACAAAGCCCATGCCGCTGACGAAGGACACCGCCAGCGAGAAACCGAAAGCCACGCCCACCCCGGCCAGCAGCAGGCCGCAGACCAGGATCTGCAAACTACCCAGGCCGAAGATGTCGCGCCGCATGCTCCACAGATGGGAGGGCCGCATTTCCAGGCCGATGACGAAAAGAAACATCACCACCCCGAGTTCGGCGGTGTGCAGGATGGTTTGCGGATCGCTGAAAAGCCCCAGCCCGAACGGGCCGATCGCCAGCCCCGCTGCCAGATAGCCCAGCACCGAACCCAGGCCCAGACGCTTGAACAGCGGCACGGCCAGCACCGCCGCACCCAGCAAGATTACGACCTTGGCCAGGTCACCCGCACTGCCTTCGATCGACATGTCTCGTTCCTCAAAGTCAGGTGCGTGCGAACTGCCAGGCCGCAATAGCGGCCGCGATGGCAGGCAGCGCAAAGACCAGCAGCAGGATTGGAAACTCCTCGCGCGCGCTGTAGCCTGCATGGCTGACGCCCACCCACATGTTCACGCCCGCCACCAGCAGCCACACCGGCACGAATACCTTTGCCGCCAGCGCCATGCCTAAGGCGCTCGCGCCCCAGAGCCAGCCGAACAGGACGAAGACGCCCAAAAGAACCAACCCACCGCCTATTACCATCAGCACATGCATTTCGATTTTCCTCGTCGGTTGATGGGCTTCAATCCGGGCGCCTTCTCCCTCAACCCGTCAATCGATCGGCGAAATAATTCCGCCATTGATGAAGCTGGTGGTGCCCGTCATCCAGCGAGCTTCCGGTGAGACGAGGAATAGGCCGACTGCCTTACTTGGTGGTGTAGCCGCCATTGATGAGAATCGTCTGGCCGGTGATCCACCAACCGTCGCTCACTAGGTGGCGAATGAAGGGCACCACATCCTCAATGTCGGTCAGGCCGGTTTTGCTGGACGACGAGAGGGCGGCAGCCGTCTTGTGGTACGCCACGGCATCGGCACCTTCGGCCGGGTAGAAGAACGGCGTGTCCATCGGGCCGGGGCCGACCGCAGTCACTGAGATGCCCCGCGCACCCAACTCCTTGGACGCTGCGCGGGTGTAGTGCTCGACCGGTGCCTTGGTACCGGCATAAGCGGCGTAGAACGGAGTGAACGCGCCTAGCAGCGAGGTGACCACGGTGCAGATCTTGCCGTTGTCGTTCAGGTTCTTGCCGGCTTCCTTGAGGAAGAAGAAGGCGGTCTTGGAATTGACCGCCGTCATCTCGTCGTATTCGGCCTCAGTTATCTCGGCCATGGGTTTCTTGAGCACCTTGCCGACGGTGTTGATAGCGATGTCTGGCTTGCCTACAGCGCTGATGGCGTCGGCAAACAGCTTCTCGACGGCACCCGCTGTGGTGAGATCCGCCTGCAACGCCACTGCTTGCGCGCCGCTGGCCTGAATGGCCGCGACGGTCGCGTCGGCATCGGTTTTGGAGGAAGTGCTGTTGTAATGGATGGCGATGGCCTTGGCGCCCTGCGCGGCCAGGTCGCGAGCGATCAGACCGCCGAGGTTTTTGGCTCCGCCGGCGATCAGTACTACCTTGCCCTTGATGGAATGGTCTGCCATGGGAAATCTCCTGCACGGGTGGAAGGAGTTTCAGCATAGGCCCCCATATGCGTTGGATAAATCAGGCTTGGCTGGATGGATTATCCATAGAATCAGTCCAATCCAACGCTCTTCCAAACACAACCTAGGCCTCCGTCGACGGCTGTACCGGCAAGTATCTTGACCCACCGCAATGTTTTAATGAAGGTTTCTGTAGGCTGGTTCGCTGCTAAAGCGCAGCCTCGAGTTTACGACCCAATACACGATTGTACTCGGCTTTGGCGGTCTGCTCGGTAAACTCTCCCGACCATTTCGAGACCACTACCGTCGCCACGCTATTGCCGATGGTGTTGCAGGTGGCGATGGCCATGGACATGAAGCGATACACCCCGAACAGCAATGCCAGGCCTTCCACTGGCAGCACACCAATGGCCGTCACCGTGGCAGCAAACACCACGAAGCTGCCACCGGACACCGCCGCCGCACCTTTTGAAGTCACCAGCATGATGGCAATGGTTCCCAGTTGTTGCTCCCAGCTCATCGGTACGCCATAGGCATTGGCGATGAACAGCACGCAAAGCGACATGTAGATGGACGTGCCATCAAGGTTGAAGGCATAACCGGTGGGCAAGATCAGACCGACGCTTTGCTTCGAGCAACCGAATTTTTCCAGCTTTTGAAGCAGGCGCGGCAGGGCGCTTTCCGAAGACGCCGTGCCCAGTACGATGAAAATCTCATCCTTGATGTACCTGAGAAATCGCCACAGGCTGAAGCCTGAGATGCGGCAGACCGCACCCAGCACCACGAAGATGAAAAACGCGACGCAGACGTAGAACATCAGCACCAAGTTTGCCAGCGACATCAGCACGGCGCTGCCATTGCTGCCGACGGCGTACGCCACTGAGCCGAAGGCGCCCAGCGGTGCGAACTTCATAATCAGATTGATGAACTCGAAGAAGCATTCGGAGACCCGGCTCAAACCGTCCTCGATCACGCTGCGGCGTTCAGGCTTGAGGGCCAGCAGGGCAAAACCGAACAGTACCGAGATTACCAGCACTTGCAGCAACTGCCCGCCGGCGAAGGCACCGACGAAGTTGTCCGGGAAAATCCCGTAGATGAAATCCATCGTCGAGGCCGGGGCGTGACCCTTCGCGACGGCTGCACTGGCAGCGGCAGCCGTGGCGCTGCTTGGATGGGCGTCGTGCATGCCCGAGCCGATGTTCAGCAGATTGCCCCACAGCAGGCCGATGGCTAGGGCAAGGGTGGACACGATTTCAAAGTAAATCAGCGCACGCAAGCCCACCTTGCCGACGCGCTTGATGTCGCCGGCCGAGGCGATGCCATGGACGACGGTGAAAAACACCAGGGGGGCAACGGCGGTCTTGATCAGCTTGAGGAAGATGTCGCCAAGGATTTTGAATTTTGCAGCCAGTTCCGGGGCCAGGAACCCGAAGGCGATACCGAGCACCATGGCGGCGATGACTTGAAAAGTGAGGTCTTTGTAGAGCGGCTTTTTGTTGACAATGGTCATGTCTGCGATCTCGTTGTTCTTATTGGCGAGTAAAATGCAGAAGGAGCTCGACCAGCGACGAGCCCCGTGAAGTCAGCGCTTGACGGAACCCTCGCGAGCCAGCGCGATATCCACCATCCGGGGGGCAAGACCCAGATAGTTGGACGGGTCGGTCAGGCGCTTGAGTTCCTCGACATCCAGTTGCGCCGTCGCTTCGCCTTGAGCGAGCAACGCATCGAGCAGGCTGGTGCCTTCATCGTTCGCCATGCGGCAGGCGGCATACACCACGTCATGCGCCACCTGGCGACCCAGTGCCGGCGCCAGGCCCATCATCACGGCTTCGGCGACGATCAGGCCCCGGGTCATGTCGAGGTTCTTGCGCATGCGTTCGGGGCGAACTTCCAGGCCGGCGAGCATGAATGTCGCCTGGCCGAGAGAGGCGGCACTCAAGGCGAACGCTTCAGGAATGGCAATCCATTCAGCCTGCCAAGGGCCGGTGGAGCGTTCGAAGTCCTGGATCATGGCATCAAGCATCAGGCCCGCGTGCTGACGCACACCTTTGGCAGCGGCGTACATCAATTCGCAGGAAATCGGGTTGCGCTTCTGCGGCATGGTGCTGCTGGCGCCCCGTCCCTTGACGAACGGTTCGTACACTTCACCGAGCTCGCTGGTCATCATCATCATGACGTCCAGGGCGATCTTGCCAAGCGAGCCTGTGACCAGCCCGAGGAAATTCAGGGTCTCGGCCAGGCCATCTCGGGCTACATGCCAGGTGGCTTGTGGCACGCCCAGGCCGAGTTCGGCCATCAGTGCTTCCTGGACTTCAAGGCCCTTGTCACCCAATGACGCCAGCGTGCCCGCCGCGCCAGCGAACTGGCCGATTTCTACCCGTGGGCGCAGTTCCACCAAACGCTCGGCGTGACGGTCGAACATGCTCAGCCACACCGCACATTTGTAGCCAAAAGTAATGGGCAAGGCATGTTGCAGGTGGGTACGCCCTGCCATCGGCGTGTCCCGATACCGCTGGGCGAGATCGGCCAGCAAGCCACGTACCGCCTGGATGTCGCGTTCGACCAACGCCAGCGCTGCGCGTACCTGCAGAACAACGGCGGTGTCCATGATGTCCTGGGTGGTGGCCCCCCAGTGGACATAACGACCGGCTTCGCCACAGGTTTTCGACAGTTGTTCAACCAGGGGCAGGATCGGGTAACCGACAATTTCGGTTTCGCGCTGTATCAGCGTCAGGTCGAGGGAATCATAGGTCGCAAGTTCGGCGATCTGTTCGGCGGCCTGGCTCGGGATGACCCCGCAGCGTGCCTCGGCACGGGCCAGTGCCACTTCCACTTCGATGTAGCGTTCGATCAGGGCTTTGTCGGAAAACACACCGCGCATCTCGGCGGTGCCGAACATGTCGCGAAAGAGGGCGGAGTCGAAGACAGTGCTGGACATGGGGTAATCCTGATATGTTTGTTATTTAACGGACATATTAATTATGTCCGTACATAATTCTTACGTCCTCACTGATACACTGTCAACTCGGTGAACGCTTGAGACTGATGAAAGGTATGAACCAGACGCGCTATGCGGTCGTTGCAAAAGACCTGATGGAAGGAATCTCCAGCGGGAAATTTCCGGTAGGGAGCCTGCTGCCCACAGAGTTCGAATTATGCGAGCTGTATGACGTGAGCCGGCATACGGTGCGTGCCGCCATCACCCAATTGCAGAACCAGGGGCTGGTCTCGCGGCGCAAACGGGTGGGCACCCGAGTCGAGTCCGCCACCCCCAAGGGCGGCTATTCGCAGTCGCTGGCGTCGGTTTCAGACCTGGTTCATCTGGCCGAAACCCAAGTGCGCAGTATTCAGAGCGTGCAGCACTTCGTGGCCGACATTGCGCTGGCCAAGCGATTGGGGCTGGAGCCCGGCGAACATTACTTTTGCGTATCCAGCATTCGAGTCGACCAGGAAAACCTACGGGCACCGTTATGCTGGACCGACGTGTATGCCCAGGACATTTATTCAGAAGTCATTGAACTGGCCGAACAGCATCCTGACGAGCTGATTGCCGCATTGATCGAGCAGCATTTCGGTCGACACATCGACGTGGTTGACCAGCAGGTCCGTGCGGTATTGCTGTCGCCCGAGATTTCGAAAAGCCTCAATGCTGAGGCGGGCTCCCCGGGGCTGAACATTCTTCGTCAGTACCGTGACGAGGAGGGAGCCGTGATGGTGGTGTCGGAAACCACCCATCCTCAGGACAGATTCACCCTGGTGACACAGATGCGCAGGGAAAAGAATTTGGTCTCGCGGAAATAGAAATGGGTGACTGCTTTTGGCTTCGGATTCAAACGGTCGAAGTAGCATGGAGAGAGGTCTAGATACGTTGAGCTTGGCGCATAGCGATTAAGGATTTATTGGAGTCCAGCTAGAAGACGTTGCATCGAGTGTTGAGGTATGCAGCCAATCGTCAATGACGGAAGTTTTATCGATTGGCTATAGATAGAATCCAACAGCGTAGATTGGATCATTCGTAGCTGGCTATTGATACGGGCAGAAAACAAGTCCAGAATTGAGTCTTTTCCTGCCCCGGCAAGAAAAGAAACCCCTTATATTTCAATGGGTCGGACGCCAGATACGAGTCTCGTTTCCCGCTCCAAATATTGCGCTGTAGAATTCCAATGAATTCTGTAAGTGATTGAAATCAGGACCTTCGGGTCCTTTTTTCGTTCCGGCGGAAATCACTGAAATCCAGCACCATCCAGTGTTTTTAAGTCCTGAATGAGAGTCTTGAATTCGGACGCACACTGAATCGGTTTACGTCGCTCTGTGCGTAATGCGGTAGAGCACACGGACTTTGATCGGCAACGCGATCATAACCTCTACCGCATCTGGAACCGGTTGTGTTCAGGGTCGTATTTCCCGCCACCTCTACGGGAAAGCGCATTCCAAAAGACAACGGCAAGGAGCGAACAGGACTACTCGGTTCGCAGATGCGGCCCGCGAGGCTCTGCCGAAGCATCTGACCACTGGGCTAAAGGCTCTCTCCCGGACACCAAAAGCTCGTAAATGCCCGGCCTAAGATGATTTCGTCAATACGTGTCTACCGCACGGTTACCCATACGCTCTCTGCCTTGGTACCTGCTGCCTAACTCGCGAGGCCCACTGTGAAGCATGCGCACGGCCATGATAGCTATGAGCTATCATGGCCGTGCGTA
>Ga0065704_10071331_pt1 | contig 11687 bp, 9 predicted proteins | sample SwiRhicommuniRL2_FD_59091 | JGI IMG/M metagenome (GOLD analysis project Ga0065704, IMG submission 59091) | Switchgrass rhizosphere bacterial communities from Rose Lake, Michigan, USA - RL2 v2 (version 2) | ecosystem: Host-associated > Plants > Roots > Rhizosphere > Soil | place: East Lansing, MI | reverse complement strand
GCGAGATGCTCAGCGCCCGCGACTTCGGCGCGCTCGGCGACGGATCCACGGACGACACGCAGGCCCTACAGGCGGCAATAAACGGTGCCATTGACGCCGGGAGGCCGCTTTACCTTCCCGCAGGGACCTATCGCATCTCGTCGCCGTTAAGGGTCGGGGCCGGGAAGCGCGGGGTACGCTGGTTCGGCGATGGGCCCTTCTCGACGGTCATCCAGAACACGAGCACGACCGGCCAGAACGCCGTGGAAATTTTCGGCATGCCAGGAAGCGAAACCACCTGGTGCACCTTCTACGGAATCGGCATCACGGGCCAAGGGACGGGCGGCAAGCGCAAGGACGGCGACGGCTGGCACGTTGCGTACGCAGGACGCATCGAGTGGCAAGACTGTCGCGTGAGCCAAGTCGGCGGAGACGGATGGCACTACGAGAACAGCTGGAGCCCGAGCCTGCTGCGCTGCAACGCGGAGCATTGCGGAGGGTATGGAGCTTACTTCAAGGGCGGCCCCAAGCATAACCTCAACGGGGTGCTCCTCGACGGGGGAGCCTACTCGCACAACGATTCAGGCGGCGTCTTCCTGGACGCCGCCATCCATGGAGATACGATCTCGGGCGTTTTGCGCAATGTCGGCTTCAGCAACAACCGCCCCACCAACCTGACGGTCCTGAACAACAGCGTCATCTTGCTGGGATGCTTCTTGGAGAACGCCGACTCGCATCAGTTGCAGCTTGGCTCGACCTCCGGAAAGCGAACCGTGCGGGGAGCCGAGATCATCGGCTGCTACTTCCTCGGGGATCACGGAGCGGCCCGTTTGGTTCGCCTTGAAAACACCCGAGGAGTCCGCTTTGCCGCATGCAACTTCAAGACGGCGCGGACCGCCATCGAGGCGGATCCAAGCAGCGAGGGAATCCTGATCGAAAACTGCCGCAAAAGCGGCGATGTGGCGAACCTCGTCAGCTACGGCGACGCGCGTAGCGCCGTGACGACGCGCCCCCTCTACCTGGCCTCACGGCGCATCGTGGAACTTACCGTCGACTGACCGGGTCTTTCCGCCCAGCTCGAGGATCTCGTGGGCAGCCCTGAGGAGGGCTCCCTCGCGGATGCGCGCGAAGTAAGGCTCTTGCTGCTCCACGTTCCATGCGACCCGGCCCCGATCCACGTCTACAGCCAGCGCCTCGCGAAGCCACCCCGAGAGGTCGTCCTCATACGACGCAGGCGCCAAAGCCAGCTGACGGATGTACGGTGGCACCTCATGACCCGGGAAGTCCACGAGCAGAATCTTGTCGGTCAAAAAAGCGGCCTTCACCAGCATCGACGAGTAATGACCGAGATAGATCTTGCAGGGTGGGAAGGTGGTCGTTTCAAAGGTCGCGACGTCCTCGAGGGCCTCGTACAGAGTGCGATCGCTACGAGGGTGAAGCTTGACGACCAGCCTGACCTCTTGCTTCCGCAGGGCCGCTCCGAGGCGCTCGACGAAGCGCAACATCAGTCCCCGGTCCAAACGGCCGTCTTCGACCAACGTCTGGGCGATATAGCAGGCCTCGGAGCGCATCGGCATCCTCTCCAGCTGGGGGAGATCGTCCAAATCGGGGTAGCCCACCGTGACCTGTTGATCCCGGCGATACCCGAAAACCTCCTGGTGATAGGCCTTCCAGTGCTCCCCGTAGACCAAGACGTGGTCTACGTTGACGAAGTCTGAGTCGATCCCGGTTTCACGAATGCTCCGCCCCCGCATGAAGACCTGCAAGTAGTCACGGACGTAGGCGAAGGAGCTGGCCTTTCGGGCTTCCGCGATGGCCTTCGCGTAGCGCAAATAGCGGAAGGTCTTGCGGAACTGGCTGAAGAAGAGCCCCTTCTCCCGACGCATGAGAGGAATGTACAGGCCATGCTGGTACATGGCCGTCCTGATGCCCAGAAGCTTCGCCGCCGTCACCAGAGCCGAATCGGGCAGGCGCTGAGCCATGACCACCAGCAGATCGGGACGATGCTCGGCAAGAAGATCGCGGAGCATGCAGTGCGAGGAACCGCGCACGCGTTGGAGCACCGAGTTCACTGGAAGCGAGCGGCGCAAGGTCTCCTCATCCAGGCCGTCCGCTTGATCGTAAAGAAAGACGAACGAGACGTCTTTCTCAATCCGAGAGAGGGTTTCCGCCAGCTTTAGCGGGTAGCGCTTGACGCCGACGAGGCTAAGATCAAAAAAAGCTATCTTCTTCATGACATGCGAGCCATCACCTTGTTCTTCAAAGCCAACCGATCCTCTTGAGCCAGCATCCGACCGTAATAGAAGAGCGGGAACACGAGTAACAAGACGCCCAGGACAATCAGCTTCCTGAGGACGGGGGCGTCCAAGAGGGCGAACGAGAGACTCATGCTCCCGACGAGCACCAGGGCAAACGGCAGGACCTTCCGAAGCAGCAAAACCGGTCCGAATCGGAAGTACTCGGCATTCAACATCACGCTGAGGGCGACAAATTCCAGCAGCCCCCGGATCACGAAGACCACGCAAGCTCCCATCGGCCCGAAACGGGAGACCGCAGCAAAGGAAAGCAGGACGTAGAGCAGCGACTGGAGAGCCACGTAGGTTCCGACCAAGCGCTCCTGGCCAATGGCCATGAGGGCCCTCTGGGGGGTGACGGCCATCGCGTTGAAGAAGATCCCGAAGGAAAGCACGCTCAGCATCAAGGCAGCGTGTTCCGCGTACTCGGCGCTGATCCAGAGCGACAGAATCTCCCGCGAGAGGGTCGCGATCACGGTCACCACGATGATCATCACGAAGAACATGGCCTTCGTGGAGAAGCTGAGGATCCCCGTGATCTTCCGGTGTTCTCCCCGATCCCGCCACTGGGCGATCGCCGGAAAGAAGGCCGCCGTGAGGCTCCCATAAATCAGGCTCAAGCGCGAAACCAGATCGAACGAGGCGATGTAGTAGGCGACGATCGTCAGGCCGGAGAGCATCGAGATGATGAAACGGTCCGCGTAGAGCAGGAGCATCGCCGCCAGGGAGGAAACCGTCATCCATGCGCCGGCCGTCAGCATGTCGCCGACTTCTCGGCGGGAGACGAGGAGGCGTGGCTTCAGGGACAGCGCTCGCGTCGTCTTGACGCAAAGGAAAAGCATCGAGGCGGCGTGGGCCGTGAGGATCACGTAGAGCGAGGTCTCGATCCCGAGGCCCATGACGGCAGGTAGCGCCGGGGACAGAAAGATGAGGCTGTTCAGGACCGCCCGGTTCGTCGCCGAGTACTTGAACAGCTGCTGAGACTCGAGGCATCCCCTGAGATAAATGATGAAGAGAAAGAGCGGCGAGGCCAGTCCGATGGCATGAAAGAAGCGCTGCGCGGTGGGACGCATGGCTAGGTCCTTGGAGACCGCCTCGGCCAGCTGCGGCGCGAAGACATGGGCCAAGAGCGAGAAGATGAGGCCGATAGCCAGAATCGTCACCGCGCCCGAGAAGAAGATCCGGTTGACTTCGGAGCCGTCCGTGTCGGGCGAGAGCTTCGCCAAGGAGCGAGTCGCCGCCTGCGCGACCCCGAAATTCAGGTAATTGAAGAGAACAATCCCGGTAACCCCCAGCGAAAAAACCGAGAAGGCCTCCGGGCCAAAGGCCTTGATGGTGAAAGGCACGGCCACGAGTGCTGCGAGCACCGGAAAAACCTGCATCCCCAGGTTCAACAGCCCGTTTCGGAGGGCTTGAGCTATCTCCATGTCGCGGACCCTCCTTCGTCTCGAAGCAAAAGGCTCCCCATCCTAAGTCTCACTGGCACCGGGGGACGACGTGAGCTCCCCCCGGTGGACGCGCGCATGGTGAAGCCGAAAACGGGTCTTGTCGATGAAAACCATGACGGCGAAGTACATCCAGATAAAGTACACGGGCATGCGCTTGCGCATGTAGCTGCCGACATGGCTTTCGTAATAGACCGAGAGCAGGGCCAAGATACAGGTGATGACCAGGAGAAAGAAGAAGCGCTTGCGGAAGTTCTCGCAGTACGCATGGTTCTTGGCGATGTAGGCCACGGGCAAGATGAACCAGATCAGCGGCTCCAGGATCATCAGCAGCCAGAGCATGCTCCCCTTCAAGGCATAGGGAGAGATCGGAGCGAAGAGAAAGTAATAGAGTGAGAGACCGACCGTCTTGAGGATCCCTCCGTAGGTCGCGTAGTCGACCTCGATGACGTTCGTGCTTCCCGCCAGGACGGAGTAGCGCTTGATGGCCACCAGGAGCTCATAGGCTGCCGGGCTAAGCGTCTTGACCAGGAGAACGGGCAGCGGGATCAAGAGGATCAAGGCGAGCAGATGGAGATAGAAGGCGGTCCTGGTCTTCGGCAGCAAGAACTTGACGTAGAGGAAGGCCATGAAGAGGGTCAAGGAGTACTGGGGGCGATAGAGCGCCAGCAAGCCGATGACGAGCGCCAGAGCCAGGCGAGAGTAGCGTTCTCCCGAGACGACCTTGTAGAGCTCGATGAAGGCCCAGAGGAAGAGGAGGAGCAGGAAGGTGTCCTTCTCCACCTGGACGCTTCGAATCAGGAACGTCGGATACGAAAGCAGGATCAGCGTGAGAAAGAGCAAGACGCGCTCCTGACCAAGCTTGAGGTAGACGCTCTTTGCCAGGCTTGCGATAAGCATGGCCGAGAAGAGGATGATCACGAACTTGAAGTGGAGGACGTCGTCGCCAAAGAAGTGGTAGAGCGGCGCGGCAAGCGCCGAAAAGTAGGCGGACTTGGGCGAGCTGTAGCCGAAGAGGGCTTTCTGCTTCTGGAGGTAGCCGTCCGGACTTCCTTGGTGCAAGAAAAAGCTGTCCGCCAAGTGCTGAGCCGTGACGTGATAGAGCTTATCGTCGACCAGCTCATTCTTGACGAAGATCGAAAACCCTTCTCGTCCCATCTCAAGCGAGATCAGGTGGACGATTTCCGTGGCCATCAGCAGGAAAAGGAAGGAGATGAGGAAGACCTTGAGCTGGACCTTCGAGCGCGCGCAAAAGGCGAGACCCGCGACGAAGACGAAGAGCAGACAAGCCGCAGACAAAAACGTCGTCATCACATGCGAGTGCCGGGGGAGCTTGGCAAGCGCCCATCGTCAGCGCAAGAAGCCGCATGCGGCCCTTCCGGTGACGGATTTAGCTGCCGCAGGAGCTCGGAATACTGCGCAACCAAGGCGGAGCGGCCGTAGCGCTCCTCGAAACCATCTCGGATATGCGTGACGTAGCGGGGAAGCTCCTTTTCGACCTGGAGCATCCGCGCGACGAAGCCCCGGCAGTCCCGGTGCGGGACGAGTTCCCCTGATAAGCCAGGTTCGATGTACTCCGCCAGGGAGCCGACATCGAAAGCCACCACCGGGGTGTCGTAGGCGTAGGATAGGACCGCCACCCCGCTCTGAGAGGCCGAGTCATAGGGCAACAAGGTCGCAGTCGCGCCGCCGAAGAGCGCGTCCAGCTCTGCTTGATCGATAAACCGGTTGATGACCCGGACGTTCGGCCTCTCCATCAAACGGGGAAGGCTGGGATCCCTCCCCTGTCCCGCCACCCAGATCGCGTGACCTGGGCTCTGGCGCTCGAGGAGTTGCGCGATCTCCAGCAGGTTGGCGAGGCCCTTGTAGGGCTCAATGCGGCCAAAAAACAGGAAATACGGGTTCCGCGCCTGCTCCTGCGTTCGATGCTCGAAGCCTGATAATCGAAGCCTGGTCAGCGGCACCCCTTCGAACTCGACCCCCGAGAAGACGATGATGCGGTCGGCCAAGTAGTTGCGGCAAAAACGGTTGTAGAGGCCGATGACCGCGCTGCGACGCCCAGGGTGAGGCTCCCAGTCATGAATGGTGAAGACGGTCCGGATGCCAAAAAGCTTGCACCAGAGCGCGACCGGCAAGTTCGAGACATGGGCCGTGTCAAAGATGACGAAGCGGACTCTCTGCCAAAGCAGGACGGCGATCACATAACAGGAGATCAGGCAGTCCAGGAAGAACAAGGCGCTGAATCCGGAGCTGCGAGAGACGGAAGAGGTTCGCACGCGAACACCGGATGGGGGAGCCGCACGCCGGTTGCCAAACCATAGCAGCCTCGCCCCGACCTCCTGCTCCGGAATCCGGAGCTTCGCGTAAAAATAGGAAACCAGATCGGGGTTGAGACTATTACAGACGAAGGCGATGGTCATAAAATTCCCAAATGGCGGACGACTCTCAAGAGTCGTCTGGCGACTACGAAAGCCTCTCAGGCTGCTGCAGGAGGGCCCCGAAGCGCTGGCGATTGCGGGCCCAGTACTCCACTCCGAAAGCGAGCAGCGCTCCTAGCATGGCCGAGGCGGCCAAGGCGATTAGGATTAACAAGGGCTTTTTCACTTCAGCCGGCTCGTCCGGGGGGACGGCAGGATCGAGAACCTGAAAAGACAGGTCCTCCTTCGCCTCCTCGATCTTCGCCATCTCGAATTGCTGCACCAGCAACTCGTAGACCTTTTGCTTGACCAGGAGATTACGCTTGATCTGGACGTACTGCCTGCCGAGCTCCGGCGCATCCTTGAGGGAAATCAAGGCGCCCGAGCCTTTGCCGCTTTCGAGCTCCTTCAGCTGGCTCTTGAGACTGGCGACTTCCTGGCGCAGGGCGCTCGCCTGGACATCCTCAAAGGACCCCGCGTGATCGACCACCTCCAGCTGGACTTCCTTGGCGATGAGCTGAGCCTTCAGGGTCGCGTAGGTGTTGATCGCGGCCTCTGCCTGGGAATCGAGGGAGACGAGCGAGTGCTTCTCCTGGAAGCGCTTGAGACTTAGCTCATGCTGGGCCAGCTCGTTCTGCACGTCGCTCAGCTGCGTCTCGACAAAGCGGCGGTTTCGCTTCGCCGAGGACAGGGCGTTTCGCTGAAGGTAGGTTTCGAGTTCGCGGACGAACGTGTTCACGATCGCGGCGGAGAGCTTTGGATCAGGCGTCTTGACGCTGACGGAAACCAAATTCTGCTTCTCTTCGGAGGCGGAAAGCCAGCTCCCCAGCATCCGTCCGCCTTCGAGCATCGTCGGGGTGGCATCCCTTCGACCGAGCAGGGACTGGAGTAGCGTCGGCTTCCAGGATTGACGCGCCTCATCCCAGCGGTCCTCGAAAAGGAGCGGCATCAGGTTCAACTTCCTGATGACTTCCTCCGCCATCGAGCGCGACTCCAGGATCGTGACCAGCTTCGCGGTGGAGGACATCCCCGCCCCAGCCTGGGCCGCGATCAGTCCGCCGAGGCCACCCTCAGGCATATCCAGCCCGTAGAAGCCCTTCTTCGAGTCGATAGGCATCAAGGTAGCGGTTGCCTTGTACTGCTTCGGGGCGACGAACGAGTAGGCGAGCACGGCGCTCGTCACCCCGATCATCGTGAAGGCGACGATCTTTCGACGCCGCAAGAGGACTCCCAGAAGGTCCATCAAGCTGATGTCGTCCTCGATCACCGGATTCTGGGCAGGGATTGTTTCGCGATCCACCAGCAAAACCTCTTCCAAATCAAGCAAACCCGCCGTTACAGGCCATTCAGCACGACACGGCAAAGGCTTCCATGTCTTACCCAGCTCCCCTTCGGGGGTCAACGCCTGATAGCTAACAACCTCAAGGGCCTCCCCGATTCGATAAGCCTTAAATCGCGTAATGACGCCAAACTCCATCCGACGATACGCCTGTAAGCCAGTCAAGGAGCCGATATCGCCATAGTTTTAGGTCGGACGGTTCGGGGTAAGGTGCCCCGAACCGAAAGGGAGGAATTCCATGCAAATCCTTGATTGCACCTTGCGAGACGGGGGCTACTACACCAACTGGGACTTCGAACCCGACGTCGTCGAGCAATATGCCAAGACGCTCGCGACGCTGCCCATCACTTACGTTGAAATCGGGTACCGCACCCCCAAAGCCTCCGGCTACGGCGGGGAATACCAATTCCTCCCGATTTCCACGATCGAGCGCATTGCCGCCTACCTGGCGCCACACCAGTCACTCTCCGTCATGTTGAACGCCAAGGAGTGCCAGCCCGGCGAGATGGCCTCCCTGCTCGACGACTGCCGAGGTATCGTCGACATGGTGCGGCTGGCGGTCGATCCTGCGCAGATCGAGCATGGCCTGGCCCTCGCCTCCGCGATCAAGCCCCTGGGATTCAAAGTTGCGCTCAACCTCATGTACCTGTCCAAGCTGACCGAGGATCATCCCGTCATCCAGAAACTGGAGGAAGCCGGTTCGGTCTTCGACGTGATCAACCTCGTCGATTCCTTCGGCGCCTGCTTCCCCGAGGCGGTGGGAGCCATGTTCAGGCGCTTGAGGGAGAGCCTCCGTGCCCCCCTCGGGTTCCATGGCCACGACAACATCGGCCTGGCCTTCGCCAACAGCCTTGCCGCCTTGAACGCAGGCGCCACTTGGGTGGATGCCACGATCACCGGGATGGGACGCGGTGCCGGCAACCTCCGTACCGAACTCATGGTGGCCTACAAAACCCGCGGACAGAACTGGGATCTCTCGGCGCTCGGGGAGTTGCTCGAGACCTTCAAGGCCATGAAGGCGGAGTATGGCTGGGGAGCCGAATTACCCTACATCATCTCCGGCCTCGAAGGCTTGCCCCAGAAGGACGTGATGGACTGGCTATCCAAAAAGCGGTACAACACCAGCACCATCATTCGGGCCCTGCAGGGCCATGGCCCCGACATGGTAGACGAACAACGGTTCCCCAACCTCTCCGCCTGGAGCGACACTCCGAAGCCCGCCGTCCTCGTCATCGGAGGGGGCAAGAGCGCGTTGCGCCATCAGCAGGCCATCAAGAACCTCGCCGCGACGAGCGGCGCCACCGTCATCCACTCCAGCCTCAAGCACGCCGTGGCCTACCGCGACCTCGCAGTGCCCCAGATCGTCTGCCTCTCGGGGCATGAGGCTCGCAAGCTAACTCCCGAGGTTTTGGCGGATCTTCTGGCGAGCGTGAGCACCTACGTGGTCTCCACCCCGCCCCGAGTTCGCTCGAACATCCCCCAGGAGATCGCGGCAAAGACGTATGAAGTCCCCCCCGTCGCCGACGCGATCCAAGATCCGATCTTCGGCAAGGACTCCCCACTCAGCCTCGCTCTCGGCGCCACCAAGGCTCTCGGTGCAAAGGAAGTCCTGCTGACCGGCTTCGACGGCTATCCGAACGAAAATGAGTCCGAGCGCCAACTCGCAAGCGAAGTCCAGAGGACCCTCGCGTACTTCTCGACCCAGTTTCCGGCGGTTGCGCTCTCCAGCATCACCCCCACCAGTTACCCCCTCGCGGAGAAATCGGTCTACGCCCTCACGGCGAAGTCACAGGGAGTGCCATGTTGAAGGCGGTCCGGACCCTCATTTTTGACTGCGACGGGGTTCTATTCGACACCAACAGGGCGAAATCGGAAGCGTTCGCCCTGACCCTGTCAGCCTACCCGGCCGAAGACGTCGCGACCTTCATTCGCTATCACCAAGCGAATGGCGGGATCTCGCGCTATCGAAAGTTCGCCTATTTCTTCAGCGACATCCTTCGGCGGCCATCAGAAGACGGAGAGATTGAGCAGCTCCTGGCAGGATTCAGCCGGCACTGCAAAAGTATCTACCAGCCGTCGACGCTGACTCCAGGCTGCCAAGAGGCCTTGAAGCTACTCTCCGAGACCTCGCGGATGTACGTGGCCTCCGGTGGAAACGAAGAGGAACTCAACCTGGCATTTCGGGCATGCCATCTGGATCGCTACTTCAAGCGGATCCTGGGCTCACCGAAAACGAAAGAGGACTGCGTGGAGGAGATTCTGAGCGAGGCCCCGCCACGCCCGATCTACTTCATCGGAGATGCCGAGGCTGATTACCGAGCGGCTGAGAGCGCGGCCATTCCCTTCATTTTCATGAAGCGCTTCTCCGAGAACCCGGATACGCTCATGGAGCGGGCGCGCCGCCAAGCCATCCCCGTGATCGACACGCTCAGCGAACTATCCGACAGGCTGATTCAAGATGAACAATGAGATCATCGCTTTCCTACCCTGCCGCAAGGGGAGCGAGCGCGTTAAAGCCAAGAACACTCGCCCCTTCGCCGGTATCGAAGGGGGACTGACCCAGATCAAGATCACCCAGCTGCTGGAATGCGCGTTGATCGATCGCATCGTCGTTTCCACCGATGACCCCGAGGTGGCGGCAATCTGCCGGGCCGCCGCCCAAAAGGCCCCCAAGCCCGTGGAGATTGTCGCGCGCCCCAGTGAGCTGGCCGCATCCAATACCTCCACCGACGACGTGGTCCGATACGTCCCGTCGGTCATCCCCTCGGGCACCGTCCTCTGGACGCATGTCACCTCCCCGTTTGTCACCGCCGAGATCTACGAGGCGGCCATCCAGGACTACCGGCAGCACTCCGCGACGCATGACTCGCTCATGAGCGTCACGAAGCTCCAGAAGTTCCTCTGGAATGAAGCTGGGCCGGTCAACTATGACAAAAAGCAGCAGAAATGGCCGAACACCCAGACGCTCCCGGCTCTCTACGAGATCAATAGTGCGATCTTCATTGCTCCCCTGGACGTCTACCGGCAGCATGACGATCGGATAGGTCCCAAGCCACGGCTCTTCGAGCTCTCGGGGCACCATGTGCTCGACATCGACTGGATGGAGGATTTCATCCTGGCCGAGAAACTCTGGGGTTGCCGATAAGTCACCACGAACCGCCTTGGATCCCTGACCATTCCTTGCTATAATGGCCCTGTTTGCCCGAACAGGGCCTCCTGCCTAAACTACCGAGGGGAATGATGAGCAAACTCACGATCGTAGGGTCCGTCGCACTCGATTCCGTGCGCACGCCCTTTGGCGAAGTCAATGATGCGCTCGGCGGCTCGGCCACCCACGCCTCCATGTCCGCCAGTTTCTTCTGCCCGGTCAACATGGTCGGCGTCGTCGGCACCGATTTCGCGGAAGACCACTTCGAGCTGTTCCGCAACCGCCAGATCAACGTCGAAGGCCTCCAGCGCGCCGAAGGCCTCACCTTCCGCTGGAAGGGCTACTACGAGCAGGACATGAACCAGGCCCATACCCTGCTCACCGACCTTAACGTCTTCGCCGACTTCCAGCCCACCCTTCCCCAGAACTACCGTGACTCGGAGTTCCTCTTCCTCGGCAACATCGACCCCAAGCTCCAGCTCTACGTGCTCGATCAGATGGAGCGCCCCAAGCTCACCGTCTGCGACACCATGAACTTCTGGATCACCAGCAAGCGCGCCGAGCTGGTCGAGGTCCTCAAGCGGGTCGACGTCGTCCTCCTCAACGAGGGTGAAGCCCGCCAGCTCTGCGACACCACCAACCTCCTGACCGCCGCCAAGCGCGTCCTCGAGCTCGGCCCCAAGGCCGTCGTCATCAAGAAGGGCGAGCACGGCGCGTTCCTGGTCCAGCAGAATGGCCATATCTTCATCTCTCCCGGCTACCCCCTCGACGACGTCTCCGACCCCACCGGCGCCGGCGACTCCTTCGCGGGCGGCCTCCTGGGCTACCTCGCCTACACCGACGATCTCTCGGACGACAACTTCCGCCGCGCCATCATCATCGGCTCGGTCATGGCGTCCTACAACGTCGAGAAGTTCTCGTGCGATCGCCTCAAGAGCCTCACCCACGACGAAGTCATGATGCGCTACAAGGTCCTGCGCAAGATGAGCGGCTTCGAGAAGCTTCCCGAAACCACCATCTTCCAGCCCGCGCTGGTCTAAAACCTCAAAGTAAACGGCCCGCCTT
>Ga0065704_10000900_pt1 | contig 11708 bp, 10 predicted proteins | sample SwiRhicommuniRL2_FD_59091 | JGI IMG/M metagenome (GOLD analysis project Ga0065704, IMG submission 59091) | Switchgrass rhizosphere bacterial communities from Rose Lake, Michigan, USA - RL2 v2 (version 2) | ecosystem: Host-associated > Plants > Roots > Rhizosphere > Soil | place: East Lansing, MI | reverse complement strand
GCAGCCGCAGGACCGGCCAGTGGCGGGCGATCCATGGCTTCAGTTTCAGGATCATGCAGAGAGGGCCGACCCGCTGCACGCGCCCAGACGATAGCCGATCCCGGCCCGCGTCTCGATCAGGTCGACGCCGCCCGCATCGGCGAATTTGCGCCGGAGGTTGCGGATATGGCTGTCCACCGTCCGGTCGGTCAGCGCAAAGCCCGGCCCCCGGAATCGGTCGATGATCTGATCGCGCGAAAAGATGCGCGAGGGCATGGCGAGCAGCGTGCGCAATATGGTGAACTCGGTCACGGTCAGGCTGACCTCCTGCACGCTCCACCGGGCCGACCAGCTTTCCGTGTCGAGGGTGAGCAGGCCATGCCGCATCAGGCCGACATTCTCGACCATCGGCGGACGAGCAGCGGTGCGGCGCAGGATGGCCATCGACCGCGCCACCACTTCTCGCGGGGAGAAAGGCTTCACCACATAATCGTCGCCGCCCAGTTCGATGCCGAGCACCCGGTCGATCTCGTCATCGCGGGAGGAGAGGAAGAAGATCGGCACGTCATCATGCGCGCGCAGCCGGCGGCACACCTCCAGCCCGTCCATGCGCGGCATGTTGATGTCGAGTATGACGAGGTCGGGGGCGTGTCGCTCGACCTCGACCAACGCCTGTTCGCCATCGGCGGCCTCGATCGTCTCCAGCCCCGCCTTGCCGAAGGCGAAGACAAGTAGCTGGCGGATATGGGGATCGTCGTCCACGATCAATATGGTGCTGGGCATGGGACATAGGATCATTTCCCGATATCCCCTGTCAACGCCCGGGCCGCGTCCGGGGATGGAGGCGCAGCGACGTCTGCGGGTGGAGGCGGCGGCAGTGCGCCGTCGCATCCTCTCGATCCGATGTTGGACGCCGGACGATCGGGCATGGCGTGCTCCGCCCGGTCCAGCCGTTTCTGGCCGAGCAGCGTCCAGCCCTTGCGCTGTTCCCATTCCAGCGAGCCATGGAGCTGTTGCCGCACCGCCTGCACCCGTTCGCGAAATTCGGGCCGCAGATCGGCGCGCTCTTCCAGTTCGATCAGCGGCAGCAGGGCGGATGCGCCCAAGCGGTTCAGATAGCAAAGGTCCAGCGCCACGCCCTGACCACCGGCTTCGCGTGCGTGGCGGACATTCCATTGCGCCGCGACCGCGCCCAGATCGACGAAGCAGGCGATCGTCAGCATCAGCCCCGCCGCCGCCAGATTGACGTTGATCAGCCATGACCCGCTCCGGTCGCGCATCACCCGCCAGCAGATCGCCGCCAGGCCGAAGGCGACCAGCAGCATCCACGCCAGCGCCGCGATCCGCAGGCGGGTGAGCGAATAGGCCTGAACATAATCGACCGTCCGCAACATGGAGGAGACGACGAGGAAGATATTCTGGCCGATCCACAGCATCACCAGCTTTCGAATCGCCCCGTTCCGCGCGGTTTCCGATCCGGGCCGCAGCGTCAGCAGCACGAATAGCGCCGCCAGCAGCGCGGTCGCGATCAGCGGATAGGCGCCGCGATGGGCATAGTCGGCCAGGGTCATGCCGTCGGGCATCGGCGCCAGACCCCAGAGCCACGCCATGTCCATCAGGTTCTGCGCCGCGAAGATCAGGTTGAAGACGATCAGCGACAGGCTGACCGAAGCGACCGATACGCCTGGCAGCTTCAGGTCGCCCCGCCCGTCGAAGGTCGGCAGTAGGTGCCTGGGTAGCTGCGGGCGCAGCAGGCTCCAGACCATGACGAACAGCAGCCCCCACAGGACTGCGCGCGCCATCAGGTCCAGTGAGAATTTGGGGAACAGCAGCGAAGACAGGAAATGCTCTATCAGCGGATTGGCGGCGGAGAAGAGGATGAGGATGACCGCGCTGCCGATGAGCGGCAGGGCGAGCGTCGCCACCGTCGCCTGCACGCCCCGGCGGCCCGATCGGCCAGCGGCGCGGACCTTCAGCAGCCGCATCATGTCCATCAGCGGGCCAAAGGGTGTCCGCGCGCCCTGCCAGAACAAGCGCTGGAACCAGCGCCAGCCGTCGTCGAAGCGCCCCGTCGCCGGGATCAGCGCCGCCACCCCCGCCACCGCCCAGAACAGCGCAACGCCCAGCAGGCTGGCGTCATAGACCAGCGCGAGAGCGAACAGCCCTGCCATCGCGACCGCTGCCCATGCCCGCCTGTCATGCCGCACCGCCGGTCGGCCCACCAGCAGCGCGCCCAGCAAGCCAAGCGCGAAAAGCCCGAAATAGCCGCCGTGCAACTGTCGCTGATAAAAGAGCCAGTCGCCCAGCGCGACCACGCACAAGGCGGGCGCCAGCTTCCATCGGAACCGGGCGGCAAGGGGAAAGGAACGCATCATAGTGTCTCCCTGAATGTCCGGACGATATGCCGCCTTCCCAAGCAGGGAAGCGGGGGTGGCCGATCCATTGTCAGCGCAAAGACCGTGCAGATGCGATGCAGGCCCCCTTGGTGATGCTGCGTGCCCATGATAGCAACGGCTATGCTGACGATCCGGCAAATCGAGATGTTCCGCGCCGTGATGATCACCACCACGGTCAGCGCGGCGGCCAAATTGCTGGGCACGTCGCAGCCCGGCCTGAGCCGGATGCTCGCGCATATGGAGGACAGGCTGAAATTCCGCCTGTTCGACCGCACCCGTGGGCGACTGATCCCGACGCAGGAAGCGCGGGCTTTGTTCGAAGAAATCGAGCATGTCTATAAGGGGTTCAGCGATCTCGACCATGTCGTGCAGCGGCTGGCCAAGGGCCATGACGCGACGTTCCGGCTGGGCGCTTCGCCATCGCTGGGCCATAGCATCGTGCCGCAGATGCTGGCGCGGCTCACCGCCAACTATCCGGGGCTGACGCTGCAATTCGATATATTGTCGGTGGAACAGTCGATCGATTATCTGGCGCTGCAACGCGGCGATTATGCACTGACGGTCTTTCCGGTCGATCATCCCAACATCCTGTCCAGCCGGATCGGCGCGGGACGGATGCTGTGCGCGGTCCCGGCCGATCATGCGCTGGCGGACCGACAGCGCATCGGCGTGGCCGACATTGCCGGGGAACGCATCCTCGCCTTCCGCCCGGACACGCCCCATGGCCGCATCATCGCGCAGATGTTCGGCGACGCGGGCGTCGATCTGGAGGTCGCCACCTATGTCCGCTTCGCCGAAACGGCGGTGGCTTTCGTGGCCCACGGCATGGGAATCGCGCTGGTCGACAGCTTCACCGCCATGCAGGCCCATGCGGAGTCGGTGCGCTTCCTGGAGTTCGACCAACCCGGCCTGCTGCCGGTCTATGTGAGTCGCAATGTGGAGGCGGCACGCGCGATAATCGGCGAGACGTTCGAGGAAATCGCGCGCAACATATTGATTAACCTGCCCAGAATCCTCTGATCATAACATAAGGCTATGATCGACATCATTTGATATACTGGCACTCGCCGCCGCCATGACTGTAGTTCGGCCGATCCGCAGAATAGAACCGAATACGGCACCGGATGAGAGACGGTTGGCGCGCAGGCGCTCCAGAGGATGGAAGGCAGATATCATGGCAAGCTACTCGACCGCCGGGTCGGTGTCCGTTCACCCCCATGTGACCGTGGGCGCGACCGTGGGCGCCACGACCGCGCAACCGGGTCAGGGCTGGACCGGGCGTCAATTGCTGGTCGTGGCGATCTGCTTCATCCTCAACATGCTGGACGGCATGGATGTCCTCATCCTCTCCTATATCGCGCCCGCCCTGTCGGCCGACTGGCAGATCAGCCCGGAAAGTCTGGGCGTGGTGTTCAGCGCCGGGCTCGCCGGGATGGCGGCGGGCGGGCTGTTGATCGCGCCGCTGGCCGATCGGTTCGGGCGGCGTGTGCTGATCCTGCTGTCGCTCATCATGATGGCGGCGGCGATGTTCGGGTCCAGCATCGCGACATCGGTGGCGGAACTGATCGCGTCACGCTTCGTCGTGGGCATCGGCATCGGCACGGTGCTGGCCAGCATGGCCGCGCTGACCGCCGAATATGCGCCGCCCAAACATCGGACCTTTGCGGTCGGCTTCCTTCAGGCGGGCTATCCCGTCGGCGCGACGATTACCGGCTTCATCGTCGCAACCCATGTCGGCGTCCATGGTTGGCAGACCATGTTGCTGGGCGCGGCGATCCTGTGCGCGACGGCGATCCCGCTGGTCTTTGTCCTGCTGCCTGAATCGATCGAATTCCTGCTGACGCGCCAGCCCAAAAATGCGCTGGCCCGCGCCAACCGGCTGCTGGTGGCGGCGGGACAGCCGCCGCTGGATGCCCTGCCCGAACGGCGGCAGGCGGAAAAGCGCCATTCGGGCGTGCGCGGCCTGCTGAGCGACGGGCGCGCCGCCAGCACGCTGCTGCTGTGGACGGCGATCATCTTCAGCTTCATGACGCTCTATTTCGTGATAAGCTGGATTCCCAAGCTGGCGGTCGAGGCTGGCCTGCCCGCGACCCAGGCCATTTATGCGGGCGCCATCTACAATATCGGCGCGTTCGTCGGCACCTCCTCCATCGGGCTGGTCGCGATGCGCTTCGATCTGCGGCGGCTGATCCTGGTTTACATGCTGCTGGCGGCGGGCGCGCTGATCCTGTTCGGCGCGGTGGCGATGCCGCTGGCCGCGACGCTGGGCACGGCGTTCCTGATCGGGGTGTTCGTGCAGGGCGGCTTCAATGGCTGCTATCCGCTCGCGACCAGCCTCTATCCCCCCGAAGCGCGCGGCACCGGCATCGGCTGGGCCATGGGCATCGGCCGGATCGGCGCGGTGATCGGGCCGATGCTGGGCGGGGTGCTGCTGGCGGAGAAAGTATCGCTGCCGGTGATCTTCACGATTTTCGCCGTGCCGGTGGTGCTGGCCGGGATCTGCGCGTCGCTGATCCGCCTGCCCCGCGCTGCCTGAGCGCCGCGCTGAACGTTATACCAAGGAATATTGCCATGTCTCAGTCCCCCGCCAGTCCGGGAGCATCCCGCGCGTCCATTCTTGCCGGTCTGATCGGCACCGGCATCGGCGGATCGCGCAGCCCGGCCATGCATGAGGGCGAGGCGCGGGCGCTGGGCGTGCCCATGGTGTACCGCATCCTCGACAGCGAAACGGTCGGCTTCGGTCCCGACAGCCTGCCCGCTTTCCTGAAAATGCTGCCGGTGATGGGATTTGACGGGATCAACGTCACCCACCCTTTCAAGCAGGCGGTGTTGCCGCTGATGGACAGCCTGTCCGACGCCGCCCGCAAGCTGGGCGCGGTCAACACCATCCTGTTTCGCGATGGGAAGCTGCATGGCGACAACACCGACTGGTCGGGCTATCGCGCCCATTTCCTTGCCGCGCTGGGCGATCGCCCCCGTAACAAGGTGGCGTTGATCGGCGCGGGCGGCGCGGCGGCGGCGGTGGGCTTTGCGCATCTGGACATGGGTGCGCAGCGGCTGGCGATCACCGATCCGACGCCCGATCGAGCGCTGGCGCTGGCGGAGCGTCTGGCCGCCCTATTTCCCGGCGCACAGGTGACCGCAGCGCCGTCCGCCGCGGAGGCGATCGCCGGCGCGGACGGGATCGCCCAGACATCGCCCATCGGTATGCTGAGCCATCCCGGCCTGCCCTTCGATCCGGCCCTGCTCACCGCTGGCCAATGGGTGTCGGACATCATCTATTTCCCGCTGGAAACGCCGCTGTTGCAGGCCGCCAGGGCGATGGGATGCGCGACCCTGAATGGCGGCGGCATGGCGGTGATGCAGGCGGCCCACGCCTTTGCGCAATTCACTGGAGAGCAGCCCGACATCGACCGGATGCTCGCGGCGTTCGATGACGCCAGCCGGGAGATCGAGGCATGATCGCCGACAGCCCGCCCGCCATCGTCATCCCCGCGCCGCAGAAGGCCGCGGAGCCGAAGCCCGCGCCGGACCAGAAGCCCGGCTGGCGCACGCGGCTCAAGGAAAAGGGGATCGACCTCAACGCCGGCTATGTGTCGGAAAGCGCCGCCGTCATCACCGGCGGGCGGGAAGGGGGCGCGGCCTATACGCAGCAACTGGCGGCGTCGGTCGCGCTGGACACGGGCAAGCTGTTCGGGCTGGAGGGCGGCAAGTTCATCGCCGCTATCGTTCATCGCAAGGGCGAAGATCTGACCGCCAACCGCATCGGCAATCTGTTCGAGGTGCAGGAACTGTTCGGCGGCGGGCAGGATCTGCGCCCGTCCGAAATCAGCTATGAGCAGAAGTTGAATGGTGGCCGCACCGCGCTGAAATTCGGCCTCTATCATACCGGCGACGATTTCGCGACGCTGTCCACCGGCTGTCAGTTTCAAAGCTTCGCCTTCTGCCCGCGCCCGACGACCCTGTTTTACAACAGCGGCTTTTCCGGCTTTCCCATTCCGCGCTGGGGGCTGCGCGTGCGGCAGGACATCGGCCATGGCCTGTCGCTGAGCGTCGCGGGGTTCGAAGTGAACAGCATCCGCGCCCAGACCGGAAAAGGCTGGCAGATCGCGCCGCGCTTCGATTCCTTCGTCTTTCCGGTCGAGCTGGGATGGAAATTCGGTCAGGGATCAGGCGCGCTTCCCGGCCTGGTGCGGGTCGGTGGCCTGATCGACACCACGGATCGGGCCGATGTGCGCGACGACATGAACGGCGACAGCTACGTCCTGTCCGGCCTTGCCCCCGCCATGCGGCAGGAGCGATGGAGCGGGTGGATCATGGGGGAAAAGATGATCCATCGCTTCGGACCCGGCGACCGGGGGCTGACCCTGTTCGGCACCTTCACCCTTTCCGACTATCATACGGCGCGCGTGCCGGTCTTTGCGAGCACGGGGCTGGTGGCGAAGGGGCTGTGGGACAGCCGCCCACGCGACGCCTTCGGGATCGGGCTGGTCTACGCCCGCGTCAATCCGCGCATCACCGACCGGCAACGGGATCAAGTCGCGCTGGGGCAGGATATCGCGGTGCAACGGCACGAGATGAGCGGCGAAATCTTCTACGGCTGGCAGGCGAGCCGCCAACTGCTGGTGCGGCCCAACCTGCAATATATCCACCGGGTGGGCGCGACCAGCCGCTATCCCGACGCGCTGGTGGCGGGGTGCACGGTCAAATTCCTGCTCTGATGCCCGGTTCCGGCCGGAAGCGGTTCTGCGCAGCCAGTCGCACCCCGGCATTGGGCGCGCCATAGCCCGCATAGCCTGCATCGCGCTGGACGAATTCGAAGAAGAACAGCCGATCGAAGGCCCGGCTGTAAATCTGCCAATAGCCTTGCCCTTCGCTATCCTCATCATAGAGGATGCTGCCCTGCTCCATGCGCGCGATGACATCCGCGTCGAAACCGAAGCGAGCGGCCAGATCGTCATGATAGTTAGGGGGAATATCCAGCATCGCCGCCCCGCGCTCGGCCGTCGCGGCGGCCGTGGCGAAAATATCGTCGCTCTCCAAAGCGACATGCTGGAAACCGCCGCCCAACCCCTGCGCCAGAAAGCGGGAGGACAGGGTTTCGCTGACGTCCGAAGCGTTGAGCGTCAGCCGAAACGCCCCATCGGGCGATTGCAGCGCCTGACTGTGGACGAGGCCCGACGGGTCGATCACATCCTGCGGCGCGCGGCCCTCCAGCCCGAACAGCGCGCGCCAGTAAAGCTGCCACGACAGAAATTCGTCATTATGGACCACCGCCGCCAGATGATCGATCCGGCGGGCATGGGCATCGTCGCGCAGTTCGGGGGCCTCTATGGCATGAAACTCCCGCGACCAGAGCGCTTCCACGCCATCATCCTCGACAAGATAGACCAGACTGCCGCCGACGCCGCGCAGCGCGGGCATCGCCATGCGGCCCGGTCGCCCTTCTGGACTATAGGCGCGGATGCCCAGCGCGGCGGCGCGGCGCAGCACGGCGGCGGCATCCTTCACCCGCACCCCGATGGCGCAGATGGAGGGGCCGTGCGCGGCGCGATAGCTGTTGGCGAAACCCTTCGCCTCGGCGTTGACGACCAGATTGACATTGCCCTGCCGCCAGCGCGTGACCTTCTTGGTGCGATGGCTGCCGACCAGCGAGAAACCGAGCGTGGCGAAGCTGCTGCCCAGCCGCGCCGCGTCGGTTCCAGCGGCGGTGAACTCCACGAACTCCGCGCCCAATGGCGCCTGCGCCGGGGGCATGTCGGTCGGCGCGCCGATGATCCGCCGGGCCGCGTCGCGCACATAGTCGAGCGAGCGATAGCCGTCCTGCGCGACCAGATGGGGGGAGTTGGAGCGGAAACGGTCGTTGAATATCTCCAGCGACAGCGGCCCGTCATAGCCGGTGCGCAAAATCTCCGCCACGAAGCCCGCCACGTCCAGCCCGCCCTGCCCCGGCAGATTGCGGAAATGGCGGCTCCAGTAGAGCAGGTCCATGTCCAGCAACGGCGCGTCGGCCAGTTGGACGAAGGCAATTTTTTCGCCGGGAATGGCGCGGATGCTGTCGCTGGGGATGGCGCGGGACAGGGAGTGGAAGCTGTCGAGGATGATGCCGATGGCGGGATGATCCACCTCTTCCACGATTGCCCAGGCGTCGCGATGGTCGTTGACATGGCGGCCCCATGCCAGCGCTTCATAACCCACGATGATGCCGTGACGAGCGGCGCGATCGCCCAGTTCGCGGAAATCGTCGACGATGCGCGCCCGGTCGCCCAGCGATGCGGGCGAACAGTTGGAACAGAGCAGGATGCGGTCGCAGTCCAGCTCCGCCATCAGGTCGAACTTGCGCTCCGCCCGGTCCATGGCGCGAGTGCGCAGGTCGCCGGGCATCCCCTCGAAATCGCGGAAGGGCTGGTAGAGCATGCAATCGAGGCCGAGGTCGGACAGAAGCGCGCGGACCTGCCGGGGCGAAAGGGATGAGGCGATCAGGTCGTTTTCGAATAGCTCGACGCCCTGAAAACCAGCTCTGGCGGCGGCTCTCAGCTTTTCCTCAAGGGTTCCGCGCAGGGATACGGTGGCTATGGCGTTCGGCATGATGGACTCCCGGTCTGATGCCGTTGCTTATCGCATGAGCGGAACCGGGGCGGGAGGCTGGATGACACACTGAAGCATAGCATAAGGTTATAAATGTAATTTTGATGTTGAAAGTCATTATCATGTCATCCAGAAGGCTTGCCTGACATCAGTGGGAGAATGATGATGACGATGATGAAACTGCTGGCCGGTCTGGCCCTCGCCCTGCCGCTGCCCGCCGCCGCCCATGAAATCTGGGTAGAGCGCGACGCCCATGGCCCCGCCCGCATCTATCTGGGTGAACCGGCCGAGGTCGTGCCGGAAGCGGGCGATCCCGAATTTCATCGCCTGCAAAATCCGCAATTGCTGGCGACCGGCGGCAAGGCCGTGACGCTGGTCCGCCGGGCCAACCATATCGAAGCGGCGGTCCCCGGCAAGGGCGACGTTCGCGTGAAGGATGATACGGTCTTCGCCCCGTGGAAGTCAGGGGAACAGATGCAGGGCGCGATCTTCTATGCCCGCGCCGGGCGCGCCGAAACGAAGGGCACGCTCGATCTGGAACTGGTGCCGGTGCGCGCCAATGGCGACCGCTTCACCCTGTTGTTCCGGGGCGAGCCGGTGAAGGATGTGAAGGTCCATGTCATCGCCCCCGACCGCAGCGAGCAGGAAATCGCCACCGACGCGCAGGGCCAGATCGACATTCCGCAGCAGGGCAAGGGTCGCTATATCGCCGCCGCCTCGCACACGGAACAGGCCGCCGCCACCATCGGAGGCCAGCCGGTCGACAGCGTCATGCATGTGTCCACGATCAGCTTTGTGCGTTGAAGGATGAAGGGCGGCGGGCCGTGCAGGTCCGCCGTTACGCCTGCGCCTGCCGCCAGTGCCGATAGCCCATGACCGCCAGGAGCGTCATCGCTCCGTAAAGCCCTGCGGTCAGCCAAAGCGCCTTGAACGCGAACATGCCGACATAAAGGGTGTCGAGCGCGATCCACAGCAGCCAACTGGCGGCATGGCGGCGCGCCGTCCAATATTGCGCGACCAGACTGAAGCTGCTGAGCGCCGCGTCCATCCATGGCAGCGCGGCGTCGGTGAAGCGGCTGGTGAACCATCCGATGGCGAGCGCGCCCACCGCCCCGACGGCAAGCCCTGCCCAGGCCTGCGCGGATTGCAGGGGCCGGACCGTCACCTGCCCCGCGACATGCTTACCCCGCGCCCAGACGATCCAGCCATAGAGGATGCCGACGCCGAAAAAGCCCTGCAAGACCATATCCGCATAGAGGCGCACGTCCAGGAAGATGCGGACATACAGCGCGCAGGCCAGCAGATTGACCGGCCAGCACAGCATCCGGCGCTGCGCGGTCAGCCAGATGCCCAGAAAGCTGATGGCGACGGCCAATATTTCCAGTGCGGACATCAGGCCGTCGCGCCCTGTTCGAACCGGCGCAGGAAATCCTGTCCGGCGGGCAACAGGAACCAGTCGCCATGGCCGATCAGATAGTCCTGCCACGCCATGGTCGCCTGACCGGGGTCGCCCACGATCCCGGCGAAATAGTCCGCTTCCGACAGGGCGAATTCGATATGGACCAGCGGCAGCAGGCGGACCAGCGTTTCGGCGTCGGCCCGGCTGAACGGCGTCACGGACCGATAGCCGCTGAGAATCGACAGCGCGGCGTCGACATCGCCCAGCCTGTCATCCCTGCCCTGCCCCAGCTCCAGCCAGCGGAACGCCGTCCGCTCGATCGCGGTGGCCAGATCGTGCAACGCGCAGGTCCGCGTCGCCAGCCCGAAGTCGAAGACGGTGCGCACAGAACCATCCTGAGCCCAGAGCAGGTTGGACGGATGCCAATCATTATGGGTCCAGAGCGGCGGCTGCCCCTCCAGCCGTTCGAACAGCCCCTCGCCCAGTGCAGCGAACAGCCGCGCCAACGCCTGCCGCCACGGCCTGTCCGCCAGATAAGCGCCCAGCGCCGGGCGCGCCACGATATAGGCCTGCGCCGCCGCCAGCGGATCGCGCGCTGGCAGGATGGTGAAGCTCGAAACCAGCGGATGCGGGCCACGCGGCGGCGCGGCAAAGTCCTGCGCGGCCTTGTGCAACCGCCCTAGTGCCACACCCGCTGCATAGGCATGGCCGTGACTGAGAAAGGGCGTCCACGACAGCCGGTCGCGATATAGATCCTCCCCCGGCGCCTGCGCCTGAAGTTCATAGGTCCATTCGTCCTGCGCGACCGCGCCCGTGCCGTCATCCGCCGCCGCGACCTGCGGCACGGACAGCCCGCCCGTGCGCAGATGCGCCATATACGCATGTTCTTCCGCCAGCGCGGCGGGCGTGCGCACGCTTGCGTGATGCCGCTTCAGCAGAAATAGGCCGCCATCGGCCTGCACCAGCGCCGCCGCCGAAAAGGGCCGCGGCGAATGCCACAGCAGCGCGATCAGCCGCCCGGCATCGGGGAAATGGGCCAGAACCGCATCCGCCTGCGCCACGGTGATGGCCGGCCATGTCGGTGCCTCCATCTCCAGCCCCATGCCATGCACCAGATGGCCATGAACCAGATGGCCCTGCACCGGATGCTGGGCGCTCATCGTCAGAAAGCCCGCGACAGCGTCGCCACGAAGGCCCGCCCGCTGCCGATATAATAGGTGGGCGCGGACCCGGCGATGGTCGTGCCGTTGCGCCCGGTCACATCCTGCGCATTGCTGCTGATCGCCTGCACGCCCGACAGGACGCGCGGGTTGGTGACGTTGATCGCGTTCAGCCGGACATCCATG
>Ga0065704_10071325_pt1 | contig 11725 bp, 8 predicted proteins | sample SwiRhicommuniRL2_FD_59091 | JGI IMG/M metagenome (GOLD analysis project Ga0065704, IMG submission 59091) | Switchgrass rhizosphere bacterial communities from Rose Lake, Michigan, USA - RL2 v2 (version 2) | ecosystem: Host-associated > Plants > Roots > Rhizosphere > Soil | place: East Lansing, MI | reverse complement strand
GCACTGAAAACTTTTGGAAAAGATAAAGTTATAGAATTTGATGCAACTGGAAAGACATCTCAACAGTGTGCTGAAGAAATAGTGTTGTTGTTACAAAACAAATTAAAACATGAAATCGGAATAGTCGATTGGCTCTCATTGGTCTATGAAAGAGGTGACGTACAGAAATTTCTTGAATATTATTAAATCCATAATCTTCATCTTATTCTCAGAGATATTTTTTGATCTATCTTAATGGATAACTTAACTACATTATATTGCTCTGATTTTTAATAGTTTATTAGGCATAATGCCAGAGATAATATATTATAATTCATATATATATTACTTAAAGCATATCCTCATAGAAATATTTATGGCTGCAGTACTTAATCGGAAATTTGGTGAAGAGACAGTACAATTCTTGGGGAAAAAAGTTTCTATAGAAACTTCTGACCAAAAAATATACAATGGCACGCTAACTGGTATTGATGAAAAACTCGATATTGTACTCGATAATATAGAAGGTCATGGAATCCTTAAATTAATTCTCAACGGTTCTTTCGTTAAAGAGATAAAGCTCATGGAAAAGCCTTTTGATTTTAAAGCTTTATCAGATAGGCTTTCTAGAGTATTTCCAGGTTTAGTAAAAATTAGGGAAGATGTAGGAGCTATTATTGTAATGGATAAAATCAAAGTTACACAGACAGGTATTGAAGAGGGTTTTGGGCTTGCGGCTGATAGAGTCAAGGCAATATATGACGAGTTCATCAGGGAGACAAAGAAGTAAATTTGTCCTTCGAGGTCAGATATACTGACCTGGCGGGCCGTATCGGTAAATTAAAAACTCCCCATGGTAATCTTGAAACTCCCGCGTTTATTCCTGTCATACATCCAGTAAGGCAGACAATAACTCCAAACTTTCTAAAAAGTTTGGGTTTTAATGCAGTTATCACTAATGCATACATAACATTACAATATTACGGTGATGAAGCAAGAAAGAGAGGAATTCATGATATAATAAAATATGATGGAGTAATAATGACAGACTCTGGAGGATACCAAGTTTTAGAATACGACTCGATTGATGTTGAACCCACTGTCATGGCGATATTTGAGAATGATATTCGAAGTGACATTCCTGTGCCTCTTGATAAACCTACAGGTTATGGATTAAAGTATGAAAAGGCTAAAGACTATGTGGAGCAGACACTAAAAAATGCGAGAGAAACTCTTAATGCAATAGAAGGAAGCAAAGGCAAGGGAATCAAAAATAACACAGGCAATGAGTATTATAATGATGATACAAATGGTGCAGTTTGGGTAGGACCTGTACAGGGTGCCGAACATTCAGATTTAGTAAAATACTCTGCCGATGCACTTGACAAAATGGGTTTCAATCTTATGGCCATTGGCAGCCCTGTTGAGTTGATGGAGGCATATGAGTTTTCAATACTAGCACACATGATAGCCATAGTAAAACGTGCTATTCCAGCAAAACCAATACATCTTTTTGGCGCAGGACACCCCATCACAATTCCCTTGGCTGTTGCGTTGGGATGCGATATGTTTGATTCAGCCTCCTACATTCTCTATGCTAAAGATAATCGCTATATGCATTCAAATGGCACTACAAGGTTAGAAGACCTTTCATATCTTCCATGTCAGTGTCCAATTTGTACTGCTTATTCTATCAAGGAGTTGTTTTATATGGACAGAGACAGCCGTATATTAGAAGTAGCAAAACATAATCTCTACATTTTGAAAGCAGAAGTTAATGCAGTAAAACAAGCTATAATGGATGGCAGATTGTGGGAATATGTAATGCAAAAGGCGCATGCACATCCAAAACTTTTGGAAGCAATGGAACTTTTCAAAACCTTTGAATATCTAGATGAAGGAACACCGATCTTCAAAAGGAAAGCAGTCTTTTTCTATGATCCCATAGATCAATATAGACCAGAGGCCAGGCGATTCAGAAATATAGTATCCAAATTTGCGTCGTTAAAAAATAAAAAAAAGAAATTGGTATTATATCCAGATTCAGATATCCATCCATTTTATTCTACCCGGGCCTTTCTTCAGCTCGCGAAAAAATTCCCAGATGCACAAATTTGCACCTATAGCCCATTTCTTGGAATTATTCCTTCAGAAATAAGTGATATATTTCCAGCTGCACATAATTTGGGTTGCAAAAGGTCGGCAAATCATAATAATCCTAAAAATTATCCAAGTTTTATTGAATCCCTTGACCGATTCATTGTAAACAATAACTTTGAAGAAATAATAATAGTAGCAGATACTTTTATGCGACAGATAGTTAATGATCAACATTATAATAATATACCGTTAATAAAAAAACTGAATCCAAAAATTTTTGATTATACTCATGATATTATTACCAAATTATAAAATGTATTTTTTACTTTTGTTATAAGCTATCCAAAGAACTATTGATTTACATTACAAACATCAAATGTAGAAAACAATATAAAAAATTGGATGAAGAAAAGGACAATGGCATATGAAATGAAGAGTTTATAATATAAGATAAAATGGATCTAGCAATATCTAGCTTATATAATTTGTAATAATTCTAGTTTATCTTTTTTATGTTCAATGTCCACTTATCTACTCTTATAAGCTATTAGTGATTATTCCCATTCTGAGTATTTTTTCATATGTATATAACTCATAATTTCTCATATTTCTCTATGATTTGCTTCAATCTTCCCCATTTCCATATTCTAGGGTTGATAAAATAGCCCTTAGTCATGACTGTTTGCTCCTGCTCACTTTTTGAGCCTCAAATGAAATTCATGTCAAATGAATTTATCAAACTTATTACATTTTACTGTCTTAATTTTTTTTACTATGCATAGATACTGTCAGTTTGATCTTCAGATATTACTTTGCTCTTTTTTAGATGGTTTCTTAATAGTTAATGGTTTGTTGTAATCGGGAGTAATCAACTACACATTCATGTCATTTATGATAGGCGTGGCAGAAGGTTTGAGTTGCAATATCTGCTCTGTGCTATCCTTTCTATAGCAATTGTTTTAGAAATTATGGCCAGGCCATTACCATCAAAGGGATCAAAGTAAGTCTACTTTATGAAGGCGAAATTCCAAATCCCTCATAATCTATTAGCAGCGTCTTTTGACTCAAATGATTCGTTTAGTTGTGTATAAGCTTGTTTGAGAATATTCCGAAGATATTTTTAGTCCTAGAGGTCTTATTTTCTCAGCCAAGATATGACTACAGCTTTTCAAGCTCTAAAATTATATGTACCTCTTATATAGATATCCTCCCTAAGCCGTAGCGGATAGATTGTATCTACATTTGATAGCGTTCTGAAAGGACCATAAATTTTATTAGAACTCATTTAAAAGGCAATAGAATATCTTCAAGAATTTTTATACTATCAATGTAATTGTGTTTCAAGTGGAGAAAAAGCGTCTTGTCAAAAAGCATTTTTAGATTTTGCCGGTACAAATAAGAATTTTATCCTTTAATGCATCAAATTAGGTTAGTCGTGTGATGCTATAAATGCACTATTTCTTCTTTCGTATTCAGTGATTTGTGAGTCGAATTGTAATGTAATTCCTATTTCATCTAGACCTTCAAGCAATGTCTTTTTTCTGGATTCATCTATCTCGAAGTTCATAATTTTGGAGCCAACTATTATCTGTTGGTTGGACAAGTCGATCTCAATATCGACATCATCAGCAGTTATGAACATAAAATCTATTTCTTTATGGCTAAGCCTAACTGGCAAAATTCCATTTTTGAAGCAATTATTATAGAAAATATCAGCAAAAGATGGTGCAATCACTGCCCTGAATCCATAATCTAGAATAGCCCATGCCGCATGCTCTCTTGAGCTTCCGCTACCAAAATTATCACGCGTAAGCAATATCTGTCTACCAAGATATTTCGGATCATTTAACACAAAATTACTTTTCGGTTTTCCATCTTTATCAAATCGCCAATCATAAAATAGATATCTACCATAACCAGTTTTCTGAACTAGTTTAAGAAATTGCTTTGGAATTATTTGATCCGTATCGACATTAACCATGTCAAGCGGTATTGCTTTGCTTTTAATAATTCTAAAAGGTTCCATATTTTAATTGGCTCCGTTATTTCAATTCTTTTCTTATCTCCATTTTCGAGTAGACTCTTCTTACAACCATTCTCTCACATCTACAAAGTGTCCTTCGATTGCAGAAGCAGCTGCCATAACTGGGCTTACAAGATGGGTTCTTCCACCGCTTCCCTGTCTTCCTTCAAAGTTGCGATTAGAAGTACTTGCACAGCGTTCACCAGATTCAAGGATATCAGAATTCATTCCAAGGCACATGCTGCAACCAGATTCTCGCCATTCAAAGCCAGCATCTTTAAAAACTTTGTCTAAACCTATCTTTTCTGCTTGCATTTTTACCTGTTGTGAACCAGGAACTACCATTGCTCTAACTTTGGCTGACACCTTTCGTCCTTTTATCACAATTGATGCTTCCAGTAGGTCTTCTAATCGAGAGTTAGTACATGAGCCAATGAACACACGGTTTAATGGAATATTTGTAATAGGCGTACCAGGTTCAAGACCCATATATCGTAAAGCACGTAATGCAGATTTTCTCTCATTTTCATTACCTTTTGCAAAATCTTCAGGGTAGGGAATCGAACTGGTGACATCAATGACCATTGAAGGATTAGTTCCCCAACTGACTTGTGGAGCAAGATCATTGATATTTACAGTAATAGATTTATCAAATGGTGCATTATAGTCGGTTTTCAAATTCTCTCGCCAAAAATCAACCATTTTTTCAAACTGTTCATCCTGTGGAGCATACGTTCTTCCTCTGATATAATCGAAAGTAATTTCATCAGGCGCTATCAATCCTGCTCTAGCTCCAGCTTCAATGGACATATTGCATATAGTCATTCTCTGTTCCATAGAAAGTTCAGCTATTGCTTTGCCTTTGTATTCTATAACAGTGCCTGCACTGCCTGAAGTTCCTATCTTTCTAATAACGGAAAGTATCATATCTTTAGCAGTAATAGCATGTGGATTTTTACGGCGACCTGTAAAATTAATTGCAAATGTTTTTGGTTTGTCTAGCCATAGACACTGGGTAGCCAAAACATGTTCAACTTCACTGGTACCTATACCAAACGCGAATGTACCAAATGCCCCATGCGTTGAGGTATGACTATCGCCACAAACAATTACCATTCCAGGAAGAGTGATACCAAGCTCAGGACCAATGACGTGAACTATGCCTTGATTTGGATTTTTAATATCAAAAAGTGTAATCCCAAATTCTTTGCAATTTTGCGCTAATGTCTGAATCTGTACAGAAGAAATTTGATCAACTAACGGAAGTGATCTGTCTTTTGTTGGCACGTTATGGTCCATGGTTGCAAATGTTAGATCAGGGCGTCTCACTTTTCTATGATTTAAACGAAGGCCATCAAACGCCTGTGGCGAAGTAACCTCATGTATTAAATGTCGATCTATATATATTAGAAATGGCCCACTACCGTTTTCTTTTGTAGTAGCTATCACATGACTCTTCCAAATCTTCTCTAATAGCGTCTTTGGCATCCTGTTGATTAAGTCATATCGGAAATATAATCATATGCAGAACTATTAATGATATTGATAATGCTTAAATTTGGTATTGATTCTGTTATTTTATATAATGCATCCCCAAGATACCAGATACTCCGACTATATCGCTGAGCAAATCAAAAAAGGAACTACTACTTGCGGATTGATATGCAAAGATGGCGTAGTTCTAGCTGCGGATACAAGAGCAAGTGCAGGTTTTTTTATTGCCGATAGACATGTAATGAAAATTCAGAAAGTTGATAGACATCTGGGTATGACAATTGCAGGCGGTGTGGCTGACGCCCAGAACCTTGTTGACGTTATGCGTTACAATGCAAACATCTATAGGATTTCAAATAGAGAAATAATGCCTGTAAATTCAGCTGCAAGACTCTGTTCTAATGTATTATTCAATCAAAGATACTTTCCATATTATGTCCAGATTATTCTGGCTGGATATGACAATAAAGGAGGTGGACAGATCTATAACATTGATCTCTTTGGCTCAATGACAACTGAAAAGTTCATTTCTACTGGCAGCGGCTCTCCTGTAGCCTATGGTTATCTTGAATCCGAATACAAAGAAGCATCAAGTGTGAATGAGGCTTATAAAATAGCAATACAGGCAATTGCTGCAGCGATTAGACGAAATTCAGGTACGGGCGATAATATCAATGCAGTTATTATAGATAAAGATGGCTATCGCGAGTTATCGAATGAGGTAAAAGAAGCTGTTGGTGCGGTCTACTAGCAGATGGTAGGGTACATCATTCCTAATATATAGAAATAAAGCTAGTAACGGAAATAACAAGGATAGATTCCAGTTAAATAACATTAACAGAGAAGTATTATTTGTTTCTATAGCTTTACATTTTAACTGTTAATGCCAAAATATATTCTCTATGCTATATAATATATTCTCCTTTAGAATAAAATGTTCTGTTTATGCTATCTAATAATATAAGTTTTCGAGATGATTTCTCGAAGGAAGAAAGACTAGTTCTTAATTCCCATTTTTCCAACACTGATAGACGAGTTTTTGCAATAATAACACCGAGACAGGTAGATAGGGGAGCATTAATGTCCAGGTATTCTAGAACAGATAAAACCATGCGGCGTATTTTTTTAGATGAATTTATAAAAAACCCAAATAGAGGACAAGAATTCTACGAAAGAGTATTATTAGAATATGGAGATGATTCAGTCGCAGAGCTTGGGGAAGCACAGGTTGCGATAGAATGGATATCAAATATTGCTGCAAAGAAGATTGAAGACCATCGAATTGGGCTCTCTTACCTTGAAAAATCTTCGCGGTATGTGGCATTTGATCGAAAAATCAATGGCCATTATAAGTACTGTAGAGAAGAGAATATTATGCAGTCACCCTTTGCTGATCAATATATTCAGGCTTGCGATCATGCTTTTGATGTATACAGCAAGAACATCCAATCAATGCAGAAATTTATTTCTGAGACAGAACCAATTGATAGCTTCTTATTTTTCGATCTTATATCAAAACAAGAAACAGCATATAGCAATTTGAAAAGTCAAAAAGATATTGAATCTGCACAGAGAGTATATAATTCGACGATCAGATCCAAGACACTTGATACTCTCCGTGGGCTGTTGCCAGCATCTACTCTTACTAATTTGGCCATCACAGGAAATGGAAGAGCATTTGAATATCTGCTATCAAGCATGTTTGCTTCAAATTTGAAAGAAATAAAAATGCTAGCAAGTCAACTGCATTCAGAACTCAATCTGGTTATTCCTGCCTTCATAAGGAGGGTAAATGACAAGTATGGGCAGGCTTTACAAGCCTATATAAAGGATACAAGGAGCACCATCAGTGAACTTGCTCACCATTATATAAAAAATATTAAAGCAGATAAAAATCCCCATTCTGTAAAGCTGCTGAATTATGAAGATAATTGTGAAGCCGAAATAAAAGTGGCCTCTGCTATTCTATACGAACAGGCCAGCGGCCAATCTCTTGAAAAAATTACACACTATATCCGGTCTATTCCTGCCGATGATAGATACAAGATAATTCAAACTTACACAAAACTCCGTGCTAATAGAAGACACCGGCCTGGTAGAGCATTTGAAATGGTAGATTATACATTTGAAATGTTCACAAACTTTGGCATGTTTCGTGACCTACATCGACATAGGATTCTTACTATGGAAAGACAGTTACTCTCTACAAAACACGGTTATGATATTCCGGCAGAAATTATTAACCTTGGCATTGCCAAAGATTTCAAAGACTGCATGTATAAATGTAATGAGATTTATGAAATGATCTCAAAGAAATATCCTGCAGAGGCCCAATATGTTGTTAATTTTGCGTACAAATACCCCTATTTTATAAAACTCAATTTGCGAGAAGCCTGTCATATGATTGAATTAAGAACTGTTCCTCAAGGGCATCCTGATTATCGTAAAGTGTGTCAGAAAATGTATAAACAAATAAAGCGTGTTCATCCTATATTAGCTAAAGGAATAAAATTTGTTGACTTAAGAAAATATGAATTAGAAAGGTTACACGCTGAGAAGAATGTAGAAAAGAAAAGACGCGAACTAATAACATAAACAAATAATAGGAGAAAATTGTCAAATAGCAAGGCGTAATCTTTTTATCGATTTCTTTATTCTTCTAAACATATATTTTATAGTAGATTATATACTGTTATATATTAATAAGAATTCTAGGTAATATTCTGATAAAATAAGACAGAATTTAATAGATAATACTCAATTAATTTATAATACCTTAATTTTTGACCTACTTGATGGTAATATATCCAGAGATTAGTTAAAATGGATATACAAAAAATTTGGTTTAGGAAATATACTCAACTAGGAGATTTTGTAGGGCTTCAATACAACAGACATAGAAATTTTCTATAATAAAATTTAGGATTATAATTCATATTATGAATATACAATCATTAAAAGTCATTCCAGTATTTTATAGTCAATGCATAAAAGAATAGTATCTACGACAATAGTCTTAACGTTGTGTTTTGGGCTCATTTTAGGAATTGGTTCTGCAGGATCAGTAGTTGCACAAGAATATCAAACAACCTCTGCAGTTAATCAAACAGATGGAAGTAATATTACGAGTAATGATGGCACGACTTCTGGTAATGCGACTACAGCTGAACAGTTCGAGAATATAACTCACGGAGGCGGGCCTGGTGCTGGTGCAACAAATCAATCTGAAAGATAAGGATAAAAGACAATCAGAAATTCCTTGTTGCTAAGAAAAAGCAACAGAAAAATATTTTTCATAATTCTTTTTTAACTATAAAGTTTTATATGTCAACTGTTGAACTTGAAAATTATTCAATATCATAACATTGTCCTTTCATTTTTTTCTTTGTAGTAATTATTTAGCTACCCATCATCTATTAATTAATCAAATACAACAGAGTATAATATTCACGATATAAATTATTATTATTACAGCCAGTACCAACGATCGGCAAGTATTACGATAAATGATTCAATGTATTCGATATGCAGTTCCTGCTAATGATTATCTAATATATCATATATAATCATATATTTCTCTAAATTGCTACTTGATTCTAAAATAAGTCATGATTATTATAATAGAAGTTTATAGTCTATCAATATAATTTACTATCTTTCAAATTATATGCGCAAAAATATTTTTTATTTTACTGTAATTGATGGATAACAATTGATTTATTTGATAAAAAAAGGAGGATTCCTTTCTATTCAGTTACATATGCTCTTTCCCCGTGTTGTGCCAGATCCAGTCCAATTTCTTCTTCTTTTGGTGTGACTCTGATTCCACCTGGCCACACCATATCCATGATCTTGATAATTAGTGCGGTGAGACCCACTGCCCATGCTAAAGCTGCAAATGCTCCGACAGCGTTTTCATAGAGTTGTGCGGGGTTTCCAAAAACAAGACCGTTGTCTCCCCATGGCGTAAATCTTTTTTCAGCAAATAGTCCGGTAGATAATGCTCCTGCAAGTCCGCCAATACCATGTACACCCCATGTATCTAGTGCGTCATCCCATTTGCGCTTGTTCTTGAACATTACTGCCGCATAGCAAGCAAGCGAAGCTATTATACCAATGATAAGTGCAGACATTGGCGATACAAATCCAGAGGCAGGCGTAATGGCTACTAGACCAGCTACAGCACCAGACGCTGCACCCACAGTAGATGGTCTTCCTGTATGAGCCCATGATATTAATGCCCAAGTTACTGCTGCCGTACCCGTTGCTATTTGGGTTGCAACAAATGCACTTGTTGCATTTGTGGCTGCTGCTGCAGCGGACCCAGCATTAAATCCAAACCAACCAGTCCATAGCAGCGCTGCTCCTAAGACTACCATACCTATATTGTGGGGTTCCATCGGTATCTTTCCGTATCCTAGTCTACGCCCAAGCATTAGAGCAATTATTAATCCTGACCAACCTGAAGTAATATGAATTACAGTTCCTCCTGCAAAGTCAAGTGATCCTAAACAACCAGTCCAACCAAACCCACAATAACCAGGATTAGCTCCATAATTATCTGCTGCCGTAATTTCCCATGTCCAGTGAGCAGCAAAGTCATAAACAAATGTTGCCCAGAGAACTATAAAAATTATAAATGCACTAAATTTCATTCGTTCTGCCAATGCTGCCACGATAAGAGCTGGTGTGATTATTGCGAACATCATCTGAAATATCATGTAAGTCTGATGTGGAATTGTATATCCATCTATGCCCCCGTATGCATTTGATGGAACATCATGAAGAACATTATTCAGACCGGCCCAATCAAGTGTGCCTATAAATCCATATCCGCCTGCGTCTGGTCCAAATGCTAATGAGTATCCGTATAATGCCCATTGCATTGCAATTACTCCCGTTGTTATGAATACCATATGTAGTGTATTTACTGCATTCTTTTGTCTTGTTAGACCACCATAAAAGATAGCCAAGCCTGCAGGGGTCATCATTAATACAAGCGCTGAAGAAGTCAGCATCCAAGCGTTGTCTCCATGATCTATCGGACAGGGTATCAGCTCTCCTTCTGCAGTTTTATTATAACTTCCATCCTCATTTTGCTCAAAGCACTGATATTTCACGGCAGGATCGTCTTCAGTATAGGCTAATGCGTTGCCTAACAAATTTACTGAAAACAATCCTGTCAATCCAATAGCAACAAGAATCAATAGAATTAATCTTGATCCTATCCCCTTTGGTATCATTATCTCCAAGTTCTATAGGGAACTATAAATAATATTATTAGTTTCTTATTATTTACAATGTGATAATATATATTCGAAAATACAAAAAAAGTATTTTTTATAATTGGTGAATGATAATTATCCTTATTTATAAAGTTTAGTATATTATTTTTTTTTTGCTTTTTAAGTTTAATTATATTATTAGTGTTTTAATAAACTTGTTATATCATTAAAACATAGAATAATTTTATGGAACAAAATAAGTTAATACAAGAGTTCAAGTTCTCATTAACAGTTTGGTTGTCTTCATTAATTCATGTTTATGACAAAAAATAAGCGCCTTTCTAAACAAGCAATATATATTATCCTTCTTAAATCATTAATATTTTAATAAATAGTAACCAACAACACTACTAGACGCAGTCTTTCCACACCCCGTTGTACAAGCTTCAATACCTTTAAGAAAATGCATACCATTACATTTTTCAATGGCTAACAGATGCCTAATTCCAGATGACTTTTTTGTGAGGGCAAGGAATATCTTGACTGCAAATGACCAGTTATCCAAAGAAAAGTAATATCATCTTATCATTTACTAAACTGTGAATTTGGTAACTAAACATTAGAGGAGTTTGAACTTAATATTATTACTTTCTACAAAATTTTAAATGTATATGAGTTGTGGTTGAATAAACAGCTTTTCTTTCATCTTGTAAATATAGCCTGAATTACTAGGAATCTACATACATGGTGTTTTAGCATATATTGAGGGCATATTATTAACCAATTCTTTTCGACATAACTTAAAATAGCCGATGTAAGATTATTTTTATGATAGAATAAAAAGATTGAGCGCTAGTAGATATTAATAAAACGTCATCGTTTGTATGAGCTCCTATCATGTATG
>Ga0065704_10071324_pt1 | contig 11731 bp, 16 predicted proteins | sample SwiRhicommuniRL2_FD_59091 | JGI IMG/M metagenome (GOLD analysis project Ga0065704, IMG submission 59091) | Switchgrass rhizosphere bacterial communities from Rose Lake, Michigan, USA - RL2 v2 (version 2) | ecosystem: Host-associated > Plants > Roots > Rhizosphere > Soil | place: East Lansing, MI | reverse complement strand
ATCGGGCTAATCTCCGCCCCAGCCCTCGCTCATTACGGCGCCTCGGTGTAGGTCACCGCGCCATCGCTGGCGAGCGTGATTTCCGCACTGCCGGGGCTTTCGAGTGTAAGGTTGAGGTTCTTGGAGGTCATTACGAACGGGCCTGCATACGTGCCCAGCAGCGTTCCGGCATCGGTGCCATCGCGCTGGTAGCATTCGACCTTGTAATTGGCGCTGAATCCGAGCGCGGCACGCACTCGCACGATCTCATCCGCGTTGGTCAGTCCGGTTGCCGTGATATCGGTCTGCTTGCCAGTTGCCTGCACCCGGCGCTGGGGGACTTCGCCCGGCTTGGCGCAATCGCGCACGAAGCGGTCGTTGGTGTTCACGGTTTCGTTCACCGTGGCGTCCTGCAGACCGCAGATGACCGTGAAAACTTCGGGGGTCTCACCGTCGCCCATCTTGATGAGGGCGAAGTCAATTTCTTTGGGCAGGCTCACAGGCGGCTCCTTCGCGCAGGTTTGCGCAAGGGCCTAAGTGCTATTCCAAGTCGCCATTCCCGCCGTTTATGCAATGGATGCTCGCTCGCATGGCCTCCGGGTCCGTAAGCGCGTTGGACAGCGGCAAGGATCGAACCCGCGCTGCGGCATCTTCATCGCCAGCCAATTCCAAGCGGCGCGCTATACTCGCAAGATTGCCATGATCGAACATGCCGATGCGATGCAATTCAGCCAAGAGGATCATGGGCAGAGCGTGCGGGTCCGGTTTATTCATGCCCGCACTATACCGAGAAAAGTCTAGGCGAGAACCCGCGCCGTGAGCTGCGCGAACCAATGATATGCATCGGGTTCAAGGTCTTGTATCAACCTGATATCACCAAGCATCAGTTTCGCGTCCGAGCCGCCCTCAAGCGCGAGGTGCTGGTCGGCCAGAACCGTCTCGATAGCAGCGCCGATTCGTGAAGCGTGATCGTCTGCCGTTTCAATAGCCACGCCGTTCGCCAACCGGTCCCGAGCGAACGCGTGGATGTCGACTGTCACCGTGCCGCCCGTGACGCACGCCGCCCGAAGCCGCTGGGTCGTAAGCGCCCCCAGCTTGATAAAGGGCCACGTCGGCTCCCTAGCCGGTGAGTTCGGATAAATGGATGCGGCCGGGACAAGCGCGGTCAGACCCGCATCAGCTTTCAGCTTTGCGAGCACGGCGCGGCGCACGAGGCGTTGCAGTCCGGTGGCCATTTTCTGCCTCCTGTTCGGGTTGTGGCTCGGGCGTCGGCCACTCGACTTCGGTGACCGCCTCGGATTCTTGCATCAGCGCAGCCTCTGCCACGGCATCGCTCACCGTGTGCGTACCCGCCGGGTATTCAGTGGTGACGATCGGTGTGCGATATGCCCACGGTGAGGCCAGAGTGATGATGGGCATTAACCACTACTCCTGATGAGGCGATTGATCTGCTGCGCAAGGCGGTCCTGAGCGCGGTCGATATTCTTGTCGCGGGCAGGGCGCAGATAAGGGCGGGCTACCATCTTGCTGGTGCCGAACTCGAGCGGCTTCGCGTGCGCGGACTCACTGCGGACCTCAGCAGAGAGCGGACCGGTTTCAGCCACTTTCAACTTCGATTGCAATTCGCCAGTGTCGCGGTTTGGCGGTTCCCCCGGAGCGGACGCCACATGGCCGGCGCCCGAAACGGACCCGGCACTGATCGAGCGGAATGCCTCAGCGCGAATATCGTCCGCCGCCTCGTAGACCGCAGCGCCAGCCACGCGCACGACCTCTGACCGCAACCTGCGCAGCCGCCGCAAATGCCTGTCGAGACCCCTAGGCCCCGTCATTGATCCGCCTACCCTGACAATCGAAGCCGATGCCCGCAGCGTCACGCTGGCAACTGATGAGGCTCCATGTTCCGGCATTGTCGCCCGATGCCACAGTGATACGGGCGAAGGTATCCAGCGGGCGGGCAATCGATGCGGCAAGCACAAGGATACGCACATCGGTTTGCAGGAAATCATCGCTGGCACGCATTGCCTGCGTCGGCGCATCGAATTGCGCCTTGCAGTCATATTCTTCAGCAACTCCGGGCAGCACAATGGACCCGCCGTTGTCATACTCGGGATCACCGGTCCACGTGGCAACCGCATCCACGAACGGCGCGCCCATGGCGCTGCTGAACCCGGCGGCGATGCCGGCGAAGGTCTGGGCAAGGTTCACAGGCCAGCAACCCCCGGCATAACGACCACTCGCGGCCCCGCAAAATTGCGGCGGGCCAGATCGAGAAACTCACGCCCATAAATCGTTGCGCCGAAGCCGGTTCGCATCGCCGCGCTGTCGCTGATGCTGGCGCTGAAAGTGCCGGATTTGAAGCTGGTCACCCCCTGTGCAATCGCGCCCTCACCCATGCCTTGTTCGGCAAGTCGATGCGCGGCATAGGCCAACGATCCACGTTCTTGGTCGGTTTCCCTCCATGCCGCCACGGTCAGCACGCCTTCATCGAGCCAATAGCTCGCGGTGGCATCGGGCACCGCGGCGAAGGCAGGGTAGCGGATACGAAAGTCTGCGAGCGTGGCCATGACTTACTCCTGTCCGATGGTGCGCGGCGCGTTCCCGCCCGTAAGCAAAAAGGGCCGCTCAGTTTCCCAAGCGGCCCTTCCCCTGACGCTGACGGGCGCCCCTTATTCTGCCGCTTCGCGGGCTAGATCGATGGCAGAGATGATGTCCGCCTTCTTCGTAGCATCGCCCAGATCGATGCCTTCGCCGTCGGCAAGCGCCTTAAGCTCGGCAACGGTCATGTCGCCCAAGCCCTCCGGCTCGCCTTCCTCGGCTCCGTCCACTTCCTCAAACCATTCCGGCTCGAATGCGTCGGCTTCGATCACCTGACCCGGCTCGGCCATGACAAGGGTTGCCCCCTGCCATGCGCCGCGCGGGCCGGTGCTGATGTTCTTGCCCAGCGGCATGGCTTAGATTCCATCCCGATAGACGAGAGCCTTGGGCAGGCGCACATCCAGGCCGCCCACGTTCATGATGCCCGCAACTTCGTAGACGAGGCTCGACTTCTGGAACGCAGGGAGGAACTGATGCGGGCCGGGCAGCAGGAAGCGCAGCACCTGCGCGTTGCGGTCGTAAGCCACCATGCGCTTGGTGCCGCCGGCGCCCGCCGTCTCAAGAGCGCGGCTCTTGAGGATGGTGAGGCCCTGACCCGCCACGTTGTTGGCCTGCAGGAACGACAGGATCGTGCCGCTCGTATCCGCAAGGCGCGTGGTGGCGATGCGGTTATATTCGCTGGTCGGCAGAACAACCGTGTTGGCCACGTGGGTTTCGACGGTGCCGATTTCGACAGCCGTGATCGCCTCATTCAGATCACGCAGGATCTGGTCCGGGGTCTTGCTGGCGAACGTGGTTGCAGCACCAGTGCCATCGTTGAGCACGTTGGCAGCCGGGGCGTTGGCGTCGTTGACGAACCCGGTCCAGCCCTTCTCGTTTTCACCGCGGGCATTCTGGCCAGTCATGGCAATGCCATAGATGAAGCGATCAGCAGACTGCACAGCCGCCTGCGCCTTGTCGGCCGACAGCGAACGGCCTAGCTTTGCGGCGCGCTGCAATTCCTGCGTGTTCCATTCGTAGCCGATGGCTGCGAGGTGGAAGTTGCGGGTAGCCTGCGTCATGGTGGTCGATGCGTAAGGCACATCGAATGCGCCACCGCCCATGAACTCAGCGGCGCCGACGCTATCCATCGAATAGACCAGCGTGCCGACATCCCACATGTCGCCTTCGCTGTTCACCGGCATGAACGGCGTGATGTCGAACGAGGGGTACTTGGTCATGTAGACCTCGGCCTCGATGCGATGCAGCTGCGGCGTCAGGAAGGCGAGACCAACCTGATCGTTCGAGAAGAACGCATCGGTCTTGTCCGCGAAGGTTGCTGCATGACGAGCGTTGTCGCGCGCCCAGGCAGAGATGACAGCCTTCTTCACATCCGCATCGGCGGCGATAAACAGGTCGGCATCCTTGATGCCGGAGGCGCTGTCGTAGAGATTGGTGATCGCGTTCATTGGTTCACGCCTCCTTAGCGCTTGACGATGCGGCAGATGCCGCCGCCCGTGATGGTCTGGTCAAACACCCAGCCCGTGGCGATGTGGGTTGCGTCGGCTGCGGTCGAACCGATGCCATCGGCAGCGCCTGCGCCCGTACCGATCGTGACGGCCGCGCCGTCGACGACATTGCCGACTACGGTCACGAACATGGCGCCCGAGGTCATGATGGTGGCGTTGTCGTACTGCTGGTATTCGTCAGCGTCCTGCCCAGCGACCAGGCCCTGTGCCGAGGTAGCAACAGTGAAGCCTAGAAAGGTGGCAAGCGTGCCGACAGTTGCAGTGCAGGTGTGGTCCTGCGAGCCGCGATAGACCGGGCGGCCAAAGGCGATCCCGGCAGCGTCGGCCACGGTGCGGCTGATGCGGTTCGAGGTTTCGCCGTTGGCGACCATGCCCGGGTAACCGAGCGGTTGGTTTTCAGTGTAGCTGTTCTGAAGAACGGGCATTGGCTCGGCTCCTTACGAGTATCGGGCGAAACGCAGGGCGGTAACGGAGCCCTTGGCATCGGAGAGGTTGGTGTTTGCCGGCGCGATGTTCTGCACAACGGGCTTGGCATCGGCGGTCAGCGCGTCGAAGCGAGCCTCGACATAGTCGTCCGACTTGTCGGTGCAGTCGATCTTGGCGGCGTCGAGGGCCATGCGGCGCACATCGGCCACGCTCTTGCCCTTGGTGTCGCCCAGCTTATCGCCCACTATGGCCTTGGCCTTCGCGACCACGTCTGACTTGGCATCCGCCAGCGCGTCGATCTGTGCCTGGTCAATCACCTTGGCCTTGAGATCGTCGATCTCGGCATCCTTGGTGGCGAGCGCCTTGTCGTGCGCAGCCTGCGCGTCGGAGAGCGCCTTGGAGGCGTCGGTGGCTTTGGTCTGCAGCTTGTCGAAAGCTGCCGCAACGGCATCAGCGTCGGACAGGTCGACCTGCAGACCGTCAAGAACGATCTTTTTCATTGGGGCAGTTTCCTTCTTGTCGTGGATTAGGTTCTTGAGTTGGACGAGGCCTTCGGAAGTCAGCGCATCGCAGATCGCGGCATCGCGGATCGCACATTCGGAACCGGCGCGGCCCCGATCGACGATCGCAACGTGATTGCCGGTAACGCTGGTCTGCCGCGCATCGCAAACCGTGCCGTCCGGCGCGGTGAAGGCGCCAAACTCGAGGTCTGCGGCATATCCGTTCGAGAGTTCGCGCTTGCCACCTTCAACCGCCTTGATCGCAGCGGCATCGGTCAGCAGCAGATCGAAGGCGAGATAGTCGCCATCGCGCAGCGCGCCCATGATGGTCCCGCGTGCGTGGTCGCGCCAGTTATCGGCGGTGACAGGCTCGGCGGGGTGGTTGTCGGTGATGGGCTTGCCGATGAAGCTGCGAACGGCGCGGTCGTCAAAGACGGTGGCCTCGTCACGCAGCACATGCACCAGACCCTTGTCGCGTAGGCCATGCTTGTTGTCCGGGTCGACTTCGCGGCCCGCATATTCATAAACGCCAGTGCGCGCGACACGGGCGCGAACAGCCATGGCCCCGCCAGTCAAGCGCTTGGGTGCGTCGAGCACGAGGTGGTCTGCGAACAGCATGGCACCCGCGATAGGGCGGGTGCGGGCGGGCTATTCCCGCCGCTGGTTAGGGTAGGAGGGTAAAATCTCTCATGGACCACTCATTGCCGCTCGCGTCAGGCACGACGGTCGCGCGGAACCGCTGGCGAACCGGGCCGCCGAAAGCGTTCTGCCCATCGACGTGGCCGCGCACAGTAAAACCGCACTGACCATCAATGGTGGTGGGCGTGATCTCAGAATCGTTGATAGAGCCAACCTTGCCGCTTGGCGCGGTGCGCTCCTCGACCATCTGGCTTGCCATCGTGAAAGCGAGCACGTCGTTTTCGCACGGTGGCTTCCCGGAACAGGCGGCGAGGATTGCGAAGGACAAGGCGGCGAGGATGCGCATGGGCGGCACATAGCACCGCCTATGCTTTTCAGGCAACCGCCGCTTCGAATGTCTTGCCGCGCTTCATACGCTGCCAGATCAACTTGTATTCCGCCTCCTTGCTTAAGCGGCGACACGCTTCTCGCAGAGCAATGGTTTCGCCATTCAACTGCACCAAGACATTGTGGCGCACGTTCTGCATCTGCTGCTTGCCGGTTGCCCATCGGCAATTTCCCGGCTCATAGTCCCCGTCGCAGTCTATGCGATCAATGCTGTGACCATCAGGCCGCGCACCCATATCTGCGTAAAATGCATCGAAGCTTTCTAGCCAACGATCGCAAACCTTAATGCCGCGACCGCCATAGTTGGGCCAGTCCTTGCAATTTGGGTTCAAGCACCGCTCCTTGAGTTTCGCCCAGCTGCGATATTCAGGGGTATAGCACTTGCCGTGGGTCGTCTTCATTTCGGTTATCAGCGCCGAAACTTTGCATCCGCAATGCTTGCTGCTTCCCCGCTTTAACGTGTGGATCGGAATGTCTCGCACCACACCGCAAACACACTGGCATCGCGCCGTGCGCTGAACCCCGTCAGGGTGTGGCGAGCCGTCTAGCGTGGGCCGACGATACGGCTCGCCCTCGGTCAAAATGGCCCAATCGCCGATTGAGGAAGCGCCGCCAAGAAGTTCGGACACGCTCTTTTTCGGCTGCCTCGGCTCAAGAGAACCGCCGCGCGCAAGACGAGCGCGATGCATCTCGCAGTAGCGCCCACGAGAAGGCTTGCCGCAATTCGGCGCATCACATAAACGGGCTGTAGCCATATCGCACTCCTATGCGGTGTTGGTCAGGGCCGCGTGGTGCTGGAACACCATTGCGGCCCGAATTTCATAGCAGATTTCAGTCGATAATCAACCGCGCCTTACTCGTGCAGCCGCAGTTGATTTCCTCACCCGGCCTCGTGGGCGGTGCCTTCAATATCGTCTTGCCCTCATACTCTTGGCCGACTTTCGAAGGATCGTCTGTGTAAAGCTTGCCATCGCGGGAAAGGTGATCCTCGCGCGGGTGCCGCTTAGAACTGTGAACCCAAACCCATTCCGTAATTCCAGCTTGCCGCCTGCGTTCGTCATTCAGCTGCGATGCGAGGACCACATTTTGGTGAGCCGCAATCCTGAGCGCCCGCTTCCTTCCCAGCGCCACAGCCTCCTGCAACTGGCGGGCCACATCGCGCGTCGACGTGCGAGCCTGATAGCCGCGGAACACGGCATCTGCGATGCGGCGGCGCGTCTCATCGCTGACACTGGTCACGAGGCCCACATTCCTCGCAATGACCGCATCCAGTGTCTCGCGCACATCCTGCGGACCAATGAGTGTGGTGAGGTCGACCCCGGTGCCGGAGAGCACGGTTCGCCGCCAGCGGAGGCGGTGCCATGCCTCGGCAAGCCGCGCCCACCCTTCGATCCGCGTTCGCACGGACAGCAGGAACGCTCCGGCCTGCGTTGCGCTGGTCTGGATCTGCGTCTCGAGCGTGGCGGCGCTATCCAACTGAAGCGCAGCTAGCGAACGCTCATACTCGGCCATAATGGCCGGCAGCGCGTTGGCCCACAGCGCGATGATGGGCGCATAGGCCTCGCGGTAGAGGTCGGTGGCGCGGGTCGCAGGCAGCTTGATGGGCTGCAAGGTGATTGCCCGGCGGCGCGGATTGCGCGTCCTGCGGGTCATGGCGGCGAGGTCGATGCGCATGGCTAGACCTCCTCGATCTTCGCCTTCCAATCCTCATCAATCGGCGCGAAAATCTCCGGCCCGAACCGCAACTCGCCCGAATAGGGCGGCATGGCCGCAAGGTCCAAGCCCTCAGCGCCATAGGAGATGGTCACATGCGGCAAATATTCGGGGTAATCGTGGCTCGCGCCCTCCCGCACCATCTGATCGTGACGGGACTGCAGTTCCCAGCTGGCAAATTGCAGCACCACCGCGCCGCCGTCGAAGCGCTCCAGCGCGCGCGGCCCGCCGGGCTTGATGCGCAGTTCGCCCTTGTCATTCCCAACCCAAGTCTCGCCCATCTTCATGGGGTCGACGGGCTGCTTGGAATAGAGGACGGTCACATGCATGTCTGCGGCCGACAGGGTAGCCTCAAAGCCGTTGGCCTTTGCCCACGCAATGAGGTCGGCGGCGTTCAGCAACTTGCGGCTGACATAGAGCGGTCGCGGGGCCGCATCGCCCAGGTCGAGCGGGTCTGATTCGGCTTGGTCACCGCCAGCGCCCGCCCTACCATCGAGATCCTGATCACCTCCTTCCGCTGTTTCGACCGAAAGCCCGTAGCGCTCGTCATCCGGCAATTCCGCCAGCGCCAGTTCAAGCTCGGGCAAGTAGCCGCGCTCGATCATGAGGGATTGCAAGCCGCGGTTGAACGCCTGCTCGGGCACGGCGCCGGTCAACTGCAGCCTCTCCGCAGCCTCCATTTCGACCTTGAATATGTCGGCGCGCTCCTTTTCGGACGGCGTATCGAGCGGGTCGAAATCGTAGCTCATGAGCCCATTAGCGGCCGGAACTCCAGCAGCCGCAAGCAAATGCGGATCGAGCCGGTCGAGGCAAGGCCCAAGATCGAGCGTCTGCATGGCCCGAACGCGCTTATTCCAGTCCTTCTGCTGACTGTCGCCGCTGGAATTCATGCCCTCGGGAGCGCGGCCCAGCAGGCGCGTCGCGGGAATATCGGAGATCGATGCGACCCACTCGCCGTAAGCGTTGAGAATATCCTTGGCGCCTGCGAAATTGTAGGTCGCGTCTTCAATGACCTCGCCACCCTTGCCGCTCTGCGGATCGCCGGAATCGAACACGGTGGCGTTGTGGATGCTTTCAGCCGCCGACATGACCGCAAGACGCTGCATGATGATGGTTTCGCCGTCAGGTTCGGAAGCAAGGTCGATGAGGTTCGGAATGCCGATACGCAGCAAGCGCGCCTTGTGGATCAAGGCGGCAAAGCTGGCGCGGGCGGTGTCGCTGTCCTGCACGGCGTCGAGTACCTGCTGCACAACGCTCTCGCCCCAGAATTCGTCAAGGCCGCTCGTTGCCGGGATGATGAGGCTGGCGCTGGTGTCGGCGCGGAACGGAATCACGCGGGAAGGGTGCAGCCGCTGCTGTCCGGTGCCAGTGGTGAGCGTCCACATCTCTGGCTCGCCATAGCCCGCGCTGGTCGCATCGTTGTTCAGCCGCTCGAAGCTGAGATGCCAGCGCGAGACGACATGGATGAAGGCGAGCGGGGCATTGGGCAGTGCTGGTTGCGTCGGATCGCCGGGAAGGCCCATGATGAGGGCACCGCCGCCGAGGGAGCGCATGACCTCGGCCCGTTTGACCTTTTGCCGCAATCCGAACCGCTTTTCGGCGTCGAACACGGCGGCGGTTTGATCGTCGTCGCCGCCCGCCCATGTTCGCCACTCGCGGACCATGTCCATCGCTGGGATGCTGCAAATCTTGCGCATCAGGCCGGAGCCGGAATAGGCGGCGGCAATCTCGACTTGTGTCAGAATGCGCGGAACATAGGCATTGTGCACGCGCGGATCGCGGCGCGAGCCAGCGCCGGTGAGGGCGTTCGTCAGCCTGTCGGAGATATATCGAACAACGCCCATAGAGCGCGGTTTGGCGGTGAATGGCGGGTGAGGTTACCGCCGCTACAGTGCGCGGCGAAGATCGTAGGATCGCGTGCTACCGAGGGCGAGTTCCGAGAAAGCGTCCGCCGCCGCGTCGACCTGGTCATCATGCGACACCGCCGGGAACAGCGCCAATTCGTCAAGGAACGGCTGCACCCATGCGTCGCGCGCCGGATCGCCGGTCACGAGAATGCGGACATTGCCTGCCTCGGCCTGCGACGCGAACGGCGCGGCGCGAGTGGCCTTGTCACCGGTCGGCCGCTCGACCCGCACCGTGTAGCCCGCCAGTTTGCGCACCAGCATTTCAGCCTGCGCCTTGCCCGCCTGCCCGGGATCCTGTGCCAAGCGAACCGTAACGCCAGTGCCGTCCGTGCCGGTCTGCTGGATCAGCCGCGCTTCAACCTCCATCGGCGAGCCCCGGAAGCGGTTGCAATGCTCGATGATGAACACGCCATCAGCGGTGCAGGACATCCGCACCCCCGCGGTAAAGTCGGGATCATTGCCCGTGGCTTTCGCGGTCGCTGCCAAATCCCATGCGCGCGCGGTGCGTTTGATGTTGGACGGCAAGGCGGCGACGGGCTGGAACCACTCAGGCTTGAACAGCCCGCCCTCGCGCGGGGCCGGGCGCTGCTGCAACTGGCCGGCAGTGGCATAGGCGCCGAGCGACTTCTCCAGTTCGGCCACCGTTGCCTCGGGGAATCGGTCGGGGAACATCAGTTCGCCCTCGGCGGTGCGCGGATCGCCGGTGCCTACCACCCATTTCGATCGGCCGTCTTCATATCGCATGGGGATGCACAGGTGCTCATAGCCCAGATCGAGCGCGACCGCGGAAACGTCCTTTTCGTGCAGGCGCTGCATGATGATCACAATCGCGCTCTCGTCATTGTTGACGCGCGACGGCAGGGCTTCGCGGAATGTCAGGATATCGCCCGCCAGCTTGGTGACGCTGTTCGCATCGTCGACGCTGTGCGGATCGTCCAGGATCACCCGGTCACCGCGCGAGCCCGTCATGCCCGCGAACGCCATGGCTTCTCGAAAGCCTGTGGCTGCGTTCTCGAATTTAAGCTTGGAATTTTGGTCACCCACGATAGCGACGGGCCAGAGGCGCTGATACCATGCCGACTGGATCAGCCGGCGGCACTTGGTGCTGTCGCGCACGGCGAGGTCTTGCTTGTGCGCGGTGCCCAGATAGCGCAACTCAGGCCGGGCTTGCGGTCCCCACTCCCATGCGGGCCAGATCACCCCCGTCAGCAGCGATTTCATGGAGCCCGGCGGCACGTTGGCGAGGAAGCGCAGTATCTCACCGCGGCTTACCGCTTCGAGGTGTTCGCACATGGCATCGAGAGCCCATCCCCATTTCAGCGGGGTGGCGGGCTCGAGGATCGGCCATGCGCGCCGTGCGAAGGCCGCGAGGGACCGGCGGCACAGTTCGCGTGTTGCTTCTTCGGCAATCAGCCGAGGGTCATGCTGTAGCAGCATTCAGCGCCTCAAGGGCAGCCAACTGTTCCGGTGTCAGATTGCTCATGTCGATCTTAACCGGGCCGCCGCCCGGACCGCTAATCTCGGTCTTATCGGTGAAGAGCTTGAGATGCTTGCCGAGAAGCTCGAACGCCTTGTTCGCACCAGCGGCATCGAACTGGAACACGTATCGGCCTTGGTCGTCGATCAGCTGCGAGCGATCCTCGCCGCGGCCCACCATGACAGGCTCGCGCTCAAGGCAGCGCTCGGCCACTTCCTTAATGCCAAACAGCACATAATCGGCGGTAATCTCGGTGCGCTTGGCGCGTTCATTCATGGCCGCTTGGATAAATTCGGCCACCTTAGGGTTCCTTAGGAGGCGGTGAGCCTCGACCTCAGCCGCATTCCCTTTCGCCTGATAGCCAGCGCGCTTGTAGGCTGCGGTGGCATTCAGGTCGATCAGGTATTCCCGGACGAAGGCTTCCTGCTTGGGTGTCATGACAGCCTCGCCCTACGCCCCTGCGCCCGCAAGGCTTCCCGCCGCCCGCAATGCCCGCCGGGTCTGCGCGCCGGTCATGGCGATCCACTTGCGAATGCAATCGGTACGGGCGCCGTAGAGCAATTCGACACGCTCCCACCCGCCGCGCTCGAACTCCTGGCG
>Ga0065704_10002824_pt1 | contig 11734 bp, 7 predicted proteins | sample SwiRhicommuniRL2_FD_59091 | JGI IMG/M metagenome (GOLD analysis project Ga0065704, IMG submission 59091) | Switchgrass rhizosphere bacterial communities from Rose Lake, Michigan, USA - RL2 v2 (version 2) | ecosystem: Host-associated > Plants > Roots > Rhizosphere > Soil | place: East Lansing, MI | reverse complement strand
CCATGGAGCAGACCACCGCCGAAGTGGTACGCGGCGCGCGCCTGGCCCAGGATGCCGGGGTGGCGCTGGCGGAGATCGAAGGGGTGTCGCAGAACCTGGCCGAGCTGATCCACAGTATTTCCGACGCGGCCCAGTTGCAGACGTCTTCTGCCGGGCAGATCTCCCACACCATGGCCGTTATCCAGCAGATCACCGCGCAGACGTCTGCCGGGTCCGGCGCCACTGCCGACAGCATCCGCCACCTGGCACGCATGGCCAGCGAAATGCGCCGGTCTGTTTCTGGTTTCACCCTGCCGGCACCTGCCGAGCCGCGCTGAGGAATGCCCATGGCTTCTGCCGCTGTAAGCCCCGAGCGCCACGAAACGGTAGCGCTGGCCTGGACCAAGGCTGCCATTCTCGACTGCCTGGGCCAGGCGCGACAGGCCCTGGAGCGCTTTGCTGGCGAGCCGGGCGATCTGTCCATGCTGGCGTTCGTGGTCGACAACCTGCACCAGGTACACGGTTGCCTGCGCATGCTCGAGTTGCGCGGTGCGACGCGCCTGGCTGAAGAGCTGGAGCTGTTCGCCCGGGCCTTGGCTGACGGCCAGGTCAGCCCACGCGGCGACTGCCTGGGGGCGCTGTTCCGTGGCCTGGAGCAACTGCCGTCGTACCTGGAACGGCTGCGCGGCGCGCGCCACGACCTGCCCTTGGTGATGCTGCCGTTGCTCAACCAGCTGCGCGCCTGCCGCGGCGTGGAGCCCCTGGCCCAGGCCAGCCTCATCAGTGGCACTGCCCAGCGCTTTGCCGGCTCCGATGACCTGGCCAACCTTGACCTGTCGCTGGGCAACTGGCGGGAACAGATGCAGGCCGGGCCCGGCCGCGATGCGCTGCGCTCGGTGGTGAGCGCGCTGTGCGACGACCTGATGCGCATCAAGGAACGCCTGGACCAGTTCGTGCGCGGCGACCGCCAGCACAGCGAACAGTCCGAAGCCCTGCTCGCACCGTTGCGCCATGTCGCCGACACCCTGGCAGTGCTGGGCTTCCAGCAGCCGCGGCGGGTGATCATCGACCAGGTGCTGGCGCTGCAGGCCTTGGCCCCCGGCGAGGGCTCGGTGGATGACGCGGTCTTGATGGATGTGGCGGGCGCCCTGTTGTATGTGGAGGCGACCCTCAATGGCATGGTCGGCCCGCTGGAAGAAAGCGGGCAGGGCGGGATGCCGGGCTCAGACCTCACCGAGATCCGACAGTTGGTGCTGAGCGAGTCGCTGGCCGTACTGCAGCAGGCCAAGGACTTGATTGGTGATTGCCTGGAGTCCGACTGGCCCCGGCAGCGCCTGCAGCCGCTGCCGGGGCTGCTGCAGCAAGTGCGCGGGGCGCTGGCAATGCTGATGCTGCCGGGCCCTGCCGACGTGTTTGCCGGCTGCGCCAGCTATGTGCAACGCTGGTTGCAGCACCTGGACGTCGAGCCGCCAGCCGATGAGCTGGCGCACCTGGCCGATGCCCTGAGCGCAGCCGAATGCTACCTGCAATGGCGGGTGGCCGACCCGCTTGCCGATGCTCAGCCCTTCATCGAAATGGCGCGCGCTAGCCTGGCGGCACTGGGCGTGGTCTGCGCGGTCAGCGAAACCGGCTTCGGCCAACAAGACTACGGCGATGGCATCGACGATGAGCTGCGCGATGTGTTCCTCGACGAGGCCGGTGAACTGCTGCCGGAAATCGAGCGCCACTGGCTGCGCTGGCGAGCCGACAACCAGCAGCGCGAGGCACTGCTGGAAGTGCGCCGTGCGCTGCATACGCTCAAAGGCAGCGGGCGCATGGTGCATGCCGAGGCGGTGGCCGAGCTGGCCTGGGGCGCGGAGCACCTGCTCAATCGAATGCTCGAAGGCCGAAGCGTGCTCACCCCGGAAGGGGTGGTCGCCTTGCAGCAAGTGTTCGTCCACCTGCCTGACCTGTTGGCCGACTTTGCCGCCGGGCAGTTACCGCAGCTGACCGAAATCGAGCAACTGGCCGGGCATCTGCATGCCCTGGCCGAAAACGATGCGCCACCCGCTGCTGAGGTGGATGGCCTCGATCCGCACCTGCTGGACATCTTCCGCAGCGAGGCGCACGGCCACCTGGCCAGCCTCGAGGCATTCTTGCAGGGCGCCGACGGCCACGACACCCCGGTCAGCGACAGTCTGCAACGCGCCTTGCACACGCTCAAGGGCAGCGCCGCCATGGCGGGCGTGATGCCCGTCGCCGAGCTGGCCACCGCCTTCGACCGCCTCGCGCGTGAGTACAAGGGCCACCAGTTGCCCCTGCAAGTGGCGGAGATCGAATGGCTGGAGGCCGGGCGTTCATTGTTCCACCTGGGCCTGGCACAGCTGGACAGCACGCCGCTGGCGGCCATCCCGGGTGCCGCAGAATTGATCGAACAAGTGGGCCAGGCGGTGGATGTGCGCCTGGCCACCCTGCATGAAGACCCGCAGCATGCGCGCCGCAACAAGCGCGACCCGCAATTGACCGCCAGCTTCCTGGCCCAGGCCATGGACATTCTGCTCGACGCCGAGTCGTTGCTGTCGCGCTGGCAAGAGCAGCCGGGGCAACGCCAGGCGCTGGACACCCTGCTCGATGAGCTGACCAGCCTGGGCCACGCGGCACACCTGGCTGACCTGTGGCAGATGGACGATGTCTGCGAGGCCCTGCTCGACGTCTATGGTGCCGTGGAAGAGGGCAGCCTGGCCGCCGACGCACGCTTTTTCGCCCAGGCACAGGCAGGCCATGAAGCGCTGCTGGACATGCTCGACGAGGTGGCCGCCGGGCAGGAGATTTCGCCCAGGCCGGCGCTGATCGACAGCCTGCGCAGCCTCTTGGCTCAGGCCTTGGCACCTGAGGCCACGGGCCTTGTGGGCATTGATACGGTCACCCCGTTGCACCCCGACATGGACCTTGGCCTGGGGCTGTCGCGCAACCTGGCACTGCCGCCAGCGAGCGAGCCGTTGACTGAAGAGCCTGAAAGCCCAGGCGACAAGGAGCTGCTGGAAGTCTTCCTGGAAGAAAGCTCGGACATCGTCGAAAGCGCCGCTGCGGCCCTGGCGCGCTGGCAGGCCGACCCGCGCAGCAGTGTCGAGGTGGATAACCTGCTGCGTGACCTGCATACCCTTAAAGGCGGTGCCCGCATGGTCGAGATCGCCGCCATCGGCGACCTGGCCCACGAGCTGGAATTTCTTTACGAACTGCTCGCTGCCGGTCGCCTGCCGCCGAGCCCGCCGTTGTTCGCTTTGTTGCAGAATTGCCATGACCGCCTGGCGCACATGCTCGATGCGGTGCGCCTGGGGCAGCCGCTGCATGCTGCCACGGCGCTGATCGATTACATCCGCAACTTCAGCAGTGCGGCCCTGACCGACAGCGCAGCTGGCCAAGGTGCTGTCGAGGCTTCGGCCCTCGAAGTGCCTGCTGCCGCGCCGGAGCGGGCAGCCGGCGACATGGTCAAGGTCGATGCCGAACTGCTCGACGACCTGGGCAACCTGGCCGGTGAGCATTCGGTGATCCGTGGCCGCATCGAGCAGCAGGTCAACGACGCCCAGTTCACCCTCAACGAAATGGAAACCACCCTGGAGCGCATGCGTGACCAGCTGCTGCGCCTGGATGTCGAGACCCAGGGGCGGATTTCCAGCCGGCAGCCGTTCGAGAGCGACGCCTACGACGATTTCGACCCCCTTGAAATGGACCGCCACTCGCAGCTGCAGCAGCTGTCGCGGGCCCTGTTCGAGTCGGCCTCCGACCTGCTCGACCTGAAGGAAACCCTGGCCCAGCGTGCCCAGGAAGCCTACGGCCTGTTGCAGCAGCAGGCGCGGGTGAACAGCCAGTTGCAGGAAGGCCTGACCGCGACCCTGATGGTGCCCTTCGAACGCTTGGTGCCGCGCTTGCAACGCGTGGTGCGGCAGGTGGCCAGCGAGCTGGGCAAGCAGGTTGAACTGGTGGTGGGCAATGCCGAAGGTGAGCTGGACCGCAGCGTGCTCGAACGCATGGTGGCGCCGCTGGAGCACATGCTGCGCAATGCCGTCGACCATGGCCTGGAAAGCCGCGAAGCGCGCTTGGCTGCCGGCAAGCCCGAGCACGGCACGATTCACCTGAACCTGTTGCACGAAGGCGCCGACATCGTCATCGAGATGACCGACGATGGCGCCGGCGTACCCTTGGAGGCCGTGCGGCGCAAGGCGATCAAGCGTGGCCTGCTGGACCCGCAGGCGCACTTGAGCGATCACGAGGTCTTGCAGTTCATCTTGCGCCCCGGTTTCTCCACCGCCGAGAAGATCACCCAGATTTCCGGGCGTGGGCTGGGCATGGACGTGGTGCACGAAGAGGTCAAGCAGCTGGGAGGCTCGATGACCATCGAGTCGGCCCAGGGCAAGGGCGCACGCTTTCTGATCCGCCTGCCGTTCACGGTGTCGATCAACCGCGCGCTGATGGTGCACCTGGGCGAGGACCAGTACGCGATCCCGCTCAATACCATCGAAGGCATTGTCCGCGTGCCGCCTGCGGAGCTGGCGGCCTGCTACCAACTGGATGCCCCGCGTTACGTCTACGCAGGCCACACCTACGACCTGCGCTACCTGGGTGAATTGCTGCAAGGCCAGCCACGGCCCAGCCTGCTTGGGCAAAGCGTGCCGCTGCCGGTGCTGCTGGTGCATTCCCAGGAGCAGTCATTCGCGATCCAGGCCGACAGCCTGTCACCCAGCCGGGAAATCGTGGTGAAGAGCCTCGGCCCGCAATTCGCCGCAGTCGCCGGGTTGTCGGGCGCGACCTTGTTGGGCGACGGCCGCGTCGTGTTGATTCTCGACCTGCTGGGCCAGTTGCGTGGCCAGCAACGGCGCCTGGCGCGCTTGCCGGGCGGCGGCGATGCCCAGCGGCAATTGTTCGGCCCGGCGCCGCGCCGGTCACTGCTGGTGATGGTGGTGGACGATTCGGTCACCGTACGCAAGGTCACCAGCCGGCTGCTGGAGCGTCATGGCATGAGCGTACTCACTGCCAAGGACGGGGTCGATGCCATGGCGCAGTTGGAAGAGCATCGGCCGGATGTGTTGCTGCTGGACATCGAGATGCCCCGCATGGACGGTTTCGAGGTGGCNACGCGCATTCGNCGNGACGAGCGCCTGAAGGATTTGCCAATCATCATGATCACCTCGCGCACNGGGCAGAAGCACCGCGACCGGGCCATGGCCATTGGTGTCAANGAATACCTGGGCAAGCCTTACCAGGAGTCTGTGTTGCTGCAGAGCATCGCCCACTGGAGCCAAGCCCATGCTTGAACTGATCTCGGGCCAGCGCAGCAGCCTTACCGGCCTGTTGTTGCCCTTGGGCGACCGTACCTTGGTCTTGCCCAATGTCGCCGTGGCCGAACTGTTCGGCCAGCGCAACCTGGTGTGCCAGCGTGGCGAGCCCGCCTGGCACCTGGGCTGGATCGACTGGCGCAAGCAGCGTTTGCCACTGATCGGCTTCGAGGCCGCATGCGGCGGCGAAACCCCGTGTGGCGAGCGCGCGCGCATCGTGGTGCTCAATGCCCTGGGCGATACCGGGCTGCGCTACCTGGCGGTGCTGCTGCAGGACATTCCACGCTCGTGCAAGCTCGACAGCCAGCTCAATTATGTGGATGTGGCGCTGGGCAGCCTGGAGCTGGCGGCGGTGCAGGTGGGCGAGCAGGTGGCGCGGGTGCCGGACCTGGTGGCCTTGGAACGGCTGGTGCGTGACGCGGATCTGCAACCTCTCGCAGGATAGACTGCGGATAGCGCGGTCCCTGTAGGAGCAGCCTTGCGCTGCGAAGAGGCCGCAAAACGCTGCGCAGATCTACTGTGTAATCACTGGCCTCTTCGCAGCACAAGGCTGCTCCTACAAAGGGTTGAATTACCAGAGGACCGCGCAGGTTTTTGGAACCCAGCCCCTCACAGGAGGTCTGTGTTTGCATGTATTACGGTGAACGCTTCAACGCCTGGACCCACTTGGTCGGCGCCATCCTGGCCTGCATCGGTGCCATCTGGCTGATCGTCGTCGCGGGCCTGCAGGGCGACCCCTGGAAGATCGTCAGTTTCTCCATCTACGGCGGCACGCTGTTGCTGCTCTACAGCATTTCCACCCTCTACCACAGCACGCGTGGGCGGGCGAAGGTGATCATGCGCAAGCTCGATCACCTGTCGATCTACCTGCTGATCGCCGGCAGCTACACCCCGTTCTGCCTGGTCAGCTTGCGCGGGCCTTGGGGTTGGAGTTTGTTCGGGGTGGTCTGGGGGCTGGCGGTGATCGGCATGCTGCAGGAGATCAAGCCCCGCTCCGAGGCGCGGGTGCTGTCGATCATCATCTATGCGGTGATGGGCTGGATTGTCCTGGTGGCGGTCAACCCGCTGCTGCGCAGCCTCGGTACCGCCGGCTTCGCCTGGTTGGCGGCCGGCGGGGTGTTCTACACAGTGGGCATCATCTTCTTTGCCTTCGACAGCCGCTTTCGCCACTGGCACGGCATCTGGCACCTGTTCGTGATCGCCGGCAGCCTGCTGCACTTCATCGCCGTGTCGTTCTACGTACTTTAGGCGCAGGGTTAAAAATCGCCCCACAACTGCTGTGCCACCGACAGCGCCACCACTGGCGCGGTTTCGGTCCGCAGCACGCGTGGGCCGAGGCGCGCGGCGTGGAAGCCGGCAGCCTTGGCCTGGTCGACTTCCGCGTCGTTAAGGCCGCCTTCGGGGCCGATCAGGAAGGCCAGGCGTGACGGTGTGTCGTGGCTGGTCAGTGGTTCGGCCACCGGGTGCAGGACCAGTTTCAGGTCGGCTTCGGTGGTTTTGATCCATTCGGCCAGTGTCACCGGCGGATGGATCACGGGCAGGCTCGACCGGCCGCACTGTTCACAGGCACTGATAGCCACCTGGCGCCAGTGGGCCAGGCGCTTGTCGGCGCGTTCGTCCTTGAGGCGCACTTCACAGCGCTCGCTGACGATCGGGGTGATTTCATTGGCGCCCAGTTCGGTGGCCTTTTGAATGGCCCAATCCATGCGCTCGCCACGGGACAGGCCCTGGCCAAGGTGGATGTGCAGCGCCGATTCGGCTTGGCCAGCCAGGGCCTGGTCCAGCGTCACGCGCACGGTTTTCTTGCCGACTTCGAGCAACTGGCCACGGTATTCCTGGCCGCTGCCGTCGAACAGTTGCACGGCGTCACCTGGGGCCATGCGCAGCACGCGGCCGATGTAATGGGCCTGGGCTTCGGGCAGGTCATGCTCGCCAAGGCTCAGGGGGGCGTCGATGAAGAAGCGGGACAGTCTCATGGTTCTGCTCGGACGAAAAGGGATCATGTGAGCCTGTGGGAGCGGGTTCATCCGCGAATGCGAAGGTGGGGGCAACATCGCATTCGCGGGTGAACCCGCTCCCACAGGGTCGGCAGTGGGCTTTCGGGCCTAGCCCGGGTCGCGGAAGTCGGGGTGGAAGTTGGCCGGTACGGCAACGCTGACGCTGTCGCGGGTGGCGATGTCGATGCCTTCGCTGGCCACCTCGGCGAGGAAGTCGATCTGCTCGGGCGTGATCACATACGGCGGCAGGAAGTACACCACGCTGCCCAGCGGGCGCAGCAGCGCGCCGCGGGTCAGGGCGTGCTCAAAGACCTTCAGGCCACGGCGCTCCTGCCAGGGGTAGGCGACCTTGCCGGCTTTGTCCTGGACCATCTCGATGGCCAGGGCCATGCCGGTCTGGCGGATTTCGGCGACATGCGCATGGTCGGCCAGGTGCGCGGTGGCCGTGGCCATGCGCACGGACAAGGCCTTGTTGGCCTCGATCACGTTGTCCTGTTCGAAGATATCCAGGGTCGCCAGCGCTGCGGCGCAGGCCAGCGGGTTGCCGGTGTAGCTGTGCGAGTGGAGGAACGCGCGCAGGGTCGGGTAGTCGTCGTAGAAGGCCTGGTACACGGTATCGGTGGTCAGGCACGCGGCCAGCGGCAGGTAGCCCCCGGTCAGTGCCTTGGACAGGCACAGGAAGTCTGGGCGGATGCCGGCCTGTTCGCAGGCGAACATCGTCCCGGTGCGGCCGAAGCCCACGGCGATTTCGTCGTGGATCAGGTGCACGCCGTAGCGGTCACACGCTTCGCGCAGCAGTTTCAGGTAAACCGGGTGGTACATGCGCATGCCGCCTGCGCCCTGGATCAGCGGCTCGATGATCACCGCGCTGATGGTGGCGTGGTGCTCGGCCAGGGTTTGCTCCATGGCCTGGAACAGGTTGCGCGAGTGTTCTTCCCAGCCCATACCTTCAGGGCGCAGGTAGCAATCGGGGCTGGGCACCTTGATGGTGTCGAGCAGCAGCGCCTTGTAGGTTTCGGTGAACAGCGGCACGTCGCCTACCGACATCGCGGCAATGGTTTCGCCGTGGTAGCTGTTGGTCAGGGTAACGAAACGCTTCTTCTCGGGTTTGCCGATGTTCTGCCAGTAATGGAAGCTCATCTTCAACGCGACTTCGATGCAGGATGAGCCGTTGTCGGCGTAGAACACCCGGTCCAGCCCGGCCGGGGTCATGGCGACGAGGCGCTCGGACAGCTCGATCACCGGCTGGTGGCTGAAACCGGCCAGGATCACGTGCTCCAGTTGGTCGACCTGGTCCTTGATGCGCTGGTTGATGCGCGGGTTGGCATGGCCGAACACGTTGACCCACCAACTGCTCACGGCGTCCAGGTAGCGCTTGCCTTCGAAGTCCTCCAGCCACACGCCTTCACCACGCTTGATCGGGATCAGCGGCAGTTGCTCGTGGTCTTTCATCTGGGTGCAGGGGTGCCACAGGACCTTGAGGTCACGTTGCATCCACTGATCGTTGAGGCCCATGGGTACTTCTCCTGGCTTTGCTGCTGGCTTGGACCGCGTAAGCCTAAGCAAAGCTGGAGGGCACCACAACCGCTGGCAGTCATTGTCGTCGGGTACCGGTCCATTCGAGCTTGCGAATGTGCACCGTGCCGGCCTGCGAGGTGGAGATGGTCAGGCGGCGGAAGGGGCCGTCGATCACTTGTTCACAAGGTTGGGTGACAATAGGGCCGGGCCTAAGGCCCGGGTAGTCGCTGCCTTCGACGGTGAGCCAATAGAAGTTGCGAGGTGCCGGAACGAGCATGTCGTAATAATGGTTCTGAGCATCAAAGAGCATGTGCACGTTATCGTAGGGAAAATCTCTCACCACGTAGTACTCCAGCCACAAGCTTTCGACTTCCTCTGTAAAAGCAATCTGGACTTCAGAGTGTTCGCCTATGACCAACTCAGTGCCATCCTCGCCCTTGAACGCCTCGAAGCCCGACCAGGAGGTGCTGTTGGAGTGAATGGTGAGGCCTGATGGCATATCCAGTGGCTGTTGGTACCTGAGAAACTGTGGCACGACACCGGTGAAATGCTCCTCGAAGATCATGCGCAGGCCCTCCTGATGGGCTTTTGGCGATTGTCGCCAGCATCGCCTGCATGCGTGTGGCACGGCTACTGGCAAAAATGTCAGTTGCCAAAAGGACTTGATGTCGCCGTGCTGGCAGGGTTGGCAGAGCTGACGTATTCTTAACGCATCGCCTCGGGGCATTCCTGCCTCCCTATTTTTCTGTAACGTCTGACTCGGAGTTCGCCAACATGGCTGCTGCTTGGGTGCGCCTGTGCGCGTTGGTATTGATTGGTGTGTCCAGCGGTGCCGCGCTGGCAAAGGACAAAACACCTACGGCTATCGTGGTGGGTGGGGGCCTTGCGGGCCTCACTGCAGCCTATGAACTGCAGAGCAAGGGCTGGCAGGTGACGCTGCTGGAGGCCAAGTCGGGCATGGGCGGTCGCTCGGGCCTGGCCACCAGTGAGTGGATCGGCAACGCTAAGGCACAGCCGGTGCTCAACCAGTACCTCGACCGTTTCAAACTTGAAACACTGCCAGCGCCAGAGTTCGTGCGTACGCCGGGCTACCTGATCGACGGTGAGTACTTCAGTGCGACGGACCTTGCCACCAAGCAGCCCGCCACTGCCGAGGCGCTCAAACGCTACGAGAAAACCCTCGACGACCTGGCCCGTTCGATCGACGACCCGCTGAACCCGCAGGCGACCAGCACGCTGTTCGCCCTCGATCAGATCAACGTGTCTTCCTGGCTCGACAAGCTGCAACTGCCAGCCACCGCGCGTCAGCTGGTCAACCAGCAGATCCGTACCCGTTACGATGAGCCATCGCGCCTGTCGCTGCTGTATTTCGCTCAGCAGAACCGCGTTTACCGTGGTGTCAGCGACCGCGATCTGCGTGCCGCGCGCCTGCCCGGTGGCAGCCCGGTGTTAGCCCAGGCGTTCGTCAAGCAGCTGAAAACCATCAAGACCAGCTCGCCGGTCACTGCCATCGTGCAGGACAAGGACGGCGTCACCGTCAAGGTTGGCAGCGTGGGCTACCAGGCCGATTACCTGGTCATGGCCGTGCCGCTGCGCGCCCTGGCCAAGATCCAGATGACCCCGGGCCTGGACAGCCAGCACCTGGCCGCGCTCAAGGGCACCAACTATGGCTGGCGCGACCAGCTGATGCTCAAGTTCAACAAGCCGGTGTGGGAAAGCCGGGCCCGTATGTCCGGCGAAATCTTCAGTAACGCAGGCCTGGGCATGCTGTGGATCGAGCCGGCGCTGAAGGGCGGGGCCAACGTGGTGATCAACCTGTCCGGCGACAACGCCCGCCTGCTGCAGGCATTTGGCGACAAGCAGATGGTCGACCAAGTGCTTATCCGCCTGCATGCGTTTTATCCACAGGCCCGCGGTTCGTTCACCGGCTACGAAGTGAAACGCTACAGCACTGACGCTGGCACCGGTGGCGCCTACCTGGCCTACGGCCCAGGGCAGATCAGCAAGTACTGGCGCCTGTGGGAGCGCCCGGTGCAGCGCATCAGCTTCGCCGGTGAGCACACTGACGCCCTCTACCCAGGCACCTTGGAAGGCGCCTTGCGCAGCGGTCAACGCGCGGCGGGCCAGGTGCAGGACCTGCTGGCCGGCAAGTCGTTCGACCCGGCCAAGGCAGTGCCTGTGGCGGCAGCCGCAGCAGGCGCCGCAGCGGCCAAAGACAAGGGCGGGTTCTTCTCCAACCTGTTCGGTGGTGCTTCCGACAAGGCTGAAAAGAGCGACAAGGTGGAAAAAGCCCCTGCCAAGGTCGAGCCGGTGAAAGAGGAGGCCAAGCAGGACAAGCCAGGTTTCTTCAAGCGCCTGTTTGGTGGGGCTGACAAGCCTGAGGTGAAAGCCCAGCCGATTGCCAAGGCCGACGAAGTGGCCCCGGCACCGGCGCCACAGGCCGCTCCAGAGCCGGTTGCACCGGCGCCTGTGGCCAATGAAACCGCGGTAAAACCTGCTGCTGCCAAGCCTGCCGCGACCAAAACCGCCCCTGCCAAGCATGCCCCGGCACACAAGCCGGCGGCAAAACAGGCGCACAAGCCTGTCGAAGCGAAAAAGGCCACGGTCAAATCAGAGCCCGCGAAGAAGCCAGTGGCCAATACCCAGGCCAAGGCGGGTTGATTGATCGACAGTGCCAGCCTCTTCCTCCTGTAGGAGCAGCCTTGTGCTGCGAAGAGGCCGGCACTGGCAACCCTGAACTCACCGACTATCGTTAATGTTTCCTTAATAGGAAGCTTTCACAATATCCATCGGATTTNTCGATAATCCGNAGCAATTTTTTCCGCTTTTATTCGATACGTTACGCGTTAGTCTGTGCACAGCTTTCACGGGGAAACACGCCAACATGCAACTGCGCAATTCACCTTCTCGCTACGGCGTGGTCAGCAT
>Ga0065704_10071322_pt1 | contig 11740 bp, 10 predicted proteins | sample SwiRhicommuniRL2_FD_59091 | JGI IMG/M metagenome (GOLD analysis project Ga0065704, IMG submission 59091) | Switchgrass rhizosphere bacterial communities from Rose Lake, Michigan, USA - RL2 v2 (version 2) | ecosystem: Host-associated > Plants > Roots > Rhizosphere > Soil | place: East Lansing, MI | reverse complement strand
TCGGACATCTGCACTTCCTTGCCGGGCAGCAGGGTGTAGAAGTCGTACTGGGTTTCCTTCGCGGCGGCATCGTCCGTCGTCGGGGCGGTGGCCGGTGCCTCGTTGTTCGGCGCGTCGGGCACCACGGCTTCCACATCCGCGCTGTCGACGGGGGCGGGTTGCGCGTCAGGGTTGGGCGTGGGACGGAAGAAGCCATCACCGTCCTTCTTGCCCAGCCCCGGCACGACGAAATACACCGCCAGGCCGATGAGCAGGCCGAGGATCAGCCAGACCCACGCGGGCGTGGCCTGACTGGAATTGCGTGTGGCCTGACTCTTGCCGCGCCTTGCTGCCATCTACTGCTCTCCGCTCACATCTTCTCGGGCGCGCTTACGCCCAACAGGTCCAGTCCATTGGCCAGCGCCTGGCGTACCGCCAGTGCCAGCGCCAGCCGCGCATCACGTGCCTGCGCATCGTCGGTCAGCACGGGCGTGCCGGCGTACCACGTATGGAAAGCATAGGCCAACTCGCGCAGGTATTGCGCGACCCCATGGGGTTCGAGTGATTCGCCGGCCGCTTCCACCACCTCGGGATAGCGGGACAGTTCCACCATCAGCTGCAGCGACGTGTCGTCGTCCAGGCGTGCCAGGTTCGCCAGCCCGTTCGCCTGATCGTAGGCGTAACCCTTCTCGCCCGCCTGGCGCAGCAGGCTGCACACGCGGGCATGCGCGTACTGCACGTAGAACACCGGGTTGTCGTTGCTCTGCTGGCGCGCCAGGTCGATGTCGAACGTCAGCTGCGAATCCGGCTTGCGCGCGATCAGGAACCAGCGCGTCGCATCCGCGCTGGTTTCCTCGATCAGGTCACGCAGGGTGAAGTAGCTGCCGGCGCGCTTGGAAAGCTTCACTTCCTCGCCACCGCGCATCACCGTGACCATCTGGTGCAGCACGTATTCGGGATACCCGGCAGGAATGCCTTCGCCAAGGGCCTGCAGGCCGGCTTTCACGCGCGCCAGCGAGCCGTGGTGGTCGGCACCCAGCTCGGTGATGGCGCGCTCATAGCCGCGCTGCCACTTGCTGAGGTGGTAGGCCACGTCCGGCACGAAGTAGGTATAGGTGCCGTCCGACTTGCGCATCACGCGGTCCTTGTCGTCGCCGAAGTCGGTCGACTTGAGCCACAGCGCACCGCCTTCTTCGTACGTGTGACCGGAGGCGATCAGCTTGCTCACGGTCTCCTCCACTTTCCGGTCCGAGTACAGCGAGCTTTCCAGGAAGTAGCGGTCGAACGACACACCGAACGCGGCCAGGTCCAGGTTCTGCTCGCGGCGCAGATAGGCCACGGCGAAGCGGCGGATGGCGTCGAGGTCCTGAGGATCCTTTTCCCCGGTGACGACGTGGCCTTCCACCTCGACCGAATCGCCGTTGAGGTAGGCCTGCGCCACGTCGGCGATGTAGTCGCCGCGATAGCCGTCTTCCGGCCAGCCTTCGCTGTCCGGCGACTTGCCCAGCGCACGCGCCTGGGTGGACTTGGCCAGGTTGTCGATCTGCACGCCGGCGTCGTTGTAGTAGAACTCGCGCTTGGCGTTCCAGCCGTTGGCGGCCAGCGCGCGTGCGATGCAGTCGCCGATCGCACCTGCGCGACCATGGCCGACATGCAGCGGACCGGTCGGATTGGCCGACACGTACTCCACGCCGACGGTGCGCCCGCCACCGCTGTCGTTGCGACCGTAGGCGGCGCCCTGCGCCAGCGCGGTGGCCACTTCGCGCTGATAGGCGCCCGGGCTCATGTGGAAGTTGATGAAGCCGGGGCCGGCGATCTCGACCTTCACGACGTCGTCGCTGGCCGGCAACGCCGCCACCAGGGCCGTGGCGATGGCGCGCGGATTGCTGCGCGCCACCTTGGCCAGCTGCATGGCGGCGTTGGTGGCGAAATCGCCGTGCTCGCGCGTCTTGGGACGTTCGACCACGAAGTCGGGTGTGGCGGCATCGGCCGGCAGGGTGCTGGCTGAGCGCAGGGCGTCGATGCCCTGGGCGATCAAGGCGCGGAGGGAAGCTTTCACGGAGAACCGTCTTGGTGCGTGGGAACCGCCTATTCTAGGTTTTCCGGTCCTCCCCGTGGGATCGGCATGGTTCAGCGAAGGCGGTCCTCACACCCATCCACGCGCGGCCATCGACTGGGGCGGCCCATCGCCAATGACGAAGTGGTCCAGCAACCGGACGTCCACCAGTGCGAGCGCCTGCTTCAGGCGCTGCGTCACGGCGCGGTCGGCGGCCGAGGGTTCTGCGCATCCAGAAGGATGGTTGTGGCCGACGATCAGGGCGGTCGCGTTCATCGCCAATGCGCGACGGGCCACTTCACGCGGATGGACCTCGGCGCTGTCCACCGAACCCTGGAACAACTCCTCGAATGCCAGCACGCGATGGCGGGTATCGAGGAACAGGGCCGCGAACACCTCGTGTCGACGGCCGCGCAACCGCTGGGCGAAGTAGCGCCCGGCGGCCTCCGGGTCGCTGATGGCGTCACCCCGTTCGAGGGCGGCGTGCAGCAGGCGGGTGCCCAGCTCCAGCGCCGCCGCCAGGGCACATGCACGGGCGGGCCCCAGGCCCGGCAGCGCCGTCAGTTCGGCGGGGGGACGTTCCAGCAGCGCACGCAGCGGGCCATGGGTGGCGAGCAGGTCGCGGGCGGTGGCGACGGCATCGCGCCCGCGCAGACCCGAGCCCAGGAAGATAGCCAGCAGTTCGGCGTCGCTGAGGCTGGTGGGGCCGCGGGCGAGCAGCTTCTCGCGGGGGCGTTCGTCGTGGGGCCAGTCGCGGATGTGCATGGCGACAGGATCGGCCGGCGGACGCCGGGCGTGCATCGGGTGATGAGGGGCGTTCGGGTAAGCTAATCGCTTGTATGGACGTAGGAACGGGCCGACGTGAGCGGATCGGACAAGATGCGTGATCTGGCGGGACAGCACGTCCTGGTGTGCGTGGGCGGCGGGATCGCGGCCTACAAGGCATTGGAGCTGGTGCGTCGGCTGCGCGATGCCGGGGCCGAGGTGCAGGTCGCCATGACGGCGGGGGCCCAGCAGTTCGTGACGCCACTGAGCTTCCAGGCGCTGTCCGGCCAACCCACCCGCACCACGCTGTGGGACGGCGCCGCCGAGCAGGCGATGGGCCACATCGAATTGGCTCGGTGGGCCGATCGCGTGGTCATCGCGCCGGCCACGGCCGACCTGATGGCGCGCCTGGCACATGGGCTGGCCGACGATCTGGTGGCCACGCTGTGCCTGGCCACCACCGCGCCGATCATGATCGCGCCGGCGATGAACCACCGCATGTGGCAGCACCCCGCCACGCAGGCCAATCTGGCCACGCTGCGCGAACGCGGCGTAGAGGTGGTCGGACCGAACGATGGTCCGCTCGCCGAGGGCGAGTCCGGTCCGGGCCGGCTGGCCGAGCCGGAGGATATCGTGGCTGCGCTGTCTGGCGCCGCCCTCCGCGCCACCACGGTGCCGCAGGATCTTGCCGGGCTCAACGTGGTGGTCAGCGCTGGCCCCACCTACGAAGACCTGGATCCCGTGCGCTACCTGGGCAACCGCAGCAGCGGCAAGATGGGGTTCGCGGTTGCCGCCAGCGCTGCGCGCCGTGGCGCCAGCGTCACCCTGATCGCCGGGCCCGTGCAGTTGGCCACGCCGGCAGGCGTCGCGCGCGTGGACGTGCGTTCGGCCGCGCAGATGCACCGGGCGGTGTTCGCCGCCCTGCCGGCCGACATCTACATCGGCGCCGCTGCCGTGGCCGACTACACTCCGCGCGAGCCGGCCGCCGACAAGATCAAGAAGTCCAGCGAGTCGCTGGCGCTGGACCTGGTGCGAACGCCCGACATCCTGGCCGAAGTCGCCGCACAGACGCAGGCCCTGAAGCTGGTGGTGGGCTTCGCCGCCGAGACCAACAATGTCGCCGAGTACGCGCGCAGGAAGCTGGAGGCCAAGCGGCTGGACATGATCGTGGCCAACCGCGTGGGCATTGCCGATGGCGGCTTCGAAAGCGACCAGAACGCGATGACGGCGTACTGGAAGGATGGCGAGCGCAGCTTCGCCTCCGCGCCGAAGACGCAGCTGGCCGATGAACTGATCGACCTGATCGTGGAGCGACTGAACGCATGAGTGCACCCCGTGCCGTGGAAGTGAAGCTGCTGGACCCGCGGTTCGGCGACGAATGGCCACTCCCGGCCTACGCCACCGAGGCCAGCGCCGGCATGGACCTGCGTGCGGCGCTGGACGCGCCCCTGGTGCTCGAACCTGGTGACGCGGCGCTGGTGCCGAGTGGCATCGCGCTGCACCTGGGCGACCCGCACCTGTGCGCGGTGGTGCTGCCGCGCTCCGGCCTCGGCCATCGCCACGGCATCGTGCTGGGCAACGGCACCGGCCTGATCGATGCGGACTACCAGGGCCCGCTGCTGATCAGCGTGTGGAACCGGGGGCATGAGACCTTCACCATCCAGCCCGGCGACCGCATCGCCCAGGTGATGGTGCTGCCGATCGTGCGCGTGCACCTGCAAGTGGTGGATACTTTCGCTGACAGCGCACGGGGGACGGGTGGTTTCGGCCACACCGGCGTGCGATGACAGGGGACAAAGCGATGAACACGACGAACGAGAGCCGCAAGCGGATTCCCGTGGGCGATCTGCGCGGCGCGCTGCCGAAGCTGGCGGTGCTGCTGGCGCTGCTCGCAGCCCTGCTGGCCTGGAGCGGTGTCCGCCAATGGCGCGAAGCGCGCCTGCTGGAACAGGTCGGGCAGGCCCGCGATCGTGCGGTCGAGGCGGTGCAGGCCAGCCATGCGGCGCATATCCGCCAGTTCGAACAGCGGCTCGCATCCGCGCCGGTCAAGGCGGCCCTGGCCGCCAACGATAAGGCGGCCGCCGTGGCCGCCCTGAAGGACGGTTGGGCGGGCGTGGAGCACGTCGAGATCCTGGATGGCGCATTGCAGGCGGCCTACGAGAATGCCGCAACCTTCGGTTTCAGCAAGCTGGCGCTGCTGGAGGACGGCATGCAGGGCGATGGCGTCGCGGCCCGCGTGGTGAAGGATGGCAAGCAGACTGCGTTTGGCATGGCGGCATCCGCGCCGCAGGGCGTCATCTACGTTCGCCTGCCGCTGACGCAGCTGACCCAGGCCTTCGATGGCGTGGCGTTGCCCGGCGGTGGCTATCTTGCGCTGCGGCAGGGCAGCTACTCCATCACGCAACGCGGCAACAGCGGCCTGGAGGATGGCGCGGAGCGCATGGCGCGCGCGGTAGGCAAGACCGGCCTGCGCGTGGCGACGGCGGTCCCGGTCAGCGAGCCCGGTCCGCTGGGGCTGGGTGCCATCCCGGCCATGATCGTGGCGGCGCTGCTCGCCGGCCTCACCGTGGTGTCGGTGCTGGTCGCGCGCGGCGGGATTCGCATGGGTGGTCTGGGCAAGAAAGGAGCAGAAGTGAGCGATACGGATGAACCCACACTGGGCGAGGCGCTGATGCGCGAACCCCCACCGCCGCCGGCCAGCGGCACGCGTACCGCGCCCAAGGATGAGTACACCCAGGCGGAAGCCAAGGCCGTGGAGGTGGATCCCGGCATCTTCCGCGCCTACGACATCCGCGGCATCGTCGGGCAGACCTTGAGCGTGGAGGTCGCCGAACTGATCGGCCTCGCCATCGGCTCGGTGATGCGCGACGAGGATCTCACCGACATCGTGGTGGGCCGCGACGGCCGCCTCTCGGGCCCCGACCTGGTCGGCGGGCTGATCGAAGGCCTGCGCAAGGCCGGCCGGAACGTCATCGACATTGGCCTGGCGCCCACTCCGGTCGCCTATTTCGCGGCCTACCACCTGCGCACCGGCAGCAGCGTGGCGGTCACCGGCAGCCACAATCCGCCGGACTACAACGGGTTCAAGATCGTCGTCGGCGGGCAGACGCTGTCCGGCGACGCCATCACCGACCTGTACGAACGCATCCGCGACAACCGCCTGTTCGTGGCCAACGCGCGCGGCGACCTGCAGCAGCGCGATGTCTCGGCCGACTACATCCAGCGCATCGCCGACGACGTGCAGCTGGAGCGCCCGCTGAAGGTCGTGGTGGACGCCGGCAACGGCGTGGCGGGCGACATCGCCCCGCAGCTGCTGGAAGCCATCGGCGCGGAAGTCATCCCGCTGTACTGCGACGTGGACGGCACCTTCCCCAACCATCACCCCGACCCCAGCGAACCGCACAACCTGGAAGACCTCATCCAGACCGTGAAGCGCTTCGATGCCGACATCGGTCTGGCGTTCGATGGTGACGGCGACCGCCTGGGCGTGGTGACCAAGGAAGGTGCCATCATCTTCCCCGACCGCCTGTTGATGCTGTTCGCTGCCGATGTGCTGGAGCGCAATCCCGGCGCGCTGATCATCTTCGACGTGAAGTGCACCGGAAAGCTGCAGGGCTGGGTGTTGCGCCACGGCGGCACGCCGATGATGTGGAAGACCGGGCATTCGCTGATCAAGGCCAAGATGCGCGAGACCGGTGCCGAGCTGGCCGGCGAGATGAGCGGCCACTTTTTCTTCCAGGAACGCTGGTACGGCTTCGATGACGGGCTGTATTCCGCCGCGCGCCTGCTGGAGATCCTGGCCAACCGTGCCGAAACGCCGTCGGAAGTGCTGGCCGAGTTGCCCGATGGCGTGTCCACGCCGGAGATCAAGGTGGCGGTGGACGAAGGCACGCCGCACGCCATTGTCGAGCGCTTCGTCGATGGCGCAGAGTTCGAGGGCGCGCGCCTGTCCACCATCGATGGCCTGCGCGCCGACTGGGACGATGGCTGGGGCCTGGTGCGTGCGTCCAACACCACGCCGATCCTGGTGCTGCGTTTCGAGGCGGACAACCGCGAGGCGCTCGAGCGGATCAAGACCGAATTCCGCACCCGCCTGCAGGCGCTTGCACCGGAACTGACGATGACGTTCTGACGCCTGCCGGGCTTCGGAGCAGCATGACCACGGCGCCGGGCTTGTCCCGGCGTCGTCGTTCCAGAGGGGCTTCCGGAAAGGCTTTGCCGGATCAGTTGCGCGCTGGTGGCATGGCCGGGGTGGCCGCTTCTTCTGCGGCCTCGGCCGTGATGCCCTTCATGTTGCGGTAGCGCTGCAGGATATCGGCGATCTCGACGTCCAGCTGCGCGCGCTGGGCCTCGAAGCTCTGCTGCAGGCGACGGGTGCGCAGCAGCTCGGCATGGCGCTGGTGGATGGTGGCCGACATGTCTGCACGGATCGGACGTCCGGCCAGCTCTTGATCGCCCGCTGTCTGCAGCAGGCTGACAAGGCCTTCGCGCAGGCTGACCGCGTTGTAGCGCGCGGTGCGTACGTTGTTGTCGACGATGGCGGTGCGTTCGTTGAAGACGCGCCGCAACTCTTCCTCGCTGCGGTAGGACATCAGCATGGCGGCATCGGTACGGCGCCGCATTTCCGAGGCCGCGTCGTCGATCATCTTCTGTTGGGCCGCGATGGCCGCCTGGGCGCGTTCCTCTTCGCTCATCGCGCGGCCGACGCCACCGGTGCGCAGTCCGCTGGTCGCGCTGATCTCGTCGCGTGCCACGTTGACCACATCGGCGGGCAGCGCATCACTGCAGACGCGCTGGCCTTTCTCTTCCCAGCAGAAGAGTTTCTTGTTGGCGGGCGTGGACGGATTGTTCTTGCCCTGCGCGAGCACAGTGGGTGCCAGCGCCAGCAATACGGCCGACAACGCCAGGGAAGTGCGGACGGTCATGGCAGCCCCCTGCTGCGTCAGTCCTGGGTCGCGCTGCCGTAGCGGGCCCGGTAGGCCAGCAGGTCGTCGCGATGGCGGACAAGGTCGGCGCTTTCGCCGGCAAATGCAAGCAGGTCATGCAGGTTGGCCACGGCCACCACCGGTACGCCGGTCTCCTCGGCCACCGACTGCGCGGCCGAGCGGCGCGCGCCGCCTGTGCCGGGTTCGCCCAGCACCTCCTGCCGGTCGAGGGCGACCACGATCCCGGCCGGCGTGCCGCCGCCCGCGCGGATCAGGCCCAATGCCTCGCGGATCGCGGTGCCCGCGGTGATCACGTCGTCGACGATCAGCACGCGGCGGTCTTCCAATGGCGCTCCGATCAGCAGGCCGCCTTCGCCGTGGTCCTTGGCTTCCTTGCGATTGAACGCCACCGGCAGGTCGCGGCCACGACGGGCGTACTCGCAGGCCAGTGCGGTCGCCAGCGGGATGCCCTTGTAGGCGGGACCGAACAGCAGGTCGAACTGCACGCCGGCTTCTTCCGCCGCATCGGCGTAGCAGGCCGCCAGTCCGGCCAGGCGTCCGCCACTGTCGAAGCGGCCCGCATTGAAGAAGTACGGACTCTGACGCCCCGATTTCAGCGTGAACTGGCCGAACCGCAGGGCCTGCGCGTGCAGTGCGAGCTGGAGGAAGCGGGAACCGTGATCGGACATGGGCGGTGGCGGAATGAACAGGGCAGGCGACAGGATAACCGCCATGCGGTCGATGCCGCGCGACGGAAGCGCCGGTTCGGGTACGCTTGCCCGGTTTCCGACGAACGTAGTGCACATGCGCATCATCAGCTTCAATGCCAACGGCCTGCGCTCCGCGGCCACCAAGGGGTTCTTCGACTGGTTCGCCGACCAGCACGCCGACGTGCTGTGCGTGCAGGAGACCAAGGCCCAGGAGCACCAGCTGGCCGGACCGGAGTTCCTGCCAGCCGGCTACAAGGCGTGGTTCCGCGACGCCAGCACCAAGAAGGGCTACAGCGGGGTGGCGATCTACGCTCGGCGCGAGCCGGACGAGATCCGCACGGCGCTGGGCTGGCCGGACTTCGACGAGGAAGGCCGCTACATCGAAGCACGCTTCGGCGACCTGAGCGTGGTGTCGTTCTACATCCCGTCCGGCTCGTCCGGCGACGAGCGCCAGGGCTTCAAGTTCAAGGTGATGGACTGGCTGGCGCCGGTGCTGGACGAGTGGCGCCGCAGTGGTCGCCACTATGTGCTGTGCGGCGACTGGAACATCGTGCGCAGCCGGCTGGACATCAGGAACTGGACCAGCAACCAGAAGAACTCCGGCTGCCTGCCGCCGGAGCGCGACTGGTTGAACGGCATGTGCGCGGACGACGGCGGCTGGGTGGATGCGTACCGTGTACTGCACCCGGAAGGCCAAGACTACACCTGGTGGAGCAACCGCGGTGCTGCGCGCGCCAACAACGTGGGGTGGCGGATCGACTACCAGTTCGTCACGCCCTCGCTGCGTGACCGCCTGAAGGCCTGCTCGATCTACCGCGAACAGCGCTTCTCCGACCATGCGCCCTTCACGGTGGACTACGCCTGATGACGACCTCCGCCAGCGATCGACCGTCCAAGCCCTCGGTCTGGCGCGCGTTCGCGCAGCCCTCGGCGTGGACGATGTTCTTCTTCGGTTTCGCGTCCGGCATGCCGTTCCTGCTGGTGGCCGGCACGCTGGCGTACTGGCTGACCGAGAACGGCCTGGAGCTGAAGAACATCACGCTGATCGCGAGCGCCGGCCTGACGTACACGCTGAAGTTCCTGTGGGCGCCCCTGGTGGATCGCTGGCGCCTGCCGCTGCTGGGCCGTCTGGGCCAGCGCCGTGGTTGGCTGTTGTTTGCGCTGGCCGTGGTCATCGTCGGCCTGTTGTCGATGGCGCACCTGACGCCCGGCCAGCTGGGGCCCTTCATCTGGGTCACGCTGATGACGGCGTTCGCGGGCGCCACGCTGGACATCGCCGTGGATGCGTACCGCATCGAGATCGCGCCGCAGGAATCGCAGGGTGCGCTGCTGGCCACGTATTCGCTGGGATACCGCATCGCGCTGATCATCACCGGCGCCCTGGCGCTCATGCTGGCCGATCAAGTGTCGTGGCCGCTGGTCTACCAGGCGATGGCGGCCGTCATGCTGATACCGGTGGTCGCGGTCCTGCTGTCGCGTGAGCCCGATGTGGTGCGGATCCGCATGACGACGTGGAGCGAGGGGCTGCAGGAGGGGGTCGTGGAGCCCTTCGTCGACTTCTTCCGCCGTTTCGGCATTGCGCTGGCCGTCGCCCTGTTCGCGTTCATCCTGCTGGCGAAGATTTCAGACCAGTCGCTGGGCGGCGGCATCATGGCGCCGTTCTACCTCAACCAGGGTTTCACCAAGACCGAGATCGGCGCGGTATCGAAGATCTGGGGCGTCTGGGTGGGCCTGGTCGGCGTATTCATCGCCGGTATCGCTGTCGCGCGCTGGGGCGTGAAATGGCCGCTGTTGGCGGGCATCGTGCTGGGGGCGATCAGCAACCTGCTGTATGTCTGGCTGATCGGCGCCGACGGCGATGTGTGGAAGCTGACGCTGGTGATTTCCGGCGAGAACCTCGCGCAGGGCTTCCAGGGCACCACGCTGGTGGCGTTCCTGTCCGCGCTGGTCAACCAGCGCTTCACCGCCACCCAGTACGCGCTGTTCTCGTCGCTGGTGATGCTGCCGGGCAAGCTGCTGGGCGCGGTGTCCGGCGGTATCGTGGAACAGACGGGGTATGGGGTGTACTTCTGGATCACTGCCCTGGTCGCGATCCCGGCGGTCGCGCTGTTCTTCTGGCTGGCCCCGCGGATCCGGTTCGGCGGCGACCACGAGCCGGCGAGTGGCATCGACAGGTCGGCGGGCGGGGCACCGGACTGAGCGCGTGCGCTACAGTCTGCCCAGGGGGCATGCAGGGGACGGGACAATGACCGACATCGTGCTGAAGGATGTGGATCCGATCCTCGCTGAACGTATCAGGCGGGTGTCCCAGGCGCGTGGCTGGGCCATCCACGACACCATCTTCAACCTGCTGGAACAGGGCCTCTTCGTCTGCGAATCCGAAGTGCGCGGCGGCCTGGATGACCGCGAAGTCAACGCGCTCGCCGATGCGATCAGCGCGTTGAAGGATGTGCCGCCCGGCAAGGGTTTCTAGGCCGGGTACACCACGCCCAGCACGCGGCGTCCGACGGCCCCGGTGACTGCCGGCAGATTGCCCGACCGGCCTGCCAGCGTTTCGCGCGCCAGCCAGGCAAAGCCCATCGCCTCCACGTAATCCGGATCCAGGCCGTGCGTAGCGGTGGATTCCACCACCGCTTGCGGCAGGTGGGCGGCCAGTCGTGCCATCAGCACCGCGTTGTGGACGCCACCACCGCAGACCAGCACGCGACGGGTGGCCGGCTGGGTGAGCTGCAGCGCGTCGGCGACGGTGCGTGCGGTCAGTTCCAGCAGGGTGGCCTGTACGTCGGCCGGCGAGATAGTGGCTTCGCCCATGCGCGCCTGCAGCCAGTCCAGGTGGAACTGTTCCCGCCCCGTGCTCTTCGGTGGCGCCAGCGCAAACCAGGGGTCCGCCAGCAGGCGAGCCAGCAGAGCGGCGTCCGCGTGTCCGCTCGCCGCGAAGGCGCCGCCCGCGTCGTAGGCGCGCCCGGTATGGCGCTCGCACCAGGCGTCCATGAGCGCATTCGCCGGCCCGGTATCGAAACCGCGCACGTCGCCCACCCTCGGCAGCAGGGTGAAGTTGCCGATGCCGCCGAGGTTGAGTACGGCCCGGTCTTCCTGCAGCGAACCGAGCAGGGCGGCATGGAACGCCGGCATCAGTGGTGCGCCGTGCCCGCCCGCCGCCACGTCCCGCCGACGGAAGTCGGCCACGGTGTCGATCCCGCTGCGTTCGGCGATGACATTGCCATCCCCGAGCTGCCAGGTGAACGGCGGGTCCGCGTGCGGGCGATGGCGGATGGTCTGGCCATGCGAGCCGAGCGCGCGCACGC
>Ga0065704_10071321_pt1 | contig 11747 bp, 7 predicted proteins | sample SwiRhicommuniRL2_FD_59091 | JGI IMG/M metagenome (GOLD analysis project Ga0065704, IMG submission 59091) | Switchgrass rhizosphere bacterial communities from Rose Lake, Michigan, USA - RL2 v2 (version 2) | ecosystem: Host-associated > Plants > Roots > Rhizosphere > Soil | place: East Lansing, MI | reverse complement strand
ACTATTCCGGGATGTTTTGTGGCTGGAGAAGCAAACTTCTCCGATCACGGTGCTAACCGTTTGGGAGCTTCTGCATTGATGCAGGGATTGGCAGACGGATATTTTGTAGCTCCGTATACTGTTTCCGATTACTTGGCAGGAGATATCCGTACCGGAACAATATCTACGGATTCCCCGGAATTTGAAGAAGCTGAAAACAATGTGAAAGACTTAATTTCCAAATTCCTGAATAACAACGGAAGCAAAACCGTGGACCATTTCCACAAACGTTTGGGTCACATTATGTGGAACAAAGTAGGAATGGGTCGTAATACTCAGGGATTAACAGAAGCTATTTCCGAAATTGCTGCTTTGCGCGAAGAATTCTACAAAGAAGTATATGTTCCGGGAGATGCAAACGAATTAAACCCGGAATTGGAGAAAGCACTTCGTGTAGCTGACTTCATGGAATTAGGCCAGTTGATGGCACGAGATGCTTTGCAGCGTAACGAATCCTGTGGTGGTCACTTCCGTGAAGAATACCAGGATGCAGAAGGTGAAACATTACGTGATGACGAAAACTTCAACTTCGTTGGAGCCTGGGAATACAAAGGAATGGACATCAACCAATCCGAGTTGCACAAAGAAGTATTGAATTACGAATATATTAAGATCGCAGCACGTAATTATAAGTAAATAGGCAATAGTAAATAGGCAATAGTAAAATGAGCATAACCTCTTATAAAGACTTACTTATTTGGCAGAAAGGAATGGACTTAGCTGTTGATGTATATTCTTTAACAAGAGATTTTCCGGAAGAGGAAAAGTTTGCTCTCACCAGTCAAATAAAACGTTCCGCTTCATCAATTCCTGCAAATATTGCAGAGGGATACGGGAGACAATCGACAAAAAGCTATAGCCAGTTTATTAAAATTTCCAGAGGCTCATTATTTGAACTGGAAACACACCTGATTCTTGCAGAGCGCTTAGATTACATTTCTGAAAAGGAATTATACGATAAAATAAAGAACCAAATAGTTGAGGAAGGTAAAATGCTTAATGCCTTCATCAAAAAACTGGACGATAAACAATAAAAATTTTGATTAGGTAGCGGGCTAATGCCTATTGCCTAATAACTAATAACTGAAGTTATGGCATCAAAAACAATAAATATAAACCTGAAGATCTGGCGTCAAAAGAACGTTAATTCGAAAGGAAGTATGGAAACATACAAATTGGACAATGTTTCAACGGATAGTTCTTTCCTTGAAATGCTGGACCAATTGAATGAGCAGTTAGTTAACTCTCGTCAGGAACCAATCGCATTCGATCACGATTGCCGTGAAGGGATTTGTGGAATGTGTTCTTTGTACATCAACGGAGAAGCTCACGGACCGGATCGCGCGGTAACGACTTGTCAGCTGCACATGCGTAAGTTCAAAGACGGTGAAACGATTTACGTAGAGCCGTGGAGAGCGAAAGCATTCCCGGTAATTAAGGATTTGGTGGTAGACCGTTCTTCTTTCGACCGCATTCAGCAGGCCGGAGGATTCGTTTCGGTGAACACTTCCGGGCGCACGATGGACGCAAACGCGATTCCGATCGGTAAAGCAGAAGCAGACAAAGCTTTTGAAGCTGCAACCTGTATTGGTTGTGGAGCTTGTGTAGCAAGCTGTAAAAATGCTTCTGCCATGTTGTTCGTTTCAGCAAAAGTATCCCAGTTGGCATTATTGCCGCAAGGACAGGTTGAAGCAAAACAGCGTGTTTTGAACATGGTAAAACAAATGGACGAAGAAGGATTCGGAAACTGTACAAACACAGGTGCTTGTGCCGTTGAATGTCCGAAAGAAATTTCCTTAGAAAATATTGCACGCATGAACCGTGAGTATTTTACGGCAATGCTTACTTCGGAGTAATTTCAATTTTATAACGATTCAACTAAAAAGGCCTTCCGATTGGAAGGTCTTTTTTAATTCATAGCCCTTAAGATTTGTAATAACTACCTAAACCTATGTGCAATAATCCCTTTATTCAAACAAAAATTTTTTGTTTGTTAAATTTTAGTTATATTTAGGGCATCTTTAATTTACTTATGTTATGAAAAAACTTTTACTTTCCCTTGGGTTAGTGCTTGTTGGTTCTACTGCTATGTCACAAGTGATATTCTCAGTGGAGGCTCCGGCATCAATCGAAGGATTCTATGATTTTACCAGTAATGGTGATGGAAGCAACTGGGGTCTTGCGACTTTAGTGGGGTATGCTCCAGTGTTGGATACTGTAGTCATGGCGAATGACGGAACTTCCGGTGTTAACGCTCAAGGTAATCCGGCTTATGCAACGGGATGTAATGCATTACCAGCAGGAAGTTTGGCTGGAAAAATTGCTATGGTATTCCGTGGTGATGGAGGAAACCCGGGAATCGGGGCATGTGGTTTTGGTATCAAAGCTAAAATGTGTCAGGATGCAGGAGCACTTGCCGTGATCATTGTAAACCGTGAGGACCAACTATTGAACATGGATGGTGGAACAGTTCCTACTGAAGGTCCTGCAGTGACTATTCCTGTAGTATTTGTTACACATGCAACGGGAACTTTAATCAAAAACCGTCTTCTTGCAAGTGAACCGGTTGTTGCTTTGATCGGTGACAAAACAGGTTACTTCAATGATGATGTAACTGCATTTGACAACAGTTCAGTAAGAGCAAACTTTGGTTCTAAACCAATTTCTTTGGCTCAAAATGCTTCTGAATTTTCTTTGAGCCCAGGAACCTGGGTTTACAACTATGGTCAGGATAATCAAACAGGTATTACATTGAATACTGTTATTACAAGAGACGGAACTTCCATCTACAACCAAACATCTGCAGCAGAGGATATTGATGCAGGTGACTCTGTGTTCATGACAACTCCAATGTTCTCGGCAGCTTCTTATCAAACAGGTTTGTATGAAATTACTTATACGATTGATATGACGAATGCAGATGAATTTGAAGGAGACAACGTATCTAAAAGTACATTTGCTTTAACGGAGGATTTATGGTCATTAGCTGGTTTAAATGCTACTATTGACACTGTTAAAGCTGACGGTTTCTACCGTGCTGCAACACTTCCTACAAACACATTTGAATCTTGTGTTGTATTGAAAGATCCAAATGCAGGAAGACTTAAAATGGACGGTGTTCAATTCGGTGGTATGACTGTAGGTGCTGCAGATACTGCAACTGTTACATTGGATGGAGTTGAAATAACATGGACTTTGTACGCATGGAACGATGCGGATCAAACAATTTCTTCAGGAACATTCGATTTAATACCTACTGTTGCTGAAGGAGCTTACACTTATCCGGACCCGGCAGATCCAGAATTGGAACAGAATGTTTTCATGCCGATTTCAAATGCGCCTTACTACCAATTGGTAAACAACCAAACATACTTGTTGTGTATCAATAACTACATTCCGAAAGTTTTCATGGCATACAGCACAAGTGATCATTATGATTATTTAATGGCTGATCCAATCAATGGTGACGACAAGATCCGTTTCCCTATGCGTTCGGATGTTGGTGCATGGACTCCTGCAGGATTTACAGGTCTTCCGGTTCCTTCTATCGCAATGAGAACAGGTACTGACTTAGGTATTGCTGAAACTCAAACTGTTGAAGCTTCTGCATTCCCGGTTCCGGCGAAAGAAGTAATCACTGTAAAAGTGAACGCTGCCGGTGATGCTACTTTGAAAATTGTAGACATGGCTGGTCGTGAAGTTTCTACTCAACAAGTGAAAATTGAGAATGGTCAATTCAACACTTCTGTTGCAGGAATGAACTCAGGTACTTATGTATTTACATTAGATTATTCAAATGGTACTACAAGCCGCTTTAACGTGGTTGTATCTAAGTAATCAGATATAAAATAGGAAATCCGGCCTGTCAAATGACAGGCCGGATTTTTTTATGCTCATTTTTAAGTCCTTGTTTTTTGATTAGGTATCTTCGCAAAAATAATTCTTATGAAACGTTCACTGATCCTTTTTGCATGCATCATCAGCTTCACCACCTTCTCTCAAATTCCGGGGTGGAACTTCAACCAGGCAATAACCATCCTCGAACATTCGGGAAATCAGGTCACCAATTATCAGATTAAACTCACACTAGATACTCAAACACCCATTTCTAATGGTCAAATGCTCTCAACAGGAGATGACATCCGTTTCTCAACAGGATGTAACGGTGGAACAATTTTAAACTACTGGATCGAATCGGGAATCAATACCGGATCGACAGAGATTTGGGTAAAAGTAGATACCATTCCTGCAAACGGTGGAAAAACGATCTTTCTAAACTATGGAAATGCCTCTGCAACTGCAGTTTCTGCTATTACCGGTACCTTCCTGGGGCCAAACTCCGCAACAGACAGTGTATCCGGTGGATCTACCGGTGGAGTAACCAACTCACAACGCGGTGTTCGCTTTGCTGCAAACGAGGACTTATTGGTTACTTCATTCGGTAAAAATGAACCAACGGGCAGTAATCGCTACATCACCCTTTTTGATGTTGCAACACAAGCTATTCTAAGACAAATGCAGGTAAGCGGTCCTGCAGCACAATATTCGTATCAAAATTTAAGTGCTCCTATCTGGCTTACTCAAGGAACCCAATACATCATTGAAATGTACCAGGGAAATACAGATGGTTATTATTTTGGCCCCAGTACTACACAAATCGGGCAGCACCTGACTTATTTGGACATGCGTTACTGCAATGGCTGTGATGAGAATACTTTTCCTACAAATTACCTGAATACAATCCATTACGGATATCCGGACTTTTGGTATTACACTAAAACAAATGTCTCACCTGCCCCAACCTATACATTCGGATCGTTTATGACAAATATGGCTGATGACTATTTCATTTGCCAGGGTGATTCTGCCAGCATACCATTCAACATTATTGGCGGTCAGGCTCCTTTCGACATTCAATGGGCCGGTACGGAAATTTCCAGTGACACGATTCAGCAACCAATCGCTTTTCCATCCGACACCCTTGAATACTTAGTAAGCATTACAGATGCATGCGGTTTTAACGCCATGGATTCCATCACTTTCAATGTAGGAACACTTCCGATCGCCAACTTGCAGGCTTCAGCAACAATCCTCTGTAACGGGGAATGGGCAGAACTAACTGTTGATGCCATTTACACCGCTCTTTGGGACGACAATTCAACCGCAGATTCCCTGGTGGTATCTCCATCGGCAACGACCACATATCATGTTCAAACAACCGATAACAACGGTTGTCAAAGCCATGATTCCATTCAGATCGTATTCCAAATTCCTGTTTATATAACCCAATCCATTCTTAAGTGTTTCGGAGAAAATTACCAGATAGGAACTCATACATATACCCAGGACGGAACCTACATCGATACTCTTGCCGGTATTTCCAATTGTGACAATATCGTCACTACTACATTGACATTCCAGGAAGAAATTGATTCTCAAATTCAGCAAATCGGCCTCACTCTCATCGCAGATCTTGGTGCGGACGGATACCAATGGGTTGACTGTGCCAACGGGAATCTTCCCATTTCAGGAGCTACTAATTCGTATTTCGAAGCCACTCAAAATGGAAGTTACGCTGTTATTTCAAGCGTCGGTCCATGCTCCAAACAATCCAATTGCATCGTGATCTCAACTGTTGGTTTGGATGAACTCTACGAAGCAGACAATCTTTCTTTGTTCCCGAACCCTACCGATGGCCGTTTAACCATCCAATCTTCTGTTTCGCAAGAATTAAAGATCATTGATATTATTGGAAATGTGGTCAGAAAAGAAACCGTTGTTGCAGGTGTAAGTAAACAAATCGATGTACATTCTTTGGGAGCCGGATCTTATTACCTGCAATCCCAAACAAAAGTGATTCGATTCGTCATTCAATAATTTGGTAGGGACGCATTGCAATGCGTCCCTACTCATTTATAAATTAATCACAATCTCGGTAACGTAACCAACACCGTTGTTCCTGCAGAAGAAGTTTCTTCGATTTCGATAGATGCGTGATGTGTTTCTATGATTTGTTTGACCATCGCCAAACCTAATCCTGTTCCGGTAGACTTTGTGGTGAAATAGGGTTCGAATATCGTTTGGATCTGATCTTCCGGAATTCCGGTGCCATTGTCCCTAACCCGCACAAAAGCCCATTCACTGTTCGTTTCCACGGAAATCGTTATTTGTGCTGTTTCATTCATCGAAACTGCCTGGATTCCATTCGAAACAAGATTATTCAATACGCGAAGCAGCATTTCTTTATCGCCCGGAATCAAAATCGATGATTCAGGATCATTTAATTCCAAATGTACTCTCACATTATCATCGCTGTCAAATAATGCAACAACAGCCTTTACCAGGCTTACCAGATCAATTTCAGCGATAACAGGCTGCGGAAGCTTGGCAAAATTGGAAAACTCATTAGCAATGTGAGTTAGTGCATCAATTTGTTCGATCAAAGAGCTTGTAACCCGTTCAATCCGTTCTGAAGATTTCGGATCAGTGGGATCAAAAACACGCTGCAAATGCTGCACACTCAATTTCATCGGTGTAAGCGGATTCTTAATCTCATGCGCCACCTGCTTTGCCATTTCCCTCCAGGCACTTTCACGTTCCGATTGAGCCAGTTTTGCAGCAGCTTCCGCAAGCTCATTCAGTTTATGATTATACTCCGCAACCAATGATCCGATTTCATCCTGCGCTTTGTAATTGATCTGCAAACTATTCTTACCCAATTCGAACTGAGAGAAACTCTTTCGCAACAGCATCAATGGTCCGGTTAACCAGGAGGAAACCAATAAGGCTACCAGGATCGACAAAACCAGGAGGAGCATAAAAACGTTCAGGATTGCCACAAAGAATTGTCTCAGCTGCTCTTCAAACACGTTGCGCTGGTCAAAATGAAGGATATTCAAATATCCAAGCAATTCATTTTCATGATTAAAGACCGGAACATAGCCCGATAAATAAACCAGTGAACCGATATTCTCTTCATGAATAAACTCCGAACGCATGCTGAACTGTAATTCATACAACGCTTTCGGGTTCATTTGTTCACTCAACAATCCCATGTTGTAAATCTTCGTTCGGGAGGTTCCGGCAAGAATTCCATCCGACTGGTATAAATTAATGTCTGCCAAAAACACCTTCGACCATCTTCGCAACTGATAATCGAGTTCTTCCTGATTCTTATCGCTAAACTTTTCAGACATAAAACGTTGCCTGGAGTTAATTTCGTTGATGACCGATTTCACCTTTTCCCGGATCTGATCCGTGGAATAACTTCTGTACTGACCGCTTAGCATGGTTGTACTAGCAATACTGAATCCGCCCAGCGAGATTACAATCAACCCGATCAAAACCAATTGAATTTTGGTGATCATGGAAATTCCGTTGGAAACTTTCACCTGGTTGAGCTGTTTCAATAACAAGACAATCGTCAGCATGGCCCCAAAACAAACCAGTAAAATAGAAGTGGTGGTTAAATAGGACAGCCAGGAAGGAATTGTCTTACTCAGGATGATTGCATCCGTCTTCGATTTCTTAAAGATCAGGTGTTCAAAACCGTCTTTCTGATACCATTGATGGCCTTCTTCATCCTCATCCCCAAATATCTTGAGATCCGTGGGATAACTGTAAGCACCATAGTTCAGTACCAACTGATTGTTGAAGTATTTTGCAATGGAATACCTTTCCAGGGATTCAAAAACTGCGGTTTGCTTAGAGATTAACAATCTGGGGAAACCAATTTTCTCAGGGATGCGTTTCGACTTCATTGTTCCGTAGAAATCCACCTTCACCCCATTTCGTTCTATGGGAATATAGAACACGTAATTGAACTGACTGGTATAATCCTTGACGTAATACAAACTGGAATCTATTTCAGAGCGAATCCCGTGTCTTTCGATCAACTCATCCAATTGCTTCTTGTACATTCCATTCAGTCGAAGTTCCGAACTGTCTGCCAGGTAATAGTAGAAATCCACATCAAAACGATCCCAATAACCTTTAAAAACCTGGTATTCCATGGCTTCCTTTAATTCGGAAAAACTTGGTTTTGTTTCGTGGTTAAACAAGCGTTTCAAAAAGGGTTCTGAAACCATCTTCTCTTTCGCATTGGTAAAATCCACTTCCGCATTGATATCCCGGTCATCAGCCAATTGATTGGCAAAAAGCAGTCGTTCTTCCCGTTCCTTCTTCTTAGCTTCCATCTCCAGGTTCATCGTAATTCCAAAGGAAACCAGGAATGTTGCCAGCAAATAGAAGGTAAAATTCCAGCTCTTAAGGAATCCGATTATCAGTGAAACAATGAAAAGTGCAAACATCCAGATGATCCAGAAACCGTGCAGGCGGAAAATCCATTCATTCGCAATAATCACAGAAGAAAACAGGCCTAAAAGGATGATAACAATCTCCGTTCTGGTCGGATCCAAAGATCTCCACCTGTCGATAGCCGTTTGGTAAAACCGGATGAGAAACAACGAACTTAGCCCGATCATAAAAATGAACACGATCGAAAAGATATTCAGCTTCAGGATATCACTTAAATGGATCGGAATGGTTGAATTGACAATAATCAATTTAATGAGCTGCGGGAAGACCATCATAAAAACCGGGATCAGCAGCAATAAAAGGTAAACAAGGTATTTGCTTCGAATACTTAAACTGAGCTTTCCAAGAGCAGGGAAAATCATAATCAGCGAGACAAACCAGACGAGTACTTCACCGAAATTCGGAAGCCAGTTATTCAGGGCCATTAAACCCGGATCGAACAAAGGTGTGTCGCTCATCCACTCAAACCAGTCGAAACGCAAAGCCAGATAGCGGATTACCAAAACTCCAAATACAAAGATCAGTTGTGTTGTATTGGTGGTTAATAGTTTATTGATTTTCCAGGAAAGTAGAAAGAATAAGAGCAGAACATCTGCAAAAATGATAATCAGCAAATTATCGTTATCCGGACGCTGATCAGCCTGGTCAATACCAAAAATTCCCTCTCCCTGCTGATTAAAAATGGTTTGATCCTTTTCGGTAACCAGGGAAACCGTTCCGTGAATGGCAGGAAAGGGTTTGAAAAAATAATCTTTCAGCTGGTCGTTCGTAATGGGAAAAACACGTTTGATGCCAAATGTAACTACATAGATTTCCGAGCCCTGCTTTTGCAATTGGCTGTAATACCAACCATTTTGTAACTGAATAACTCCGTCTGTGGGGAAATGCAAATCTGCAAAACGGTTTGCCGGACATTTATTCGTATTCCAGAAAACCAGGGAGTCTCCGCGGTAAATGTGCACGAAAAAAGTATTCTCCAGGTAATTGTACTTTTTGGAGAATTCCCCCCTACTGAGATTCTTCCAATCTTCCGGAATCTGTTGTAATTCGTTTTGGGCTTTGGTGGTTTGCGACAAGAAAACACTTTGGAACTCCTCCATGTCTCCTAAACCGGATCTTTTCAGGTTGAATAACAATCCGGCTAATAGTAAAAAGCATGCACTCAGAATTAATGCATATCCTCTTTTTGTAAAAAACCGAATTATTCCTTTAAACATAACAATTTGGGAGTCAGCATTTGAATGAGCCTTTCAAATTCCAAATCTGCCTGCTGATCATTTTCAAAAACAAAATCGGCCAGATGCATATACGGTTTCAGGTACTGCTCATAACAGGGAGCCACATGGTTTTTCCACTGGTAAAGAATTGCTTCACGCGAATATCCCCTGGTTTCCTGATCGCGGTACAATCTTCTGTCCAACTGCACATCCGGATCAACATCCATAAAAATGGAGAAATCCAATAATTGGTTTACTTCTGCATACTGAAACAAAAAGAGGCCTTCCACAATAATGATCGGGGAAGGGTCCAGGGTAATCAATACATTCTTATTCGGAGGCGCATTGAAATGGTATTCTTTCACTTCAATGGATTTTCCTTCTTTCAAATTTCTCAGATCAGCAACCAAACGCTCCTTATCCAGCGCTGTTGGCAAATCAAAATTTACTTCACCATTGGCGTCCAAAAACTGCTGGTCAATAGGCAGATAATAATTATCCATGGAAAAAACAGTCGGGTGAATTTCCCCATAAAATGCTGCTAAACGCTTTAAAAGAGTTGTTTTTCCGGACCCACTGCCCCCACAAATTCCAATGATCATTTCTGTTTATATTCGAAGGTTAAACCGCTTTTTGCCGGAAATTGCTTTGTATCAAAAACCAGCCATTTTGTATTCAATTCAACTACAAATTTACTTGGAAATTCCGCAGTAAGCAAACGACTTGGATTAGAAGTTGCCTGATCAATCGTCCCGGACACAATTCCGGTAGAAGAAGTAAAGGGATGAAAATGCCCTTCCGACTTAGCAGAATTGACATACCAGCCAATTCCTTCATCCATTCTGAAACAGCCTACTTCCAACTCTTTTTTCGCGTTATAGTTCGCACAAGGAGATTCACACACTTTCACCCAGTCCTTTCCATTCAGTTTGTAACTGATCAGATTCGCAGCGGTTCCGTTCATTTCAATTCCTCCAACGAAGTATTCTCCGTTTGCAACTACGAGTGTTCCTTTCTCATTCGGTTCGCTTCGCTTTAGCAAAGCACTTCCTCTTCTTCCAAATCCAACGCGGGCATGCGCAACGAAATTGGTTCCTTTCTGCTCCAATACCGTTTCCGCCACCATTACTCCTTTCGGATTGTATTCTTTCACTCTCCAACCCGCTTCTTTGCCCGCATGCAAACGTGCAGCGAACAAGATATTTTCACCTTTCTCACCGGCAACATACCAGGAAATCTGATCTTCAATCTTAGAAGAACTGATGACATTCTCTGATACCACGTAAGCATACATATTGAAATTATGATGCGTCATTGAAACAGCAATTGTTGTCAACTTCTCCTTATCGCGGTGTTTAAAGATCCAAAGCAGCGCTTTTTCTGTCGTAATGATATCTGTCAGGTACAAATCCGAAGCACTGAAACCCAAGCTCTTTATAGGGCTCAGAAAACTCAGGTTCATTACTTTGATATTTCCGGCAGAACTCAATTGGTGGATAAAAACCTTATTGTCTTTCAACTCCAGGTTTTCAAGAAAGTAGGCATATTTGCCCCCATCTTCCGAAATGAAAAATGTTTCCTTCGCCATCGGATTATAAACCTGCTGCCAGGCACTCTTCCCATCACCCGAAACCATTGTTAAATCAACCTGTTTCTGGGTCAGCGTTAGATCACGGCTCAATGCCAAAGCACCGATGCCTTTCCACTCAATGATGTCATAATAAGGCTGTTTCAAAGGTGGAATTTCAAAATTCTGGGCCTGAATAGAAATACTAATCAGCGCAAAAAGAATGACTAAAGATTTTTTCATATTAGGAATAAAAGCGTAAATTGCCAGATAAATGTAAAATATTTCAACAGAATATGTTATTCTCCCGTACAATTAAAAATACCTTCACCGGAATTTTCCTTTTGGTATCATCTATTTCATTTACCCAAAATGAAGACGCAAAAACCCTTCCAATCGGTCAGGTTGTTCCCATGCTGGACTACAAAATGGAAAACCTGGACGGGAAAATGCTTCAGCTGGGTTCACTGAGCGGAGAAAAAGGATTGCTCGTAGTTTTTTCCTGCAATACCTGCCCTTTTGTTGTTGGAAGTGACAATTTTGAAGGTTGGGAAAAACAATACAATGATTTGAAAAAGTTTGCTGCCGATCACGGTTACAAAATGGTT
>Ga0065704_10071319_pt1 | contig 11756 bp, 9 predicted proteins | sample SwiRhicommuniRL2_FD_59091 | JGI IMG/M metagenome (GOLD analysis project Ga0065704, IMG submission 59091) | Switchgrass rhizosphere bacterial communities from Rose Lake, Michigan, USA - RL2 v2 (version 2) | ecosystem: Host-associated > Plants > Roots > Rhizosphere > Soil | place: East Lansing, MI | reverse complement strand
ATCGCCGCCGCAAGCCAGGGCAGTCCCCTGACGACGAAGGACGGGACGCGCCCCGAAACCATCGATCGGATGTCGAACCGAGGGCGGGTCAAGCCGCGCGCGCGGGCGCCATGCGGGTTGCCACGGCTTGGCTCATCGCGTGGAAGCAGTCGAAGCTGTCGGCTTGCGCATGGGTGAAGGCAGGCGCCGCATAGCCGTAGGACATGAACACGAACGGCATTCCCGCCTCGACCGCGAGCTGATGGTCGATCTCACTATCGCCGATGTAGAGACACTCGCCCACGCTGGCGCCCAGCGCGTCGAGTGCCGCATTCAGCATATCGGGTGCAGGCTTGCGGCGCAGGCCCTCGCGCAAGCCGACGACGGCGTCGAAATGCCCGGCGATGCCGGTGTCCATCAGGACCTTGTCGCACAGGTTCTGCGGCTTGTTGGAGCAGATCGAAAGCGTGAAGCCGGCCGAGCGTAGTTGCTCCAGTCCTTCGACCACACCGGCGAAGAGCGAGTTGCTCGGCGTCAGCATCTGCTCGTAGCGCGCCCGGAACTCGGCGATCTCCTGTTCGGGATCACCGCAAACCGGGCCGAGCAAGGCCGCGACCATCTTCTCGCCGCCGATGCTCATCCACGGGCGGGCCGCCACCGGATCGATGCGGTAGTCGCTGCCGCGATCCACCAGCATGTCGCCCAGGATCTGCACGCAGATGCCGCAGCTGTCGACCAGCGTGCCGTCGAGGTCGAAGATGAGCTGCCGGATCATCGCAGCACCTCGCACGGCGCCATGGCCTCGGCCAGTTCCTCGGTGGCGAGAAACGGGCTCAGATCTTCCAGCGGCGGCGAGATCATGGTCCCGTCCTCGAGCCGGCGCGAGCTCAGCTTGGGCGCGAACTCCTGGCGCTTGTCGATCATCACCTCGCACAAGTGCGGGCCGTTGCTGTCGAGCGCGGCGCGGATCGCGCTCGCGAGGTCGGCATCGCGGGCAACCTTGCTGCTGGCGATGCCGAAGCCTGCCGCCAGTCGGTCGAACTCGGGGAAGGTGAGACCGCTGTCGGGCCCGCAGCCGACGATGTTGTCGGGAAAGTGGTTCTGCTGCGACTGGCGGATCGAGTGGTAGCCATCGTTGTTCAGCACGAACAGCTTGATCGGCAGATCATGCCCGGCGATCGTCTGGAGCTCCTGCAGGTTCATCATGATCGAGCCGTCGCCCGCCAGGCAGATGATCCGCTTGCCGCCGGCACCGTAATAGGCCCCGATCGCACCGGGCAGGTCGTAACCCATCGAGGCGCAGCCGGAGTTGGTGTAGAGCCGCTGACCGGGCTTGAGCTGGGCGGCCTGGAAGATCGTGACGCACGCCGTGCCATCGCCACTGACCACGATGTCGCCTTCCTCCAGCTCGTCGAAGAGGACCTTGCCGAAAACGTAAGGGTTGATCGGGCCTTCGTCCGACCAGTACTCGGGCAGCACCACCGGGTACTTGGCACTACGCTCGCGGCAGCGGCGCAGGAACGCGGCGCGAGCCTCGGGGTTGTCGCTCGCAGGTGTCGCGATCGTCTCTGCGGCGGCGAAGAACTCGCGCAAGTCCGCATGGATCGGGCGATGGAGCGAGAGGGTCGGCTTCTCCAGTTCGGCCCGATCGATGTCGACCATGGCGACCTTGCCGTTGCGGGCGAACGACTGCCAGTTGTAGCTGATCTGGCGGATGTTCAGCCGCGATCCGAGCACCAGCACGTAATCGGCGGTCTGCACCGCGAAGTTGCCGGCGCGATCGCCCACCGATCCGGGACGACCGGCATAGAGCGGGTGTTCCTCGGGCAGGTTGTCATGCGCGTTCCAGCCGGTGACCACCGGCGCACCGAACCGCTCGACAAAGCGCAGGAACGCCTCATGCTGACCGGAGAGGCGCACACCCGCGCCGGCGAGGACCACCGGCCGCTCGGCCGCGCAGAACTCTGCAAGCATCGTCGAAACTTCGGCATCGAGTGCGGCGCCGGTGAGCGCGCCCAGTTCCGCAGCGGTGTTCGGCGCTTCGCCGGCATCGTCCAGCTCGGCCGGATCGAACGGTTCGAGCGCGTCGAAATCGACGGGCGCGGCCTGCACGTCGATCGGCACGTCGATCCAGACCGGACCCGGCCGGCCGCGGCGGCACAAGTACAGCGCCTTTTCCACGACCTTGCGTGCCTTCAGCGGATCATCGAGCACGACCGCGTACTTGGTGATGCCGCGCACCATGGAGACGATATCGATCTCCTGGTCGCCGAGTTGGCGCAGCGGCATCGGGAAGTTGGGCGCGCACGTTTCGCGCTTCACCTGCCCGGACACGACCACCATCGCGATGGAGTCGACATAGGCGCCGTAGACGCCGTTCAACGCATTCACGCCGCCAGGGCCGGTGGTGACGTTGACCGCCGCGGGGCGGTTCGTCAGCCGGCAGTAGCTTTCCGCCGCGATCGCGGCCGATTGCTCGTGATGCGTGAAGACCTTGCGCAGGCCCTTCTCACGGCCAAGAGCGTCGTTGAGGTGCATGGCACCGCCGCCCGTGAGCATGAAGACATCCTGGATGCCGTGCTCGACGAGCAGGCGCGCGATGAGGTCCGCGACCCGAAACTTAGCCATGACGCGTTCAGCCGACCGGCTGGAAACTGCTCTGCTGGCGCGCTTCCATCATGGAGATGCGGCTCTCGTCCTCCGCGGCGATGGCGCGATAGTAGTCGCGCTTGTTCTTGAGCCACAGCAATTCGAACTCGATCGCCAGTTCCATGCCGCGCTCGACGTCGCCACCGTCCAGGCAGCCGGCGTCGAAGATGATCTTGCGCGTCTCGAAGCGGTCGAGCCGGATCTTGCGCACCCGGCGCAGCGGCACGATCGAATCCGGGTTGACGCCGCCGCCCACGACCAGCTCGAGATTGCGGCGTGCCGCTTCCTCGGCGACCTTCTCGACGCAGCCCATCGTTTCGGGCGCGTTTACGATCTCCCGGCCCTTCCCCAGCGAACCGGCGAAGTCGACGCGGCCGAACACGAAACCGGCATTGCCCTTCTGCGCTTCGACGCCCAAGCCTTCGAGGTTCTGGAACGAGGCGTGGGTTTCCAGGTTGAACAGGAAGCGCATGTCCGCCTGCTCGTCGGGCGAGTAGACCTTGTTCTTCGCGGCGACGTACTTGGTCAGCGCGTAAGGCGTCTCGACCATCGGCGCGATGATGTAGTCGACGCCGAACTGACGCGCCTCGATCAGATCGCGAACCGCTTCGCAGCCACCGATCTTGAGGGCGACGCCCAGGTTGGCGCGGCGCGCGAGTTCTAGAAGGCGCAGGAATTCGTCGTTGCGGGTGCCCTCGGCCTCAAACTCGGCCTTGACCGCGACGACACCGTAGTCGCGTGCCGCCTTGAGGATCTCCAGCATCTTGCGTTCGATGTTGTTCACATTGTGCTCCCTGCAACAGACACCGGGGCTCCCGCTTTCTGAGAGTGTACCAGCCGGGAAATGGTTTCCACGGCGTAGGACAAGTGAGCCTCGGTCAGACCGGGGTAGAGCCCGATCCAGAACGTATTGGTGGTGACGAGGTCGGCGTTGGTAAGGTCGCCAACGACGCGATAATTGCGGCCCTTCATGTAGGGCTGGCGCAGCAAGTTGCCGCCGAACAGCAGGCGCGTGCCGATCTTGTGCTCGTTCAGGGCCTCGACCAATACGTCGCGGTCGACCCCGCTTCCCGGGCGGATGGTGATCGGGTAACCGAACCACGACGGTTCGCTGTTGGGCGTTGCCTCGGGGAGGATGAACACGTCCTCGAGCGAGCGCAGCATTTCGGTGAGCAGCGCGAAGTTGCGCTTGCGGGCGGCGATGAAGTCCTCGAGCCGGTCCAGCTGCGCGAGGCCGACGGCGGCCTGCATGTCGGTGATCTTGAGGTTATAGCCGGCGTGGCTGTAGGTGTACTTGTGATCGTAGCCCTTGGGCAGTGTGCCGAGCTTGCGGCCGAAGCGCTTGCCGCACGTGTTGTCCATGCCCGGCGCGCACCAGCAGTCGCGGCCCCAGTCGCGCATGGACTCGATCACCCGCTTGAGGCGCGGCTTGTCGGTGAAGACCGCCCCGCCCTCTCCCATGGTGATGTGGTGCGCAGGGTAGAAGCTGAGCGTGCCGATATGGCCGAACGTGCCCACCCCCTTGCCGTCGTACGTGGCGCCGAGCGCGTCGCAGCAGTCCTCGACCACCCACAGGTTATACTTCTCGGCGACGCGCATCACTTCGGCAAGGTCGAAGGGATTGCCCAGCGTGTGCGCGATCATGATCGCGCGCGTCTTGTCGGTGACGGCCGCCTCGATCATGTCGGGCTTGATGTTGTAGGTCGGGATGTCGACGTCGACGAAGACGGGAACGAGACCGTACTGAAGCGAGGGGTTCACCGTCGTCGGGAAGCCGGTGGCGACAGTGATCACTTCGTCACCGGGCTTGAGCGCATCGCCCCGGAAATAGTGCGAGGTCAGCGTCGATAGCGCGAGCAGGTTGGCCGAGGAGCCCGAGTTGGTGCTCAGCGCATGCGCCACGCCCAAGCGTGCGGCGAGGCGCGCCTCGAACTGGTCGTTGAACCGGCCGGTGGTGAGCCAGAAGTCCAGGGCGGAATCGACCAGCAACTGCATGTCGGTGTCGCCGTAGACCTTGCCCGAGACCGGCACCGGGCTTTCGCCGGGGACGAAGGGTTTGGGCGCGTGGAAGCGCCGGGCATACTCGCCGGTGAGGTCGCGGATCAGGCCACGCAACTGTGCTTCGTCGCAGTCCGCAGCGAGGTTGGAGATACTGGCCTTGGCATTCTCAATCGTCATTCACTTCAAACTCCGGCCAGCACCGCGCGAAACTTGTCACGATATGCATCCAGTTGCGAGCACGTTATGTTCTTCGCCGCTTCGCCTGCGGCGACGTCACGATGCCAAGCCACGATCAGATCGAGCGTCGTAGCCAGATCGAGCGCGGGCCGCCAGCCCAACAAGCTCCGGGCACGCGCGCAGTCGAGCTTGAGCACGTTGGCCTCGTGCGGACCGGGCTCGTTGCCGCGCTCCCAGCCGGGAGTTCCCCACTTTGCGGTCATCCGGTCGGCAATCCAGTCGACCCTCTGCACGTCGCCGTCCGCAGGCCCGAAATTCCAGGCCGTGGCCGCCCAGTCGCATCCCTCGATCAGCCGGGCCGCGATCAGCAAGTAACCGCCGAGCGCCTCGAGCACGTGCTGCCAGGGCCGGATCGAGCCCGGTGAACGGATCAGCGGCGACTCGCCCGCGATGAGCGCGCGGACGATGTCCGGGATCAAGCGGTCCTTGGCCCAGTCCCCCCCGCCGATGACATTGCCCGCCCGCACCGAGGCAAGCCGCACGTCGCCGGTGAAGAAACTGCGGCGATAGGCCGAGATGACCAGCTCGCACGCGCCCTTGCTGGCGCTGTAGGGATCGTGGCCGCCCATCGGATCGCTTTCGCGATAAGGCCATACCCATTCGTTGTTCTCGTAGCACTTGTCCGACGTCACGCAGACGATCGCCTTCAGGCTCGGCATCCGCCGACAGGCGTCAAGCAGGTGGACGGTGCCCTGCACGTTGGTCGCGAACGTCTCGACCGGGATGACATAGGATTCGCGCACGAGCGGCTGCGCAGCCAGGTGGAACACCACTTCCGGATCCGCGCCGGCCATCGCCGCCTCGAGAGCCGCGAGATCCCGGATATCGCCTTCGACGTGCGTGATCGCATCCGCAACTTCGGCCATGGCGAACAGACTCGGCTCTTCCGCCGGAAGCGCGAAGCCGGTGACTTGCGCGCCCATGCGGGAAAGCCAGAGCGCAAGCCAGCTTCCCTTGAAACCGGTGTGCCCGGTGAGGAAGACGCGTCGGCCCTGCCAGAAGCCGTCGCTTACCAGGTCTTCCAAGGCGCGCCTTTCTGCCAGAGCTCCTCCAAGTGCTGCTTGTCTCGCAGTGTATCCATGGGCTGCCAAAACCCATGATGAACGAATGCTACAAGTTCGCCGGAGTGTGCAAGCGCCTCGAGCGGCTCGCGCTCCCACAAGGTCTCGGGGCCGTCGATCAAGTCGATGACCTCCGGCTGCAGTACGAAGAACCCGCCATTGATCAGGCCCCCGTCCCCGGCCGGCTTCTCGCGGAAGCTGCGGACCAGGTCACCTTCGAACTCCAGCGCACCGAAGCGCCCCGGCGGCGATACCGCCGCGATCGTCGCCTTGCGGCCATGCTGCTTGTGAAAGGCGATTTCGCGCGTGATGTCGACGTTCGACACGCCATCACCGTACGTGAAGCAGAAAGGCTCGTCCTCGGAAAGGAAGTGCCGCACTGCCCGCAAGCGTCCGCCGGTCTGCGTATCCGCACCGGTGTCGACCAGAGTGATCCGCCAGGGCTCGCTCCAGTTCTGGTGAACTTCCATCGAATTGTTCGTGAGGTCGAGCGTCACGTCCGACGCGTGGAGAAAGTAGTTCGAGAAGAACTCCTTGATCACGTATCCTTTGTAGCCCAGGCAGATCACGAAGTCGTTCACGCCATGCGACGCGTAGATCTTCATGATGTGCCAGATGATCGGCATTCCACCGATCTCGACCATGGGCTTGGGACGAACGCTCGTTTCCTCGCCCAGACGGGTCCCCAGTCCCCCCGCCAGAATCACCGCCTTCACGAAAGAACCCCCGCTGAACCGCATAGGCCGCGCGTCACCCAAATCGATCGCACAGCAGCCCTCAAAAACTTGTATTCTTCAACACGAAACTTAACCACTTTCGCATAAAATCGGGCGCGTAAGCAACACCGCGCCGACGTTCGCCTGCATCCCACATTCTTCCCCGACATCCTCCCCACAGAGGGTGTCGGAATGCAAGCGGACGCCTAGAGACAAGAAAAATGACCCTGGCAAGTCACTTAGTTTACGACCTTATGAAAACAGTCAATATGGGGCGTTTCTACCACAGGACGATTTTCAGCGAAAGTCTTCCAGCACGCCTGCTGTCCGCTTCTCTCTCTGCTGGGAGCGGCTGAAGGTGAAGGGCGCCGGGGCCAGCGTCGCGCTGCCCTCGAGGGCAGTTCGCGGAATCTCGGCCATGCTCGGCCAGCCCAGGACATGGCAGACACCGCGCGCCCCACAGAGCAACTCGGCGGCCTGGCGTCGTTGCGAGCTACTCGTCTGTGCCGGTACGATGACGAGGAACACGCCATTGTCGCTGAACGCGCGGGCCAGCCGCACTCCGCCCGGCAGCTCCGGAGCGGCGTCCGAAGTCGGGATTCGCTCGCCCTTCGCTACGGACAAGCGCCGGGCTTCAGGAATGAGGGCCGAAGACGCGGAACCGGCTCTCTCGACCGCTGGCGACGCGGGTTTTCGACCGATCGCCGGCTGCGGCATCGATGTGGGCAGCGCCACCGCTGCATCGTCGACGTTTTCCACGCTTGCCCCTTGCGCACTAGCAGCGACCAGAGTGGACCCGGGATCGAAGCGGGCCAGCAGCGGCGCGGGCGGCTCAGGCTGCTTGCGCTTTGCCGCCAGGGCGGCAGGCGAGCCCCAGAACCCCCGCCAGCGGAAGAACAAGTGCGGACCCACTTGGGCGATCTTGTCCAACTGCGAGCTCCACCAAGGGTACACCGCCTCGGTGTGGTAGTGCGTGGCGAGCCCGACGCGCCGGAAGACAAAGCCATCGAGCATCAGGTCGGCATGGAGAAGAGCGCTGGCCACCGCTGCCGACGTATAGCTACGAGAAAGCGAGCCATCGCAGGTAAAGGTGAACTGGCACCCGTCCGCACGCTCGCTGCCTTGCAACACTACGCCGCAGACCGACCCGGGAAAGGCTGGATGCCGCACGCGATTGAGCACGACTTGTCCGACCGCGAGCTGCCCTGCCGTGCTCCCGCCAGCTTCGTAGAGCATCGCGGCGGCAAGGCATGCGCGCGCGCGCTGGCGTTCGACGGGCGGCCCGGCGAAGCGGAAGGGCTGTGCCGCAGTCCCGAGCTCGACGAACCGATCGGCGGCGTTCTTGGCCATGGCATCATCGCCCAGCAGCGGTGCGGGCGTGGGCTCGAGAGCGCCTGTCGTATCGTCAGGCGCTGCCGGCAAAGCTGCGAGGGTTAGCCCCGAAGCCCCGGTCCAATCGCCCGGAGCGGGGAGTCCTTCACCGCTGTTGCCCGAGCGTACGATCAGGGTCACGCCGGCCGCCAGGAGTAAGCCGGCAAGAACGGTGACGGCACATGCGAGGACCCGCACGCGGCGGTCGGTAAACATGGCGAGCCAGGTCGCGAGCCGGCTCACGCGCCGCCTGTGGGAAATCGCGGTCCTCGGGATTGCCGCAGGGACGCTCGGCGCACTCATCGCGAACAGAGCCGCATAGGGGGAATGGCTTTTGGGCACGTAGCGACGGCGATCGCTCGGCGAGGCCTGCTGGTGATCGGATTGGCGTTCGCAAGACCGCGCTGCGAAATAGCGCCGCTTTGGATGAAGTGGGGGGAAGCACGGAGGGGCGGCCACTCCATATCGATGTTATAAGTCGTTCCAAGAATACGAAAGAGGATGTCAGAAATGAAATCTTGCTCGACGGGGAGCTTGTGGTCGCCCGATCCCAGAATCGATGATCCCTCGCCCGCCCTCCGGCTTGGAAAGCTCGCCACGGCGGCCGCCCTGATCGATGCCGCTTGCCTATCCGCACTGATCTGGATGGTGCTGGCCAACGCGCTGAGGTGAGCGGCGCGCCGCAGGGCGATCGAGCATCGGCGGCCCGGGAATGGCAATTGCGCGGTTGGCTTTGGGTGATGCAGCTTGGCAACGGGCCCCGGGCTCGTTCGCGAAAATGAAGGGTGCGCTAACTTTGCGCGGTTGCCCTCGGTTTCGCCAGGTCTGCCCCTTGGGCGTCCCACCTTCGGCAGCTTTCCAACGAGGCTCTGGTTCTCGCCCGCGCCGGACAATTGCCGGCCATCCGATATCCAGCCGCCCCCTACAATATCGAAGGCACAGGGCCACTTCCACGTGCAAGCTCGCGCCTTGTGCGCCTCGGAGGTTGGCGCCTCGGGGCCGCTCGGGGCGCCAACCGTGACCAGGCGCGAGCCGACATCATTGGCGCCGCCCTCGGAAGACGGGGTGATGCGCTGCCGTGAGGGTTGTAAACAACCGCGGTCAACCATAACGGTTCGATCGGATCACGGGGCACGATCCAAGGGGCGGATCACGAACCAGACGTACAGCAGCGTCACGAACATCAGCGCCGTTGCGGGCAACGTCGCGCCCTCGTTGCCGACGCTGTTGGCGATCATGCAGCCCAGCGCGGGCGGCAGGTACTTCCACAAGGCATCGTGCGCCGGCCGAACGCCGACCGATCGCTGCAGGTAGACGAGCGCCAGAACGCCGAAAATCGCGACAGTGAGCCAGTCGAACACGGTCTTCATGGCGCAACCTTCCCGGAGAAGCGGCCGCCTGCCGTCAAGACCCTGAGAGACGCTGGCAAACGCGCGCCATTCGCCTCGTGGACGGCACAAGGCGGCAGCCGACGGTGCGGACCGACCCGTGAACAAGTGCACCCTCGAAGGCACCCGAACCTCGCGGACGCTGCCGCAGCAACTGATCCACTACCGACCGGCTGCAGCGTCGCCGAGCCCACTCCTACAAGCCGCTGACGCCTGAGCGCGACCTCGCCTTCTGTTGTGCGTAACATAGCTCAGCTTGCCGCGAAGCGCAGGCGCCGCGGCGCGCTCTCGGCATAGCTGCCGAGCATGATCTCGCTGCTCGCCGGCACTTCCATCAGCACCAGACCCAGCACCGGGCTTCCCGCGCGAGACAGCAAGGTGATCGCAAATTCGATGGCTTGGCGCGAGGTGTGCTTCCACCGCGTCAGGAGCACGGCTCCATCAGCGACGGCGGCGATTACGCGCGTCTCCGCCACCTGAAGCACCGGCGGCAGATCGAGCAGCACCAGGTCGAACTGCGACCGCGCCTGCGCGACCAGCGCCTCGAGTTGGTCGAACTCGAGCGATTGACCCGGTTCGATGTGGGTGCCCACGGGAAGGAACTTGGCCGGAGTACGGCGGTCGCCGACGATGCACTCGCCGAGCACCGCCTCTCCGCTCAGCACTTCAACAAGCCCGGCACCCCCTTGGCCAAAGCCGAAGCGTTGCTGGAAGGTCGGCCGCTGCAGGTCGCAATCGATCACCAGGACGCGCCGTCCGCGGAGGGCCTGGCTTCGGCCCAGCGCGATCGTCGTGCTGGTCTTGCCCTCTCCCGCCTGCGCCGAGGTGAGCGCGATGACGCGCGGTTGCTGCTCCTGCCCCGGCACGAACAGCCCGGCGGCAAGCGTGCGGATCGCTTCGGCATAGGGCGACCCCGGCGTGTCGACCACTTGGTCGATAATCGTCAGGTCGTCCTCACCCCGCACGCGCGGGATCGCGGCGAGGAACTCGATGCCGAAGATCGACTCCACCTCCTCGCGCGATCCGACGCCGACCGCGAAGATCTGCTTCACCAAGGCCACGATGGTGAAGAGGATCAGCCCGAGCACCGCTCCCACCACCAGGTTGACCACCCAGATCGGCGACGAGGGCTGGATCGGCAGCGGCGCGAAAGCGACGACGCGAGCGTCCGGCTGCTCGACACCGGTCTGCGTCGAAATCTGGGCAAGGCGGGCCATGTAGGCCTCGAGCAACTGCTGCGGCGCCGCCAGGTTGGCCTGCAGTTCGCGCAAGTGCACCGCCGCCTTGTCGGCGCCGGCAAGCTCTCGCTCGGTCGAGGACAGTTTGGCCGAGATCTCGGCGGCGCGCCCTGCCGATGCCTGCGCCTGCGTCTGCAAGCCCGAGACCACGCGTGTGCCCTGGTTGGCGATCAGACGGTCGATGTCGGCTAGCTGCTGGCGGGCCGTGATGAGCTCGGGGTGGTTCGGCCCGTATCGGCTCGCGAGTTGCGCCACCAGGGCGCTTGCAGTCGCCTGCTGCGCGCGCAGTTGCTGCATTCCGGGCGTGTTGAGTTCGCCCAGCTTGTCGACGCCGCCGGCGATCTGCGAGCGTGCCGAGGAAAGCCGTTGCGAATCTTCCGCCGACTGGGCGCGCGCCATCGCCAAGGTCTGGTTGTAGCTGGAGATTTCCTGCTCGGTGAGCGTGCCCGCCGCGGTGTTGCCGTTAAGGCCGGTTCGCGACTTGTATGCGGCAATCGCGGCGTCGGCGTCCTTCACCTGAATCTGCAGCTTGGCAATCTCCTGCTGCAGGTGCCGCCGCACCCGATCGCTCTCCTCGACCCGGACGCTAACTTGGGAGGCCAGATAGCTCTGCGCATAGAGATTGGCCATGCGTTGCGCCGTTTGCGGATCACTGGCGGAGTAGTGGATGTCGATCAGGTACGTCAGGCCGACCCGACCGATCGAGCGATGCTTGAGCACGTCACGCACGACCAGCGCCGCGTCTTCCTGTTGATCGGGCGAGAGACGATCGGGCGGTACGTCGGGGATCAGCCCTGCCGCCCGCGCCACCTGGAACGCCATGCCCGAGGAGGACAGCAGCTCGACCTCGGTATCGACCACGCTCGAATCGGCAGGCAACGGCGAGACGACATCCTCCAGCCCCTGGACCACCTGCTTCTTGCGCTGGTCGAGCAGAACACTGGCCTTGGTCTCGAAGACGGGCTCCTGGCGGGCGGTGTAGAGCGCGGCGAGGCCGATCGTCGCAGCCATGATCGCCAGGAACAGGCGATAGTTGTCGCGCACGAACTTGCCGAAGCGCGAGCCATCGATCTGGGTCGCGTAAGTGCCCGAGCCGCCATGGCTTCCGTCCTCGCC
>Ga0065704_10001190_pt1 | contig 11757 bp, 12 predicted proteins | sample SwiRhicommuniRL2_FD_59091 | JGI IMG/M metagenome (GOLD analysis project Ga0065704, IMG submission 59091) | Switchgrass rhizosphere bacterial communities from Rose Lake, Michigan, USA - RL2 v2 (version 2) | ecosystem: Host-associated > Plants > Roots > Rhizosphere > Soil | place: East Lansing, MI | reverse complement strand
GAACCCAATTGGTTTCAGCAAATAATCCAAAACCTGATACTGATAACTTTCCACAGCAAACTCATGATAAGCCGTTGTTATGATGACTTTAGGCGGATTCTTGATTGTCGATAAAAAATCCAGACCTTTGATTTTTGGCAAATGCAAATCCAGAAACATCAAATCGATTTTGTTTTCATTAAGTTTTTGCATAGCACTAATCGCATCATTGCAAACAGCAATTAACTCCAAAAAAGGAATTTGCTGAATATAATCTTTCATTATATTGACGGCCAGCGGCTCATCTTCAACTATTATACATTTCAGGTTCATAGGAATTCAGATTGATGTAAAGTTTGGCTGTGAATATATTATTTTCTGCTTCGGTTTGCAAACGGAAATCATTGTAAACCAGTTTCAGTTGTCTTTCAAAATTAATCAAACCAATGCCTTTACTTTCTTCATTATCATTTTTTTCAAAAGAATTAACGACGCTGTAATTCAGGATATTATTTTTGAGTTCAAGATTAATTTTAATAAATTTCTTGTCAGTGCTTTCACTAGCGCCATGTTTGAAGGCATTTTCTAAAAAAGGAAGCAATATTAAAGGTAAAACCAATTCCTGATTATCTGTGGCTGAGTTCTGAAATTCGATTTTCAAACGCTCATCAAAACGTATTTTCTGAATCTCCAGATAAGTGTTCATAAACTGAATTTCCTTCGATATCGGAATGAATTTTTCTTTAGTTTCATACAACATAAACCTTAGAAGACTTGATAATTTCAAGATTACATCAGCGGTTTTATCTGATTTTTCCCTTGCGAGAGAATAGATGTTATTCAATGTATTAAACAAAAAATGCGGATTAATTTGGGATTTGAGGAAATTGAGTTCTGCTTCGGTTTTTTCTTTCATTAATAATATTTCCCGTTGTTTCAGTTTTTGACTGGCTGAATATTCATAAAGTGCAATCATCACACAAGCCAGAAAAATCTTGTCCATAAAAGAATTTAGAATTCCGCCGTAACCATAAATTCCCACAATGTCAAGATGCGGATAAATAAAAGGTACAATAAAATGAACCAGAAAAACATAGCCAAGAACCGAAAATAATATTAATGTAGCTGATAATGAAATAATTAATTTGATATTACTTTTCTTATGCCTGAACCTTGAAATAAAATACAACATCAGATATCCCATCGGCATTTTGATAAGCAATATTGTCAGAAATTCTTCCAGAAAAGCGTGAACAAAAGTGGAATAGACCGACTGCTTATACTGGATTTCCATCCAATAATATTCCGTATAAACTTCTAATATCAAATAGAAGAACCAAAAAATAAAATGCCTTGCGAATCGTTTTTTCATAAAGTAAAACTACGTTTTTTAGCTTTCCGATTTTCAGGATTGTCACGAACTACAACTTTTAGTACATCAATGATTCTCTTTTTGACATAAACCGTTGTGATGTTATTGAACGACTTAAAACGGTTGTGTGTAATTCCTGATAAGCTTTGTATTGTGAATGACTTTTTTCAATCTTTTTACATATTAATTTTAATAAAAAATGAAAAAAGTATTACTATTTATTTTATCGTTTGTCTTTTGCGAAATGTTCTTTGGACAATGGACAACAGGAGCAGATATGCCGGAAGGAATAAGAGCCGGGAATTCAATTTCCTATTCTGATGCCGGCAGCAATGCTTATATGTACGTTATTGGTGGTAGAAACGACCAGGAAATTATTTCAAATAAAACCTATCGTTATAACATCAGAACCAATTCTTGGGATACGAGACAAAATGTTCCAACACCAATTTTAGGAGCTGCCAGCACAAGAATTGGAGATAATATCTTCATCATAGGTGGAATGGTGACAACGCCGGGAACGGTTACGAGAAAAGTTTATAAATATAATATTGAAAATGACATCTGGAGTAGTCTTGCAGACTTTCCAAGGTCTTTTACAGACGGTGATGCAGTTCCTTATCAGGACAGTTTGATTTATGTCGTTGGAAGTTACAATTCCGAAAAGACCTTTGTTTATAACATCAATAAAAATAAATGGCGGGAATGCAATGCTGTTCCTTCGCCGGGAACTTCGCTTTCGTACGGTGCACTTTCCGTTTCTGGAAATAAATTGGTTTATGTGGGCGGTTCCAATGGAACTTTTTCTACCACATATTGGAACAATGTCTGGATTGGAGAGATAAACCAAAATAACCGTTCGGTTGTCAACTGGACTCAGGGAACTCCTTTTCCGGGCCAGACGAGTACTTTCTTCGAACTTCAACCTTGGAGTAACGGACTGATTCTTATTGGTGGTACTACGGACAATACTTTTAATACATATACAAACGAAAATTATTTTTTTGATGTCGAAAATAATACGTGGACTCAGTTAACCAATAAACCTACGGCTTGGAATACTGGGAACGCAGCTTCTATTTTTCTTGATGGCAACTGGAAATTGATTTGTTCCGGAGGATTTGAGCAGCAATATTTGAAAAAAACCGAAATCTATTCTCAGGAAAATTTATCTGTTTCCGGTGATAAAGCTTGTCAGCTGAAAAATTTGAAAACCATAAGCGGAGCTCGTCCGGGACTTCAATTTTGTCTTTCAGAAAACGGAGAGACGCATCTTACGATTTGGGATATGCAAGGTAGAAAAATGAGAAACGAATCAATAATTGCTGATAAAAAAGGAACGCATACAGTTTCGCTTGCCAATGAAGGTCTAAAAAGCGGATTGTATATTATCAACTTGAAGCAAAATCAAAATTCGGTTTCAAAAAAAATTCAGATAGTTAATTGATAATTGTTGGATAAATATCAAATTCATTATTCAAGAAATACTCTGGCAGTTTGTCGGGGTATTTTATTTGAAAAGTGTTTAAAAATCGTATTTTTGCCGTAAACAAGTTTTTAAATGGAATTCTTAGACCAGTATCAGAAAATTGTAGCAGACGCTATCGAAAAATATACTTTTACCAATAAACCAGATGAGTTATACCACCCGATGAATTACATCATTTCTCATGGTGGGAAAAGGCTTCGCCCGATAATGGTCCTTATGGCTTGTGATCTTTTCAAGGGAGATCTGGATAAAGCTTTGAAACCTTCTTTAGCGATAGAGTTCTTCCATAATTTTACCCTGATCCACGATGATATTATGGATGAAGCTCCTTTGAGAAGAAACAAACCTACGATCCATACACTTCACGGGATCAATGTTGGGATACTTTCAGGAGATGCTTTATTGATTAAAGCCTATCAATTCTTTGAAGATCTGGAACCTGAATTATTCAAAAAATGTATCAAGATATTTTCTGAAACAGGTGCTGTTCTTTGTGAAGGGCAACAATTTGATATCAATTTCGAGAATATGTCGAATGTAACATATGATGATTACATTCAAATGATTACCTTCAAAACAGGTGTTTTAAGTGCCTCTTCCTTCCAGATCGGAGCTTTGATCGCAGGAGCGTCAGAAGAAGATGCAGAAGCCATGTACAACTTCGGGAAACATATCGGAATTGCGTTCCAGATCATGGATGATTACCTTGATGTTTTCGGAAATCAGGAACAGTTTGGAAAAAAACATGCTGGTGATATCTATGAAAATAAAAAAACCATTCTTTATCTATTAGCTCTCGAACATGCCAATCCTGAAGAATTATCAGAACTGAATTATTGGTATTCCAAGAAAACAGATAATGTAGACAAAGTTTACAGCGTGGAAAAGATCTTCAGGAGAACAAAAGTTGATGACAAGGTTTTAAGACTTATCCAGAAACATAATGAGATGGGGCAATCATATCTTGATAAGATCAATCTTCCGGACGAAAGTAAATTACCTTTCCGAGAATTGGCAAATTACCTTTTGAGGAGAGAGAGTTAATACGATAATTTGATAATATGATGATTTGAAAATTAATCTATCACATTTTTACATCAGCAAATCAGTATATAAGTAATGAAATTCCGTACAGAAGTAGGCATCAATGTAAGTGAAAAGAAGATAGGGATCGAGGATTGTATATTTTCGATCGGCTCTTGTTTTGCGACAGAAATGCACGAGAAATTTTCCGAAGGCCAGATCCAATCTTTGAATAATCCGTTTGGAACAATTTTCAATCCCTATTCTATTCATAATGCTATTCAGCAGATCTATGATGCAAAAGAATATCAGGAAAGTGATCTGATTTTGGCGAATGAGAATTATATCAGCCTGGATCATCATTCATCTTTTGATTCCAGATATTCTCACAGATCATTAGAGAAGATCAACAAAAATATCGAAGAAGCTAATCAGTTTTTACAGAACACTAGTTTTGTGATCATTACATTTGGGACATCTTATATTTATGAATTTCTCCCGAAAAATAAGTTGGTAGCCAATTGTCACAAGATTCCACAAAAATTCTTTGAGAAACGATTTTTATCGCATCAAGAACTAACGGACTCGATCAATAAAAGTATCGAGATTCTGAAAGATATCTGTAAAAATGATACTCAGATCCTGTTCACGGTTTCACCAGTTCGTCATACAAAAGACGGAATTATTGAAAATCAATTAAGCAAATCAAAGTTGATCAATGCGATCCACGAATCGATATCTGATAAAAAGAATTGTCATTATCTTCCGATTTATGAGATAATGATGGATGACCTACGTGATTACAGATTTTACAAAGATGATATGATCCATCTCAATTCTCAGGCAGTTCAATATATTTGGGAGAAATTTGGGAACGCTTATTTTTCGGATGAGACCAAAGTTTTCATCAATGAAAATAATAAGATCATCACGGCTTTGAATCATAAAACCAATGATGAAAAAAATCCAAAATATCAAGAATTTTTGGATAAAATCAATCAGAAAATGATTGAACAACAAAAAAAAGTTAAACATAAAATTTTTGGTTGATTGTTTTTAGTTGTCGGTTGATAGAATAAAATCAACTATCAATTATCAATTATCAATTATCAATTATCAACTCATATGATAGACACCCATACCCACTTATATTCCGACCAGTTTGATAAAGATCGTCACGAAATGATCCAACGTGCTTTGGATAAAGGCGTGGAAAAATTCTTTCTTCCGGCGATCGATTCTGAAACACACGAGAAAATGCTTCTTTTGGAGTCGGAATATCCCGACAAAATATTCTCCATGATGGGGTTACATCCTTGTTCTGTTCAGTCAGAATCTTGGGAAAAAGAATTGCAGTTGGTCAGAAACTATCTTGATCAAAGAGATTTTGTAGCGATTGGAGAAATCGGAATCGACTTGTATTGGGACAAATCAACTTTGGACATTCAAGTAAAAGCTTTTGAACAGCAGATCGATTGGGCAATAGAAAAAGACCTTCCGATTGTGATCCATACAAGAGAAAGCTTTGAAGAGACCTTTGAGGTTCTGGAAAGAAAAAAACATCCAAAACTTCGTGGGATTTTTCATTGTTTTTCGGGGAATCTAGAACAAGCGAATCATGCTATTGACCTTAATTTCGTTTTGGGAATTGGTGGAGTAGTGACTTTCAAAAATGGGAAAATAGACCAATTTCTAAATGATATTCCTTTAGGTAAAATCGTTTTGGAAACAGATTCTCCTTATCTTGCGCCAGTTCCTTTCCGAGGAAAACGAAATGAAAGTGCTTATGTAGAATTGATTGCCGGAAAGTTAGTGGATATTTATAAAACTGATTTTGCTGAGATCGATAGAATCACAACGGAGAATGCTTTGGAATTATTTGGATCAAAACAATAATTGAATTAAGCTTTCAAAATATAAAAACCGGAAATAACTTCCGGTTTCTGTTTTATTTTTTTCTGAAAAATCCTTTGTTTTTAGGCTTTTTAAATCCAATGTCTGCTTTTTGTTGTGGTTTTGGCCTCGGAGCGAAAGGTTTGTTATTGCTGTCCCTTTTTTGTTCTACCAAATCATCAGTATGATAAGGATGATCCTTTATAACAGGGATTTTCTTTCCTATCAGTTTTTCCGTATTTCTAAGATTTGCCAGATCTAAACCATCAACAAACGAAAAAGAAGTTCCTTCTGAGCCTGCTCTCCCGGTTCTACCAATTCTGTGGACATAAGTTTCGGAAACATCGGACAGTTCATAATTTACAACATATTTCAATTCATCAATATCAATCCCTCTTGCTGCGATATCTGTAGCAACCAGAACTCTTGTTTTTTTCGATTTGAAATTATTAAGTGCATTTTGTCTTGCATTCTGAGATTTGTTTCCGTGGATAGCTTCTGCGGAGATCTTGGATTGGTGCAATTTTCTTGCTATTTTATCGGCGCCGTGTTTGGTTCTTGAAAATACCAAGACCTGGTCCAATTTCTGATCTTGCAAAAGATGGATCAAAAGATCTGGTTTGTTATCCTTTTCCACAAAATAGATACTTTGCTGAATTGTATCTGCAGTAGAAGACACCGGAGCAACTTCTACTTTTACAGGATTCACAAGGATCTCGGAAGCCAAATTTGCTATTTCTTTAGGCATTGTTGCAGAGAAGAATAGATTTTGCCTTTTTGCGGGAATTAATTTTAGAATTCTTTTCACGTCATGTACAAATCCCATATCCAGCATGCGGTCGGCCTCGTCTAGAACAAAGATCTCCAAATGATGAAGTTTGATGATACCTTGTGAAATGAAATCCAATAATCTTCCCGGCGTTGCGATCAGAATGTCAACTCCTTTTTTCACTTGTTGTTCTTGCTGATGTTGTTTTACACCACCGAAGATCACCAGAGATCTTAGTTTAAGATTTTTGCTGTAAGCTTGGAAGTTTTCTTCTATTTGGATTGCTAATTCTCTTGTTGGTGTCAAGATCAAGGCTTTGATCTGATTCCTGTGCTGTTCTTTTTCAGAGAGATTTTGTAGGATCGGAATGGCAAAAGCAGCCGTTTTTCCCGTTCCTGTCTGTGCGCTACCCAACAAGTCTTTTTTCTGAAGAATGGATGGGATTGCTTTTTCCTGTATTGGTGTAGGTTGTTCGTAACCTTGTACTTTTAGCGCGTCTAGTATTGGTTTTATTAAACCTAATTGTTCGAAGTTCAAATGAAATGTTTTTAATGTAAATAAAAAATCCCTTCCGTTCAGAAGGAATTTGTATTTTGCAAAGGTAATTTATTTAAAATAAAGTTTTTAGTTAACTTTTTCCCATTTTTGATTTTGCTTCAGTTCAGAGATGTATTTGTAAAGAGCTGTTAATTTTTCGGGTTTTTCACCAGCTGATAATTTGATCTCTTTTTTGCTTCCATCTGAAAAATAGACTCTTAGATAGCTTTTTGAAGCATCCATTATCCTTTTGTCTTCGTAGTTGTCATTCAGGGTTTTTACATTGGCAGCATCTGTCAAGGCAATCAATTTTTCAAAATCTTCTTTACCGATTATCGATTTGAAAGTTCCTTCTCTCGGTGTGTCAAGTTGCCCGCGCTCACCTTCTGAAAAATTATAATGTTCAGCTTCCAGAATTGCAGTTCTATCTGGGTTAATGATAATTTTATAAATAGGGCAAAATCCGAAGCAGGGGCCAACTTCATACTCGATTTTAGAATATTTTGAAACTTTGGGAGAAGTACAGGAAATTAATCCAATTAAAATTAAAAGACTTAATATATATTTCATTGTAATTTTTTGTTCAATCTGTTTCAATAATTGTTCCGAAAATTACTTGAATCGATAACCTAATCCGATCTGGAAAATAGATACCTTATTGTCTATGTTTCCTTCTTTGTTAATTTTGATAAAATTAAAATGATATCGGGCATCAATAAAGATGTTTTCTGTAAGTCTATATTCAGTTCCCACAAAAGGAAATATATTGACAGTTTTTATATTGTCAATCTTTCCTGATTTATTATAAAAATTTTCTGGATTATACTCTACATTCGGGTCTATATTAATACCAAAATTAAACCCCGCTGATAAAGAAAAAGGTTTTGAAATATAATATTTTGCAGATACAGGAATCTGAATTTGAGGCAATTTTAGTATGATTTTTTGAGTGCCTAAGTATACTACTTGCCCTCCAACTATATCATATAAGTCTTGGGTGTCATCTCCTCCTAATTCTGTGAATAATAATTCTATTTGTAAAGAAAATTTTTCTGACAATTGATGTTCTGCAACCCCTCCGAAATAAAAGAAAGATTTATTGTCTAGTTGGTAGTTCCCGGCCTTATAGCCAGATAAATTATAACCAGCTTTTACACCAAAATGTGTTTGAGCAAACAAAAAAGACGATGTAGCCATTAATAATAGCAAATGAATTTTTTTCATAGTTATTAGTTTTGATTTTTATCCGTGCAATTTTTTCCAGATAGCGTCTTTCAGTTCCTGCAGGCCTTCGCCAGTCACGCCTGAGAAAAATAAAGGCTGTCTGTTTTCCGGAAATTCTGCAGAGATCTCCTTCTTCAGTTCATCATCCAAAAGATCGGCTTTGGAAACTGACAGGATGAAATCTTTATCCACTAGTTCCGGGTTATATTCTTTCAATTCATTCTCCAAAATTTTGAACTCATGGAAATGGTCTTCAGAATCTGCAGGAATCAAGAACAGTAAAATTGAATTTCTCTCAATATGTCTTAAGAATCTATGTCCAAGACCCTTTCCTTCTGCAGCACCTTCGATGATTCCTGGAATGTCTGCCATTACAAAAGATTTGTAATTTCTCCATTCCACGATTCCAAGATTGGGTGTCAAAGTTGTAAAGGCATAATCTGCAATTTTAGGTCTCGCAGCAGAAACAGACGAGAGAAGAGTTGATTTACCAGCATTAGGAAAACCGACTAATCCAACATCGGCAAGGAGTTTTAGTTCAAAGGTAATATAGCCTTCCTGTCCTTCCATTCCAGGCTGCGCATATCTGGGTGTTTGATTGGTAGAGGACTTGAAATGCTCATTTCCTTTTCCGCCTTTTCCACCTTCCATCAAGATGANCTCTTGCCCATCTTCCAGGATCTCTGCTATGATCTCACCTTCTTCATTTCTGGCAATGGTGCCCAGTGGAACATTGATGTAAACATCTGCGCCATAAGCACCGGTCAATTGATTTTTTTGACCATTTTGTCCACGTTCCGCTTTTACATGTCGGGTGTATCTTAAAGGCAAAAGAGTCCATTCATGTGCATTTCCTTTCATTATTACGTGACCACCGCGTCCGCCATCACCGCCATCCGGACCTCCTTTCGGGATGTATTTTTCTCTACGAAGGTGGGCTGATCCAGCACCGCCGTGACCACTTGTGCAATGGATTTTGACGTAATCTACGAAATTTGACATATTACTTGGTATTATAGACAAATAGAGAATAGATGATAGACTTTTTCAAGATGGTCTATGATCTACTCTCTAAAAATGAAAGTTTCTTTTATTTAATTTTTTCTACTTCTGCAAATAGTTTTTCAGAGATCTCGGAAATGTCTCCGATTCCGTTAACCTCTACATATTTGCCTTGTTTTTTATATAATTCTGCAACTTCTGCAGTTTTTGTATAATATTCTGTGATCCTGTTGCGGATGATATCTTCATTAGAATCATCAGTTCTGCCACTAGTTTCTCCTCTTTTCAGAAGTCTTTCCACAAGAACTTCATCATCAACAATTAATGAAAGACAAATACTGATCTCAGAATCCAATTGTTCTTTTACAATAGTCTCCAAAGCTTCTGTTTGAGTAGCGGTTCTTGGAAATCCGTCAAAAATGAATCCATTGGTTTCTGTTGGCTTTCTCAATTCATCGATCAACATATCAATAGTTACTTGGTCAGGAACCAATTCTCCTTTGTCGATGTAAGATTTTGCTAATTTCCCAAGGTCTGTATCATTTTTCATATTGTAACGAAAAAGATCTCCCGTAGAAATTTGTTTCAAATTGAATTTCTCGATAAGATGCTGAGCTTGGGTTCCTTTTCCACTTCCCGGAGGGCCAAAGAGAACAATATTGATCATATTTTCTTTAATTTATAGATTTATTTCTTTTTTCTTGAGCAGAAAGTTTAATGATTGATCCTGCCTTCTTCCAATTGATATAGGTCAGGCAAGTTTCTTCCCAATTCATCATAGTCCAATCCGTATCCTAATACAAACTTGTTTGGAATCTCTTTTGCGACATAATCTACTTTGAAATCTTTCTTGAAAACATCAGGTTTCAAAAGTAAAGTAGCTACTTTTAGGGATTTTGGACGTTGGGTGTTCTTGAAATATTCAAAAAGGTTTTCTAAAGTATTTCCTGTGTCGACGATGTCCTCCATAAGGATGATGTGACGATCGACAACATCTTTTGTAAGTTCCATTTTTTTATAAACAATACCTGTAGATTGAGTTCCGGAGTAAGAACTTACCTGTAAAAATGCGATTTCACATTTACCGGGATAATATTTTAAAAAATCTGAGAAAAACATGATCACGCCATTCAGAACTCCAATGAAAATCGGAGTTTCATCCTTGTAATCTTCGTAAACTCTTTCGGCTAGGGTTTTTATAATTTCCTGAATTTCATCATGTTTCAGGTAGGGAACGAAACTTTTGTCGTGAACTTGTATAGACTCCATATATATTTCAAAGCACAAAAATAAGATTTTTATGCCAAATGACCGATTTTCTTTTTTGAAGCTTTTTCATCGAGGACTAATACAATTTAATTATCTATATTTGCGTTACGTTTCTGAAAAAGGATAATTATGTTCAAATCGCTTTTCCATTGGAAAGTATTACTTAATATAGTTTTGGCAATGGCATTTTTTGCCGGTCTGGTCTGGCTCACGTTCCGTTGGCTGGAGTTTCATACCAATCATGGGGAAGAAGCTCCTGTTCCTAATGTGATGAACATGACCGTTCATGATGCTATAAAAGTATTAGATGATTCTGGTCTGGAGTATGAGGTCGATAGTTTCAAATATGACCCGAAATTTCGCCCCCTTCAGGTTTTAGCTGTTTTCCCTTCGCCAGGTTCTAATGTGAAAAACGGCAGAGCTATTGTATTGAAAGTTAATCCTAAGACTTGGGCAAAAGTAGCAGTTCCTGATATTATTGATAGATATAAAGGTCTAGCATTCAATCAATTGAATCTTGTCGGGTTGAAAGTCGGGGACACGCTTTATGAGCCAAGTATCCAAAGAGACGCTGTGCTAAGAATCATGTACAATGGAACTAGCATAAAGCCGGGAACTTTACTTCCCAAATTTTCCGTAGTTGGATTGGTCATCGGATCGGGGCCACTTAGGAATGTTACAATTCCGAATGTTGTGGGAAGAACCGTTCAGGAGGCCAAAAAGATTATCGCACAAGCATTGTTTGAAGTTGGGATTGTAGAACATGAAGATGGCGGAAAAGATGAATCCGATATTGTTTATTATCAAGATCCGGAATTTGGAGCCCAAAGAGACCAGGGTATGCAGATCGATCTTTGGGCAAGTAAGAAAACACCAGCAGAGTTGCAGAACAAGATCAAGCAGCTGGATGAAATGTATCGTCCAAAAATAGATACGACATTAGCACCAATACAATACAATGAGGTTTCACCAATTGAACAAAAACCTCAGGCTCAAAAGACGGCTACAACTACAGATCAACCTGCATCAGGAGCTGCAACGACTGTTACGAAACCAAAGACGGTAACTACACAGCCGGTGACAAGCCCCAGTTCAGTTCCAAAACAGAATGGAACATCTCCACAAACGACAAAATCTGTAGAAAAACCAAAGCCAAAAAAGGTAGTCATTGAGTAAAGAAATAAAATTTAAATAAAAAGG
>Ga0065704_10001395_pt1 | contig 11761 bp, 15 predicted proteins | sample SwiRhicommuniRL2_FD_59091 | JGI IMG/M metagenome (GOLD analysis project Ga0065704, IMG submission 59091) | Switchgrass rhizosphere bacterial communities from Rose Lake, Michigan, USA - RL2 v2 (version 2) | ecosystem: Host-associated > Plants > Roots > Rhizosphere > Soil | place: East Lansing, MI | reverse complement strand
GCCGGGAAAGGGATGAAGGCAGATCGCGAATATCACAGGCCAGAAAATCGGGTTTCGCCGCCCAAAGTGCAAGGGCGCGCGTCATTCTTCCGCGCCAGCCCTTTTTTCCCTGTTCGCTGACCACCAACCCACGCAGCAGGGCAGAGCGATGGCGCGCGAACCAGCGGACCGCTACCGGATTGAAGGACATGACCGCCGCCAGCGCCCCCGGCCGCCGCGCCAGCGCATCGGCGACGGCGGAGCAAAGGGGTGCGACGGCTCGCCCCTCCACCTTCATTTCGATCAACAGGGGGCGGAAATCGCCGCACAGATCGAGCAGATCGTCCAGACGCGGCACGCCGCCGCCATCGGGCAGTTCCAGCCGCATCAGGGCGGCGGCGTCGCTATCCTCCACCGCCCCGGCGGCCCCGGTCATGCGGCGCAGCGTGGCATCATGAAACACCATCGCCACGCCGTCGCGGCTCAGCCGGACATCGCATTCGATGCCGAAACCGGCGGCGATGGCGGCGCGGAAGGCCGCCATGCCATTTTCACTGATCCCGCCCCCGTGCAGGCCTCGATGCGCGAAGGGGCGGGCGATCAGCCGGGACAGACGATCGGGCTTGCGGGGATCAGGCTTTAGGGGATCAGGCGGGGCGGACAAGGACGATCGCGTCGATTTCCACCACCGCGCCCAGCGGCAGCACCGGCACGCCCACGGCGCTGCGGGCATGTTTGCCGGCTTCGCCAAAGACTTCGACCATCAGTTCGGACGCGCCATTGGCGACCTTGGGCTGGTCGGTGAAATCGGGGGTGCTGCTGATGAAGGCGCCCAGCTTCACGATCCGCTCGACCCGGTCCAGATCGCCCAGCGCCGCCTTCATCTGGGCGATCAGGTTCAGACCGCAGGCGCGGGCCGCCTTGACGCCATAGTCGAGGTCGCGGTCCTCCCCCAGCCGACCCGTCATCAACTGGCCTTCGGACAGGGAAATCTGACCGGAAATATGCAGCAGGCCATTGGCCTCCACCGCGGAAACATAGGCGGCGACCGGCGCAGCGGCAACCGGCAGGGTGATGCCCAGTTCGGACAGGCGGGCTTCGATGCTCATGAAATAACTCCATTATTCAGGGATGTGTCGATCGCGACCGGCCCTTGCGCCAGCCTTTGGGAAATCCATGCCTCCGCCGCCGCCCAATGGTCGATCCGCGCATGAGCATAGGCGGCGTCTTCGACATATTCTGCTATTTCCGGCTCCCCGACCAGATGCAGCCGCCATATGTCGGGCGCATGGATCGCGACCGAATGATGATGTTCGGCAAGATCGTCGATGAACACGGCGACGGTGGGCCGATAGTGAGCGACGATTTTCGCCAGCGGTGGCCCCTTGCCGCCCTGATTCCACTGGACTGGCAGGTCCAGCCCATGGGCCGCGAGCTGTTCGTGACGCTGCTGCTGGTGCCGCTCGGTAATATTGGTCAGCACGACGATGTCGGCCTGGGTGCCCAACCGCTTCATCGCCTCCACCGCGCCGCTGATCGGCGCCTGGCGGTGCATTTCCGTATCGAAGAAGCCGATCAGCAATTCCCATACCAGCGCCCGCTCCAGCGGCAGGCCGCTGTCCTTGTGCCGCAGCGCCTCGGCAAAGCCCCGTTCGCGCATGTCGAAATGGACGTCATGATGCTCGTCCAGCCACTCGCGGAACGGCACCACCATGTGCAGCAGCACCTCGTCGCAATCGGTGATGATCAGTGGACGGCTCATGGCTCGAATCCTCCCGCCAAAGCCCGGGCAGCGGCGATCAGCGCATCCGGCGTGCTGTCCACCGCCCGCGCGCAGGCGATCAGGTCGGGCTCATGATCCGCCAGAAAGCCCAGCACCGCGCCCAATATCGCCGGATCGCCCACGCCGGACCGCAGCGCATCGGCATCCAGCCCGGTCAGCGACAGCAGCCGGTCGGCGCGCCGATCGTCGGCCAATATCCAGGCCAGCGCCATCAACGCGACTACCGTTGGCTCTTGGCCTCCGCTTGGGCTATGCTGATTGTCGTGACGGTCATCGGGGCGCATGATCGATCTCAATTGGGGGCGGCCTTCATGGCGCGCGCTTGACGGTTTGACGGTTTTTTCTGTGCGGGTGAGTGGTGGCAAAGCGCGTGCTCGTTGTCGAGGACAACGAACTCAATCTTAAACTTTTTTGCGATCTGTTGCGGGCGCACGGGCATGAAGTGCTGCCGCTGCGCGACGGGCGAGACCTGATGCGCCAAGCGCGAGATTTCCATCCCGACCTGGTCATCACCGACATCCATTTGCCGCATATCAGCGGGCTGGACCTGATCGTGTCGCTGAAGGGCGACGCGCAACTGTCGGCCGTGCCGATCATGGCGGTCACCGCCTATGCAGGCCATGGTGACGAGGAACGGATTCGCGGCGCGGGCGCACAAGCCTATGTGTCGAAACCGATTTCTGTGCTGCGCTTCATCGAACAGGTGAATGCCCTGTTGTGACCGCCGCCCGTTTGAGGGTCTGTAACGCAGCGGTCACATCTGTTTCATCGGCCTGTCGCCATCGTGCAGCCTGATCGTCATGCCCCTCTGTCATGTCCCGGCGCGAGGGCGCGGCGTTCCGCTGACAGCCTGATCCGATTACAGGGGTATATCCATGTCTCATTTGACCGACGAAGCGCGCGCGCCGTTTCGCGATGCGCAGCCCGAAATCGCCCTGGGCGAAAACAGTCTGGAAGCCATCGTCGCCGCCAATCCGGGCCGCCGCAGCATTTTGAAGAACGGCCTGCTGGGCCTGTCGATGCTGCCTTTCATGGGTGCGCTCAGCGCTTGCGGTGACGATGACACGCCAACCGTCACGCCCACCCCGACCCCCACGCCAACCCCGGCCCCGGCGCCGAGCTATTCGATCGCCTTCACCTCGATCGCGACCAGCACCGAAGACGCGGTCAAGATTCCCACCGGCTACACCTATGACGTGCTGCTGAAGGCTGGCGATTCGGTCGAAACCGGCACCGCCTATGCGCCCGGCAGCTTCCCCTCCAGCGCGGCGCAAACCAACCTGTGGGCAGGCGGCAATCATGACGGCATGGAATTTTTCGAACTGACCGGCGTCGATCCGAACAATGGCGGCCTGCTGGCGATCAACCATGAACTGCCGGACTATAATATCCTGTTCCTGAACGGCGCCTATAATGCCGCGACCGCCAGCGCCGCGGAAAAGCAGATGGCCCTGTCCGCCGTCGGCGTGTCGGTGGTGGAAATCGCCAAGGGCACGGACGGCAAATTCGCGGTCAAGGCTGGCTCGCCCTATAACAAGCGCTACAGCGGCAACAGCAATTACCGCGTCGGCGGCCGCGCTTCGGGCCTGCTGTCCTCGACCATCAAGGGCACGCTCAACAATTGTTCGTCGGGCCGCACCCCCTGGGGCACCTATCTCACCTGCGAAGAGACGACGAACAACTATCTCGACCCGACCCAGCCCAACACCAACTATGGCTGGGTGGTCGAAATCGACCCCTATAATGAGCTGGCCGCACCGACCAAGCGCACCGCCATGGGTCGCTTTTCCCACGAAAATGTCGCCTATCTGGACGATGCCAACCGCCGCGTCGCCTTTTACATGGGCGACGATTCGACGCCGGGCTGCATCTACAAATTCGTGCCTGACCGCGCCTACAGCACCAGCCGGGCTGCGAATATCGACCTGCTCGACTATGGCACGCTTTATGTGGCGCGTTTCAATGCCGACGGCACGGGCGAATGGCGCATGTTGGCCTATGGGCAGAACGGTCTGGTTGCGGGCGCGTCCGATCCGGGCAATGTCAGCCAGTCCGCCACCCCGCCTGCGGCCACTACGGTCAATTTCAACAGCGATGCCGATGTGCTGATCAACGCCCAGTCGGCGGCGCGCGTCGCTGGCGGCACGGTGATGGATCGCCCGGAATGGATCACGGTCGCGCCCAACAAGCAGTCGATCTTCGTCACGCTGACCAACAACGGCGGTCGCCGCGTGGTGGATGCGGCCAACCCGCGCCTCAACAATCTGCACGGTCATATCCTGAAGTTCCGGGAAGAAGGCGATTCGCCGCTGGCGACGAAGTTCAGCTGGGAAATCTTCCTGCAGGCGGGCAACCCGGCGCTGGCCGAAGCCAATCTGAAGGGCGACATCAACGGCGATATCTTCTCCAGCCCCGACGGTCTTCGCATCGATCCGCAGGGCCGCCTGTGGGTGCAGACCGACCATAATCTGACAGGCAGCGCCGGTACGCTAAACGGCGCCGCAGCCAATATGACGCAGGCGTTCGGTAACAATAGCATGTATCATATCGATCAGACCAGCAAGGCGTCGAAGCGCTTCCTGGTGGGGCCAGTGGGCTGCGAGATCACCGGCATCGCCTATACGCCGGATTTGAAGAGCTTCTTCATCAACATCCAGCACCCGACCGGCAACTGGCCGGTGGATGGTCAGCCGCCGCGCTCCTCCACCATCGTGGTGCGCCGCACGGACGGTCAGCCGATCGGTAACTGAGGCCGATTTCGCCGCCCCCCTTCCGCTCGCGGGAGGGGGGATGGTTCGGCAAAAACCAACAAGGAAAGGCCCGTTCCCCAAGGGGACGGGCCTCTTCATTTGGGCGTTGCCGCCGCAAATCCCAATGTCGTCAGGCAGCCTTAAGCTGCCCGCACGATCACTTGATCTTGGCTTCCTTGAACTCGACATGCTTGCGCACGACCGGGTCATATTTCCGGAAGCTCAGCTTCTCGGTCTTGGTGCGCGGGTTCTTCTTGGTCACATAGAAGAAGCCGGTGTCAGCCGAGCTGACGAGGCGAATCTTGACAGTTGCTGGCTTGGCCATGGCCTTAGTCCCTGGTCGTGAATATCGATAAAAAGAAAAGCGGCCCCCGGTTTAAAAAGGACCGCCCCGTTTCAGCGCTGCCCCTTGCGGCAGATTCGTTGCCAAGTCAAGGCTCGTGGCTCGATCCTGACGATCATGCTACACTTTACGCGGCCTTAACCTGCGCCGTCCCATGATGGAGTCGGAGCACAATGACGGGGGAGTTTCTCCATGCGACACGATCCGATGATGGCCATTTGCGCGGACCTGCTGGCGCGTGTCGACGGGCTTGCGGGGCAGCGGGGGCATGTGTCGGTGGCACGGCTGCGGGACGAGGTCGATCAGATTCGCCATATCGCGCGCGCTTTTGGGATCGACGCGGTCGAAGGGCTGGCTGGCACATTGCAGTCGGCACTGTCGTTGCAGGGCATGGGGCCGGTGATTCTTTCCTATCTCGACCTGATCCGCGAAGCCATCGCGGCGGAGATGCCGGAAGCGGACGTGATCGCGCTGCCCATCATCGCCGTGACACCTGCCATCCCGCCGCATCTGTCCGCCTGAACGCATTGCCGACGGCCGATGGATGCTTTGCTGATCGGGCTGCTCGGCTGCCTGTTGGGGGAAATGGGGGACAAGGGCCAGCTGCTGGTCCTCGCGCTTGCCAAACGTTTCGAACGCAACGGCGCGGTGATCGCCGGAATCGCGTGCGCCGCGATCGCCACTGCCGCTCTGGGGGCCGTGGCGGGCCATTTTCTCGCTCCCATGCTGGGATCAAGCGCCCGTCTACTGTTTCTGGCGCTGGCGCTGCTGTTTCTGGCGGGCGGCATGATGTGGCCGGTCAAGGCGCCCGACAGCCTGACCGGGTGGCGAATCGGGTCGTTCCTCACGACTGCGCTCGGTCTGTTCATCCTCAGCTTCGGCGACGGTGCGCAATTTCTGATATTGGGCGTTGCTGCGCGCACTGCTGATCCGTTTCTCGCGGCGATCGGCGGCGCGATTGGACTGCTGGCTGCCTGGATGCCGGTGGTGCTTCTGCGCGAAGGCTATTTTCAGGCGTTCCCCCTGCGGGCAATTCGATTGGGCGGCGCGGTGTTGGTCTTTATGGGCGCGCTGGCGGCCGCAGTCGCTGCGTTGGACCTTGCCTGATCGAGTTTCTCGAACAGTATGAACGACATTTTCGGCGCGAAATTTGCCGCCTGTCATGGCACTGAATCGGCGACAGATCATTATAACCCCGAAATCATTTCGCTTCACAGGAGCCAAGCATGACAGCCCCCGAACTCAAGACCCCTACGGACCTGCGCAGCAACGCCACCAAGTCGGTCGCGCAGGCGCTGAACGGCGTGTTGGCGGACAGCTATGCGCTATATTTCAAGACCAAGAATTTCCACTGGCATGTGTCCGGCCCCCATTTCCGCGACTATCATCTGATGTTCGACGAGCAGGCGGCGCAGATTTTGGCCACCACCGATCTGATTGCAGAGCGGGTGCGCAAGACCGGCAACACCACGCTGCGGTCGATCGGCGACATCTCGCGTCATCAGTCGCTCAGCGACAATGACGCCGAATTCGTCAGCGCGGCCGACATGCTGAACGAACTGCGTGAGGATAATCTGAAACTGGTCGAAGCCCTGCGCGCCGCCAAGGCCGCCGCCACGCAAGCGGGCGACAACGCCACCGAAGGCATTGTCGACGACTGGACCGATCAGGCCGAAGAGCGCGCCTGGTTCCTGTTCGAAGCCGGGCGCAAGGGCTGACATTGCAGCGATTTTGAGGTGATCGGCACCGATCGCTGTTCAAGAAATCGCGACAAACAAAGACTAAAAAGCCCTCCAGCGAAAACTGGAGGGCTTCTTTCATTCTTCGATCATCGCCTCGATGGTGATGATCGCAATCGCACCCGGCTTGCCGCCGAAATCGACCTTCTCGCCTTCCTCGGCGTCCATCATGGCGCGGGCGAGCGGCGCTGTGAACGCGATCCGGCCCTCGGCGGGATCGGCCTCATCATCGCCGACGATGGCGATCTGCTTTTCCTTGCCGTTCAGGGCGAAGGTCACGCGGCTGCCAAAGGCAACCGCCTGTGCATCCGGCACGGGCCGCAATTCCGCCGTGGCCAGCCGGGTCCGCCAATAGCGCAGTTCGCGCCGGTGCTTCTTGACGTCATCCTCCGCTATGGCGGCGGTATCGACCGCCTCCAGCGCGTCCACTTTCTCCTGCGTCAGCCGCAGCCCGCGTGCCGTGACCCAGTTCGGGCCGGGCGGCAGGGGAATTTCGAAAGTGGGTTCCAGATGCTCCTCGTCACTCTCGCGACGGAAGGCCACACTCATTGCACTCTCCTTACCAAAACGCCCGTTCGCGCTTTGACGAGGTCGAAATTACAGAGCTTCTTTTCAAGGGAAGGTCCGGGTTTCGACGTCGCCGAAGCCCGGACGAGCAGGGCTTCTAATCTTCGTCGAACAGGCCGGCGAGCTGCTCCACCATGGTGCCGCCCAGTTGTTCGGCATCCATGATGGTCACCGCGCGGCGATAATAGCGCGTGACGTCATGGCCGATGCCGATGGCGACCAGTTGCACGGGCGAGCGATTCTCGATCCACTCGATCACCTGCCGCAAATGCCGCTCCAGATAGGTGCCGCTGTTGACCGACAGGGTGGAATCGTCAACCGGCGCGCCGTCAGAGATCACCATCAGGATGCGGCGTTCCTCATGGCGCGCGATCAGCCGGCTGTGCGCCCACAACAGCGCCTCGCCGTCGATATTTTCCTTGAGCAGCCCTTCGCGCATCATCAGGCCCAGATTCCGGCGCGCGCGGCGCCACGGCTCGTCGGCCTTCTTATAGACGATATGGCGCAGGTCGTTCAGCCGGCCCGGCATCGACGGACGCCCGGCCGCCAGCCAGTCCTCGCGGCTCTGCCCGCCCTTCCACGCGCGGGTAGTGAAGCCCAATATCTCGGTCTTCACGCCGCAGCGCTCCAGCGTACGCGCCATGATGTCGGCGCTGATCGCCGCGATGGAGATCGGCCGCCCGCGCATCGAGCCACTATTGTCGATCAGCAGCGTCACCACCGTATCGCGAAACTCGGTATCCCGCTCGATCTTGTAGGATAGCGACCGCGTCGGATCGATCACGATCCGCGCCAGCCGCGCCGCGTCGAGGATGCCTTCTTCCTGATCGAAATCCCACGAGCGGGACTGCTGCGCCATCAACCGCCGCTGGAGCCGGTTGGCGAGCTTCGTCACCGCGCCCTGCAAACTGACGAGCTGCTGATCCAGAAAACCGCGCAGCCGGTTCAGCTCATCCTCGTCGCACAGATCCTCGGCCGTCACGACCTCGTCATGCAACTGGGTATAGGGCTTGTAATCGAAACCGGGCGGCAGGTCGCCCATCGGCCGGTTCGGGCGGGCCGGCATCATGCCTTCCTCGCCCATATCGTCCGCGCCTTCATCGCTGTCGGCGTCGAACTCGTCGCTATAGTCGGTTTCGCCTTCCTCGGTGTCGCCGCCCTGATCCTCGGCGCGGGCCTCGGCAAAGGCGTCGCTGTCGCCGGGCTGATCCTCGCCGCTGTCGCCTTCGTCCTGCTGTTCCTCCTCTTCCTCGCCTTGTTCCTGGGCTTCGGATTCGTCGGTTTCGGGGGGCGTGTCGGCGTCGATGAGCTGGAGATGTTCCAGCATCGCGGACGTCAGCTTCTGAAAGGCGCGCTGGTCGTCGATCGCCATGGCCAGCGCGTCCAGATCGGCGCCCGCCTTGTCCTCTATCCACTGTTCGACCATGGCGAGGCCGAAGGCGACATCCTTGGGCGCCGCCTGCCCGGTCAGCCGCTCGCGCACCTTGAGCGCCAGCGCGGTCGACAACGGCACTTCATCGGCGGATCGCGCCCGGCGAATGGGGTCCGACTTCAGCCGCAGGTCCAGCGCATGGTTGAGGTTCGCGCGAACCCCCTCCATCGCCCGCGATCCGATCGCCTCGACCCGCGCCTGTTCGACGGCGTCATAGACCGCCCGCGCGGTGGCGTCGGACGGGGCCGACGCGCTATGCACTTTCGCATTATGATGGCGTAATTTCAGCGCGTTGGCGTCGGCATAGCCGCGCGCCAGCGCCACCTGATCGGCGGGCAGGTTGCGGCCCGGCGTCGGCACCTTGATCGCCTTGCCCACCATATGCGGCGTGTCGGCGGTGAAGCCCACCTCCACCTCCGCATCGCGCGCGATGGAGCGCGCTGCGCTGGACAGCACATCCTTGAAAGCGTCGATAGGCGAACGGTCGGTCATCAGCTCAACAACATGTCCCGCATGGCGTCCCGTGCGGCGGCGTCCACGCCCAGCACATCGTTCAGATAGCCGTCGACGCCGCCATGGCCATCATCCAGCGTCGCGAACAGCGTGTCCAGATAGGCGGCATCCGCGCGGAGCACCGGGGCCAGCGCCTCTGTCTTGTTCAGCCGCATCCGCGCCAACAGCGTGTCGCGCTGGGACAGCAGCCAGTCCCAGTCCGCATGGGCATTGGTCGCCAGATAATCCTGCACGATGGTCGCGCGCGGCACGCCCAGCGCCGCCAAAATCAACGCCGCGCCGACCCCGGTGCGGTCCTTGCCCGCCGAACAGTTGATCAGCAGCGGTAGGTTGCCACCCAGAATTCGCGTGAACATGGCGCGGTAGCTGTCGGCATGATCGATCGGAATGATGCGATAGAGCGCGATCATCGTGTCGCGCATATCGTTGGCGCTCGCGTCGTCGCGCTTCAGCATCTCATGCAGCAGCCCGCTGCTTTCCTGATAGTCGCGGCAGAAATAATCCACCTCCGCGCCATGCCACAGCGTCGGCTCCGCCTCGCGTTCGTTGCCGCGCCGGAAATCGCAGATCGCCCGTATGCCCAGACCGCGCAACAGGTCGGCGTCGGCGTCGGTCAGCAGTGCCATGGTCCCCGACCGATAGAGCAGGCCGCGCTTGACGCAGCGCCCATCGGCGGTCGCATAGCCGCCGAAATCGCGCAGGTTGAACGCACTGCCCAGCGGCAGCCCGCCGCTTCCCCGCGTCAGGGCCAAAGTCTCGCTCATGGCCGCTCGCCTTCCCCGACAAAGGGCACGGCGATGGTTTCGATCTGCGTCTCGACGTCGCTCATCAGCTTGTGCACCGGACATTTGGCGGCCACGGCGATCAGCCTGTCCCGCTGTTCCTGCGTCAACGGCCCGGTCAGCGCGATGCGGGTGGTGAGCTTGTAAATGCCCTGCCGTTCCTGACTGGCATCGCGCACCACGCCGACATGGATGTCCTCCACCGGAATATCGTTGCGCTGTGCATACCAGAGCATGGTCATCGCCTTGCACGCGCCCAGCGCCGAATCATACAGGTCGTGCGGGTCCGGCCCGGCGTCATCGCCGTCGGGCGCGGACATGTCCGCGATCAGTTCATGCCCACGGATGCTGATCCGATGGGCGGACCCATGGGGGTCGATCCGCTCGACGACGATCATGTCGCTTACGCCACCCTGTGCGCGACGCTTTCGGGCAAATCCTTGCCGAAGACGCGCTGATAATATTCGGCGACCAGCGCCCGTTCCGCCTCATCGCATTTGTTGAGGAAGGACAGGCGGAAGGCGAAGCCGATATTCTTGAAGATCAGCGCATTCTGCGCCCAACTGATCACGGTGCGGGGCGACATGACGGTCGAAATATCGCCGTTGACGAAGCCCTGACGGGTCAGTTCCGCCACCTTGATCATATTTTCGACTTCCTTGCGGCCGCCCTCATGATCATATTCGCCCGACTTGGCCAGCACCACCTGCGCCTCGGTCGCGGCGGGCAGGTAGTTCAGCGCCACCACCAGATTCCAGCGGTCCATCTGGCCCTGGTTGATCTGCTGCGTGCCGTGATACAGGCCCGTCGTATCGCCCAGCCCGACCGTGTTGGCGGTCGCGAACAGGCGGAAACCAGGGTTCGGGCGGATCACGCGATTCTGGTCGAGCAGCGTCATCTTGCCGTCGGTTTCCAGCACGCGCTGGATCACGAACATGACGTCCGGGCGGCCCGCATCATATTCGTCGAACACCAGAGCGACCGGCCGCTGCAACGCCCAGGGCAACAGCCCTTCGCGAAATTCGGTGACCTGCTGCCCGTCCTTCAGCACGATGGCGTCGCGGCCGACCAGATCGATGCGGCTGATATGCGCGTCCAGATTGATGCGGATGCACGGCCATTTCAGGCGGGCGGCGACCTGCTCGATATGGCTCGACTTGCCGGTGCCGTGATAGCCCTGAACCATGACGCGGCGGTTGTAGGCAAAGCCCGCCANGATCGCGAGCGTGGTGTCCGGGTCGAACACATAGGCGGGGTCCAGATCGGGCACCCGCTCGTCAGCCTCTGAAAAGGCGGGGATCTTCATGTCGACATCGACGCCGAAGACGTCGCGCGCATCGACTTCGATGTCGGGCGAGGCCAACAGCGTTTCGGCGCGGGTATCGGGCTGGACGTTCGAAATGTCGGTCATTTATCTTGTCTCTTTGAACGGTCTTGTCGGCACTGCCCTAGCCATAGGGGACGGGCATGTCGATAGAGTGGGGCCTGAATGCGCCGGGATCAAGCGGCCCATTCGGCCAAATTGGCCTGCTGCCCGGATGGATTGCGTAGGTGCGGCGGCTATCCTATCGCCCGGCCACCATGACCGGCCCCGCAACGATCTTCGCCCTGTTCCTGCTGCTCAACGGCTGGACCCTGCTGCGTTTCCGTCAGAACAAGGCCCGCGCGATCACGGGGGAACGGCGCATTTCCGAAACCAGCCTGTTGACGCTGGCGCTGATCGGCGGTTCCCCCGGCGCGTTGCTGGCCCGTCGCCTGTTCCGGCACAAGACGCGAAAACAGCCCTTTTCCGCGATGCTGTGGTCGATCGTCATCCTGCAACTGGTGGCAGCCGTCGGCTGGCTCGTGATCCGATAATCAGGCGAAAACCTGC
>Ga0065704_10071317_pt1 | contig 11762 bp, 17 predicted proteins | sample SwiRhicommuniRL2_FD_59091 | JGI IMG/M metagenome (GOLD analysis project Ga0065704, IMG submission 59091) | Switchgrass rhizosphere bacterial communities from Rose Lake, Michigan, USA - RL2 v2 (version 2) | ecosystem: Host-associated > Plants > Roots > Rhizosphere > Soil | place: East Lansing, MI | reverse complement strand
CGCTCTCTTCAGTGCCATGGACTTAACCAACGCAGGTATTTCTGTGTATCCACAATTGAGAGTGATACTGATTGGAAAGTGTCTGTTGTCTGTCTCTGGCATCTCGCCAGTGATGACAACTTTCGGTGTCGGGAAGTTGTACAGCGCATATTCGGATGATGCCAATGTCTGCTCTTGACCATTGACGTCATGATACTTGATGACAATTGATTGCACTGGATTCTTGGCGAGAAAGAAAGTGCTTCTCCAGCATCTTTCATCTTGTCTCCATGTTTGGGGACGGATCGTTAAGCCAGTGTCCTTTTCGACAAACTCACTGGCTGAGATCAGCAAACGGTTGAGCCTTGAATCATGTGTAGTGTCATCGGCTGTCAGCCCGATTTCATCCTTAAGTTCTTCAAGGGTGATGATCTGTGTGGTCGGTGGTGTGATCTGTGTGATGTTCATGTCTTATTTATGTCTGCGCATGAAAAAAGCACTCCTTTTGGGAGTGCTTCTTCAGTCTCTCTCGAAACTTAGTGGCTTAGACTGGGCCAGTGTATGACGAATCGCCAGACAGTGCACCAGTTTGGATGGCCAACAATGGGTTGTTGCCCGGATTGACGTACGCTGAGTCTACTAACTGATAGGCAGCACAGAAGACAGACAATGAGTCAATCAAACGACTCTCATCACGGATCAGTTGTGGTGTACCAACGAAACGGACCTTATGGTAACTGAAGTCACCAAAGACGATTGGCAATTTTGGGGTTCCCGGTGTCATGGTTGGCATGAAGCGAGATGTGATGAATCGCTTGCCTCTCAGAGTGTCGGTTGGTGGTGAGTTAAGGTCCGTACCCCATTCACGCTCTCCGGTCTCCCAGTTCTTAAGAGTCGATTCCATGGATTTAGCAGTCGCCTTATTGCCAAGGAAAACGGCATTTCGCAGATACTCTTCATCCAACTCATACCACAGCTCTTGGAAGTCCTCTGGGGAAAGCCAATTGCTGTAGCCTGCGGCACCAACTTCCACATCAGCCAAGAATCCTCGTGGCTTACCAGAACCATCGCCAACTGTGATGTCACGTAGAATCGTACGTCGCAAACGGCGTCCGAGAATGCCGTTAACGTGGTTCATGATTCGAGTATTCGGATTCATGATGTATGAAATGCTCAACGGGAACATGGCGGTTGTTACCATGTGAGTGTTAAGAACAACCTTATCGTATGTCGTACCAACATTCGTCAAAGCAGCATTTTGAGCTTTGTATGCTCCGAATACGTCGGTGTCATCGTTTGTCGAGAAGTGAATTGGTTGCTCTGCGGCTGTGATTGGATCGTTGATGATATCGCAGTATTCGAGAATCGAACCTTCCCACTGCTTAGCCTCAACGAGTTCCTGAAGGATTGAACCGTTCAGCAACTCTTGACCTTCACCCTCAACGTCTGTCGATTGAGCACGGCAGAAGAACTCTTTTGACTCCCAATCAGACTCAACAAGGTCAGCAGATCGCTTCCATGAATCAGGAATGTGTGATCGCTTATGACCTTGCATCACCCAAGCTTTAAGAGCGTTGTCAGCATCTTTATGTGTCGCTTTGCGAGCAATTTTGACGGCTGGTGAACCGAATACCTTGGATGCTTTTGATTCTTTCGAAGCTTGGAAATAGCTTTTTGCATGTTCAGCACGACAAAGAGCTTTCTCTTTAAGTTCCAATCTTTCGAGGGAACCGCAAAGATCATCAGATCTCTTGATTTGCTCCTCTGTAACGTCGTCTGATGTCAGAACTCCAGCGAGTTCTTTGTATTCTGCCTTTTGGGCTTTGATCTCTGATCGAACCAACTCAAGCTCAGTCAGATTCTTGTTTTCATTGTCCATGAATCCTCATCGGGGGAAAAAGTGAAGGGTCTTGAGCTTCGGCTCAAACGTATTTAGTACCCTTCGTTAAAATTTCTTGGATGCGTTTTCGCTTTGCGATTTCCGCATCGTAAGCAGCGACTTCGGATCGACAGAAGTCTGCAGTTGTCGCCTTGTATGCTGGTCTTTTCTCGAAGCTCAAGTTGTCGATACTGGTGATTCGCTTAATGATCGAAACGAAGTTGCCAGCGGCATCCCTGAACTTCTGCGTGAGTCCAGAAGCCTCAAAGCTCATGCCCTTGATCACAGATCTTTTCACCATCGTCTTAACATTGAGGTGTTGTGGATACTGCTTATCAATCGGGACTGTCACCTTAAGACCAATTTCGTCAGCTTCGACAAATGCTGTTTGAGTCTTCGTGTCACCAAGCCAGTTGTGGCCTTCGTGACCATAGACAATTTCCATGTTGTCACCACGCTTTAAGATCTCGTCGAAGGCATGGCGGTCAACACGCTCAAGAATTCCACTTGGCAAACGGTAAGTCGTCCCCGGATTATTCTTGTCGTACCAAACGACGGCATAACCTTTAAGAAACTCTTGGCCTGTGTCCTCAGAGCGGATCAGTTCAATGTGTCCCTCGTGGATTAGCTCAAGATCGTGTTCAGTAACTCTTGTGAGTTCCATCTATCCTCCATGACCTGCTTTCGTTGTTCCTTAAGCACTGACGAAAGCTCGTCACGAATAGGGTCAAGTGCTCGCTTAAATGCTTCAATTCGGTCTAATTCGATGCCTTCGAAGGCTTCATCGATCACAAAATCATCGATCTCACCAGACTTAACTGATCGTCTGCGAAGTCGCTCGATGGTGTTTCTAAGAGCTTGGTTTTCGCTTCTTTGGATATCCGCTTCAGACTCTTTAGGAGCTTCGTTTGTTTTTTCTTCCTGCACCGGGTCGATAACAACAGGATCAGGCTTAGGCATCTCGAATCCAATGCAGGGATTGACGATGTCGTTGATTTGTTGGTCTTTGAGTTTCGGATAAGTCGCCTTGATCATCGCTTTAGCGGCATCTGGTGGCAGTTGCTTCGAAGCCACTGATTGAATCAAGGTTGTCAACGTCGTTAGGTCGATGTCGATTTGTCCCGGTTTCCAAGGTGTGTAGCCATTCGGCATGAAGTATGTGCCAGCTTCATCGAACATCAGGTTGTTTTTCTCCAGCCGTTGTTCAAATGAAACTCCGCAACTCAACATCTCATCCTTAAGCTCTGCTTTTGACTTCGATGGATCACCTTTGAGGATTGAATTGCGGTCAAACTCAATGTAGATACCTTCAGCTCTTTCCTCGAAAGTCAGCAAGCGATGCTCTAATTCTGCTTCGATGTTTGAAAAGAGCGGATCAAGTGTGTGAACCTGATAGCCAAGATTCATTTCAGGCATCGAACCATACTGACTTAGGCCATCTCGGTCGCCAACGAGGTTACCGGGGACACCTAAGAGCACCGCTTTCTGTCGTTCCAAGAGCAAGTTTGTTTCGTTGAGCTGTGCGGTGGAATTGTCGGCCTCAAATGGCACTAACTCCGAATCGCCGTACAGCACAGCCAGTTTATGAGCGTTGTTGAGTCCTTGATGGATGTCGACAATCGATTCCTTGAGGATTTCTCGCTGTTCATCGTCCAGCCAGTTTGGAACTTTCAGATATCGGCCAACATGTGTTCCTTGGCGGAAGAATAAACTCGTGTACTTCTCAATTACGGAACTCAGAGAGAAGTTGTTTTTCATCGCCTTCACAATGTCCAAGCCACTTACGCCGTGGTCATCGCTTGCAATTGGCAGTTCTTTGACATGAATCATGTCGTTGGCTGGGATCGTTCGCAGTCCATTCTTCGTGTTAATCGTGTAATACAGATTGACCAACTCGCCATCTTCATACTCTGGGATCGGGACAACGCACTGATTGTCGATGTTGTAAAGAGACATCGGCTCAAACGTATCTTCATCACGTCGGATCAGTGCATAACCGTTGCCGTAGCAGATATCGATAGCGAGAACACGAAAGAAATCGATGCTCTTGGTGAATGGATTCGCTTTGTCGTTAATCAATCGATAGACATTGTGATTAGTGAGCTTCGTGCGACCGGCTGGGATCTTCTGGAAGACCGGCTTTCCAACACATCCGATACGATTGCTGATGAGTTTCAGCGAAGCAGTCCATGCGATTGATGACGTCATAGACTCTTTGCTGACACGCTCGCCAGTGTCAGAGACAGCGCTATGTGAGTTAATCGCCTTCGCCAGAGACATATCTGGCGGTGTGAAGTTCTGCGGCTGGGTGATTTGTTTCTTTGGTCTGAACATACCCTATTTAGAGTAGCTCAAAGATTTTCTGTCCCTTCGGCATCACGGAAGCCTCATCAAACTCTAAGAAATACGCCAATGAGATTGCCGTTGAGTCGACAAGGTCGATTTTGTTGACGTCGGAAGCCTTGTTGAGGGCCAATTGATTCCACTTGTCTGTGTCAGGTACACAATTCGATACGTGATTGAGGAATAATGGATTGCCCGTATGTCTCAACTTCCCTGTCAGGAAAAGTGTTTCGAGATTCTTGAAACAAACGCCCATGATTTTTGGCGACTGCTTAACCTCTTTCACGTTGAAGCCTTCACGCCACAACATCTGTCTCGTTGGTTCAAAATTATGAGGGTCGTACATAATGGCACGGACTTTGAACTTTGCAGCTTCTGCTTTCAGTCTCTCATAGACAAAGAGGTGATCAATGCAGTCACCGGGAGTCAGTTCGAGGTTACACTTCGAATCCAGTGCCCAAGCTCGATACGGGACATGGTGTTTCTTCTCCCACATCTCAGCTTGCTTTTCCGGGATGAATGCTTTTTGGATGGTATAAAACTTGTCCTCGATTTTTGCTGAAATCGTATACGAATAGATGTCATATGACTTTGCGGCGTCAACTCCAATTGAAACGGGCAATCCCCACAATTTCGACTCATCGTAGCTCTCTTTGCATGCTGCAACTGTTGCAGGTGAAAGCCAATGGACGGGGACAGACGTAAGTTGATTCAAATGGAAACAACGGAAACCCATCAATCCTGTTGCAGAGTCTTTGACGTTGTTGAATTCCTCAATGTACCAGTCCTTGTCAACAAGCTCGGGGACACCCGGCAACTCCGACCACCATAGATCTTGATCCTGCCAATTAGCGTATTCGTCAACTCCGTAATGGAGTGCATACGTGGTCCAATTGTCAGAACGGCCTTCGATGATATCTCTGGACTTAAGCCATGATTCGTAAGCGGGGCCAGAGTGATTGTAATTGGCGTGCGATATGGTCAGAACAAGTGAGTTCTCACGGGCCATTCCAGCGTTTTTAACTTTCATCCAAGTCATTTCGGCATACGCTGGATCGATTTCGAAGAATTCATCAAAAACTACCAAATCGCAGTTAAAGCCTGACTTGGCTATGCCACGTCCAGAGACGATTTTAATTCTGCTCTTGGTTTCTTCATCAATGATTAAGTCCTTGGACCTCAGAATCTTCATCCGATTCTTAAGAACTTGGTTCTGGTCAATGAAGCCTTCAATTGCAGCCCAAAGCTCATCGCATTGATCTATCGTTCCAGAAAGAACAATCGTGTTTGTCTTCTTTCCTGAAGCAACGCATTTCCATAAGCAAATGATGGCGAGTAAAAATGTCTTGCCTGATTCGGCGTCTTGTCCCTCTGAATTTTGTTTTTCATCAATAACTCAGAGGGACAAGACGCCAGATTTTTTCGGACACCACAAATGGGCATAACGGTAACGCAGCTTATTGTCTGGTCGTCTCCATCCCCATATCGCATTAACGACATTGTCGTACTGCCAATCGAGTAAATCGACTCCGCAATACTTCTTCGCAAACGTCCTTATCTGTCTAGCTTCGAAGTCGTCACGAATACAACCTTTGGCAATCGCTATTGCGTCTGTTGGAAGCTCGTGCTTTGGCTTAATCTTCGTCATCGTCCTCCAAATCGAGTGCTAAGCTCTTAACTTTCTCTTCCTCTTTGATGGCTTCCGGTGTCTGCCAAAGCTTAAGACGTTTGGTGATCTTCTCAAATTGAGAGTGAGCACGTTCGGCAATACTGATTGCGGGATGCTCTTTGCCATTCAGGAGACATGAGCCATCGTTGGCTGTCATGAAGTCCTGCAGGTCTTCTCTAGCAGTTCGCCATGTTTCGTAACAATCAGCCAGAATCCCAATCGATTCCGTGTCTGTTATATGGCGATGGTTTCTCACAACCTTGATGTAATACCTAGTTCCCACTGGTCCCAGCCACTTTGGAGGGGAAACTCGCTTATTATTCTGTTCGTCTGCAATCTCCATGCAGGTATTTAGCAATCATCAACACGTTTCTGCAGCTTGTATATGCAACATTTTGCATCCCAATGTAGCTTGCCCCTGCGGTGGGGAAGACCGTACAGCGCTTTTTTGATATCTGAGGGGGCGGTTTCCAGTGAAAAACAAAATGAAAAAAAAGTCTGCGCAGGAGCGGCTCGCTGGGCAGATTTTCGCTGCTCGATAAAAAAGCGGGCACCCCATTCACGACACACATGTTGCATGTGGCTAATGTCGACATCCTAAGCGATTACTCGAAAGGCTTAAAGGGATTCCGATCTGCAATTGCAGCGTGTGTTTTAACTCTGATGAACTCCTTGAGGTCATCGTCACGTTCAATCAGCTGTACCAATTCCTGAACGGTCGACAGAGTGATAACCCTGATTGACAGTGCATCTCGACACGTTGTGATTGCAGGAGCAGTGAAACTTGAACCAGAGATAATCAATGCCCTGCCCTCACCTCTCAAAAGCACACGAGAAATATGTTGTGTCACAGCGGGAACATCAACTGGCTTGTCCCACCACTTTATTTCAACGAAGTATAAGTGACCATCAACATCAACAACACCATCGATTTGCTCAATAACTCCTTCGCCGTCCAGTCCTTTGACAGTGAATGGCGTGCGTATCCTAATGCCATGGTACTCGAACAATCGACTGAAAATGTATTCGAGTTTCTTCCCTCTCTCGGAAGGAGTAATCTTGCTGCCAAACAATCCGAATAGATCTGTCCTAATCGATTCCAGCGCCTTCCGTCTTTCCAGCTTTGCTTTTACCTCAGCTTCCACCCGACTTTGATTCTGTTGAGAAGTCTTTGACTTTTCAGCAACAATCTGTGTCCATGTGTCTTTGGTGTTCACGAGCTTCTGCACATCGCCGACAAGTGACTTCGCTTTATGCCTATCCGACTCCCAGCAGCTATTGAAATCATCAAACTCGACAACTCGTCGGACGATCTCACGTCGCATTCTTAAGGCTTTGTCGTCCTGCCTTTCGTTAACCTTAGTCAGCACATCGACGACGATATGACGTTTTCGAACACTCTCTCTGTCACGCAGTAATGCCTGACGATGAGACAGAAGAATATCGTCAGTGACGCCTGCTCCTTGGAAGAAAAGCACCGTAGCGTCTTTGCTTCGATTTAAGACCTGAATCGTGTCAACGAGAAGATTGAAAACATCTGGAGTAAAGTGAAAACTCATGGATTGGCTCGCTGTTGTCGTATGGATCACCATATTCTAACGTGGCCAACTGTACCCGCAATCGATTCATTTTCGCATAGTCCTGATCGATATCTCTTCTAGCTCGGTTTTCATGCTCAGAAGTGCTTTTCGATCAAAATAGCATTGGTTTTCCTCGTCGATCCCGAAGCCTCCATCGTCGTCGAAGAAAGTGAGATTACTGATCTCGTCGGGATGGATGTTGGCAAGTGCGAGTAGTTGATCCACTAGGTCATAAGCACTTATCACATCATGAGCATCATGCATCTGCATTGATCCAGCAGGCATCGTAATGATCAATCTCTGCAGATCATTGCCGAATGTCAGATTTGCGTACACGCCGTTCTCGGTTTTCATTTTTGGACTTTCTGGCTTAAGCAACCAAATATTGGCAACCACTCAAACGATTATCATCTGCGAAATGCTGACTGCCAAGATCGGATAGGTGCAAAAAGTGAATGAGCGTTTCACCGCTCTCCCAAGCTCTTCAGATCGTGACATTTTTTCGCTAACGGTTGCCAATTAGAGCGATCCCAAAACAACACTTCATCTCCTCTGTGAGGAACAATGTGATCGGTGACTTCGCTTAGATGTCCGCACCCACAAGCACAATTCTGATTCTGTTCCAAGAACCGTTTTGACGACTCACGCCAAAATCGAGTGTCATACAGGCTGTGATGACTGGGCCTGCGTTTTGGCAAATGCTTCTTCTCTGGCTTGAATTTCGCTGCTCTTTCCATCGTCCTCCCAATTAGTTTTCCGTCTCATACGCCTTGAAGTAATCGTGGGGCTTTGAGGCTAGAAATGATTTTCTGACCTGAACCTGATCGAGATTCTCCTCGGCAAGGAGTTTAGTAATAAACTCAGATTCCCATTCTTGGCATTTGGGATGAGTCCAAACTGATTCGATTAAGGACTTCCGATCTACCATTATTTCTGTACCAGCTTCAGAAGCCATCTCGACCGCCCCATGTAAGCTTGCAACGAACGGTATAGTTACGAGACGTACTTCGGACTCGAATGCGTAGCTATTGGGCTTCTGCATGATCCATTCCAACCCGTTCGTGTGAAAGACGCAATCAGGCGAAAGGTGGTCGATATAACGGACGGTCCCAATGAAAATGGAATGTTTGGTTGCGTGAAAAGCTTTTTTGAGTCGTCCGATTGTTGACCTAATGGCGACCGATCCCGGACCTTTCGCATAATAAACCCACATAGCCAGCGATTCGTGCGGATTCGCATGCCAGCAGTTTACGGCTTCGATATCACTCTTCTGCCCTTGTGCAATAGCATCGAAGAGTTCTCTCTTTGTTCTGGCGTTCCAATTTAATTGCATCATTTTCTCAATGATCTCCCATGCGTTTTCGGGAGTCGCACTTCGTACCAGACGTTTGAGTTTGTCGATTAGCACTTTCGGTGGGGTCGTTGGTTGTTGTGCTATATCTTCGTTAAATGCTTTGAGCAGTCTAGCTGGGTAAGCACCCTCCCAAGGATCATCGAAGTAGCGAAGATTTGAGAACCAAATCGTTTTGCTCTTCAAGATCTTCATGAACTGTGCAAACGTCATGTATCGCCAAACGACGGTATCGTCTGGCGGAGTGCTTACACTCGGATGCGTCTCAAACATCTCTGCTTTCCTCATTAGATGGAAGGACAGATTTTAGTGCAGAATCGTCACTCTGTCTTGCCTCATTGATACTCGCTCCATCTGTCTCTGCTGGATACCATATTGTGACAGTCATTTTGCTTTCTTCACCAATCGTCTCGACTTCGGCGTCTGGCCAACGTGTGACAACGAAGAGGCTCATGACTCGCTTGGTTAATTGGCGCCACCTCATTCGATTTAAATTGATCTCGTGTTTTGATGCCTTAACCGATCGTTCGTCGGTGTGATACCAAATCGTCACGGTCATTTTCGTTTCATCGCCGATGGTTTCTGTTGTCGCTTCGAATGGCCTCGTGAGGATGAATCGACCTGTGATGATTGGTGATAACTCACGCCAATAGTTTTTTAGGATATCACGATATATTCTTTGAGGTTTATTCATCGAACTCCTCAGTTCTTCCGTGTTTCCGCTTAATCATCTCTTCGAGCACACAGAGTTCTTGGCATTCTCGATGGGTCAGTTTCGAGATAACAATGTTGAAAACCCATTCTTGGAAAATCGCCATGTCCGTTTTCATTTCGTCGATTTGCTTCTGTAACTGCTCCTTAAACAAGAACTCGAATCTACTCATTGGCCTCCTTATTCCATTTTGCGAGAAGTGTTTCAAACTCATGACTCATGAGGTGGTTTTGACAAACTGCATCAAACAACTCGTCACCAATTGTGATCGGACAACTTAACCGAACATTCTTCAGATCACGCTTCTCAATGAAGTAATCGTTGTCACGGTCGATGACTCCATGTCCGAGACTGTGGGCGGAACAATAAGCCTGTTGAAACCCGTGTGCCTTCAGAACTCCTCGAATCACTGATACAGCAGATAGTCTTGATGCAGTTCGTTGTTCCTTCAATGTCCAACGTGGCATCGTCAGATCAACTGTGATGTCGTGCCCTCTGTACTTCGTGACAATCTAAATTTCAGTCATGTCATTTCCCTGCATTTTTCTCTTGTTGTTTTTTCTTCAGTTCGGTTCTCAGCAACCGATAGCCTCTGATGATGGCTTTCAAGGTCTCAGGGACCGTTAGGCCCAGTTCTGAGGCTTCCTGTTGCAGGAATTCCAGTTCAGTTGGTGGAACATCAATTCTGGTCAATTGCCTCATTGTGTTTCCTTGTGGCGTATGTTTTTCTGCAATAGCCATCGCATGTATGTGCTTAGCTTCAGCATCTTGGCTTCTGCGTATTTGCAGAGCTTGTCGTATTCCTCTTGCGTAATCGCTACCGAGATGACTTTTCTTGATTTTGGCTGTTGTTCCATACTTTATATAAGCGTTCCGAAAATGATTTTTTCATTTATGCTATAAAAATAAAGATATTTTCCGACAAAAACGTGAGCATGAATTGCTTATATAAAAGGTATTGCAGCTATAGACAATAAGCGCTATATTCTGTGAGCCATTGAACGGGTATGTTTACCGAGAACTTTCACCCTGATGGGCAAAAATCCTTCTAAAAAGAACTCTGGAGTTGGTAACAACTCTCATTTACAGATTGGTTGTACGATCTGGTTTGTTTGGTGATCCACTTGAAACATAAGAAACATACGGGGCTGGATCTAATTGGATAGGGGAACGAGAGTAGCAATACTCTTACCATGGTTACGGGTAAGTATTCGATCTTATCACACGAGAGCACGTCATGGTCGCATGTCATATTGTTGGTAATCCCAACAACAAACAGAAATAACCCAACAAGGACTTAAGTTTACTGTTCTTAAGTCTTTCCTGCCTACTGAAATAAAATGATTGACAGTTCAATGGCAATTATTTCTCTAATACCTGTTTATGACGGGGGAGGCTCTCGTTGTAGAATGGCAGTAAGAACAATAACAAAGAAAAGGATAAATCAAATGGAATACGAACAGATAATTAAAGAGGATAAAGAACGACTTGGCAATCAGATAATCACGCTTTTTGGCGAAAAATATCGTCTCAACGCTTTTAATATGATTTATCAGGCGTTGAGTCCTGAGGACCAAGAGGAACTCTCTCTGCAACTCAGTCCTGAAGAGTCACTGAAGCATATCGAATATGTTACAGCTTGCGATCTCGTTTGGCTGAGCAATAAATAAGGAGTTTGTGACCGAAAAGTGAATTGGCAGCACGAAGGATTGTGGTATTGCGCTGTAGTTTCAAGGCAGTTAAAACTATGACGCAGAGTCAATCAAGGTTGTGGCTCTGCGTAAGTTAAAAGTACTAAACAGACCGCCAACGGCTTGTTGCCGTTGGCGGTCTGTTTTTGTTTCAAGCAATTGTCAGTCATGTGGATCTAAATCGATCTCCATGTCTGCCAGTATATCACTCGGCATGGTCAACCATTCCTTGACGCAATACCAGACAGCGGCTTCGTGTGGGACATTCTCGGTAAAAGCGTATTCTCGTCGTTGGTCGTAATCGCCATCCCACCAGACGTATATCAGCTCCTCGTCATCCTCCAAGTCAACTGGATCAACCAATTCGTAGACGTAGTCGGCTGATCGGTACTTTCCGTTGTTGTTTTTGACAACGGCGAATGGTGAGGAGACATTAAAGCTCCCTTCATCGAGAAGGCGTCGTTGTAACGCTCTACATGTGTAATGCCAGTCAGTTTTGGTCATAAAATTCCTTTCGTTTTGGACCAATGGGCTAAACACCCCAAATCTTTAACAGCT
>Ga0065704_10071316_pt1 | contig 11764 bp, 7 predicted proteins | sample SwiRhicommuniRL2_FD_59091 | JGI IMG/M metagenome (GOLD analysis project Ga0065704, IMG submission 59091) | Switchgrass rhizosphere bacterial communities from Rose Lake, Michigan, USA - RL2 v2 (version 2) | ecosystem: Host-associated > Plants > Roots > Rhizosphere > Soil | place: East Lansing, MI | reverse complement strand
TACCCATAGGCTGGAGAATCCAGGCGTTATCGATCTGGTGTTGATTGAGGTGCAGAGTGGTGACTATCTGGGCGAAGACGATATCGTCAGGTTTCAGGATATTTACGGTCGGGCCGGCGTCTGAGTAATGCGGTTGTACAGATATGACTGATGGCTCGTGTTTAGTGCCCCTAATGCCTTGAGCATGAGGCGGCGACGCTCTGAGTAGGTGTGGTAACAGGTCAGGCATATGCCTGACTTTTTTCAGGAGTCAGCGATGTTGGGGTTGTTTAGAAGCCTTTGGGAGTACCGGGGTTTCGTCTGGTCATCCATTCGGAATGAGTTTGTTGCCCGTTTTGCCCGGAGTCGCTTAGGTGGGCTGTGGATGATTATTAACCCGCTGGCGCAGGTTGCGATTTATGCGCTGGTGCTCTCCAATGTGTTGGCTGCGAAGTTGCCGGGTATTGATAATAAGTATGCCTATGCGCTTTATCTGATGGCGGGGGTTTTAGCCTGGAGTCTGTTCTCTGAAATTATTGGACGTTGCTTGACGCTATTTATTGATCAGGGAAACCTGATGAAGAAAATGCGTTTTCCACGTATTACCTTGCCGGTGATTGCGGTGGGGTCTTGTCTGCTCAACTACGGGCTCCTATTCGTCGCGTTGTTATTTGTTTTCGCGCTACTGGGCCAATCTCTGACTATGCACGTTTTTTGGATCGTCCCGCTGACGGTTGTCGTCACGGCACTCGCGGTGGGTATCGGCCTGGTGCTTGGGGTCCTTAATGTCTTTGTCCGTGATACTGGCCAAGTAGTGCCGATCGTCCTGCAAGCGTGGTTCTGGTTCACGCCGATCGTCTATCCCGACAATATTATTCCTGAAAGCTTCAAAGGGCTGATGGAATACAATCCGATGTATCCGATTGTTACCGCTTATCATGATGCATTAGTGCATTCGCGAATGCCAAATATCGATGGACTCGTTGTCCCTGCAGTTATTGCAATTGCACTCATGCTGTTGGGCTTGATGATGTTCAGGCGCGCAGCACCAGAAATGGTGGATGTACTATGAGCCTTTTGAGTGTCAGCAATTTGGGTAAGGCCTACCGGGTTTATGCTTCGGAATTTCAGCGTATCGGTCGCTGGCTTGGCTTGCCGATAAAACCCAGTGAAGAGCATTGGGTGATAAAAGGTGTCAACTTCACGATTAACTCAGGAGAGTCGATTGGTATCGTTGGCCAGAATGGGGCGGGAAAATCAACGCTGCTGAAGATGATCACCGGTACGTTGCAGCCCAGCGAAGGCAATGTGCAGATCAATGGCCGCATTGCAGCCATCCTTGAGTTGGGGATGGGATTCACGCCGGAATTGAGCGGGCGTCAGAACGTATTCCACTCGGCTGGTCTGATGGGCTTCAGCGCCGCCGAGATATCGGAGGCAATGCCGGATATTGAGGCCTTTGCGGAAATTGGCGAATACTTTAACGAGCCGGTGAGAACTTACTCCAGTGGCATGCAAATGCGAGTTGCCTTTGCAGTGGCGACAGCGTTCAAGCCCGATCTCCTCATCGTCGATGAAGCACTTTCCGTTGGCGACAGTTACTTTCAAGCCAAATGCTTCAAGCGCATCAGGCAATACCGCGATGAGGGGATGACCTTGATTCTTGTCTCGCACAGTGCTGATGACATTGTCCGGCATTGTGAGCGGGCTATTCTGCTGAAGAACGGGCATGTAGAACTCGATGGTCCCTCTCGGGATGTCACTAACCGTTACTTGGATGAGCTTTTTGGCAAGAAGAAAGGAGTGGGGCATCAGACCGAGGTTTCCAGTCCTGGCCTTATCCAAGAAGATTTCTTGAGTGCCAATGATGTTTTTGCTACGCGTGGTGGGTATAACCCGTCCGAATATCGCTGGGGGCATGGCGGTGCCGCTATTCTGGATTATCTGGTGATTGTGGACGGTGAACGTTTTCCATCACGGATTGAAAGTAACTCAAACGCGGACTTTTACTTCAAGGTTAAGTTTGATGCGGATTTTGAAAGTGTCGTGCCAGGTTTTCTGATCAAGACAATTGATGGCGTATTTTTATATGGTACCAATTCATTTGTTTCCAGTCGTGGTCAGGCTGTTGTTTCGGTGCAAGCAGGTGACATCAAGATTTTTAAGTTTTCGCTTCCGCTCAATTTAAATGCGGGAGATTTTCTAGTGTCATTTGGTGTTTCGTCGGGTGATCCCTTGGTAGGCACTTTAGTGCCGTTAGACCGACGATATGATTCCGTAATGTTGAAAATCAGCAGGTCTGTTCAGTTCTGGGGTATTTCCGATATGGGGGCAACGTTCAATGTTGAGTACCTGGAGGCCTCAGGCGCTGAGGTAACAGTCAATGATTGAGCAATTGGTAGCCGATTTGCCTGAAATTTATCAGCCGATCTTCGGCCGCTCCGATCTTTCGGATCATGTTTCGCGTCCATGCGCTGATCGGCTGGATGTTATTGCGGGCATCTATGATGCTCTGCAGGCACATCTTGGCCGCCCTCTAAGAGTCCTGGATCTGGGCTGCGCTCAAGGCTATTTCAGCCTTAGCCTTGCCAATCGTGGGGCAGCGGTTCGAGGGGTTGATTTCCTTGATAAAAACGTAGCCGTTTGTACCGCGCTTTCTCAAGAACATCCGCAGCTGGATGCGAGCTTTGAAGTAGGCCGGGTTGAGGATGTTATCGATCGTCTGGAGCCTGGCCAGTACGACTTGGTTTTGGGGTTGAGTGTTTTTCATCATGTGATTCACGAACGTGGAATCGATGAAGTGAAACGGCTTTTTCAGCGTGCTGCCGAGATGTCTGGTGCCCTGGTTCTGGAAATCGCGTTACGAGAGGGAGATCTTTACTGGGCAGCTTCCCAGCCTGAAGAGCCGAGAGTGTTGTTGGAGTCGGTTCATTTTGTCCGCGAAATGGCTCGTTGTCAGACGCATCTAACGAGCGTGCAGCGTCCCTTGTATTTTGCCAGTAACTGCTATTGGACTGTCGATGGCAAAGCGGGAGCGTTTGATGCATGGAGCAGTGATCCCCATGCACTGGCGAAGAATACCCATGAGGGAACACGGCGCTATTTTTTCGGCGCCCAGGAAGTTATTAAGTTTTATCGATTTGTGGGAGGACGTGCAGACCACAATCGTATTGAATTTCATCGTGAGAAATTATTTTTGACCGGTGCGCCACCGGGCTACCCCGTTGCCGAGCTTATTGCTCTTTCAGAAAGTGAAAGCGAAGGTTGGGTCGTCATGCAACGGTTTCATGGCGATCTGTTGCTTGATGTATTGAATGACACATCCCTGGATCGAAAAGCAGTCCTTCGGGACGTCTTGGAGCAACTTGCCACTCTGGAAGCTTTTGGTCTTTATCACAGTGATTTTCGAGCGTGGAACGTAATAGTCACGCACGGGGATGGCGCGCGAGTTATAGACTACGGCTCTATATCACAGGAATTCAAAGATTGTGTTTGGCCCAATAATATTTACTTGTCGTTTATGGTGTTTGTGCATGAGTTGGCGACTGGGCACGTTGTAGACCCATCACCGATCAGGCAAATAACAATCGCTCCCTTCAATTTACCCCAGCCTTTTCGTGCTTGGGCGACCGGGTTGTGGGCCGTGCCGGTGCATCAATGGAGCTTTCGTCTGATGCTTGAGCATCTTGACGATCTAAACGAATCATCGAGTGAAGGTAGTGCCGAGAAGACGGAAGATCTTTGGATGCAAGCGATTGAGGAAGCGCTTGATCAGCACAGTGGCTATATAAAAAACTTAGATAAAAAATTTCTGGGGAATAGTTACGAAATGGAAGCGCAACTTGAGAAAGTGCGAAGTCGTTTGGAGCAAGTAGCCGATATCGCTCTGGACGCCCAGGGAGGAGTGAGCGGGTTTGAGCGTCGTGCGATATACAGTGAAGCCGTTGCCGAGCAGCAGCGTCTTCAACTGCAAGAGGCAGGGTTTCGAATTCATTCGGCCGAACGCCGTAGTCACGAAACTGAAGTGGCATTGAGAGAAAGTATTAATCGTGCAACTCAGGCCGAACTCAAGCGTGTCTCGGCCGAAGCGTTAAACGATGTACTGCGGGATCAAGCCAGACAAGCAACCAATGAATTGCTGGCGCTCTATAAAGGGCACCAACAGGTTGCGTTGCAGTTTGAAATTGAACAGCAACGTCGAATTGTACTTGAGGGGCAACTCCAGGGGCTGGAGGCTCGCGCGGGCACATTGGAAATGGAGCGTAATTCGCTGCATGCAGATGCGGTAGGGGCTCACGCACAGGTGGAGTATCTCGAAGGGCATCCCAAGCATCTTGGGATGCAAATAGAATCGTTGAGCGAACAACTTTCGTTCTCGCAAGAGCACAACCGGCGTCTTGAGGCGGACCTTAAGGTTAGTCGCAAGCGTGTGGGTGAGCTTGAGGCTCTGATACAAGAGCACAGTAATCGGCTGGATGTGGCCATGACCGATACTCACCATTGGTGGATGAGGGCTGTGGCTCACGAAGAGCGTGCTGCTGCATTGCTCAAAAGTACTTCGTGGAGGATCACTTCGCCGCTGCGCCTATGCATGAATGCCGGGAGCTGGTTGATTAAGCTGCCCTTTCGCGTCATTAGATTCATGGCGCGTTCAGTGCTGCTGAAGGTATTACGTTTTGTCTTGCGACGCCCCGTTTTGCATCAACGGCTGAACGAAGCGGTCAAGAACTATCCACGCATCTGGGGGCATTTAAAGCGGTTCGCCGTGCATCGTGGGCTTGTGGCAAGTCAACGAAAGCCAACAGTCGAAGGTACGCATACGTCGGCTGAAATGTCTATTGAGGTCGATGTAGATAAGCTGAGTCCGCGGGTATCCAGTGTTTATTCCGAATTGAAAGACGCCGTAGAGCGCAAGGGTAACCTCTGATGCGGATAATCATTGATCTTCAAGGCGCTCAGTCGGAAAGCCGTTTTCGTGGTATTGGCCGTTATTCGCTTTCTCTGGCGTTGGCTATCGCTAAAAATGCGGGTAATCACGAGGTATGGATCGTACTGAATAGCAGGATGCCGGAGAGTATCCTGGATATTCGGGACGCTTTTTCAACACTGGTGCCCAAAGAGCGAATCCGCGTATTCGACGTGCCTGATGATTTAAGTTCTTCGTGGGTGCTGGGGGCTTCGGAGATCGTCAGGGAAGAATTTATCGGCTCGCTTGAACCCGATGTGGTTTTGATCAGTAGTCTTTTTGAGGATCCGGGGGCGGGCGCTGTGACGTCCGTAGGTGCTATTGTTAACAAGTACAAGACGGCGGTTGTTCTTTATGATCTGATCCCGCTGCTTAACAAAGAAGTGTATTTGCCTACACCGGCACTCCGAGATTACTACAGCAAGAAAATTGCTTGGTTGGAACGTGCCGACGCTCTTTTGGCCATTTCTCAATCCTCCCGCGATGAAGCGGTCGAGCATTTGAGTGTGCCTGAAGAGCGTGTCTCGAATATTTCTGCTGCGATTGGGGAGCAGTTTTATCCCCGGGTCTTTTCAAAAGACGCAGCCGCCAAGTTTCTTCAACGGATGGGCGTGCAGGAAAAGTTTGTTTTGTATGCCCCCGGCGGGTTTGATCCCAGGAAGAACTTCTCGCGTCTGCTTGAAGCTTACAGCAGGCTAAAACCCGAACTGAGATCTCATTATCAACTTGTGATTGCTAGTCGGCTGCATGAGCAGCAACGGATTGAGTTGTTGGGGCTAAAAGAAAAATTCGGTTTTGAAATTCATGAGTTGGTTTTGACCGGGTATGTTGAGGATGAGGACCTTATCTCACTCTACTCCCTGGCATCACTCTTTGTATTTCCGTCTACCCACGAAGGTTTTGGCCTGCCTGTACTGGAAGCGATGGCTTGCGGGGCGCCTGTTGTGGGCTCCAATTGCAGTAGCATTCCCGAGGTCATTGGGCTAGCGGACGCGCTTTTTGATCCATTATCGGTTACTTCGATATCCAACAAGATCAGCCAAGTACTGGAGGACGACTCCTTCCGGCAAAGGCTGATAAAACATGCTGAAGCTCAATCTGGAACGTTTTCCTGGGATGAGTCTGCGTTTAAAGCCATTACGGCTATGGAGCAGATGATGAAGGCTGACACTCCAGCAGCGCCTTATGAGTTTTCCCGGCAAATGTTGCTTGAGAGCTTGGTCAGCTTGTCTGATTGTCAGCCCACTGACATTGAGCTGGTTCAGATTTCGAAAAGCATTGCTTTCAATTTATTGGGCGGGACTGAAAGGCAGCTGCTTTTAGACGTCTCCAGCATCGTTCAGTCTGATGCGAAGTCGGGAATCCAGCGGGTGGTCCGCAGTCTGTTGCAGGAGCTTTTAAATGCTCCACCTGCAGGGCTGATTGTTCGGCCAATTTATTACCATGCAGGCGAATACTTTTATGCCAGTGAGTTCGTGGCCCGACTCTTTCCGGAAAGTCCCCGCGCTTCTGACGCGCCCATCGACTTCTCTCAGGGCGATATTTACCTGTCGTTGGACCTGACGATGCATTTGGCCGATGAACTCTACCCTCTGCATACGCAAATGCGATCCCGGGGGGTTGATGTCAACTTCATCGTTTATGATTTGCTCCTGGTGCAAAGGCCTGATTGGTGGCCGGCACCCACCGCAGATTACTTTACCAATTGGCTGAAGCGGATTACGGACGTCGGAGCCAGGCTCATTTGTATCTCTGAGGCGGTTGCACAAGAAATGAGGGAGTGGTTGGCGACCAATGCACCCTCACGACGTGATGGTGGACCACTAATCCAGAGTTTTCACCTGGGGGCAGATATTGCGAGCAGCATGCCTTCGGTCGGATTTCCCAAAGATGCTCAACACGTTCTTGCCCAACTTCAAGCACGTCCCAGTTTTTTGATGGTCAGTACTATTGAGCCTCGTAAAGGACATGCGCAGACGATCGCAGCTTTTGGAGAGTTGTGGGCTGAAGGCATTGATGCGAATTTGGTTATCGTTGGGAAACGAGGTTGGCTGGTCGATTCCGTGATCACATCAATTGAGCGTCATCCTGCATTGAACGTACGACTTTTTTGGCTTGAGGGGGTCAGTGATGAATACCTTGAAAAGGTGTACGCGGCTTCCACATGCTTGATCGCCGCATCGGAGGGGGAGGGTTTCGGGCTGCCTCTGATCGAAGCTGCACAGCATCATCTGCCGATGATTGTGCGCGATATTCCTGTCTTTCGTGAGGTAGCGGGCGACGATGCGTTTTACTTTGAAGGACTTGCACCAGCTGCGTTGGCTAAATCTGTAAGAGAGTGGTTGGTACTTTTTAATACGGGTGAACATCCACTGTCAGTGAATATGCCTTGGCTAACTTGGGAGCAGAGTGCCCATCAATTGAAGCAAGCCATATTTCAATGACAAGGTATGGCATTTTTTGAGCAGCGCCCTGTAAGGGTGAACCCGGAATTTCAGATTCAAATACAGCTTTATTAGGGAGCTACACGTGAAAAAAGCAATTATCACCGGCATCACCGGCCAAGACGGTGCCTATCTTGCTCAACTGTTGCTGGAGAAAGGCTATACCGTCTACGGCACCTACCGCCGTACCAGTTCCGTCAATTTCTGGCGCATGGATGAACTGGGTGTCACCCAGCACCCTAATCTGCACTTGGTTGAATACGATCTTACCGACCTGTCCTCCAGCATTCGCCTGCTGCAGACCACCGAGGCGACCGAGGTCTATAACCTTGCAGCCCAGAGCTTCGTGGGTGTGTCCTTTGACCAGCCGGTGACTACCGCTGAAATTACAGGTCTGGGGGCAGTCAATTTGCTCGAAGCCATCCGCATCGTTAACCCTAAGGTGCGCTTCTATCAGGCCTCCACTTCGGAAATGTTCGGTAAGGTTCAAGCGATTCCACAGATCGAAACCACGTCGTTCTACCCTCGCAGTCCGTATGGCGTCGCCAAGCTGTACGCGCACTGGATGACCATTAACTACCGTGAGTCCTACGGCATCTTTGGTGCCAGCGGTATCTTGTTCAATCACGAGTCCCCACTGCGTGGTCGTGAGTTCGTAACGCGCAAGATCACTGACTCCGTAGCCAAGATCACCCAAGGCAAGCTGAACGTCCTGGAGCTGGGTAACATGGACGCCAAGCGCGATTGGGGTTTCGCCAAGGAATACGTGGAAGGTATGTGGCGCATGCTGCAAGCCGATGAACCGGACACTTTTGTGCTGGCGACCAACCGTACTGAAACCGTACGTGACTTCGTATCGCTGGCGTTCAAGGCCGTTGATATCAACCTTGATTGGAAAGGCGAAGGTGACCAGGAGCACGCGATCGATTCAGAAAGCGGCAAGACTGTGGTCCAGGTCAATCCGAAGTTCTACCGCCCGGCTGAAGTTGAGCTGCTGATCGGTGATCCTGCAAAAGCCAAGGCCGTGCTGGGTTGGGAGCCAAAAACCAACCTGGAAGAACTGTGCCGGATGATGGTGCAGGAAGACCTGCGTCGTAACGAACAAGGCTTTTCGTTCTAAGGCCAGAAGAGCGCGATCACTTGCGTTTCAAGCGGGCGGGTTCGTGTTTGAACCCGTACCGTCCTACTTATGTTGTTCAGGCCAAAGGTGAATAGCGGTGAAACATGTTCTGTTGACCGGAGCTAATGGCTTTGTCGGTAAAGTATTGCTCGACCAATTATTGGCGTCCGGTTACCGAGTAAGCTGTGCTTGTACTAGTCCCAATCCGTCACCCCGCGCTGGTGTCGAACAGGTTGTCTTGGATATTCGAGATCCAGACGCCTGTGCATCGACGTTGGAGCGGTTGAAGCCAACCCATATTATTCACCTGGCTGCCATTTCCCATGTGCCGACCAGTTTTCGCGACCCTCTGCTGACCTGGAATACCAACGTCATTGGTAGTCTGAATCTGCTGGAAGCCATCAAACAGAAAGCTGCGGATGCATTCGTCGTGTTCGCCAGTTCTTCGGAAGTGTACGGAGAGGCCTTCAAGGCCGGCGTAGCGCTGGACGAAAGTAGCCCGTGCTTGCCGATGAACCCTTATGCAGCCAGCAAACTGGCGGCGGAGCTGGCATTCGAACAGTATTTCAAACAGGGTGTTCGAGGCGTTATTGCTCGCCCCTTCAATCACATTGGTAGTGGTCAGTCGCCTGACTTTGTGACCGCTTCGTTTGCTCGGCAGATCGCATTGATCGAAAGTGGAAAACAAGCACCCATCATGCAAGTCGGCAATCTTGAAGCGTGCCGTGATTTCCTTGATGTGCGCGATGTCTGTGCCGCTTACTTGCAGTTGCTTGAATTGAGTGATGGTCGAGAGCACCCGCGCGTGTTTAACATCGCGTCGGGGCAGGCGCACAAGATACGCGACATTCTTGATGAGATGATCAGTCAGAGTACTGAGAGTATTTCCGTAGAGCTCGACCCTCAGCGCTTGCGGCCATCGGATATTCCGTTTGCGGTAGGTAACTGTGATCGCATTCGCGACGTGCTAGGCTGGCAACGAGGTACCCCGCTGAAAGATACCTTGGCCTCGTTGTTGGCTGACTGGCGTGTTCGTGTGGTGGCCGAATAGTGAGGGTCTTGATGGGGATTGAGTCGTTACGGCCTCCGTTGACGGGGATTGGGAACTACACGTTGAACCTGCTTCGTGAGTTTCAGTGCATACCCGAGGTCGAGGAAACTGACTGCTTCGATGGCGATCGGTTCTCATCGGCATCAGACATATTAGCTTCTTTCGATTTGCCATCACCTCCGGTCGATGGGAAGTCCTCTGTTGCAGGCAATTTGAAATCAAACCTGCGCAATATGCTACGGGGGCTGCCCCTCGCCTATCGAACAAAGGCACTATTATCGGATACGCGTTTCAAGCGCGGTGGGCGCACCCGCGGGGATTTTGTGTATCACGAGCCGAATTTTATTCTCAAGCCCCATGAAGGACCTAGTGTAGCGACGGTGCATGACCTTTCGTTTATTCGCCACCCGGAGTTTCATCCGGCAGAGCGTGTTGCTTGGTTGAGTCGCCAATTACCTCGGTCTCTGGATCGAGCAGACTTTGTTATCGCGGACTCAGAAGTCGTACGTACAGAGCTGATTGATCAGTTTAGCGTGCCGGCTAGTAGGGTCAGGGCCATTCATTTGGGCGCAGATGCTCGTTTTTTTGCGCGCTCGGCGGAAGAAACCCGGCCAGTCTTGAGCCAGTATGGATTGGAGCACGGAAGTTACTTGGCGTTTGTGGGTACCATTGAGCCTCGTAAGGGGCTTTCGATGCTTCTGGATGCGTGGCGGAGTTTAACACCTCAGATCCGACGGTCATTTCCCCTCGTAATCGCGGGCGCGCCAGGTTGGAATAATGCAGAGTTGATGCTGCGCATCAAAGCATTGCAGGCAACGGGGGAAGTGAAGTTTTTGCAGTTTGTCAGCTCCCAGGATCTGCCTTTTATTTATGCGGGGGCGGCGACGTTCATCTACCCCTCGCTTTACGAGGGGTTCGGGTTGCCGGTGCTTGAGGCGATGGCCAGTGGCACCCCTGTCATTTGTGGTGAAGGGACGTCCATGGCTGAATTCGCTCAAGGCGCCTGCAGTTTGTTTGAACTGGATAACTGCGAGGCGCTGGCTCTGGCGATTTCCTCACTGGCGGATGACCCAAAACAGCGCGCACTTCTCTCAAACCTTGGCACGATTCAAGCTAGTCACTTCTCATGGGCACGTTGCGCACGGGAAACCATGCAGGTCTATAGCGATGCTGAACGGAGCTCCGTGAGAGCTCGCTAGAATGGCCTGCAATATGGCTAGTCTGGAGGAAACAAGCGTTTGTTCGAGGACAATAATGCTGGAGAGGGTGGCATTTTTAGTCGACCGAATAGGTGTTAAAGCGTTCCCTATAGGGCGGCAACCCAATAAGCGTTTCAGGTGTGTTTGAGTGCTTGAAAGGTTGTGAGATGGATCTAGATGCATTGGGCGTTCGGCAGAGTATCGTTGAACAGTGGTAGCAGTTTATTATTTGGTTCGAGTGATGGCATCAGTAAAAATAAGTAACGGGAAAAGTTTCAAATCTGCCGCCGGCGATTCAATGCTGGATAGCGCCAGAATTGAAGGGTTGACGCTGGAGTACAGTTGCAGGACTGGGCGATGCGGTGTCTGCAAGGCAAAAGTATTAAGTGGCGAAACCGAGGCTTTTCGTGATGAGCTCTCATTGAGCCCTGAGGATAATCTCAATGGGTACGTGCTGACTTGTTGCCGTTTTGCTCTGACTGATGTTGAACTGGACGTTGAAGATATTGGCGCGCTGGGCGATATCAAGACAAGAACACTTCCCTGCCGGATTGACGCACTGGACGTACTTGCATCCAATGTTGTTGAGGTAACCCTAAGGCTTCCTCCGAATAGCCGGTTCACCTATCTTGCCGGACAGTATCTGGATGTGATTGGTCCTGGAGGCGTTCGGCGTAGTTACTCAATTGCTAATGCTCATCGTGAAGATGAGAAGCTCGAACTGCATATCCGTGAAGTCGAGCAGGGTGTTATGTCTGCCTACTGGTTCGGGGTGGCTAAAGAAAATGATCTTTTACGTTTTGAAGGGCCTTTAGGTACATTCAGTCTACGCGAAAAAGAAGCGAAAAATATTATTTTTCTGGCGACCGGTACAGGTATTGCACCCGTTAAAGCCATGTTGGAACAAATTAAAAAAACGCCTGAGATGGTCATTGGTAAACAGATTTTTGTTTACTGGGGTGGACGTATAGAGAGCGATATATACTGGCGGCCGGAGTTGGCGAA
>Ga0065704_10071315_pt1 | contig 11772 bp, 8 predicted proteins | sample SwiRhicommuniRL2_FD_59091 | JGI IMG/M metagenome (GOLD analysis project Ga0065704, IMG submission 59091) | Switchgrass rhizosphere bacterial communities from Rose Lake, Michigan, USA - RL2 v2 (version 2) | ecosystem: Host-associated > Plants > Roots > Rhizosphere > Soil | place: East Lansing, MI | reverse complement strand
CGTGGATCGGCATTCGGCGCTGGCAGGGGCCTTCCCGGCCATAAGATGCAGCCGCGGGCAACCAAGCGCGCGCGCATAATCCAGCCCCTTGGCCACCCCCGCACGGAATTCCTCCACTCGGTCAGGCAGAGCGCCAATACCTCGCTCTCCCCCAGCCCAGTCGCCCGCAGGGAGGTTGAACAGCACTACCTCCAGCCCGCACTTGCGTGCGCGCGACGCCACATCGGCCAGATCATGGTCATAGGGAAACAGGAATTCGACGCCGGAAAATCCAGCCGCCTTTGCCGCGTCAAATCGGTCAAGGAACTGCAGATCCTGGAACATCATCGACAGATTGGCTGCCAGCTTTACCATTCTCTTCTCTCTCAAATCGTGCCGGTCAAAAGGCGATGCCCAGCACCAGGTCCATAACGTTGGTTCCCGTCGGGCCCGTGCGGAACAGGTCGCCGGTCGCCTCGAACAAGTGATAACTGTCGTTGCGCGCCAACATCTCTTCAGCGTCGAGCCCGGATGCGCTCGCTCGCGCGGGCAGTGCCCCGTCGGCAAACGCGCCTGCCGCATCGGTCGGTCCGTCGGTGCCATCCGTACCAGCAGCGAGGAGCGCGGCATTCTCGTCTCCCGCCAGCGCCAAGGCAGCAACCAAAGCAAATTCCTGGTTGCGCCCGCCCAGACCTTCGCCCTTCACCTGCAATGTGGTCTCGCCCGCCGATACCAACAGCGCGGGGCGATCCTGCGGGGGCACGGCCCGCAGCGCCGCTGCCATCTTTAGCGCGGCGTCATGGGTGTTACCCGCCATCGCTTCATCAACATTCCGGATCGACAGCCCCTCCCGCGCTGCTATGCCGTGCACCGCCTCGACCAGCATGGTGCTATCTGCAAGCATCAACTGTTCCTGGCGTCCCGCCGCCCTAGGAGCGGGCGGAGCGTCTTGCGCCAGCGTGTCGCGGATGGACGCGGGCACCGCTTGCTCCAAGCCATAGCGCGCCAGGATAGCTATTGGACTCGCAACGTCCTGCCTGCGCGCGATGGTCGGCCCCGATCCGATCATGCAAAGGTCCCCGCTGGGAATGTCCGACATCAGCAGCGTAAGCACGGACGCGGGACCAATATGCTCCAGCAGCCCGCCGCCCTTCACACGGGACAGCCGCTTTCGCACCGCGTTGATCTCCTCGATCGAGGCCCCGGACCGCAGCAGCAGGTCGGTCGCCGCCGCCTTTTCCTCGAGTGTCACGCCATCAGCAGGGGCGACCATCAGCGCCGACGCACCACCGGTCAATAATACGATAACAGTATCGCGCTCCGTCAGTCCTTCGACCGTGCGCAGCATCTCGGCGGTCGCCTCTACCCCCTCCGCGTCGGGAATGGGGTGGCCCGCCTGACGCTGCCGGATACGCCTCAGCATCGGTTCGGCATGGCCATGTTTCACGATGATGCAACCGTCCGAAATCCGGTCGCCAAGTAGCATTTCCAGCCCCTTTGCAAGAGAGCCTGCCGCTTTACCTGCGCCAATCACCACGATGCGGCCATCGGGATGCAAGGGCCAGTCGATGACCTTGCCCCTGTGACTGATTCGCCAGTGGTTACCTTTCGGTGCGCCAAGGCTTCCGACCAATTTTTCCCCCCGGACGGACTCCAGCGCTTCAAGATAAATATTTTTCAGCAGCACGCGGACGGCCACCCCCTGTGGAAGATCGCGCATGCAGTCAGGGCACCAGCAGCGTAAAGGGATAGACATAGGCCTGCAGCATCACGAACAATCCGATCAGCGCGCCCAGCACCAAGCTGTGGACGAAGACATGGCGCAGGATGCGCCCTTCCTGCCCGAACCATTGGGTGGCGGTGGAAGCGACGACGATGCTCTGCGCGTCTATCATCTTGCCCATCACGCCTCCCGCGCTGTTCGCTCCGGCCATCAGCACGGGTGGCAGGTTCAGCTGCTCCGCAGTGATTTTTTGCAATCCACCGAACAGCACGTTCGATGCTGTATCCGATCCGGTTACGGCAACACCCAGCCAGCCCAGCATGGTGCCGAAGAAGGGATAGAGCACGCCCGTCGCCGCAAAGGCGAGGCCCATGGACGCGTCGATGCCGCCAAACCTGGTAAGATAGCCCAGCGCCAGCATCGCCGCGATGGTGAGCAGCGATGGCAGCACCAGCTTCCATGTGCGCAGATAGACAAGGCCGATCGTGCGCGCAGGCACTCGCAGCAGCAATGCAGAGGCAAGTGCGGCGACCAGAATGGCAGTGCCCGTCGCGGAGAGGAGATTGAGGTTATAGACGGCCTTTTCAAATTCCGGCGAAGTCACGACAGGGGGCAGCCGCTGAATCACCCCATCGAGCCCGGCAAAGGGCAGACGCAACGCAAAAATGGCGTCCAGCCCCTGCTTCATGAAGGGGAGGCCCCACAGGAAAACGCATCCGGTCAGGATGATCCACGGCATCCACGCGCGGCGGACGGCCGCCGGATCATGCAGCGGCTGGGCATGCGCCGCATCCGCCGTCGCCGCAACGTCGCGCTCATCTCCCGCAGCGAGCTTTGCCTCATTGACATGCATGATGCACGCGGGCTGCCAAATCCGCAGGAAGCCGATCAGCGCGGCGATCGAGGCGAGCGCGGCACCGATGGAAGTCAGCCACGGGCCATGAAGATTGGAAATAAGCAGTTGCACGACCGCAAAGCTGACGCCCGCGACCAGGACGGCTGGAAGGACTTCCATCGTGCGCCGCCACCCGCAATAGGCGACCAGCAGCCAAAAGGGTACGATGATCGCAAAGGGCGTCATCTGCCGTCCGACCATCGCCGATAGTTCGAGCAAGGGAAGACCCGTTACGCCGGAAAGCGTGACCAGCGGCGTCCCCAGCGCGCCGAATGCCACAGGCGCGGTATTGGCGATCAGCGACAGCCCCGAAGCCTGCAACCGCGTAAAGCCAAGCCCGATCAGCATCGCTCCTGTCACCGCGACCGGCGTACCGAACCCTGCCGCGCCCTCGAAAAAGGCACCAAAGCAGAAGGCGATCAGCAGCAGCTGTAAACGGCTATCCGCCGTGATCGATGTGATCGCTCCGCGCAGCACGTGGAACTGCCCGGTGGTCTCCGTCAGCTGATAGAGGAAGATGATGTTCAACACGATCCAGCCAATCGGCAGCAACCCATAGGCCGCACCAAACCCCGCCGCGCGCAGCGCCAAGCCAGCGGGCATGCCGAAAGCCAGCACGGCGACGGCCAGGCCTGCTCCAAGGCCCATGAGCGCGGCGATATGTGCCCGCATATGAAACAGGCCGATAGCCCCAAGCAATACCACTACAGGAACAGCCGCGACCAATGCGGACAGCAGACCGTTGCCGAACGGATCGTAATTCTGCGCCCAAATCATCGCGCCACCCTTGCTTGGTTGTCGGTCAACATCCGCTTCAATCGCGCCGCCTTTGTCGGTTCGGCCCTCTTGGTCAGCGTCGCTAGGCTGGAGAGCATGAGAGCGAAACTAGCCTTTCCGCGATGCGGAACAGATCCGGCATCCAGAGGCGAATTGTTCCACAGGGCGGAACGCCGTTCTCAGAACGATTGTCGGCTTGGCACAGCGCGGGCAGACTGTTCTTTGGATGTCCTAGACAAATCAGGAGCATGAAGCGGGATGGAACTGAAAGCGAACGGCGGGATTTCGCGCCGCGATCTCGTGCGTGCCCTGCCCGCGACAGCGATGGTGGGGGCACTTCCCAATCGGGCTGGGGCAGCCGTGGATAGCGCCAGCTTCGATCGGCGGCGATGGTGGGAGCAGGAATACCGTATTCTACAGACCAATCTGCGCGAAATAGACGCGCTGGAAGATCCCCGGACGATCGCGCGCGAAACCCGCGCTTTCGGCGCCAACGTCATCGTATCTAACATCGGTGGCATTGTCGCCTTCTATCCCACCCAGTTAGCGCTCCACTATCGCAATCCATTCATGAAGATCGACTTCGCAGGCGAAATGGTGGCCGCAGCCCATGCAGAAGGCCTGGCCTATATCGGGCGCTTTGATCTCTCCAAGGGGACGAAGTCTGCCTATGACGCGCATCCCGATTGGTTCATGCGCAACCGCGACGGCACTCCGCGCGAATATGCCGGAACGTACCAGGCGTGTCCTAATGGCGGATGGGCTCAGGACTATAGTCTGCAGATTTTGAAAGAGGGTGTCGAGCGTCACGACGTAGACGGCCTGTTCTTCAACATGACCGCCTTTGCTCGCACCGACTATGCCGATGTCGATCACGGCATTTGCGTATGCGACAACTGCAAGCGGCGGTTTCGCGAACTTTACAAGCTGGAACTGCCCCGGACCGACGATGGGACGGATCCCAATTGGGGTGCCTATCAACAATTTCAGGCGCGCATCATGGCAGAATTGTCAGCGAAGGCGCGCGCCGTCATCAACGCAGCACGACCCAACGTGCCGCTGATGGACTTTTTTGGTGGCGTCGTCGCGCGCGGAGAGGTGCAGCGACGTGTTTCGCGCAAAGCGCCGGAATGGCCCCATGCGATGGGAGAGCAAACACGCGCCCTGATGGCGCTGGCGCCTGGCAAGGCTTTTTCCGCGACTTCCACCGCGCACATGGACTATCCATGGCGGCAGGTGACGGAAAGCGCGGACAACCATCTGCTGCGCTTTGCCCAGGCATTGGGCACGGGAGCCAAGCTCGACCTCTACCTGATGGGCACGCTGGGTGACCAGGATGATCCGCGCTATCTTTCGCCAATTGCGCGCCTGTTTCACTGGCACGCCGCCAATGAACAGCATTATGCTGGCCTGCAACCGGGCGCGCGGATCGCGCTCTACAATATGGGTTCGTTCTTCCAGTCAGCCGGCACGGAGCTTGCCCGCTACAGCATCAATGCGCAGCGTGGCGCCTATCAGGCGCTGGTCGATGCGCGCCTGCCCTTCTGGATGACCAACGGCATGCAAGTGGCCAAGGCGACGAGTGATCGCGCCTATGATGTTATTATCATACCGCATATCATGAACCTGGATGAAGGCGATGCCACCGCGCTCGATGCCTTCGTGGAGGCTGGCGGCCTTATCATCGCCACTGGCTATACCGGCGCACTGGGCAAGGACGGCAAGCCGCGCAGCAGCCCGGCCATGCAATCAAGCCCCGTAGGCAGCTTTGGCGAACCGCGCGACGGCCATGGCTGGTCGCTGGACATGAGCCAGGCGGCCATTCCCATGGGTCCGGGCCGGATGCCCATCGACGAGACTTTCTTTCCGGTTACGCCTCGCATGGGCGCGATGAGCCTCATCCCATTCGCGCCGGATCAGCGCTTCGGCCCGCCTGAATTTGCCTATGCCCGCCCCGGCGAAGCGGCGCGTACCGACGCCGGTGCGCTCGTTATGCCTTATGGCAAGGGTCACCATGTCCATGTCCCCTGGCTCCCCGACTGGCTCTATTATCGGGACGGGATGGACGCGCACCGTGCCCTGTTCGAAAGCCTGATAGCGCGCTACGCCCCGCCGCCGCCCCTCCTTCTGGAAGGCCCCGGCCCGATCGAGATGATGGTGATGCGGCAACCAGCGGCGGGCAGGATGTTGGTTCATGTCATTAATTACTCAGGCCAGCGCAACACTCATTATGGCGATCCGGTGATCGCCCAAGGCCTGAAACTTGGCGTCCGTGGCCCGGTGGGAAGCAGGGCCCGGATGCTGGTGGCCGGAAAGGCCGTCAGGGGTAAACGGCGCGCTGGCGATCGCGATCATCTGTGGTTCGATCTGCCGCCCGTCGATACGTTTGAGGCGGTGCAGCTCACAACGACCTGACGTCGATAGCGGGGAGAGGCGGCTGACCGTCCCTCCCCACCCTGAGCTTGATCAGAAGTCCGAAGCGAGGTCCATCAACACGATGCCCTGGCCAACGCCTGCGTCGATCACATCGGCCGACCCAATTTGCGCAGCGATCATTCGGCCATCCGGGCGCACCACAGGATTGCCATATTTCCACCCGCCATACTGCACGATGTCGGTCATGCGCGTGTAGCGGGGCTTTTTGGGATCAAGATCCAGTACGCAAAGATCCATGCCCTTCGAACGATCCTGCGCACATTCAACCAAGGTCCGCTTGCCGTCAGGGAAAATTCCCTCAACCTCGTTATAGAGGGTCGACGGCGTGGGATATTCGGTGATCTTCTTGGTCGCAAAGTCCACCGAAATGACTTTGGTCTCCACACCCATTGGCCCCTTGCCATAATAATAACAGGGCATGGTCAGGCCTTTGTCGCCCGGCAGGAAATCCTGCGCTTCAACGAAGCATTCGGTGGTGGTGACGATTTCCCGCACATCTTGCAGCTTGGCCGACTGCCCATTGACGGAAACACGGCCTGTGTAGATGGTGGTCGATGGCGGCTTGCCGCCCGCCGCTGCCTTCACTTCGGCCCAGGCGATCATATTGCTGCGCGGGCTGACAGCAATCCCTTCGAACACGGTGATGCCCAGTGGTACAGGCGCGCTCATCGCCTGAGCGTCCATCCAGAACAACTGGATACGACCGTGCCGCGTTTCTTCGCGCGTCTTGCCCAAAATACGCGGACCAAGCAGCATGTAGCTGCCGTCAGGAAGATAATGGACCCGCAAATAGCCTTCGCTGGCGGCGTGGCTGGTCAGGTTGCGGGTGCGGCCTGTCGTCATGTCATATTCGAACGCGTCACCATAGGATTTGCCGATGAACGCCAGCTTGTCGCCCTTGGCCGAAAAGACGGGGCGTTCCCCAAAGGCGGAGATGAGGCGCTGCCCGGGTGGCATGTCCTGAATGGGGTTGCCCGGCTTGTCCCCCAGCGGCATCGTCGCGGGCACGGCCTGGCCGCGTGTAAAGGTCTGCGCGGTGAGCGCGGACAAGGGCATTGCCGCCAAGAGCGTGACGGCCAACATCTGCTTTGCCTTCATGAATCTTTCTCCTTACCCTGCGGATGCAGCTTGCCCGCCGCCGCAAGTCAAGCCGCGCCCATGGATGTCTCACCATATGGACGGCACGACTAACCGCTGGCCAGAAAAGGCAGCGAGCGGTAAAGCCACGCTATGACCATCGAATGCGCCGCCGTCACCATAGAGCCGGAGACTTCTGGATATCGCCGGGTGCTGGCGCATCTACGCGACCTGCTCGTAAATGGTGGTGTAGAGACCGGCCAGCGCCTACCGAGCGAACGGGAACTGGCGCTGAGCCTGGGGGTAAGCCGCCCTGCCGTGCGGGAAGCCGTGCGCGCGATGGAAATGATCGGCGTTCTGGAAACGCGCCATGGCCGCGCCAGCACGGTGCGCATCCCCGATGCGTCGGTTCTGGGCGAGTTCTTCTCGCTGGCCCTCGCTCAGCAACCCGCGATCATCGACGACATTGTCGAGGTTCGGATCGCGTTGGAACGGCAGGCCCTGCGCCTCGCTTGCACGCGGGCGACTCCCGAAGACCATCGCAACCTTGAACGGGCGCTGGAGGAAATCGAAGCGACCATCGACGATGTGGCGCGCGGGGGGCGTGCCGACCTTCATTTTCACACGCAGATGGTCGCCGCCGCACATTCCATGGCATTATCAACGGTTTATGGCACCATCACGCATTTGCTGGAACGCTCGCACGTCGAACGGCGCAGGCGGATCTCAAACAGCCCGAAAGCGCGGGATTATCTGGTCGATCACCACCGTAAGATTTATGACGCCCTCCGTACCGGCGACCTGGCCATGGCCGACGATTTGATCCTCAGCCATTTCGCCATCGGCGCCGCCTGGAAAATGCAGGAAAGCCGCACGAACGACTAGCCGTCGATCAGGATCGCACGAAAATCATTGACGTTGGTGCGTGTGGGTCCGGTGAAGACCAGGTCGTCCAGCGCCCTGAAGAAGCCGAAGCTGTTATTTTCGCGCAGCATCCCACTTGCCGAAATGCCGGTTGCCCGGGCGCGCGCCAGTGTGCTTTCATCAACAATCGCCCCCGCGTGCCCGCCCACGCCATCAATGCCGTCCGTGTCACACGCCAGTGCGGAAATGCCGGGCGCGGCGTCCAGCGACATGGCTAGGCTGAGCATATAGGCGCTGTTGCGCCCCCCGGCGCCCGACGGGTTGCCGACCAGCACCGTGGTTTCTCCGCCCGAAAGCAGCGCCCAGCGCCCGCCCTTGCGCTGGTGGTGCAGGGCGAGCGCGGCGTGAACGATGCCGAGTTCGGTCGCATCCCCTTCCAGGTCATCGCCCAGATAGACTGGCTGATATCCCGCAGCCCTTGCCACCTCTCCCGCAGCCTCCAGCGCGATGCGGCTACGCGCGACGATCCGCGTGTCCGCCCGCGCGAGTTCAGGCGATCCGGGGCGCGGCGTCGCGTGCCGATCATCGTTCAAAACCCCCATCACATTGTCGGGAACGGTGATGCGATAGCGCTCGATCACCCGGCGCGCATCCTCCAGCGTCGTGCGATCCGCCACGGTCGGGCCGGACGCGATCAGCGCAGGATCATCCCCCGGCACGTCGGAAAAGGCCAGGGTGACCACCTGCGCCGGATGGGCCAGCGCGGCCAGGCGGCCACCCTTTACCTGCGACAAATGGGTGCGCACGCAATTGATCTGCGAGATGGTAGCGCCACACAATAGTAGTTCGCGCGTCACGCGGCGTTTGTCGTCCAGCGACACGCCGTCGACGGGCAGCGCCAGCAGCGCCGATCCGCCGCCTGAAATCAGCGCCAGCAACTGATCCTGTTCACCAAGTCCGCGCACGGCTTCCTGGATCATCTGCGCCGCCTGCAAACCGTGCTGGTCTGGCAGGGGATGCCCCGCCTCGATGATCAGCGCATCGGTTGGCAATGTGCCGGGCGGCAATCCATGGCCATAGGGAATAAGAATGATCGCCTGAGTCCCCGGCGCGGAGTTGCGCAAGGCGACGCTGGCCATGGCCGCCCCTGCCTTGCCCACCGCCAATACAAGCCGCCGACCTTCCGGGGGAGGCGGCAAGTGCGATGGCAGGCAACGTTCAGCCGATACCGCTGTCAGGGCGACGTCGAACATCTCCCGCGCGAGCGCGATACGCGCCGCCTTCACCTTGTCCCCGTCCGTCAATGCCTGTTCCTCGCCCAGCCGCTGTTCGCTGGCCTTACAAAGCGGCGCACGAACCTGCAAATCGCAACTTTTGCGGGCGCCGGCAATTCCATCTGGCGGAACAGGTCAAAGCATGTCTACTTGGGCTTCTTCCCTAACAGCAAGCGGGCTTGCGTACCCCAGGCGCCGACAAACAGGTCTTCGACGCCGTCTCCATTGACATCGCCGGTCGCCATGCTCCAACTGCGTGCTACAGTGGCGACGGGGATGACGGTCGCCGTCACGTCGCTGAAGCGGCCCTTGCCATCATTGGCATAGGCGCGCAGCTGCAACGGCTTGAACCCCGGCACGTCGATCGCCCCGACGATCAGGTCGGGATGACCATCATGGTTGAAATCCATCACTATTCCGCCCCAGCTGGAGAAGCGGTTGTCGGGTAGTCGAAACTTGGTTTCGTCGCGGAACCTACCATGCCCCTTGTTGATCAACAGCCGCGCTTGCGGGTCCTTGTCCCATCTCTTGTTATTGCTGGTCAGGTTCAGAAACAGTATGTCAGGCCGCCCGTCGCCATTGGCGTCGAACATATGAACCTCGCGCGTCTCCATCGGCGTCAGCAGTTGCAGGCTCTTCGACGCCTCGCGGAAATGCCCCTTCCCGTCGTTAAGCAGGCGGCGATTGGGCGGGCTTTCATTGGCGACCACCATGTCAAGATCGCCGTCGCCATCCACATCCGCCAAAGCAATGTCCTGCGTATCATCCTCATAAGCAGGCAAGTGCGTCGCCGTGGCGTCGATAAAGGTGCCAGGCTGCTTGGGATCGTTGAGCCACAGGAAATTCTGCCCCGAAGCGCGGGGCTTGCCGGGGCGCTCCTCCGCCGAATTGCCCACGACGATGTCGGGCAAGCCATCGCCATTGACGTCACCCACGGCCAGCCCATTGCCCTCGCTCATTTCAGGCAAGCGCTCCGACGCTTCCGTGAATACCCCTCCCGGCCCGCCGAGAAACAGTTGATGGGCATGATCCTCTTCGGCCACGAAGATCAGGTCGAGATAGCCATCACGATTGAAATCTGCCGACAGCACATGCTCGCTATCATGCGCCTTGGTGCCAAGAGCGCCCTGCTGCCAGGTGAAATGCCCCCGCCCGTCATTGATGTACAGCCGGTTTGCGCCCATCTCGACGGCCAGTACCGCGTCGAGGTCGCCGTCGCCATCCACGTCCACCAGCGCAACATCCAGCGCGTGGAGATATTTGGCAACGGGGACATGCGTGTCCGTCACATCGTAGAACAACCGTGATGACGCGGCTTCATTCTGCGCCTGCCCCGGCACCGCCCCCCCGATGAGAAAAGCCACGATCGCCGTCCGGCTGATCACAAGGCGGTTCCTCATGCATGCTCCAGCGTGCGAAGATAGGACAGGCTCTTGATGAGTGAGTCGATGCGCGGGCCGGTGAACGGCGGCTCCTGCTCGATAAAGAAACTGTGGACGCCTGCACTCTTGGCGACTTTCAGGATCGCGGGCCAATCCATGATGCCCGATCCCACCTCCGTCGGCTTCTGCCGCACATGATAGTTGACCGTGGTGCCCGCGGCGATGTCCTTCACGTGCATCTGCGTGAAGCGGCCAGGGTAGCGCTTGAGCCATTCGACCGGATCTTGTCCGGCCGCCGCGAGCCAGCCTGCATCCATCTCGAAATCGACGACGCGCGGGTCTGTTCCCTCCAGCAGAATCTGAAGGCCGGTCTTGTCCCCCAATGGTGCAAGTTCGTAATTATGGTTGTGATAGCCGATGCGCACCCCGCGCTTCTTCAGGGCCGCACCCGTCTGGTTCAGGAAATCGGCCATGCGCTCATAGCGTTCGGCGGGCAGCGGCGGACTGTCGGTTCGGATCAGCGACGTAAAGGGTACAGGCGGACCCCATTTCGGATCTTCGGGGAACTGGAACAGCGGCAACACCGCGTCACGCGAGCCCAATATCGTCATTTGGTCGACCAGCTTGTCCAGATCGTCGAAGGTCAGGCCGGTGGTGCCTGCGCCTGGCACCGCCGAAGAGGCCGCGACATGCGTGCTACCACATTTCAGACCCGCCTTGTCGAGCGCTATGCGGAACTCAGCGACGGAGCGACGATGCAAGGACGAAATCTCTACCGATCGCACGCCCGTCGCCGCGATCTTGGCCAGCGTGCCATCGAAATCGCGGTTGAGATCGGGTTCGAACATGTAGAGTTGAACGCTCGGCCCATCTTTTCCTAGCAACGACGGGGCCTTGCGGCGCGCCATCGCGGGCGTGCCGCTCGCCAGCATCAAGAGCGCGGAAGATTTAAGCAGGTCGCGACGATTCATAGACAATGTCTTTCAGTTTGGAAAGTTCAGGCAAGCGCAGCCTTGCGGCTCGCCTCCCGCAGGGAAGTTTCGGGATAACGCATCATGCAGAGGACCACACCGAAAGAAAACAGCGCGGGCACGATGCCAATCAACGTCCGCAACGGCAAGGCGTTACGTGGGTCATTGGCATGGGTAGGGTCGAAGCCAAGCCATCCAAGCAGCAGGAAGGCGAGGCCGACCGCAAGTCCCAGCGCCAATTTCATCGATCCGTTGAGCGTCGCATAGAGCAGCCCCGTGCGATCCACACCGAAGCGGGCACGCGTAGCGTCGGCGACGTCGGCCATGAGTGCGCGGGGCAGGAACCACGCAATGGGTATGCATAGGCCGAGCGCCGCGACATTGGCAGCGGTCA
>Ga0065704_10002273_pt1 | contig 11782 bp, 9 predicted proteins | sample SwiRhicommuniRL2_FD_59091 | JGI IMG/M metagenome (GOLD analysis project Ga0065704, IMG submission 59091) | Switchgrass rhizosphere bacterial communities from Rose Lake, Michigan, USA - RL2 v2 (version 2) | ecosystem: Host-associated > Plants > Roots > Rhizosphere > Soil | place: East Lansing, MI | reverse complement strand
CAGTTAACGCAAAAACTCTCTGTCGATGCGGGTGTACGTTACAGCTCCGTCTGGTTTGATTCTAACGACCACTACGTTACGTCCGCCAACGGCGATGACAGCGGCGAGGCGAGCTACCATAAATGGCTCCCGGCGGGCTCGGTGAAATACGCCGTGACCGACGCGTGGAATCTCTATGCCGCCGCAGGACGTGGATTTGAAACACCGACCATCAATGAACTCTCCTATCGTCCTGATAACCAGGGTGGGCTGAACATTGGCCTGAAGCCGTCCACCAACAACACCTATGAAGTGGGCAGCAAAACCCGTATCGGCAATGGCCTGCTGACGGCAGCGCTGTTCCGCACCGATACGGATGACGAGATTGTGGTGGATTCCAGCTCCGGAGGCCGAACCAGCTATAAAAATGCCGGTAAAACCCGTCGTCAGGGGGTGGAAGTTTCCCTCGACCAGCAGTTTGCGGAAAACTGGAAGCTGAAAATGGCGTGGACCTACCTTGATGCCACCTACCGTACCAACGTATGCGGGGATGATAACTGCAACGGCAACCGTATGCCGGGTATCGCTCGCAACATGGGCTTCGCATCGTTTGGCTGGCAGCCAGAAGAAGGCTGGTATGCAGGGACAGACGTGCGCTACATGAGCGACATCATGGCCGACGACGAAAACACGGCCAAAGCNCCGTCTTATACGGTTGTCGGACTCAATACCGGGTATAAATTCAACTACGGTNACTGGGGAATGGATCTCTTTGGCCGCGTCGATAACCTGTTCGATAAAGAGTACGCGGGCTCGGTGATTGTCAACGAGTCCAACGGGCGTTATTACGAACCTGCTCCGGGCCGCAACTACGGCGTAGGACTGTCGGTCTCTTATCGCTTCGAGTAAGGATACGCGACGGCCCTCTTCTCTTTTTTATATTTTAACTCCTGTTGGCTAAATGCCAGCAGGAGTTATTCATCAAAAAAATAAATGGATGCGGTAAATAGTCGCGCGCTAAAATAATCTCTCAGTTGAAATATTGTCGCTGTAGCAGATCGTTTGCTTCATCAATCAGCTTATCTATTGCTTTCTTACTCCCTTCAACATCCCTTCTTTCCAGGGCTGCAAGTAAATCTGCGTAATGATAGGTTGACGCCCTGATATCATTCAGCTCCCGGTGGAGATAGTTAATGCAGGGACCAATGCGCACCCACAGCTGCTCGATGAGCGCGCTGAGCGTCGGCATCTCCGCGTACTGATACAGCGTAAAGCGGAAAACACGGTTTGCGTATAACGCCTGCTGGACGTTGCCGTTAGACATGGCGTCATGAAAGGCCCCAGACAGCTTGTGCAGCGTTTCCAGCTTGCTCTCGGTCATGTGCTGACAGGCTGCCGCTACCGCCATTGGCTCCAGCTGTTTTCTGATGGCATTTATCTCGTTATAGCGATCTAACGTTACCTCCGGCACCAGGAAGGCCTGCGCCGGCGTGGCGTGCAGCGCCCCCGCCGATACCAGACGTAAAAGCGCCTCGCGAACCGGGGTGATACTGGTGCCTAATTTATCGGCGATCTCTTTCGTAATCAGTCGAGCGCCAGGTTTAAGTGAGCCTGTAATTAACGCCCCTTTTAAACTGATCTCAACTTGCATGGTTAGACTGACTCTTTGCGCTTTTTCTAAATGATCCAAATCAAGCATGTTCAATTCCTGTAGCTAATACTTAACGCTATTTTTAAGCGTCGCTTTTTATAACGACGCTGGTTCGATATATCCTGTATCGTCATGCCTGGTGGTGGGAAGTGCGTATAAACGCAAAAAAAAATACATACAATCTGTTTTTATCGCGCTCTGGCCTTCTATGCTGATGACGCTAGCGCGGTGCCGATATAATTAAAGACAATATATCGTATCTTCACAAATAAATATGGCGGGTTTCCCGCCATATTTTCGTTTATTTATTGTCCGCCGCAACGCGAATCACGACTTTGCCGAAGTTTTTGCCTTCAAGCAGCCCAATCAACGCCTCGGGTGCGTTTTCGAGTCCGTCAGTAACCTGTTCGCGATAGTGGATTTTACCTTCCTGTACCCAACGCCCCATCTCGTCCTGAAACTCTTTAATACGGTGTCCGTAGTCCTGGCCGATGATAAAGCCCTGCATGCGAATGCGTTTCTTCAGCAGGGTTGCCATCAACAGCGGCAAACGATCCGGGCCGTCCGGCAGACCGGTTGCGTTGTAGCCGCTGACCAGCCCACATACCGGCACGCGCGCGGCGGTATTCAGTAGCGGCAGTACGGCATCAAAGACTTTCCCGCCAACGTTTTCATAATAAACATCTATTCCCTGCGGGCAGGCTGTTGCCAGCTGCGCGTCAAAATCCGCAGCATGGTGATCCAGGCACTGGTCGAATCCCAATACCTCGACAGCATGGCGGCATTTTTCAGCACCACCTGCGATACCGATAACCCGGCAGCCTTTAATCTTGCCAATTTGCCCAACCGTTGCCCCAACCGGCCCGGTCGCCGCAGCCACCACCAGCGTTTCACCGGCTTTTGGCTGACCGATATCCAGCAGGCCCATATAGGCGGTAAAACCCGGCATCCCGAGCACGCCAAGCGCCCATGAAGGGTGCGAAGGGTTTTCTCCCAGCTTGACCAGGCCGCTGCCGTCCGAGAGTTCATACTCCTGCCAGCCGCTATAGCCCAGCACCCATTCACCCGGTTTGAAATCCGGGTGGTTCGACTGCTCAACCCGGCTTACCGTACCGCCCACCATTACCGCGCCAATCTCAACGGGCGGCGAATAGGAAGGCGCATCGCTCATGCGACCGCGCATATACGGGTCCAGCGAGAGCCACACTGTGCGTAATAGCACCTGTCCCTCTGCCAGAGCGGGCAGCGGCTGTTCTTCTAAACGGAAGTTATTCGCCACTGGCGCGCCGTGTGGGCGCGAGGCCAAAAGCCAGCGACGGTTTCGCGTGGAAGATTGACTCATAAATCACTCCTTTCTCGTGCAAATGTCTTTAGAGACTAGTCCCTTATCTGGCATGACGCTTTGACATTACGAGCCAGACTGATTGAGGCGAACAACCAGATAAATGCAGGCTTCATCGGTCTCATTAATAAACCGACAGTCATTGGGCGGCCCCAGTTCGAGACAATCTCCGGCCTTCATTTCATGCCGGGTATCCCCTTCCTGAAACACCAGCTCGCCAGACTGCAGCCAGATCAGCTGACGTGCCAGCGCGTAAGACGATGCGGGCATCGGCACATCGCTGCCGGGGGGAAGTTCCACCTGCACGAGATCGATAGGCAAATCGGTGCGCGGCGACACATGACGCCGCACGTAATGCGTTTGCGGATCGCGCCAGACCGGTTGATTCGCCAGGCGCAGGAGTTTGCCCTCCTGCATTTCCGCCCGCGCGATTAGCGTGGACATGCTAATGCCAAAAGCACCCGATAACCGGGCGAGCAGCGTCGCCGTAGGGCTACTGTCCCCACGCTCTATCTTATGGATCATCGCGCGCGATACGCCTGCCCGTTCGGCCAGCTCGCTCAGGGACCAGCCTCGCGACTCGCGTTCGATACGAATACGCGCGCTAATCCGTTGATTCATATTGTCTGTCATAGTATTCATCACGTCATACTATAGTGTATGAACAGTATTTCAATGGCAGTTTTTATAACAAAAAAATAGGGTTTATACCGTAGCCGTAAGACGGTACTTTTGTGTACTATTGTGACATAAGCGTACCACTATAGTGAACAACTCAGCCTGAGGGTTAATCATGATCGTTCGTCATGCCAGTAAAGAAGATTGCGCCGCTATCGGTGAAATATACAACCACGCGGTCCTGCATACGGCCGCCATCTGGAACGATAAAACGGTGGATACCGATAACCGAATCGCGTGGTTTGAAGCGCGCACTCTGGTGGGTTATCCCGTACTGGTCAGCGAAGACGATGACGTGGTAACGGGATATGCCTCCTTCGGCGACTGGCGGGCGTTCGACGGTTTTCGCCACACCGTTGAGCACTCCGTCTACGTTCACCCGGACCACCAGGGTAAAGGCATCGGGCGGTTGTTGATGAAGGCATTGATTATTGAAGCGCGAAAAATTGGCAAACACGTCATGGTGGCGGGGATCGAAGCGCAAAACCATACCTCCATTCATCTTCATGAGACGCTGGGGTTTGTCACCACGGGACAGATGCCGCAGGTGGGGACCAAGTTTGGCCGCTGGCTGGATTTAACCTTCATGCAGCTACAGCTTGACGAGCGCAGCGAACCGGATGCACTCCCATGAATCAATCGCTCACGCTGGCGTTCCTGGTTGCCGCGGGTATTGGCCTGGTGGTGCAGAACACGCTGATGGTGCGCATCACTCAAAGCTCGTCCACCATTCTCATCGCCATGCTGTTGAACTCGCTGGTTGGCATTGTGCTGTTTGTCAGCATTTTGTTGATTAAGCAGGGGTTCACCGGCTTTCATGAACTGGCGTCAACGGTTCGCTGGTGGACATTGATCCCGGGCCTGCTGGGCTCGTTTTTTGTCTTTGCCAGCATTAGCGGGTATCAGAATGTGGGGGCGGCAACCACTATTGCGGTGCTGGTGGCAAGCCAGCTGATTGGTGGGCTGGTGCTGGACGTGCTGAGAAGCCACGGCATTCCGCTGCGCGCGCTGATCGGCCCGGTGTGCGGCGCGGTGATGCTGGTGGTGGGCGCCTGGCTGGTGGCTAGGCGCCAGTTTTGAACGTTACAGTATGGTGCCGCCTTTAGTTAGCTGTTCCTCACGCGCATCCATCTCTTCTTTGTGCTGCTTACCGTGGTGTGAAATCGCGGTGCGCAGNCGCTGCTGCTGGGTATAGCGGTCTTCCCGGCTCAGCTCTGCATCATCGCTTAATTCAATCAGCANTTCGTTCATGTGNGTAATCACGCTCTCTTTGATGGNGGCATCCACACGGGCTGTTACGTCGTTTAAATGTGACATTGTCACTCCTTGTTATGTGCCCGGTGGCGCTACGCTTACCGGGCCTACGGGTGGCAAATGTAGGCCGGGTAAGGCGTAGCCGCCACCCGGCGATAAAACGCTTAGTTCAGCTTCGCTTTGGAGAAATCGCTGCCCATCAGGCTCACGCTGTAACCCGTCACGTTGCTTCGGGTCGCGTAGAAGGTTTTGCCGTTCGCGAGGGCAATCCACGGCGCCTGCTGGTAGAAAATCTCCTGCGCCTGGCCGTAGAGTTTCGCACGTTCGGCCGGGTTGCTGGTCAGCTTCGCTTTATTCACCAGAGCGTCATAACCCTTGTCGCACCAGCGTGCGGCGTTGGATCCGGTTTTGATGCTGTCACAGCCCAGCAGCACGTCGGCGAAGTTATCCGGGTCGCCGTTGTCGGACATCCAGCCAAACAGCGCGGAGTCGTGCTCGCCCTTACGCATGCCGGAGAGATACTCGCCCCACTCGTAAGAGACAATTTTCGCCTTCACGCCCACTTTCGCCCAGTCGGCCTGAATCATCTCAGCNATACGNCGCGAGTTCGGGTTATACGGACGCTGAACCGGCATTGACCACAGGGTCACTTCTGCGCCCTTCTCCAGTCCGGCCTGTTTCAGCAATGCTTTCGCTTTTTCAGGATCGTAGCTGTAATCCTTCAGATCTTTGTTGAAGCCCAGCATATTTGGCGGNATCGGCGATTTTGCCACCGTACCCGAACCCATAAACACCGCGTTCACGATCGCCTTTTTGTCGGTCGCATAGTTCAGCGCCTGACGCACCAGCACGTTATCGAACGGTTTTTTCTCGGTGTTGAACGCCAGATAGCCGACGTTAAGCGCGTCGATTGAATGCAGCGTCAGGTCTTTGTTTTTCTTAATGACGTCAAACTGAACCGGCGACGGCGCAGGGATAATCTGGCATTCGTTGGTCTGCAGTTTCGCCAGACGGGTTTCTACGTTTGGCGTGATAGAGAAGATCAGGTGTTTGGTCGGGACCGCGCCGTCCCAGTAGTTCGGGTTTGCGACGTAGCGGATAAGCGAGTCCACCTTATACTGCTGAAGNACGTAAGGCCCGGTGCCGATTGGCCACGTATCGACNTTCTCAGGCGTGCCCTTTTTCAGCATCGNATCGGCATATTCGGCGGACAGGATAGAGGCAAAATCCATCCCCCAGTCGGCCAGAAACGCGGCGTTCGGTTCGCTAAGCGTAAACTGGACGTGATAATCATCGACCTTTTTCACGTCCTGAATCAGCTTATCCAGCCCTACGTCGTTAAAATATTCGTAATTGCCCTGCGAGACGTTGTGATACGGGTGCTTAGGGTCTTTCTGACGCAAGACCGAGAAAATAACGTCATCCGCGTTAAAGTCACGAGTCGGCTTGAAGAATTTATTACTGTTAAACTTCACCCCTTTGCGCAGGGTGAACGTATAGGTTTTGCCGTCCGGCGAAATGGTCCATGACTCCGCCAGCGACGGAACCGGGGTGTTCTTCACCGGGTCAAAATTGATCAGGCGGTTATACAGTACCTGAGAGCTGGCGACAAAAGACGGACCCGAACTGGCGATTTGCGGGTTAAACGACTCGGGTGAAGCCTCGGAGCAGTAAATAATGGTATCGGTGTTTGCCGCCCATGCGGCCCCTGCCGGTAAAAGCGTGCTCAACGCGAGAGCAAGCAGTGTTTTCCCTGTAGACATGGTTATAAACCTTTCAGTTTTATTATTGTGAACAGTAATAACAGCACAGCTGTTTTGACCTGACAAATAACGAAACACTATCAGGTTATTCTAAAGCAGAGTTTATTGCTGCTTTTCCAGTCAAGAAAAAAGGCGATTTGCCTTAAGTGCCATTATTCGTCAAGCACAACCGTCGCGATCAATGCCGTAAGAAATCGGCCCTTTTGGCGTCTCCTCAGCCGTTTGTTTGCGTCCCGGTTTCGTTAAAGTAACGGTGTGAAGAAGTCTATGGGACCAAATCGTGGCAAAAACACTTTTACGCAGCGGTAATCTGGATGATTTTCAGGCCGTTGGCGGCGGCGGACAGGCCGTTTTTGAATCAGCGTTGCAAATCCGTGAAGCGCTTCGGCTGCGCAAACAGCAGGCTATTGTCGACTGCCTGGCCATTCCTCAGGTGAACGATGGCGGCGATCGCGTTGACTGGTATTCCCCCGTTGACGGAACGGTATCCAGCTGGAAAGCCGCAGAGGAAGATGAACGTTACCGCGCCCTGCGCTACCTGGAGAACACCCTGGCCAGCGTGGAATCGCTGAGTAAAAAGTGTCTGCAGTCACCGAAAACCGCGCAACAGCTGTTTGGTTCCCTGCTGTCAAAAACCTTCCAGTTCCCCGGCGAAAACTTCCTTTATCTGGTCGATGGCAAACCGGTGATCTGCTTCTGGGGCTTCGTGAACCTTAACGAGAACGCCCGTGACGACGTGCTTGATTGCCTGAGGGAATCGCTGATCCCGGAACCTGCGCCCGTAGTCATTGACGATCCCGAGCCAGAGCCCGAACCTACGCCGGTGATTACCTTTGAACAAGCCGATGAGCCACTCGTGACGCCCGCGACCAGCGTGCGCATCACCGAGGACTCGCTGTACGAACCAGAACCGCCTCGCGTGATTGTGCCGCCTGTAGCAGAAGAACCGGTCCCCGAAATTGTGCCGAAAAAGCGCCGCGTCCCCCTGTGGTCATTGCCCGTCGCAGCGGTGATTGTTGCGGCAATCGCGACCCCATTACTCTGGCCAAAACAGGCCCCCTCTGCTGAACCTGTCGCCGTACCGGCAGCGCCTGTTGCCATTGCGCCAACACCCATTAAGCCGGTAGAACAGCTTGCCATGAACCTGCCTCTGCACCAGGCCGAAGTGCTGGAGCCGAAGGTACAAGCGCCCGTCGCAAAACCAGAGCCTGTCGTGATTGCCGCGATCCCGAAAGATGCCATGGTGATGGAGGCCAATCAGGTCAAAGCAGGCTCGACACGGTTCCTGAACGGAACCTGGCGCGCCCTTCTCGACGTGAAAGATCCGGTCACCGGCAAGCCGCCGTCACTGCGCTACCAAATACAGAATAATAAAGGCACCGCGCGCGTGGTTCACGGCGACAACATCGTTTGCCGCGTCGAGGTGTTCTCCGGGCTGCACAGCAACGGTGAGTTACTGATTAAAACGCGCGGCAACGCCCGCTGCACGGACGGCTCACGCTATCCCATGCCTGAAGTCGCCTGCAAAGCAGGCACCAGCGATGTGGCGGAATGTAGCGCACGTTATGATGCCAACACCGTCGTTCCACTGACGTTCAAGAAAGCAGGTGCGTGATCCTATGCTGGTAACTCTTTGCGACTATAAACAGAGCGTCACGCTCATTGCTAACAGCGGCGTACAGTTCCTTGATTTTGGCCTGACCCCGCAGGACACCGCCAGCAATGGTCGTTTCGTGCGTAAAACGGCAAATGGCCCGCTGCTGCGCCTTGATTTCGACCTGGTGAACGGCCGTTACACGCTCCCGGCGAGCGGCAGCAGCCAGCCGGAGGTGGTGAAGCCGGAAAGCACCATTCCACTGCATCAGTCTCTGACGGTACTGGACGGTGTCTGGCTCCCGCTACCGTTCCTGCGCTTTAATCCTCCGCGCACCTTCGTTGATGGCCCGGACAACTGGGCTCGCGTGCAGGTGCGTAAACTGGATACCCCGGATGCGGCAGGCAATACGCATCGCGTGACCCTCGCGCTCGACAGCCAGATTGCAGAACACGCCACTTCCGCGCTGTCGCCTGTCGAAAACGACATTCTGAACGGCACCCGTTTCGCCCTCGCCTGGCGCGATGAGGAAGTGGAGAACTTCCTCGATCAGACCTGGATTGACGGCTGGCTGCGCGAAGCCTTTACCCAGTTTGCGGACGGCGTTGAAAAACGCTCTGAGCGCGAGTTGTACCAGGCAATGCGCAGCTTTGAATATCAGGCGCACTGGCTCAATCTCCTGTCGATGCTCGGCGAGCAGTTGACCGTGCCTGAAGTGAAATTTGTCACCCACACGCTCAGCACCCCTGCCATTCCGGTCGACCTGATCCTCGATGTGGGCAACACCCACACCTGNGGCGTCATTATTGAAGATCATGGCGATGCGAACGATGGGCTNCGCCAGACCGCCGAGCTGCAGGTNCGCTCGCTAAGCGAACCGCAGTTCCTGAATGAGCCGCTCTTCACCAGCCGCCTGGAGTTCTCCGAAGCGCGTTTCGGCAAGCAGCACTTCTCCGTGGAAAGCGGCCGTGAAGATGCCTTCGTCTGGCCGTCAATCGTGCGCGTGGGAGACGAAGCGCGCAAACTGGCGATGCAGCGCCTGGGTACAGAAGGTAACAGCGGTATCTCCAGCCCGCGTCGCTACCTGTGGGACGAAACTCCGGTGGTTCAGGACTGGCGCTTCAGCCAGATGAACAGCAAAACCCAGCGTGAACCGCTGGCGACCGCGTTCCCGCTGATGAACCTGATGAACGATGACGGTGAGCCGCTCTTCACCCTGCCTCAGGATGAACGTCTGCCGGTATTTTCCCCGCAGTACAGCCGCAGCACGTTAATGACCCATATGCTCTGTGAGCTGCTGGCACAGGCGCTGGGGCAGATCAACAGCGTCGCCACACGCCTGCGCCTGGGCTTCCCGGCGTCTCCGCGTCAGCTGCGCACGCTCATTCTTACCCTGCCCTCGGCCATGCCGAAACAGGAGCGTGAGATTTTCCGTCGTCGCATGTTTGAAGCCATTGCTATCGTCTGGAAAGCGATGGGCTGGCACCCGCAGGATGAAGATTTTGCCAGCCGCAAACAGCAGGAAAAAAGCGTGGTGCCGGTACCTGAAATTCAGATGGAATGGGACGAAGCCAGCTGCGGCCAGCTGGTCTGGCTGTATAACGAAGCCATCTCCCATTTCGGCGGCCAGACAGAAGCGTTCTTCGCTTCCCTCGCCCGTCCGGATCGAGAGCCTGAACCGGGCGTTCAACCCGGGCGTTCACTGCGCGTGGCCTCCATTGATATTGGCGGCGGTACGACGGATATGGCGATTACGCACTATCAGCTAGACGACGGTTCCGGTAACAACGTCAAAATTACCCCGCAGCTGCTGTTCCGCGAAGGGTTTAAGGTCGCCGGAGACGACACGCTGCTGGACGTGATCCAGCGCTATGTGCTGCCTGCGCTGCAAACCCAGCTGCAGAAATCCGGGATTGCGGACGCTTCCCTGCTGATGGCGTCGCTGTTTGGCGATTCCGGACGCATTGACACGCAGGCCGTGCTGCGCCAGCAAACGGCGCTTCAGCTGTTTATGCCGATTGGACATGCGATCCTCGCCGCGTGGGAATCCAGCGATATTGACGATCCGCTGGCCGGACTGCATGCCACCTTCGGCGATCTCCTTGCGCAAAAACCGACGCGCAACGTCCTGAACTATCTGCAGCAGGCGATCGACCATGCGCTGCCCGCGGGGTCAGAAGCGTTCGATCTCTTTGCCGTTCCGCTGCACGTTAATTTCCGCGAGATGCAGGATGCGATGCTGGCCGGACAGTTCACGCTGGCGTCTCCCCTTCATGCGGTGTGCGAGGCCATTTCCCATTACAGCTGCGATATTTTGCTGATCACGGGCCGTCCGGGCTGCCTGCCGGGTGTCCAGGCGCTCATTCGCCACCTGCAGCCGGTGCCGGTCAACCGCATCGTCTGGCTGGATAAGTATCAGGTGCATGAATGGTATCCATTCAGCCAGCAGGGGCGTATCGGCAATCCTAAATCTACTGCCGCCGTCGGCGCGATGCTGTGCAGCCTGGCGCTGGATCTTCGCCTGCCGCGTTTTAACTTCAAGGCAGCCGACATTGGCGCATACTCGACGGTTCGCTACCTGGGCGTGCTGGATAACACCATCAATACCCTGCGCGAAGAGAACGTCTGGTACCAGGATATCGATCTCGATAAGCCGGGCGCGAAGCTGGATGCCCGTCTCCATTTCCCGCTACGCGGGAACGTCACGCTCGGCTTCCGTCAGCTTGCAAACGCCCGCTGGCCAGCGACGCCGCTGTATACCCTGAGCATTAACTCTGCTGAACTGGCAAAAGCCATTGCAGGCGACGGCGTGCTGAACGTTCGCCTGAAGCTGCGCGGCGGCAGCAAGCACGAAGGGCCGGAGTCCTTCGAGCTCAGCGACGCCTGGCTACAGGACGGCACGCCGGTTCCCCCGGACGCACTGACCTTTAAACTGAATACCCTGGCCGATCGCCGACACAGCGGCAGCCACTACTGGATTGACAGCGGGAGCGTATACCTGAAATGACTGTGACGACTGCCACCACTCAGGCCTTAATCGGGTGGATTAACGACACGCGCCTGCACGCTCCCATGCTGGATAACGATGCTGATGCCCTGCTGTCACGGGTCACGTCCGCCCAGGCGCGTGAGCAGGCCATTGACCGTGCCCTCCTGAGCCAGAGCAGCATCGGGCTGTACGGCCATTCCCAGGCGGCGAAATCGCATTTACTCACGTCATTGTGCGGCAGCGGTAATGGTCGTCTGAACGTGTCACCCGGCCAGCGCACGTTCGACTATTTTTCGCATATCAATCCCGGCCATGCGGCAACGAATATGGCCATTCGCTTCACCCGCGAACAGCGGGATATTGCCGATGAGGCGTTTCCGCTGCGTCTGCGACTGGTGACCGAAGCCGAACTGGTCCAGCTGTTTATTGCTCGCATCACCCTGCACCCGCAGATCCGCCCGGTGGATAAATCCGTGATTGAAACGCGGCTGGAGAAGTGGCGCGCCTTGCGTCAACCGCAGGGCGTTCCGGG
>Ga0065704_10000958_pt1 | contig 11786 bp, 12 predicted proteins | sample SwiRhicommuniRL2_FD_59091 | JGI IMG/M metagenome (GOLD analysis project Ga0065704, IMG submission 59091) | Switchgrass rhizosphere bacterial communities from Rose Lake, Michigan, USA - RL2 v2 (version 2) | ecosystem: Host-associated > Plants > Roots > Rhizosphere > Soil | place: East Lansing, MI | reverse complement strand
CCGCATCCGCGACACCGACTTCGCCAAGGAAACCGCCGAACTGACCCGCACCCAGATCCTGCAGCAGGCCGGTACGGCCATGCTGGCCCAGGCCAACCAGGTGCCCCAGAACGTGCTGTCCCTGCTGCGCTGATACGCGGCACGCTTCATCCGCAGTTCCTCCTAGTTACCTGTCGTCACGGACGGATTCGTCTCCCTCCGTTTGGCAGTACCCCAACCCCCTCCGGCGACGGAGGGGGTATTTTTTTTGTGGGTGATTGGTGATTCGTGCGGCGGTAACTCGCAGAATCCCGCTCATCAATCGCCAATCACGAATCACCGCTTTCTGGCACAAACCCTGCATCAGCTCCTGCGCCCGCATTTCTCACCAGTCGCCGGACCCACGGCGGCGGTGGGAGACGGAGAGATGCGGGCTAAAGAACGGCCGCGGCAGGCCGCTACTGAAACTGCACGGGCGGGCCCCATCCGGTACCGGATGCCAGGCCCGCCCGGCCACCCTTTTTCGGAAGGGCACTGACAGGAGACGGCAATGGCAGACTATTCGCTGGGTTATGGCGGCATCGGCACCGGGATGGACATCAACGGCATGGTGTCCCAGCTTGTGGCGGCCGATCGCGCGCCTGCGGAGAACCGCCTGACCCGCATCGAAAGCCAGGCCAAGTTCAAGCTGTCCGCACTGGGCACGGTCAGTTCCGCCTTCAGCAACCTGGACAAGGCCCTGACCGCGCTGAAGGCCGCCACCGCCTTCGATACCCGCACCGTCAAGTCCGCCACCGACACGGTCGTTGGCGCCACGGTGGGCAGCGGGACGCCCAACGGCACGTATGCGGTCGAAGTGGTCGAACTGGCCACCGCCAACAAATGGATCACCAACCAGCCGGTGACGGCCGGCACGACCTTCGGCGCCGGCCAATTGACGCTGACGGTCGGCGGCGAGGCGCTGGCCATCGACATCGCCGCGGACAGCACGCTGCAGGATGTCCGCAGCGCGATCAACGACGCCGCTCGCAGCAAGGGCGTGCAGGCCAGCGTGTTGACGTCCAATGACGGGCTCTACCTGTCCGTGTCGTCCGACAAGACCGGCGCGGCCAACGGCATCTCGCTCGCGTTCACCTCCGGTGGCAGCGACCTGCAGGCGCTGGCCGCCAGCCTGCAGGAACGCGTCCCCGCCGCCGATGCCGAAGTGAAGATCGACGGCCTGACCGTCACCGCCAGCGGCAACAAGATCACCGACGCCGTGCCCGGCCTGACCCTGGACGTGAAGACGAAGGGCACCAGCACCGTCACCGTGTCCACCGACACCGCTGCCGCCAGCAAGCTGATCCAGGATTTCGTGACCGCGTACAACGCGGCCATCGGCGCCATCAACACGTCCACCAAGTACAACGCCGAAAGCGACGAACCTTCGGCCCTGACCGGCGATGCGCAGATGCGCAGCGCTTCGGGCCAGTTGAGGAATGTGCTCAGCGGCGTGCTGGGCGACCTCGCCTCGCAGGGCCTGGACGCCAAGACGCTGGGCCTGCAGACCAAGGGCTATCCATCTTCCGACGGCACCCTGGTATTCGACAGCAGCAAGTTCACCGCCGCGCTGGTCAGCAACCCGGAGAAGATCCGCAGCGCCTTCACCGGCGACAGCGGCTTCGCGGGCAAGCTGCAGGCGGCCGTGGGCAGCTACATCGGCACCAATGGGGCTTTCACCCAGCGCACCAGCGGCCTGAATGCCCAGATCAAGGACGTCGCCACGCAGCGCCTGGCCCTGGACGCGCGAATGGAAGCCGTCGGCAACCGCTACAAGGCCCAGTTCGTGGCGATGGATTCGATGGTCGCCCAGATGAGCAGCACCAGCAGCTACCTGGCCCAGCAACTCGCCTCGCTCGCCAACCAGACCGGATAACCGCCGATTCGAACCGCCGTCGGGTGACGCGCGGGGATCGCAGGAGAAAATGGAATGTCATCGCATTCGTACGCCGCCCAGTACCGCAACACCGGCCTCAGCAGCGCCGTCATGGACGCCGATCCGCATCGCCTGGTGGCCCTGCTGCTCTCGGGCGCCTGCGAACGCCTGCGACTGGCGGACGCGTGCATGGAACGTGGCGACCTGGCACGCAAGGGCAAGGCGATCGGCGAAGCGTGCGCGATCATCGGGCACCTCAATGGCTCGCTGGATCATGAGGCAGGCGGCGAAATCGCAGGCAGTCTCTCCGCACTGTACGACTACGTGCAGACGCGCCTGATCGATGCCAACCTGCACAACGATGCCGCCGCACTGCGCGAGTCGCTCGATCTGCTGGGCGAGATCGAGTCCGCCTGGAACGCCATCCCCTCCGAGCAGCGCCAGCCCCCGGCCATGGCCGCCGCGCGATGAACGCAACACCGGCCCTCGACGACCTCTTCGCCCAGCTCGACGGCATGCGCCATGCCTTGCACGCGGGCGAACTGGAAGACGTCGAGCGCCTGCTCAACCGTCACGACCATGACGTGCGGGCCTTCCTGCATGCCGACGGTGGCCGCTCGGCCGGTTACGACGCGCTGGCCGTGTTGCTGCGTGCGCAACTGGAACTCCAGAAGTCGATGCAGGATGCGCGCGAACAGGTGCGTATCCGCATGCATGTCAACCAGAGCGCCGACCGCGCCGCGCGCGCCTACCTTTCCGTTGTCGAGGGGTGAGCCATGACCGCTTCGATCATCCTCGTGGAGCACCCTGCCGAGCACGCGCTGTTCGATGGCGCGCTCACCTGCGAGGTGGTGCTGCCCGCGCGCTTTGACGCGGGTGCACGGGTCCTGATGCAGGCCCCGTCGGAGGCCCTGCTGAAAGGGTTGGCGGTCGCCGAGGACGTGCGCGGCGAAGACCCGGACGACCGCAAGGAAGCCACCCCCACGCAGCAGCGCATCGAAGCCAAGCTGGACCTGGTGCTGTCGCTGCTCGGCCGGCTGGCGCGCAGCCAGCACGAAACCCTGCCCGCCACCCCGTTGCGCTGGTCGCACCGTGGCCTGCGCCTGGATGTCGTGTCGCCGCAGGAACTGGCCGTCGGCGCCGCCGGCGTGGTGACCGTGCAGCCCGCCACCTGGTTGAGCGACCACATCGAACTGCCCACCACGCTGCTGGCGCAGGCCGAAGGCTCGCAAGGCATGCAACATCTCTGGCTGCAGTTCGACACCCTGGGCGCCGGCCTTGCCGAGGCCATGGACCGCCACCTGTTCCGCCTGCATCGCCGCCAGATCGCCGAAGCCCGCCAGTCCCAGCACGCAGCTCGTCCGTAGCCACCTTTCGCGCATCCACGCCCACTGCGGCATCCGCGATGTGCACGCATCACACGCCGCGATTGCGGTATTCGCCCTTTTCACGGAAACACGGTCACCACAAGTGTGACTGATGTCGTGGTTTCACTTTTCCATCGCGATTCTGAATTGGCGCACAGGGACAGCGCGGCTATCGTGACATCACCAAGCAACGCGATATCGACTGGTTCTTCCCTGTGCGTGTACTCATCGTCGACGACCACACCCTGGTCCGCGCCGGCATCGGCCGGCTGCTGCAGTCATTGCCCGACGTGGATGTCGTGGCCGAAGCCTGCAACGCGCAACAGGCGCTGGACATGGCCGCGATCCACCGCCCGGACCTGATCCTGCTCGACCTCTCCCTGCCCGACCGCAGCGGGCTCGACCTGCTTCCGTTGCTGCGCGAATCGCTGCCGCAGACCCGCGTGGTGATCATGTCCATGCACAACGATCCCACCCAGGTGCGCGTGGCGCTGGACCGCGGCTGCGCCGGTTTCGTGGTGAAGGAAGCCGCGCCGATGGAACTTGAACTCGCCCTGCGCGCCGCCGCCAGCGGCCAGGTGTTCCTGAGTCCGCAGGTGTCCTCGAAGATGCTGGCGCCGATGCTCAACCCGCAGCGTCCCACCGGCATCGCCGCGCTGTCGCCGCGGCAGCGCGAGATCCTGCGCCAGCTGGGCAGCGGCATGAGCAGCAAGGAAATCGCGGCCCAACTCGGCATCAGCGTGAAGACGGTGGAAACCCACCGTGCGCGGATGATGGAATCGCTGGGCTGCCGTCGCGCCAACGATCTGCTGTTGCTGGCCGCACGCCACCAGAACGAACTGGCCTGAGCCTTGCAGGAACGGCGTGGATGACCCCCGCCGGCGACGGATTCCCGTTGCCGCACCGCCCTGACGGGCACTTCCCATCGACGATAACCCGACGCTGTAGGGGAAACCCTGACGGCCAGTGGGGCGCGCCCGCAGCACAACCAGAAACGCCCTGATTTTTTTTCCGTCACCCGACATCCAAAGTGTTCACACGATGTGAAGCCGACCTCGGCACGCCATCGAATCGGGGACAACGGGAATGAAGACGGGACTTTCCACCCAGCTCGGCCAGCAACTCCACCTGACGCCGCAACTGCTGCAGTCGATCCGGCTGCTGCAACTGGACGGCCTGCAGCTGGAGATGGAAGTGCGCCGCGCACTCGACCTCAATCCGCTGCTCGAAGTCGAAGAAGCCCAGGATGCCGAGACGGTCGCCGAGATCGACGTGCTGCCGGCGCAGGACGCCGCCGCCCTCGATGCTGCCGCGTTCGACGAACTGCCCGAATCCAGCCTGTGGGACGTGGCCGGCGCCAACTGGCAGGACGGCGACGACGACCGCATGCAGCGGGTCGAGGCCGGCGAATCCAGCGACCCGCACGTGCGCGTGCTCGACCGCCTGGCGCTGGAACTGGATGGCCGGGCGCTGGACGTGGTCGCCTTCTGGCTTGAGCACACCAACGACGCCGGCTACCTGGAGCAGGCGCCCGACACCCTGGCGCTGCTGGCCTCGGCCCGCTTCGACCTGACCACCGACGCCGCGCTGCTGCTGCGCGAGCGCCTGCTGCGCGGGGAATTCCCCGGCCTGGCCGCCGCCGACGTGCGCGAATGCCTGCAGGTGCAGCTGGACTGCCTGCAGGGCCGCGTGCCCGGCCGCCACGTCGCCCGCCGCATCGTCGCCGAAGGCCTGGCGCTGCTGGCCGCACACGAATACGACGCCCTCGCTCGCTTGCTGGACCTGGAACTCGACCAGGTGATGGAAGGCGTGCGCCTGGTGCTGTCGCTGGATGCCCGTCCTGGCGCGTCGCTGGCGCCGGCACCGACCGGCTACATCGTCCCCGACGTGGTCGCCTGGCACGCCGACTGCGCCTGGCGCGTGGCCCTGAACCCGGCGACCACGCCGCGCGTGCGGGTCAATCCGATGCAGGAGCGCGCACTGGACCAGGCCGAAGCCTCCGAAGGCGCCGGCAAGCTGCGCGAGCTGCTGCAGGAAGCGCGTTGGCTGACCCGTGGCCTCTCGATCCGTTACGACACCCTGCTGCGGACGGCACGCGCCATCGTCGAGCGCCAGGCCGGTTTCCTGGCCCAGGGCGATGAAGCGATGGCCCCGCTGACGCTGAAGGAAATCGCCGATGCCATCGGCATGCACGAATCCACCGTCTCGCGCATCACCACCGGCAAGTACATGCAGACGCCGCGCGGCACGTTCGAGCTCAAGCACTTCTTCGCGGTGCGCCTGGAAGGCGCCAACGTGTCCGGCCCGGCCGTGCGCGCCATGGTGCGCCGCCTGATCGATTCCGAACCGGCCGGCAAGCCGCTGGCTGACGAAGCCATCGCCGGCCTGCTGGCCCGCCAGGGCATCCACATTGCCCGCAGAACTGTGGCGAAGTACCGGGAACAGCTCGATATCGCTCCCGCCCGGGAACGCCGACGCGCTACCGTACCGGTCTTGGCCAAGGCCGGATAAGAACGGAGCACGACCGCAATGAGCAAGATCACCGTATTGCTGGTGGACGATCACGAAGGTTTCATCAACGCCGCCCTGCGCCACCTGCGCAAGGTGGAGTGGCTGGACATCGTGGGCCGCGCCAGCAACGGCCTGGAAGCCATCGAACGCTCGGAGACCCTGCGTCCGGACGTGGTGCTGATGGACCTGGCCATGCCGGAGATGGGGGGCCTGCAGGCTACCCGCCTCATCAAGACGCAGGACGCACCGCCCTTCATCGTGATCGCCAGCCATTTCGACGACGCCGAGCACCGCGAACATGCGATGCGCGCCGGTGCCGACGAATTCGTCAGCAAGCTTTCCTACATCCAGGAAGTCTTGCCCATCCTCGAAAGGTTCAAAGACAGCCGCCATGAGTGAATCCCGCATCCTCGTCATCGACGCCGACGCCACGCGTGCCGAACGCCTGGCCGGCCTGCTCGAATTCATGGACCTGACACCCCGCTGGGTCGCCAGCGCCGGTGACGTGGATGTGCGCCGCCAGCGCCCGCACGACTGGCTGGCGATCGTCGTCGGCACCCTCGACGATGGCAAGGCCGCCGACGCCTTCTTCGCCTGGCTGGGCAAGGCGCAACTGCCGCCGCCGGTGCTGCTGATGGAAGGCGACACCGCCTCCTTCGCCGCCACGCACGGCCTGCACCACGCCGGTGTATGGACGCTGGAAAGCCCCATCCGCCACGCGCAGCTGGAAGCCTGCCTGCGCCGCGCCAGCCTGAAGCGGCTGGATACCGAACACCAGGCGCAGCAGGTCACCACCAGCGGCCCGACCGGCAACAGCCCGGCCGTCCTCCGCCTGCGCCGCATGATCGAACAGGTCGCCAACTTCGACACCACCGTGCTGGTGCTGGGCGAATCCGGTACCGGCAAGGAAGTGGTGGCACGCGCCATCCACGACCAGTCGCCGCGCCGCGACGGGCCGTTCGTCGCCATCAACTGCGGTGCCATTCCGCCGGACCTGCTGGAAAGCGAACTGTTCGGCCACGAGAAGGGTGCCTTCACCGGCGCGCTCAGCGCCCGCAAGGGCCGGTTCGAGATGGCCGAGGGCGGCACGCTGCTGCTGGACGAGATCGGCGACATGAGCCTGCCCATGCAGGTCAAGCTGCTGCGCGTGCTGCAGGAGCGCAGCTTCGAGCGCGTGGGCGGCAACCAGACCATCCGCTGCAACGTGCGCGTGATCGCCGCGACCCATCGCAACCTGGAAGCGCGCATCGCCGACGGCCACTTCCGCGAAGACCTGTTCTACCGTCTCAATGTGTTCCCCATCGAGATGCCGGCGCTGCGCGAGCGCGCCGACGACCTGCCCGACCTGGTCACCACCATCGCCGCGCAGCTGGCACGCACCGGCCGCGGGGAAGTGCGCTTCGCCAACGAGACGCTGCAGGCGCTGCGCCTGTATGCGTGGCCGGGCAACGTACGCGAGCTGACCAACCTGGTCGAACGGCTGGCGGTACTGCATCCGGGCGGACTGGTGCGCGTGGCCGACCTGCCCAAGCGCTACCAGCCGGAAGGCGTGGAGGCGCTGGTCGCCCAGGCGCCGGCCCCTGCACCGGTAGCCGCTGCACCGGCCCCGCTGCCGACCGCCGTCGTGGCCGCCGCCGTGTCGCCGGCCGACCGGCTGCCCGAATCCGGCATCGACTTGCGCGAACACATCGCACAGATCGAGCTGAACCTGATCCGCGATGCACTGGACCGCGCCGGTGGCGTGGTCGCGCACGCCGCGCAACTGCTGGGCCTGCGCCGCACCACGCTGGTGGAGAAGCTGCGCAAGTACGGCATCGAGCGCGAAGAGGTCGCCCTGGCGACGGAAAACTGACTGGCGACGGACGGCGTTTCCGGCACGGGTCTTGCAACTGATCTGACAAGACACCCCGACGACCGAAGCACCCGCCCATGTCCGACGTCTCCTCCATCCTCTCGCAGATCCGCAGTTACCAGCACCAGGTCGGTACGCGTGCCCTCGAGCCGATGCCGAACCCGGGCGCATTCACCCCGAACCGGGTGGGGCTTGAACAGCCGGGCGTCAAGGCGCCGAGTTTCGGCGACACCCTGCAGAACGCGCTGCAAGGCGTGAACGAAGCGCAGAAGACGTCCGGCGCGCTCGCGCAGGCCTTCGAACTGGGCGACCCGCGCGCGGACCTGGCACGGGTGATGGTGGCCGCGCAGCAGTCGCAGGTGGCCTTCCGCGCCACGGTGGAAGTGCGCAACCGCCTGGTGCAGGCGTACCAGGACGTCATGAACATGCCTTTGTAGGTCCCGCCGTTGTAAAACCCGCCGCCGCAATGCCCGACCGCTGACCGCCCCACTCCACCGAGCCGACCGCGCAGGAACCGCACCACCATGGCCCTGACCCTTTCCAAGGAAGCCCTGAAGGAATCGCTGACCGTCGACAAGGCAGGCGCGGCGCTGACCAGGATCCAGGACGCGCGCGTGTTCAAGCAGATGGGCACGCTGCTGCTGATCGCCGGTGCGGTCGCCGTGGGCATGATGGTGTTCTTCTGGTCGCAGAAACCCGCCTACACACCGCTGTATACCGGCCTGGACGCGAAGGCCACCGCCGAAGCCACCGACATGCTGCGCGCGGCGCAGATCCCGTTCCAGCTGGACCAGGGCACCGGCGCCATCTCCGTGCCGGAAGAAAACCTGCACGACGCCCGCCTGAAGCTGGCCGGCGCCGGCCTGGCCGAAAGCGGTCGCCTCGGCTTCGAGATGATGGAGCGTGACCCGGGCTTCGGCGTCAGCCAGTTCGTCGAGAACGCACGCTACCAGCACGCACTGGAAACCGAACTGGTCCGCACCATCACCACCCTGCGCCCGGTCCGCGACGCTCGCGTGCATCTCGCCATTCCCAAGCCCAGCGCCTTCACCCGCCAGCGCGAAGTGGCCAGCGCGTCGGTGGTGCTGGACCTGCGCTCGGGCGCCCTGTTGGAACGCAACCAGGTGGATGCCATCGTGCACCTGGTGTCGTCGTCCATCCCCGACCTCGCCCCCGAACGCGTCACCGTGGTCGACCAGAGCGGCCGCATGCTCACCATCAGCGACCCGAACAGCGAAGCCGCGCTCAACGCCGCCCAGTTCGAACGCGTGCGCAAACTGGAGACCTCGTTCAACGACCGCATCCGCGAACTGCTGGAGCCGCTCACCGGCCCAGGCCGCGTGAATGCCGAAGTCGCGGTGGACATGGACTTCTCGGTCACCGAGGAGGCGCGCGAAACCTTCGCCAATGATCCGGCCAAGATCCGCAGCGAGCAGGTCAGCCAGAACAGCGTCGCCGGCACCGGCCCGGAGGGCGTGCCCGGCGCCACCAGCAACACGCCGCCCGGCCCCAACGCGGCCGCCGCGCCCAATCCCGCCGCGCCGGTCGAGACCAGCAGCAGCGCCACCCGCAATTTCGAAATGGACCGCACGCTGCAGCACACGCGCCAGCCGGCCGGCCGCGTGCGCCGCGTCACCGCCGCCGTGCTGGTCGACCACGTGCCGCGTACCGGCGAGAACGGCAAGGTGGTGATGACCGCGCTGGACGCCGCCACGCTGACCCGCATCGAAGCGCTCGTGAAGGAAGCCGTGGGCTTCGACGCGGCGCGCGGCGATTCGGTGTCGGTGATGAACGCACCGTTCGTGCGCGAAACCGAGGCACCGCAGGACGTGCCGTTCTGGGAAAGCCCGTGGCTGCACAACCCCATGCTGCGCGACATCGCCCGCTACGGCCTGGGCGCGCTGGTGGTGATCGCGCTGCTGTTCGGCGTGCTGCGTCCGGCCATGCGCCAGATCATCCACCCCGCCGCCCGGCGGAAGGTGGAGGACGAGGACGACGGCATCGACGTCACCGTGATGGACGATGACGACATGCAGGCCGGCGCTGTGGCCACGCTGTCGCACGACGCGCTGCCCCCGATGCGCGCCCTGCCCTCCGACGCCTACGAAGACCGCCTGCGCCAGGCGCGCGAGGCGGTGAAGACCGATTCCAAGCAGGTGGCGCAGGTAGTGAAGGACTGGGTGGCCAGCGATGAATAACGTACAGGAACCGGCACTCAACGGCGTGCAGCGCGCAGCCGTGCTGCTGCTCTCCCTCGGCGAGGAAGATGCCGCCGAAGTGCTCAAGCACATGAACGCCAAGGAGGTGCAGAAACTCGGCATCGCCATGGCCACCATCTCCGGCGTCAGCCGCGAGCAGGTGATGCAGGTCATGGCCACGTTCGGTGAATCGCTGGACAAGCAGACCTCGCTGGGCATGGGCGCCGACGACTACGTGCGCAAGGTGCTGGTGCAGGCACTGGGCGAAGACAAGGCCGGCAGCCTGATCGACCGCATCCTGCTGGGCCGCAACACCACCGGCCTGGACACGCTGAAGTGGATGGACCCGCGCGCGATCTCCGACCTGGTGCGCAACGAACACCCGCAGATCATCGCCATCGTGCTGGCCCACCTGGACAGCGACCAGGCCGCCGACACGCTCAAGCTGCTGCCCGAGCGCACCCGCACCGACGTGCTCCTGCGCATCGCCACGCTGGACGGCATCCCGCCGAATGCACTGAACGAACTCAACGAGATCATGGAGCGCCAGTTCGCCGGCAACCAGAACCTCAAGGCCTCCAGCATCGGCGGCGTCAAGGTCGCGGCGAACATCCTCAATTTCATGGACTCCGGCCAGGACCAGCTCATCCTAGGCAACATCACCCAGGTCGACGCCGACCTGGGCGCACGCATCCAGGATCTGATGTTCGTGTTCGACAACCTGGCCGACCTCGGCGACCGCGAACTGCAGGCGCTGCTGCGCGAAGTGCCGAACGATCGCCTCGGCCTGGCGCTGCGCGGCGCCGACGCCAAGGTGAAAGAAAAGATCACCCGCAACATGTCCCAGCGCGCCGCGCAGATCCTGGTCGAAGACATGGAAGCACGGGGCCCGGTGCGCCTGTCCGATGTGGAAGGCGCGCAGAAGGAAATCCTCGCCATCGTGCGCCGCCTGGCTGACCAGGGCGTGATCTCGCTGATGGCCGGTGCCGAGGAAATGGTATGAGCACGCCGTCGCCGCTGCGCTGGATGCCCGCGCCGCTCGATGTCGTCGTCGCGGCGCCCGCCCCCGAGCAGGAAGCCCCGCCGCTGGTACCGCCGACGATCGAAGAGATCCAGGCCATCCAGGATGCCGCGTACCGCGAAGGGCTCGAACGCGGGCTGGCAGAAGGCCATGCCGAAGGCTTCGCGACCGGCCAGACCGACGTCCGCCGGCTTGCCGCACAGATGGAAGGCATCCTCGACAACTTCTCGCGCCCGCTGGACCGGCTAGAGAACGAAGTCGTCGCTGCACTGTCCGAACTCTCCGTCCGCATTGCCGGTGCCCTGGTGGGCCGAGCCTACCAGACCGACCCGATCCTGCTGCAGGAGTTGGCCACCAGCGCACTGGATGCCGTCGGCGGCGCGCAGCGCGAAGTGGAACTGCGGCTGCATCCCGACGACATCGCGGCCCTGACCCCGGTGCTGGCGATGGCTCCGGGTACGCGACTGACGGCGGACACCTCGCTCAGCCGCGGCGACCTGCGCGTGCATGCCGAAAGCGTACGCATCGACGGGACGCTGGAAGCCCGCCTGCGCGGCGCGCTGGAAACCGTGCTCAACCGGAGCACGCGCGCATGAGCGCCCAGCCGCTGGAATGGCTGACCGCGCGCGACCTGCGCCTGTCCGCGCGCCTGTCGCAGATCAATCCCGAGCTCGGTGGCCGCGGCCTGATCCGCGAAGGCATCCTGCGCCGTGCCGTCGGCCTCACCCTGGAGGCCATCGGCTGCGAAGCGCCGATGGGCGCCACCTGCAAGGTGGAAGTGGTCGACGGCGGCTGGGTGGATGCCGAAGTCGTCGGCTTCTCGGGCGAACGCACCTACCTGATGCCCAGCGCCGAACTGCACGGCCTGCTGCCGAACGCGCGCGTGGTGCCCTCGCGGCGGCGCGGCGGCGTCGAGGGGGGCGAAGGGCTGCTGGGGCGCGGG
>Ga0065704_10071308_pt1 | contig 11823 bp, 11 predicted proteins | sample SwiRhicommuniRL2_FD_59091 | JGI IMG/M metagenome (GOLD analysis project Ga0065704, IMG submission 59091) | Switchgrass rhizosphere bacterial communities from Rose Lake, Michigan, USA - RL2 v2 (version 2) | ecosystem: Host-associated > Plants > Roots > Rhizosphere > Soil | place: East Lansing, MI | reverse complement strand
AGAACGATCGCGCCTGACGGAGAAAAGAAAGACCGCCAGCAGTTAGAAGCCCTGCTGGCGGTCTATTCTTGATTCCCTTGCGGGATTCAGGTCGGAGCGGCGGGATTCGAACCCACGACCCCCACTACCCCAAAGTGGTGCGCTACCAAGCTGCGCTACGCCCCGACATTCGTTTCATTTTCCTTTTGGGGAAGGAAACGTTAACTTGGGGTGAACCCAAGCCAGAATTGAAGTATAGCAAAGGCCATTTTTAAATGCAAGGGGTTCAAGCGTGACTTCTTGCAATCGATTTACCGCCCTTGCGTTCTGGGAGGCAGCGGCCGCGCGAAACGGAGCGCCCGCCTTTTCCTAAATGCCCTGCTGACGCCGGTCTTGCCTCGGTGGGCTCGTGCGGCGCTCGCCGTGTAGCCCAATTCCGACATGCTCGAAAGTTGGGATTTGGGAGGTTCAGTGGCTCGATGGGCGGGTGAGAGGCCCGCCTCGAGGAGCGTTGAAGGAACAAAAAAATCCCCGCCCTCTCGAGGGCGGGGATGTCGAGTGGCCAGGGGCAGAATCGAACTGCCGACACCGGCATTTTCAGTGCATTTCAGCTTCAATCCGCCGGCATCCAGGGGTGCCCAACACCCGCTTTTTTGTACGCTGAGGAAGATTTCCCTTATTCCTGCGGCGTGCCGGGAAGTCCCCCCTTTTACGCTCAATAGGCTGCACGTTGGCTGCACGGGAAAAAACCAATATCGCCGTTCAAACAATTTGCCACCCTGAGTTGACTGACAGTACTCAAAGCATTGCCGGAAACTCGACGGCAATGTCGCGACAAATGAAGAAGGGGGAGCTGGAATTCCTGCGCCATCAATTAACCCCCCTCCTCAGGTAGCAGTGTTTTATATGGATGACTGCACATCTGTGAGGAGATCCCGCTCGAATGGATGTAGCTCCAGTTCGGCAATTTCTATCTTTTGTAAATGCTCCAAAGCGGCGTCTAAGTCACCACCGCCACCCAGCAGATCTTTCAGGCGTAGCCCAAGCTGTACAGGCAATCCATACTCATCTAGGGCTGCAATCCCTGGCGGCATGAAGTAGTTTTCCATCTGCGAAGCGTAGAAGCGGTAATTGCCTACCCCCAGCCCATGCTTTTTGAAGACGTGTTCTTGGATACTGTCAATCACCATTAGACTTGACGGGAAAAGATATCCTACCCATTGCCTAACGAAATCAAGATTCCCTTCGACCACGTCTCCAGGGTTGGCGTCCTTGTCCTGTTTTAGGTCTTCAGCAATCAGCGCCTTAATGCTTCCATGTTTTGCAAAGTGATTGATTTTAAAGGCGAGCTGCTTGCCGGAGGCAACCCCAGATCGCATTCCATTTCCTTCAAGTAAGACATTCCAAATCAATTCACAACATGCCAACAGGTTTCTGTATTTAGGCATGCCAGTCCAAGTTAACAAGGGATGGTAGTAAGGAATATTCTCCGCGATCTCTCGGGCGACGTTGATCTGACGAATAGGGTCAACTGCTTGATTCCCTTTAATTACTGAAAAAGCCAACGCGTCTTGTGCCGCAAACTCGTCATAGCGGACCTTTGAAAGACCTGATAAATGATCGGGGTCCATTGCAACCAACAACGCATCCGGACGGAGATGCTCCTCAACTAAAGGTATTTCTACCTTCCGCCCATCGTCATCTGGGGGGTCGTTAAAGATATACACATCACCGATAAAATGCCGAAACATCCTACCAGAACGGCCTTTAATGTTATTGAATGTAAAATGGTCAAGCTTCTTTTTTGCTATCTTGTTGTCATAGACGATTACATTTTTTGCTCTAGTATTAACGCCTTCTATCAGAGTCGATGTGCAGACAAGATAATCGATCTCTCCCTCGTTGAACATTCTTACAATATACTGAGCAATTGCACGTGGAATTTTCCCATGGTGTATGCCAATCCTATTCTTTAGTCCTGAAACTAAAGACCAATCAGGATGGTACTCATCAGAAATCCATTCTGCCGACGCCAGAAGGTTCGGGTTTGGTGATCCAACTTCTTCTGCCAACAGCCGCTCAACAACACGTCGTGCGCTTGGAGGTGATGAGCAGTAAATGATTGTGCCACCTTCGAGCCGCTTTACAAGTTCTACTAGCGATTGTTGCGTATCCTCAGTTTCGATTCGGTGAACCTGTGAAACGACAGTTGCATAGTCAGTCTTATAAAAATCGGCTTTGAAGCGACCTGGGAACTCTTCAGAAATGCTATTGATATTTGGACCAAGCATATAAAACTGCGCGTCCGTTCGGAATAGACGGTAAAATGCCTTGTTTAGTAGAATGGATCGTTCTTCATCGTCGTCGCCGGGATCCATTTTATAGAACTCATCGATAACAAAGAAGTCGATAAATGATAAATCGGTAAACTCTGCAACCCGCTCTTGCGTAAGGACAAAAATATTCTTCCAATCACGAGATTGTGATGCATGAGTAATAATCTTGTATTGGCCTTTAAAGGTTTCCGAAAGACGCCGTCGTACTTCGTCAATTAGAGCGATTGTAGGCACGATGATTGCAACGTCATCGAACTTCCGTGCTTCGATGATTGCATCTACAAGGAGAGATTTTCCAAACGAAGTTGGGGCGCTTAAGATGACATTATTTCCAGCTAAGAGGCTAGCGTAAACACTTGCCTGAGCGCGGTGAAATACTACGCCGTCCATGCCAATAGGGCGATGGAGTTGGTATGCGAGAAAATCTGCGAGTCCAAGCCTACCTTCATCGAGATAGGGGAAAAGGCCTACCTGGCGTACGAATGAATCAATAATCTCCGAATAGGCAGCATATTTATGGCTCCGGTCTAAAAGCCGAAGTACAAGTTCTTGAATGTCGGCATCTTCTTGGTTAGAGTTTATCAGGTTGGCAATGGTTTTCAGAAGAGAAAAGGTGTCTTCTCTGCCATCGGACTCGATCTGTTCAATTAGGGCTGATTTTAGATTTGCTTCCAATTTCCTAGCCTGCGGTCGAGTTCTTCAATTAATGCTGCTTTTGTATTAAGAGGGATTAGGATAAGATGGATTCTCACGTCAGGTAGTGAGTGCTTCGAGAATGTCCTCCAGTTCTTGATAAACTCCTCTTCGATTTCTTTCCTGTATTCGTCCGTGTTCTTAACGTGCTTGGGAAGCACGTCGCTATCGTAGGTAAGGAGGACAGGGATGCATGTTCGCGCGAATATTTCGTCTAATGGATTGTTTTCGTGTAGCCTTAAACGGAGCTGCTCTGAGCGAGCCCATTTGTCGTCAATCTTGTTTGTAATTGCCAAAAACTCTGAGCGTAGGTAGTTTGCGTTCGTGTGAATCTCAAGCTCTTTGACGACGTCTGTTACAGCTTTGCTAATGTTTGAATAGAACTTTACTTCGCCAATCCAAAGCTCTAATTCGTCGCCATTTTCAATGACGTGTACAGCGTCAAATCCCTTTACAGTGTCATTGCTTGAGTCTTTATAGTAAATTTTGCTGATTGCGGGGATCGTGCCAAATACCTGACGCAATACGGCATGCAAGATCAGCTCGCCAAATTCGCCTCGGTTCTTAAATTTCTCTGTCTCATAAACGCGCTTAGCAGCGTTCCGCATGGCGTAAGGAGCATTTTGCCCATTGACAGCTCCGAACTCAGATTGCTTGAGGCAGAACTCTAACATATAGTCGTCGAATAGCGAGCGTGCAAAATCCTCTACCCGCCATTTTCCTTGGTCAAAACCTGCGCACAACCCTGATAGGCCAGGTGTACTGTTTGCATCATGGATTACGACTTGTAGTACTGGGGGAGGGGTGATAGACAAGGCGAAACAGTCCTATATCGAAAGTATGACTTTCAAAAACTATATCAGATTATTTTGCGTTTCTGTGCTGGTCAGTGCAAGATCTATAGGACCAAAGCAGGTTTGAGTTTGCTGATATCGGTAGTCTACCCAGGTGGGACGCTATGGAATATCGCCTGGAAGAGCAACCGATAAGCTAGGCAAAACAAATATTTTGGCCGTGTTTCCGTGCGACGCCGCCATTGAAAGCGGAGCGGCTCTGAAACGGTGAATTACAAAGAATTAACCCCCGGCGTACAGGGTGCTGAACAATTTTTGAAACTAAAGAAGTTCCATCAGCGCTCGTTTTACTGAATGATCGCTGACCGCTGCATAGCGCTGGGTGGTTTGTAGGTTCTTGTGGCCGAGGATTTTGGATACAATTTCTACCCGCACTCCTCTGTTGATTAGGTCAGTCGCGTACGAGTGGCGTAGCTGGTGAATGGTGCAGTCAATACCTGCTTCTGCGCAATACCGCTTCCAGGCACGGCAGACAACCGAATAGGTCAACGGCATACCTGAGGCGCCTGTGCGCTGCTTCCGTTCGTCAGGAGGGAATACAAGCCCCGAGTTGATTTTGGCTTTCCTTAGGTACGAGCGAAGGAGGCGGAGGGATTCGGTCTTAGTAAGGAAAACCGTGCGCTCCCGCTGACCCTTACCAATGACCCGCAATTCTTGAACATCTAGGCGGAGATCCTCAACCCGGAGGGCGAGTGCCTCCGAGATACGGAGCCCGGTCTCGCTCAATAAGTAGAACATAACGCGATCCCGCTCATCCTTAATGACACTGAGGATCTTGCGTACCTCTTCAAGGGGAAGGGCGCGGGGCTGGGTCTCGGGAATCTTGATCGAACCCAACTTGTCCATGGGGTTGGCGGCGATGAAGTCATTCAAGTGGCACCATGCGAGAAACGATTTGAGAGAGGCACGGCGGCGCGCTTGAGTTGCAGGGCTAACTTCCCCTAGTCCTGCGAAATACTCCCGAAGAACGGGCACAGAGAGGCCCTCCAGAGTGCCTTGGTAGAACTTGAGGAACCCGAGCAGATCGGCGCGGTAGTTCTTTAGGGTGTGGGGGCTCTTGTTTTCGGCGCGAAGATCGCTCAGGTAATCCTCCACCAAGGAGGGCAGCTCCGGGACGATCTGGCTCCAGCGCTTTAGATTGGTGACGCTTCCCATGCTGCGTTTCCTCCGGCAAAGTCTTCTGCGAAGTATAACGATGAATGCGAGTCTAAAAAAGGCGACCTGAAACCCAGATTTCACGGAGGGGGGAAGGTCGCTTGATTTGTATAATGAATATTATACTTCGCAAACCTTATGGTCAACCTGAAAGCCCTGAGTCATCAGGGTTTTAGGCCGGAGCTAATCTTCTGTGTCTAGCGGGGATTCAGCCATCACAAGGTGATCGAACGGCACCTTATATAGGTCAGAAAATCGGTATGCATCCTTCAATGTGATACCTTGCTTTCCCAGTTCCAGGCGGGAGAGATTTGTCTGATCCATGCCAAGTAATCCGGATGCAACCTCTTGAGTTAGTCCAGCATGAGCCCTGGCTCTCCGCAGCCTTTTTCCGAATTTTTCATAAAAGGGATCCGTTGTCTGAGCCATCTATCCGCCATCGCTGTTGCCGTACTAGCGAGAGGGTAAGCGAATAGGTGGATGACTCTTAGGCGTTTAACGCCTATTATGGAAAACAACTCCGCGTTTGCTATGTAAATTAGCAACCGTAATTCATGGCAATGATGTGCTGACGTTCTTGAAAGGTTGAATGCGAATGCCAATTGATACATGGGGGACGTGTAAACGCTGTAAAATGGAGGATCAATTTCTCGATTCTCAGACCGGCGTATGTAGTTCTTGCGCTGCCAGGGAGGAGGCACGGCGCCTCTCCAGAACGATACCAAATCAGGTTTCTTCAGCTTCTTCCAACATGTCACCAATGTCTTACGGCGGCGAAATGACTGTGTGTGGAAAGTGCAGGAAGGAGCATAGATCCTTGATCAAAGGGGGGCTGTGCTCGGCTTGTAAGCAAACGATATTGGCAGAGGCTGCCGAGAGCGAGGCCAGGGCGCAGCGACGATCGGAACACTACGCCCGCCAAGTCGAACTAGGCACAAATGAGCCATTCAAAGAAGACTTATCTCCGTCGATCTTCTCAAGTGCTAAGGCAAAGGTCTACCTTCTGATTATTGGTTTTGCAATCATTTTCGGTGGGTTTGTTTTTAGTGTTATGTTTGGTGGCGGAAGTAGTGGGCCTAAAGAAGACGCTTGGTATCAGGCGGGAGCCTTTGCTCACAGCAAAATAGATGGCATGACCATTCGAGAAATTGCCCCATATTCTGAGGCAGGCGTTACCGATTACGGAAATAACTTCTACAGCGTCTCATTGCCAATGAAGTGCGTTGTGGATGCTACAGGGATTGCAGTGAATGTAATCTATAATGCCAAGCTTCGAAAAGACGGAGATCGCTGGATTCTCGAAGAATCTAATGCTGGCCTTGCATATTGATATAACGATTCAAGATGTGAATAACCCAACTAATTCTCGAATGCATCTTGAATAGAATCAAAATGTTAACTCTTTCCCCCGTATGTCGTTTGGCGTGCGGGGGTATTTGTTTTTGACAATGCTATTGCCTGTCAATATCGATATTAGCTCTCCAGATTCGGTGATTAGATTGTTGAAACGAATTGACTACTAGATCAAACCAACGCCAATCACCTGTAAAGATGGTGGCGTGCGAATTTGGATCTAATGATAGATAACTTCCTATATATGTTCATCATTGGATAGGTCCAGGATATTGATTCGTTGGAATAGATGTCTCGACTATCCAGATTGCGTACTGTCAAGAGCTTGGTGGATTGTAAATAGTTGTTGCTATTTGTCAGACGTATGGTGTCAATGTTGGCCATATTTGAGTACATATGTCAGACGTATTAGATACTTGCCGGAATTATTGCCGTATAACTGAAAATACCATTATTGACCAATAATTCGAGATCAAATTATATTGGTTTCGTGAAAGACATCCAGCGGATTCTGAGTATCACCAGATACATCAGCGCGCGCTGAGGAGCGACAACAAACCCAGCAATGGCAGCTAATGCCATAGACAAACAACTGTGCTCCTATGCGGACCAGACATGGGAACTAGCAACAGCTAGAAAACATTCCCGCTCACTCCGTTCGCATGAAGTTTTCGGTGATGATGAGGCTAACGGCCCATGGGGAGGTGGATATATTTCACTTCCCCGCATCAGACCTGTTTTCTTAGTGTATTGACAGGAGAAGTTAATGATTGAGCCGGACTATCTAATCCGAAGAACGATGGAGAAGGTTGCCGAACGTCTGCATACGCGAGATCCGAAGCTCAAGAAAAAGTGGCGAGGCCCATGCCTTACCGTCAGTGAGCTAATGCTCCTCCATGATCAGCGCAAGCAATGGCGCTATGACTGTTACGTGAAGCTAAATCCCGTATCCGGAAAGAAGCGGCTTATTTGCGCGCCTATCGACGCGGTGAAATTTGCCTCTCAGGAATTGGCGAAGGAGTTGTGGGAGCCCTTCCAACGTGATTTGGCTGACTATGTGCATGCTTATGTGGAAGACCGAAGCCAAATCACCAATGCCTTGGCACACGTCGGTTCTAAAGAGATCCTAGAGATCGACATTCAAGTGGCTTTTCCCAGTGTCACTCACCGTCGAATCATCCAAAACCTTAAAGACTATACGTCTGGACCAGTGGCTACCTTTATCGCCGGGATGGTTTGTGTCAAAGGGCGCCTGGCACAAGGAAACCCGCTAGCGCCCTTAATTTTCTTGATCGTGACTCGTCCCCTGGCTCGTAAGCTAGCCTCGCTGGCAAAGCGCTACGGCCTTACTTTTACCATCTATTCGGACAACATCACCTTCTCAGGCGCGAAGCTACCCCGAGGTCTGGAGGATGAGGTTGATTCCCTCATTCGATCGGAAGGGTTTGAGCCCCATCCGCATGGGATGAAACATCGTCGGATGGGCGGAAACTCTGGAAGGCTTCGGATCGTCACTGGGCTGAAGATTACGGCTTCAGGATTGGCGCTGCCTAAAGAGAAGCGAGAGCAGGCTAGGGCAGCAATTGAGAGGGCGCTTTCACCTGAGTTTTTGAACTCGATCCAGGAAGAGGGGAAGTCGCTCAAGCGCACTCGCGAGAGCTTGATCGGGAAGATCGGCTATGCGGTTTTCATGGATCCGATCATCAAGCAGGAGCTGCGGAAGAGGCTCCACGATTTGGACGCTCGTCAACTCCTTAGAAAGAACCTCAGGAAGGATCGGGCAAGACGTCTTTTTCGTTGGGTTGAGCAAAAGTCGATGCACTGGGAAGCGTGTCTTTAGAGGAGGGGAAGTGTCCATGATCGACATGAACAAAAAGGGAAGCAGCCTATACAAGGATGGCCTTATGTCGGTTAGCCAGGCGGCGGAGTTTTTAGGGATTTCTCGCTCTCATCTCTACGCCTTGATGGATTCCGGCGAACTGATCTATTCCAAACTCGGGCGATGTCGCCGGATCCCTAAGAGAGCCCTCATGGCATTGGCTCAAGCCAGTGCCCAAGGGGGCTGGAAGCAAGAATTGTAGATAGTGGCAACGACTCGAAAAAGTAGGGAGATTAAGCAATGGCCAAAAGGCAACGACGGAGCAAAGGCGATGGGGCTGTCTACCAGAATGCTAAGGGGATCTGGACGGGTTATGTCACCCTCGGGAATGCGGAGAATGGTCGCCCAAAGCGCCGCTATGTGTACGGCAAGACGAGTGCAGAAGTCAGGGAGAAGCTTGATAAGCTTCGTTCCGATGCACGAAGCGGTCTATTGTGCGATCCCAGTCGAATCACGATAAAGCAATTTCTAGCTGATTGGCTGGAGACGGTGGCTCGACCTTCTATCAAGCCAAGCACCTACATTCGTTATGAACGTATTGTCAGGCTTTACATCGTGCCGTACTTGGGCGGGTTCCAGCTCACCAAGTTGACTCCACTTCACATACAAGGATTATTTGTAGACATGAGGAAAGACGGGTTGTCTCCAAGCGCGCAGGAATCGGCGTTCGTCATTCTTCGAGCCGCACTTGGGACGGCTGTAAAGTGGGCTCTCGTCCCGAGGAATGTATGTGCTGCGGTTGAAAAGCCAAAGGTGCCAAAGAAGGAGTTTCAGGTCTTCAGTCCAGAAGAGGCCAAGCGCTTTCTGGATGCGGCTAAGCAGGATAGGTACTATGCGCTTTATGTCTTGGCCCTCACGATGGGGATTCGTCAAGGCGAGCTATTCGGCCTCACGTGGCGTGATCTGGACTTGGGCAAGGGAACCATCAGGGTGCAACGGACCCTCGCCGATTTGAATGGGACGCTGGAGGTTGGTGAAACGAAGAACAAAAAGCAGCGTGGTCTTCTCTTGCCGAAGGTTGCCCTGGAAGCACTGCGGATCCACAAAGCGGAACTCCTGTCAGAAGGCATCAAGAGCGACTTGATTTTCTGTGATACCCAGGGAGGCCCAATCAGGCGGAACAATTTCTCACGGAGGTCTTTCAAGCCTTTGCTAAAGAAGGCGAAGTTACCGAACATTCGGTTTCACGATCTGCGGCATACGGCGGCGACACTCCTCCTTGGAGAGCAGGTACAGGAGAAGGTCATTCAAGAAATTCTGGGGCACTCGAACATCAAGGTGACCATGGACTTGTACGCACACTTTAAGACGTGGATGCAACGCCCCGCCATCGATAAGATGGATGCGATTTTTGCCTAGAGACGGTAACAGCGCGAAAGGCTGCACTTAAGCTGCACTGACGAACATGCAAAAAAGAGAGCGCCCTACCAATCAAGGTGGGGCGCATCTCTTCGTAGTGGCCAGGGGCAGAATCGAACTGCCGACACCGGCATTTTCAGTGCCGTGCTCTACCGACTGAGCTACCTGGCCGCGACAAGAGTCAAGTATATCAGGCTCTTAAGGCTTGTCAAGCGTTTGATTAATGGGTTTCCGCCGATTGGCGCCCCGGTCCCCGGCCCGGGGCCGCGAAAAGCCCGATGCCGACCGGGATTTCCGCCGACTTTCGGTTGCCTTGAAGCCCCGGATTTGGTACCTTGGGAAATCCCCAGCGTAGCTTTTCCAGCCCGTGAGGGCGCCCATGGAGACGATGATGGCCCAGCCTACTTACTACATCACCACCGCGATCGATTACGTCAACGGCCCCCCGCACATGGGCCATGCTTACGAGAAGATCGCCGCGGATGCGATCGCCCGCTATCATCGTCTGCGCGGAGCGGACGTTTTCTTCCTCACCGGCTCCGACGAGCACGGCGTCAAGATCGAGCGCACGGCGGACGCCCAAGGCCTCGACCCTCAGACCTTCACCGACCAGATCGTCGGCCAGTTTAAGGCCACCTGGGCCAAGCTCGGCATCTCTTACGATCGCTTCATCCGCACGACCGACGCCGATCACAAGGCCGTCGTCCAGGGGATCTTCAAGCGCCTGCTCGACCAGGGTGACATTTACAAGGCCAAGTACGAAGGCTTCTACTGCAAGGGCTGCGAGGAGTTCAAGAACGAGCGCGACCTCGTCGATTCCTGCTGCACCGTGCACCAGACTCCTGCCGAGTGGATGAGCGAACAGAACTACGTCTTCAAGCTCTCGGAGTACCGCGAGCGTCTTCGGGCCCATATCGAGGCCAACCCCGGCTTCATCCAGCCCGATTTCCGCGCCAAGGAAGTCCTCAACCTCCTCGAGACCTTCCCTGACGTCTCCGTCTCGCGCCAGTCGGTCAAGTGGGGCATTCCCGTCCCCGGCGACGAGTCCCAGGTCATCTACGTCTGGATCGACGCGCTTTCGAACTACCTGACCGGCATCGGCTACCCGGATGCCGAGTCCTTCAAGAAGTACTGGCCCGCCAGCGTCCACCTGATCGGCAAGGATATCGTCAAGTTCCACGCCATCATCTGGCCCGCCATGTTGATGGCGCTCGACCTTCCGCTTCCTGAGCAGGTCTTCGGCCACGGCTGGGTCCTGATGGGCGGCCAGAAGATGGGCAAGTCCACCGGCAACGTCACCAGCCCCGACGCTCTCGCCGACGAGTACGGCGCGGATGCCATCCGCTACTACCTCCTGCGCGAGATCGCCTTCGGGCGCGACGGCGAGATGAACCAGGAAGCCTTCGAGAACCGCGTCAACGCCGACCTCGCGAATAACCTGGGCAACGCCCTCAACCGGACCCTGACCATCCTCGAGAAGAACTTCGAGGGCCAGGTGAGCCCCCGCCACGCGGCCATCGAGGGAGACCTTCCCGCCAAGGTCGCCGACGTCCTGGCCCGGGTCGAGGAGCGCATGAGCGCGCTCGCCCTCGACGAGGCCCTCATGGTCATCTGGGAACTGCTGGACGCCACCAACAAGTACATCGACTCGACCGCGCCCTGGGCGCTCGCCAAGGCGGGCGATCGCGAGAACCTCGGAGGCGTCCTCTACGCCGTTCTCGAAGCCCTGCGGATCGCGAGCATCGTCGCCAGCCCCTTCATCCCGACGCTGGCTGGCAAGATCTGGGAACAGCTGGGCATCCCCTCGCCGCTCTCCGAGCAGCGCTGGACCGACCTCGTCTGGGGCCGCTTGCCGGAAGGCACGCAGACCCAGAAGCTGGGCCCCATCTACCCCCGGATCGGCGCCGAGCTCGCCGGAGCCAAGAAGAAGGCATGACGACCTTCATCGATTCGCACTGCCACCTCGACATGCTCCCCGAGTGGGTCGAGGGGCTGCCGGCCGAGGAGCACGACCGCAACATCGATGAAGCCGTTGAGCGGGCGCGCGAGGCCGGAGTCCGCTGGATTCTCAACCCCGGGGTGACCTGGGCCGAGTTCCCGCGCGTCAAGGCGCTGACCGAACGCTACCCCAATGTCTTCGTCGCGGCGGGCATCCACCCCCACGACGCGGAGACCTGGACCGAAGGCTCCATCGAGCGTCTGAGGGAGATGGCGA
>Ga0065704_10071309_pt1 | contig 11824 bp, 13 predicted proteins | sample SwiRhicommuniRL2_FD_59091 | JGI IMG/M metagenome (GOLD analysis project Ga0065704, IMG submission 59091) | Switchgrass rhizosphere bacterial communities from Rose Lake, Michigan, USA - RL2 v2 (version 2) | ecosystem: Host-associated > Plants > Roots > Rhizosphere > Soil | place: East Lansing, MI | reverse complement strand
CAGAAAAGCAGTTATCGATGCAGAATACAAAGCTATCCAGACAGAAAATTCCGAGAACGGAAAATACACTGTTGTAGTAAGAGATTTCTTCAACGGAAACGAGTTCTATTATTTTGTCTATCAGGACTACAAAGACATCAGATTGGTTGGAGCACCTCCTTCATCATTGGGAAAATTCGGTGGCGATACAGACAACTGGGAATGGCCAAGACACACGGCAGATTTCACGGTTTTCCGTGCTTATGCTGATGCCAACGGAAATCCTGCAGAATATTCTGAAACCAATGTTCCACTGAAACCAAAGCACCACTTACCAATTTCCCTTAAAGGTTATAAACCAGGTGATTTTGCAATGATCCTTGGGTATCCAGGAAGAACCAACCGTTATTTGACCTCTTACGGAATCGAGCAAATGGTTGACAAAGATTATCCGGCTTGGGTAGAGGCATCTAAACTGACTATGGATGTTTTGAAAAAATATATGGATAAAGACAAAGCAACTCAGTTGGATTATGCATCTCAGTACGCAAGTGTTGCTAATTATTGGAAGAACAGACAAGGGACGATTGATGCAGTAAAGAAAAACGGAACAGTTGCCGAAAAACAAAAAACAGAACAGATCTATAATCAATGGGCCGCTCAGTCTCCAAATGAGCAGACTTACTACAGCGTTTTACCGGAAATTCAGACTTATTACAAGCAAATCTCCGGAAGGAATGTAGAGCGTAACTACGGAGGGATCTTACAGAGAAATGCACATTACATTGCAACAGCCTATCAATTAGGAAGCCTGTTCAAAACCTACGCTGACCAAGATGAAGCCGGAAAAACGGCTATGAAGCCAAAAGTTCTGGATGCTGTAGAAAAAGCTTATGATGGTTTCCACGATAATGTAGAAGGAGAAATGCTTAACTCATTGGCTAATCTTTACAAAACAAAGGTGTCGAAAGAATTTGCTTCTCCAACAATTTTAGCTGCTGATGTGAACAGCCTTTCGACTTTGGCCTTCTCTTCTATTTTTGCTAATAAAAAATCGGCTTTGGCTTTCGTAGAAAATCCTGACAGATTGAAAATAGATGCTGATAAATTGAGACAATTCGTAAACGGAATTGTTGAAGACCAAAAATTAAGCAACGAGAAATATTCCAAAATCGATGAAAATTTTGCTAAAAACAGCAGACTTTTCTTAGATGGTCTTAGAAAAGCCCAACCAGAAAAAGTATTCTATCCGGATGCTAACTCTACCATGAGATTAACTTACGGAACGATTGAAACACTTCCTGTAAGAGAAGACAGAAACTACAAAGGCATCAAAGAAAACTATTATACCGACATCAACGGTATGGTTGCCAAATACAAAAAAGGGGACGAAGAGTTTGACCTGCCTAAAAAAGTTCTTGACCTTGCCAAGAAAAAAGATTATGGTCAATATGCAGACAAAGAAGGATTTATGCCAATTAACTTCTTGTCTAATAATGACATCACGGGTGGAAACTCAGGTTCTCCAATCATTGATGGATATGGGAATCTTATCGGTCTTGCTTTCGACGGGAACAGCGAAGCTTTGAGCGGCGATATCGTTTTCGAACCAAAATTACAGAGAACCATCAACGTCGATGTTCGTTACGTTCTTTGGATTATTGACAAATATGCCGGTGCAACAAGATTGATCAGCGAATTAACTTTGGTAAAATAATTATCATTAATATAGTGAAAGCCACCAATATTTGGTGGCTTTTTTAATTATCCTTTAGAAATTGGCATCAGCGTACTGATCCCGATTCTGTTATAAGCATTAATTATAACTGCAGTCATTATAATTTCAGCAATTTGTTTTTCCGTAAAAAGCTGTTTTGCTTTATAATAAGTTTCTTCTGATAAGCCTTTCCGGTTGATCAATGTCATCTCTTCTGTTATTTCCAAGATAACCTGCTCTTCAAAAGAGTATAATTCCAGCGCTTCTCGCCAAGCATTAAGAAGATAAATCCGTTGTGGGTTTTCGCCCAGTTTTACGGCATCTCTGGTATGCAAATCCAGACAATGTGCACAACCGTTGATTTGTGAAGCTCTTATCTTGATTAATTCCTGCCAAGTATGGGTTAGCGAAATGTTCTGAAGATAATTTGCCAATCCAAGCATTGCCTTGTAAGCCGCAGCATCAGTTTTTGCAATATTTAATCTGTTACTCATAAAATTATTTTTATTGATTAATATATTGAGCAAAATTCTGACTTGTAGACTTTGAAAAACTTAAACTGGTTTAAGAAATCAGTTTGGTGGCTTTTTTGTTGGGTGAAAAATCAAAAATACTGCTAAAATATTTTTTTGTAAATTAGAGAAATCATTTTTTATGAGTTTAAAATCTTTACTTCACTGGTCCTACATTTTCCCTTTATTATCCCTTGCTTATTATTCTTTCGGTCTTGTTGATAATAATGGATGGCTGGCCGGCTTGGGCGGTTTGCTACTCATCACGTCGGTTTTAGGGGCTGTTCATCATGCCGAAGTCGTGGCACATAAAGTGGGCGAGCCATTCGGTACCATTATTCTGGCGATCGCTATTACAGTTTTAGAAGTCGGACTGATCGTTTCCTTAATGGTTGCCGGTGGAAAAGAAACCGACAAATTAGCCCGAGACACAGTTTTCGCTGCAGTAATGTTGATTTTAAACGGAATTCTCGGCGCTTGTCTTCTTCTCGGCGGAATCAAATTCAAAGAGCAATTCTTCGCACGAACTTCTGGTAATATGGCTTTGATAAGTCTCGTTGCAATTGTTGTAATGACTTTGATTTTACCAAATTATACCACCACCGAACTTTCTGCAACATTTAGCAAAGCGCAGTTGATCTTCTTCTCGATTGCCTCATTAATTATTTATAGTACATTTCTAATGGTTCAAACGGTAAGACATAGAAATTATTTTCTACCGGAGAATGACGATGAACCACACGCGGAACCACCAACCAATTTCGAAAGCACAATGAGCCTGGTATTTCTGATCATCTGTTTGGGCGTTGTGGTTTTTCTCGCAAAGGCACTGTCTCCTCAAATCGAAAGTATGGTCCATAATTTGGGAGCGCCACAAGCATTAGTTGGTGTTATCATTGCAGCAGTTGTCCTTTTACCAGAAGGTATGGCAGCGATAAAAGCAGCAAGAAGAAATCAATTTCAAACAAGCTTGAATCTGGCTTTAGGTTCAGCAATCGCAAGTATTGGATTGACAATTCCGTGTGTTGCGGTAGTTTCAATTATTTACGAAATGCCATTATTGCTCGGACTAGACATCAAATCGATGGTTTTATTAGCATTGTCACTTTACACGGTAATGCTTTCCTTGAATCGAGGAAAAACCAATATTCTTTACGGCGTTGTTCTTTTAGTTAATCTTTTCGCCTATATTTTTACTGTTATCGTTCCTTAAATTTTATATTTTTGATAAATGAAAACCTTCGAAACCGAACGATTAAAAATGAAACTCGCCGACGTAGACGATGCGGCTTTTTTTCTGGAATTGTATAATCTGCCATCATTCATCAAACACATTGGCGACCGAAATCTCCGTACCAAACAAGATTCTGAACAATATATTAAGGAAAGATTTTTACCTCATATTGAAAAATTAGGCTACGGAAATTATGTTGTGATTCATAAGGAGCTCAACAAAAAAATCGGCGCTGTTGGCGTATTTGTTCGAGATGGAATCGAAGTTCCTGACATTGGTTTTTCTTTTTTTCCGGATTTTGAAGGAAAAGGATTTGCTTATGAATCAGCTTCGAAATTGAAAGAATTGGTCGCTACCAATTTCGGTTTGACAAAAATCTCAGCAATGACTTCTGACGAAAATATTTCTTCTCAAAAATTAATCGAAAGATTAGGATTGAAATTCCAAAAATATGTCATTTTTCCTGATGACAGTGAGGAATTGAGATATTACGAAAATTAATTAATATTAAAACTAATGTCAAAAACTTACGAAACAGAACGTCTCATTATCAAATTTGTTGATTTGGACGATGCCGAATTTCTGTTGAAATTGGTAAACACAGAAAAATGGCTAAAGAATATTGGTGACCGAAATATTCATAATATAGAAGATGCCGAAAATTATGTGCGGGAAAAAAATCTTCCTCAAATCGAACGTCTCGGCTTTGGAAATGCTGTTGTAATTCTGAAAGAAAATAATACAAAAATCGGAACTGTTGGTTTGTATGACAGAGAAGGAATTGATGGCGTTGACATCGGCTTTGCCTTTTTGGAAGAATATGAAGGCAAAGGTTACGCTTACGAATCTGCCAAGAAAGTGATGGATATTGGGATCAATGATTTCGGAATAAAAAAAGTCAGTGCGATTACTTTGCCGAAGAATTTTTCCTCAATCAAATTGATTGAAAAACTTGGATTGAGTTTCAAAGAAGTTGTTAGAATCCCGAATGACGATGCAGATTTGAATCTTTATGAACTGAATTTATAATAATGAATTTACCTCATCGCATCGAAATTATTGAAGAAAAAAAACTAGTTGGTTTCAGCATTACAACTTCTTTTCAGGAAGACAAAACGCTAATTGTGTGGAGAAAATTTATGATGAGAAGAAGTGAGATCACAAACCGAATTTCCAGTCAATTATTTTCGCTTCAAATCTATCCTGAGAATTTTACGCCTAATCAGTCTTTCAGAAAATATGCTCTGGCTGAAGTTTCCGATTTCGATAATATTCCAAATGATTTTGAATCGTTTGAATTGGGAAGTGGAAAATATCTGGTTTTCAACTACAAAGGTAAAGCAGAAAACGGACCGGAAATTTTCAGACATATTTTTCAAAATTTCATTCCGGAAAATCAATTTGAGATTGATAACAGACCACATTTTGAGATTTTCCGAGACGATTACAATCCGAATGATGATTCTGCAGAGGAAGAGATTTGGATTCCTATAAAATAATTATTCTGTAATCTCGGTGATATTGTTGGCAATCTCTAATTTATCTCTTTTAATAATTGTAAAGCCTTAATAATTTTATGGTCATTTTTTAGATTTTCCATATCATCGCCGCCTATAATCTCAAAATCAGGTATTATATTATTTTTATAGATCTTTTGATTTCTATCTATCACATAGTCTGTAGACAGATTAATACCAGCAATATTATTGATTTTAAAACCTTGCACGGCGGTAGTGTAATTTGCAGTTGGTTCTCCAACTATAAAAGTCCGATTTCTTCCAATAAAAGAAATAGCAGTCATTTCTCCGGCACTTGCAGTATAGCAGCTTGTCAAAATAATTACTGGCACAGCTTCTTTTAAAGAATTTTTTAAAGTCGTTTTACTATTTAGCTCAATCCCGTCAATCAACATTTTATCCTGATAAATCTCCCATTTTCCACTAGATTGATTCTTGGCATCGTTAAAGCCTCCAAATACCAAATTATTTCCAATGAAGTTCTTCAAACCAAGAAGAATGGGATACATATTTCCTCCCGTATTCAATCTTAGGTCAATAATCCAGCCTTTAATTTTATTCGAATTAACAGCATTGATGTGTGAAATGATATCATCCGAAATGCTATCAACTTTTTTAAAAGAAAAATCATTATTGCCCGGAATCCGGATATATCCATATTTTTTATCAATGACTTTACTTTTAACTGTCTTTTCAGTCTTTATCTTTTCTTTCAAATAGGAACTGTTAGAAACTAATGGTTTTTTCCAGCCATATGTTTTACCCTTATATTTTAAACCACCGTGATGGTCATTTAATTCTTTAAAAACACCCTCATATAAAGGTGCCAACTCATCAACAGAAGAAAGATTTGCAGATTTTGAATATAACTCATTTTTAATCCTATCCAAATCTTCAACATTTATTGAATGTGATTTTATTAATGCAAAAGATTTATCAATAAATTGTTTTACAGAATCATTTTTAAAAGTCTGAGAATAAGAGATTTGGAAAACCAAGATACAGTATAATAAAAAATATTTCTTCATAAAGGAGTTTATTGGTATTCAATTAACAATCATTAAGAGTGACAATTATAATTTCTACAGATGAATATTTACTTAGTCTAAAATTTGAGCTGCGTGGTCTTTGGTTTTCACTTTATCAATGACTTGCGTGCAAATCCCTTTTTCATCAAAAACAAAAGTCGTTCTCACGATTCCCATAAACTCTCTTCCCATAAATTTCTTCAGCTGCCAAACTCCGAATTTGTCAATAATGTCGTGATTTTCATCTGCAATCACATCAAACGGTAATCCATTTTTATCACTAAAATTTTTCTGACGTTTCACAGAATCCGCACTGACCCCCAATAGCTGATAACCTTTCTGTTTCAAAACCGAATAATTGTCTCTCAGATTACAGGCTTCTGCTGTACAACCTGGCGTACTCGCTTTCGGATAAAAGAAAACAATCAGTTTTTTGCCTTTCAGTTTTTGAGAATCGATTTGTTCTCCGTTTTGATTAGTTCCGATAAATTTCGGTAAAGAGTCGCCAACGTTCAACATAATTTCTATTTTTGTACGACAAAGTTACCATCAAAATGACGAAAAAGCAAAGAGCCAGGATTGTTCAGGAAGAATTAGAAAAATTATATCCCGAAGTTCCAATTCCCCTAGACCACAAAGACGCTTATACTCTGATGGTTGCAGTGGCACTTTCTGCACAGACGACAGACAAAAAAGTGAATCAAATCACGCCAGGACTTTTTGCTGTTGCTGATACGCCTGAAAAAATGGCCAAGCTGAGCGTTGAAAAAATCAAAGAATTGTTAAATGGAATTGGACTCACAAATACCAAAGCGAAAAACCTGAAAAAAATGGCGGAAGTTCTGGTGGAAAAATACAATTCCGTGGTTCCTCAGACTTATGAAGAATTGGAAGGTTTGGCTGGTGTCGGTCACAAAACGGCTTCTGTTGTAATGAGTCAGGGATTTGGTTTTCCAGCGTTTCCCGTCGATACACATATCCACAGATTGATGAAACAATGGAAACTGACCGAAGGAAAAAACGTTGTCGAAACTGAAAGAGACGCAAAAAATCTTTGGGACGAAAGTGTCTGGAACAAATTACATCTTCAAATCATTTTTTACGGACGGGAATATTCGCCGGCGAGAGGAAGTCAAGAGAAGGATTTTTTGACTAAAATGTTGTTTGAGAAATAATTAAATATCTAATAGCCTTCTGTGATAATTGATCTGTCCCAAATGATAATCCAAATGAGAAAGCAAATGGATTAGAAAATATCCTGTTGTCATTTTATAGCCTAATGCTTCTGTTGGATAATCTTTTTTCAAATCTTCATCCGACAATTGATTGAGTGTAGAATCAACAATTTCTATCAAAGATTTAATTTTTTCTAGAAGTTCAGTTTTAGGAATATCTTTCGATGAAAATTCTAAATCCCGATGTCTCACATATCCTGAATTTCCAAGTTCAGCACCGATGTAAGTACTGAGATTCCCGACCAAATGAAGGCAAAGATTCCCAGTAGAATTTGAAATATTTTTATCGATTTTCCAAATTGATTCTTCACTTTTATAAGATTCGATTTCAAGTTTTAATTTGTTCAAATCTCTGTTGTAAAGTGATTTCAGGCTTTCTATTATCATAGTTTTAATCTTTATTTTTCATCATTCTCCTCATATGAACATATTTGGATTGACGAATTCGATGTGGATATTTTCGACCTTTTGGAATATTATTAAAAATCAAGGCAACAATTAATAAAATCAACGCGCCACTCAAAACCGGCGACAAAGCATACCAATATCCCAAGTCCTGAATTTTATCTGACGGAAGAACCGCAATCAATGCTGTTGCCCCACCTGGCGGATGCATCGTTTTTGTGATTTGCATTACAACAATGGAAGAAGCAACCGCAACAGAAGCGTTCAGCCAAAGAATTTCCGGTAAAAATTTAAAAACCGTAACACCTATCAAAGCAGACAAAACGTGTCCACCAATCAGGTTTCTTGGTTGTGTCAGCGGACTGTTTACAGCACCATAAATCAAAACACTAGATGCGCCGAAAGAGCCAATTAGAAAGACGTTTTCAATCTCTGAGAAATGTTGAGATTGAAGAAATGCAATCAATCCGATTCCGAAAAAAGCACCAAGAAACGACCAAAAATGGTCTTTGAAATCAATAAGAGTTTCTTGATAAAAGATGTATTTAGTGTGTCTTAGTCTTCTTTTTATATGCTTTTTCATTATTTCACACTTTTCGCCCAAAGGTTCATTTTTCTTTCCAAAACCTCTAATGGAAGACAACCTTGGCTCAAAACTTCGTCGTGAAAAGATGCCAGATTGAATTTCTTTCCTTGTTCTTTTTGATATTTGTTTCTCAATTCTCTTATTTTCATTGCACCGGTTTTGTAACTCAAAGCCTGTCCCGGCATTGCCATATATCGCTCAACTTCAGCAGTTGCTCCGGCTTCATCATAAGCAACATTGCTCAAGAAATATTTGATGGCATCTTCGCGTGACATCTGCCCAGTATGGATTCCCGTATCGATAACCAAACGAACAGCGCGCAACATCTCGTCACTCAAAGAACCCATTTTCTGATATGGGTCTGTGTAAAGCCCGAACTCTGGGCCGAGCGATTCGCAATATAAAGCCCAACCTTCGCCATAAGCTCCAATCCAACCGAATCTCATAAACTTAGGCAACTTCAAATTCTCCTGCTGAAGCGAAATCTGATAATGATGGCCAGGAATTGCCTCATGGAGAAAAAGAGACTCCATCCCAGAAGTCACATTGAATTTTTTCGGGTCAGGAATTGGTGTATAAAAAATCCCTGGGCGTTTTCCATCCGGACTTCCCTGGATATATTCTGCGCTGGCGCTGGCTTCTCTATATTTTTCGGTTTGACGGATTTCGAAAGGTGTTTTTGGCGTTACATTGAACATTGTTTTCAGCTTCGGAGTAATCTTATCTAGAATCGATTGGAAGCTCGCCAAGACCTCAGCTGATGTTTTATAAGGCATTGCCTTGGGGTCAGTTTTTACAAAATTCAGAAATTCTTCCAAAGAACCTTTGAAGCCAACTTGATTTTTCACTTTCTCCATTTCTTTGCGAAGTCTTTCAACTTCAGCGAGTCCTGTTTTATGAATTTCGTCTGGCGTTTTATCTGTTGTTGTCCAGCTTTTCACATAATAAGCATAGATATTATTTCCGTTTGGTAAAGCATTATAACCATCTGTCGTTCTGGATTTTGGAAGATACTCTTTTTCAAGAAAATCAGCCATTTTAAGATAAGCCGGAATCAATTTGTTTTTGATAGCATCCTGATAAAGCTTCGCATATTTATTCGCGGTAACCGGTTTGAAATCTTTTGGAAGATTCTTTATCGGACCGTAAAAAATATTTTTTTCTATCTCAAATGTTGTGATTTCTTCGGCTTTCATCTGAGGAATCATTTTTACAACTAATGATTTTGGAAGAACCACATTATTTTTAATCCCCAATCTGAAGTTTTCAATTGCCGAATCCATCCATATTGGAAACTCGTCCACCCTTTTCAGCCAGTTATCATAATCTTTTTCAGTTTTAAAAGGCTGAATCCCAGTTCCACTTCCCAACATCGGAAAATCCAAAGGCAATCCGCCAAACTGCGTGAAAGGAATATATTCCGGATGATAAGCATAACGTTCCTGCTTGTCGATCAATGTATATTCAAGAACGTCAAAAACCACTTTCTGGTCATTATCCAAAGAATTATAATCCACAGACTTCAATTGATCATGGACTGAGTTATAGAATGCAATTTCTTTTTTGATAAAATCCTGGCTCAGATTATTTGGCAAAAGGTCGTTGTACCTTTCATCGCCTTGGGAAGTAGCTTCCAGAGGATAAAACTTCAGATATCCTTCGTAATAATTTGCAGCGATAGAATCCAGATCAGAAACGCTGAACCCGACATTCTTTACCATTGGAGAATCTTCTTTTTTACAGGAAACCGAGAAAAGGAGAACCGCAAAAAATAATATTTTGTAAAAAGATTTCATTCTTAATTTTTTTAGGCAGTGTAAAGATAATATTTTAAGATCATAAAAAACCGACCTCAATTTTTTAAGGGTATTGCATCTCAAGATTAACACAATATCAAGAATTACATCAATCTTTATGATTATTTTCAAAAATAATCGACAAAAATTTTTCACATTCATTCAATTTTTTATCTTTGTTAGACACAATTTAAAAATTTATCATTTCATAATTCATTATCCTTACAATGAAAGGAATATTAAAGATTTATCATCCAGAGGAAACTCTGAAGTATTTTATTGACAGTACTTATTGCAAATCTGTCTATAGCAACAAGCAGAATTTTTTGGAAGTTGAGGTTATAACGAATGATTCTTTAGACCACGTTGAGGACGACTCTCTGCAATACAATTTTCCTCAGATCTCTCTTAATATTTTTGATTTTCCAATTACAACATCAGAATTGGAAGGACAGACTTTTTCTGTAGAGGACACGGATGATGATTCTTATACAGAAGTCGACCTTTTTGATGATGAGGAAGCGTTCTTGTTTGACAACGAGCTGAAATTTGATAAAAACGACAATGATGACCTTCAGCTTTGCTGGACAGGGAAAATCACAGACTTCTATACGGGTTCTGAAAATCCCATTGAATTCAAACTAAAATGTCACTTCCGTCCGGATGAGATAGAAGTGGACGACTGATCTTTCAGAAAATAATATTTATATTTACGATTCGTTATAGATAATAAGTTATAACGCAAACAAGTTATTCCCTATGTATCAGGATTTAGATGATATTATTTTCGAAGACCGACATAAAGCTTACGGCGCCTATGAGCACCGGAAACATTATGATTTCACACTGACCAAAGCTTTGGTGGTTGGGATCTTCATCTTTTCCATTTTATTTTGTCTTCCAGCTTCTTTCATTAAATCAAAAAAAATAACGGCTGTTAACAGCGAAAATATCATTCCTGTTGAATTGACGGAAATGCGTATCAACTATGGCGATAACAGAAACGGAAGGGACATGGAAGAACCCAAGGAAGAAGAAGGCAGTCCTGCTCCAATAGTTGAGAAAAAGGAAGAAAAAGAAATCGTAACTGAAGTTGCGAAAGTCTCTAAAGAAAAAACTGAAAAAGACATTCCGGAAAATGTAGTCCCAACACCTACGAGAACAAAAAATCCGCCTATCAAAACGAAAAAATCCAACGAAAAAGCTAATTCTCCAGCCGTTGCCAATTCCATAAAAAATACAACTGGGAAAAGCAATGCAAAAGGCGATATTAAAAAAGAAAATGCAACTGGAGACGGACAAGGAAACGCGGCGATTGGAAATCTACTGAAAGGAAGAGGAACAAAATCCGGGTCTCAAGGAAACGGAACAGGACCAGGAAATTATGGTGATCCACTAGGAGGTGACGGAGATGGAACCAGTTTAATTGGTGTTGACAGAAAATTAATCGGTTTTATCCCAGGAACGATGGGAAGAGGCGGGGCACAACCCAATCACGATTGTTCCGCAAGTGGAAGCATTACCATTTCTTATACGGTTGATAAATCCGGAAAGGTGACATCTGCAAGACGGTCAAGCGGTGTTTCTGACCCTTGCGTATCAAGTACTGCGATCAATTGGGTGAAGCAATATGTAAAAGCGGAAGCTGCGAATGTGTCATCCAAAGGAACGTATAAAATTGTTTTTTAATGTTTAATAATTCAAAAAAAGATGAAATGTAAGTCATTATTTTTCTTGGCATTATTATTAGCATACCAATCATATTTTACTCAAACTTTGGACAAGAGAGATCCACTTTTAAGTAAGTTATCCGGT
>Ga0065704_10000890_pt1 | contig 11828 bp, 9 predicted proteins | sample SwiRhicommuniRL2_FD_59091 | JGI IMG/M metagenome (GOLD analysis project Ga0065704, IMG submission 59091) | Switchgrass rhizosphere bacterial communities from Rose Lake, Michigan, USA - RL2 v2 (version 2) | ecosystem: Host-associated > Plants > Roots > Rhizosphere > Soil | place: East Lansing, MI | reverse complement strand
GGGGGCCGCGTTCAGCCGAGGCCTTGAAAAGCATACTTCCGCAGCTCAATCGGCAGGCAGGTCATCTGGTCGTTGCAGGCGGTGGACCCACAGGGATTGAAGCGGCAGCAGAGTTTGCCGAATCCTATCCGGGCTTGCGCGTCTCACTCATCACACAGGGCGAATTGGGCGGGCTCTGGGGAGGTAACATCCAGTCCTATATCCATCAAAGGTTGACACATTTCGGGGTCTCGATCCGCGATCGAAGGACAGTTCATGAAATCAGGAAAAATGAGCTTCTTACAAGTGCAGGGGAATCGATCGGCTTTGATCTCTGCCTGTGGGCAGGAGGCTTCGTGGCCTCGCCTCTGGCAGGAGAGGCTGGCCTGGCTGTGAATGAACGTGGGCAACTGCTGACCGATCTATATATGCGTTCCGTTTCGGATCCCCGCATCTACGCGGCTGGAGATAGCGCACAGCCTGTCAGGACCTCGGGAGTTCGTGTTCGCATGGCAGCCTATACTGCCGCGATCACGGGCGCGCATGCCGCGGACTGCTTATACAATGCCATGACGGACCGTCCGCAAAAGCCGCTGGACTTTGCCTATTTAGGGCAGGGAATTGCGCTGGGCCGCCACGACGCAGTGGGTTTCAATAACTTTCCTGACGATACACCCAAATGGCCGACCTTTACAGGGGAGCTCGGTGTGCTGGGTCGTGAGTTTTTCGTGAACCTGCTTGCGGATTTGCCAGCCTTCGAGCGCCGTTTCCCTGGACTTCACTTTTGGCCTGGCCGGGGGAAGAGTAAACCTGTTGCGGGTCTTCAGGGTCGAAAAGAAGAAAGAAGAACAAGCCCGTCCGAATAGACCGAATAAATACGTCAGCACACCTGCCAGGGATATAAGGGTTGACCCAGGCAAATAGTGACTGCAGATCTCGGCGAGCATGTCGTTGCGAGGCTGGAACGCAAAGCGTTCCAACTGAAGCAATCTCCTACTTAGAAAGCATTTCTTAAGTTCAATGCAGCGTGAAAATGCGCCTTAGCCACACACCTGTCCTGGCGGATGGTGCCAGGGGAAATCACCGACTGCGCAAGCGCACAGAGATTTTTAAGAGCGTTTTCTCAGAGGTCTCTGTGCGCTCTGTGGCAAAAAGGTGTTAAGAAAAACTCTCTTAGCGAAATTTGGCCGATGAAGAGGAGATTGCCACGCCCTGCGAGTCGGCGGGGTGCTAACGCGAAGACCCATACAAAGTAGAGGAGTCAATTTGGTCATGGCGCAGGAAGATCGACGAGCTGGACCAGTTCCGCCTCGCTCACCAATTCATGCAGGCAGATGTAGTGACGGAGGCTGGATCACGTATATCCGGATCGTTTTTCAGGTACGACAGGAAAGACCTCCCAGCGTGCTTGGCCTGTCGAAGGTGTTTGGGTACTACCCTGGAAGGGCCCACCAAGCACGGAGACCATCGCCAAGCAGGAGTATACTCTCGACGATGCAATGAACAGCACGCCAGAGATTTGACCCAGCCATTGGTCGGGACATCGCCTATAGGCAAGTTTACGTGGTGGGGATTTCAAAGACTCGACAATAAATCAATCGAAGAAAAAATCAGGGCAGGTCTCCAAATCGGCTAAATCCTTTAGGCGACCGGCTGCTTTGGCAGCCTCAATCAGTGCACGGTGTCCCACATCATCTACGGCTTCCGATTTGTAGCGCCCTTTACCGAGAAGGGAATGCGCGGCAGCAAAAACCTGGTCTACACCCTTACATGCCCGCGCCAGAGATCGTGGATCGATAAGGTCGCCCTGCATGACTTCTGCGCCGGCTCGCTTCAAGTCTTCTACTTTGGCAGGCGTCCTCACCAGCAAGCGCACTTGCTGACCCTCGGAAAGAAGTTGTTTTGTCACTGCGCGGCCTAAAAAACCGCTGGCACCAAGAATAAGGATCATTCGCACCTCCCTTGGTGATTGGTTTGACGCGCCCGAAAAGATGGCGCGTCAGCGGGTGTTTTGTTCAGTGTGGCTGCGGGAGAAGGCTAAGCTGTTGAAGTATGGAGAGGATATCCACCGCATCCCAATGCTCTGCAAGCTTACCGTTTCGCAGTAGATGAATGTCAATGCCGGAAGCAATCGCAGATTTGCCGGTCGCCGGGAATCCCATGAACGTTCCATGATGTACGTTGTGATTCGTCCAGCGCACCACAACCTTTTCGCCTTCCGCAATCATGTCCTCGATCGTGAAGTTCATGGTAAAGGCGGTCTGCAATATTTCGACCCGCTGAAAGAACCCTGCCAAGCCTTGTCCCTGGCCGGGAAAAGGATTATGCTCAACATAGTCCTCCACGGCGAGTTCGTTGAGTACATCCCGCTTCCCCTGGTTATGGACCTCCTCATAGTATCGTTGAACTGTGGCTTTATTTGTTTCGATTGACATAGTTTGCTCCTTTCATCGTCCGCTAAAATGATCGTACTTACATGCTTAGCATAGTCCAGGACGATGCCCAAGTCCACGAACAAACTCGTACATTTTTCGTACAGATCCTATGTTGACACAATTGACCCGTGATTGGAATAATGAAGGTGTACCACTGTAGTAGAGGTTGAAATGGCGCGAGACCAGGAATCTACCTTTGGCCGCCTGCTCAAGCATTACCGGCGCTCGGCCCGCCTCACGCAGGAGACTCTGGCGGAACGCGTAGGCTATAGTCCCAACTACATTAGCATGTTGGAACGGGGTGTCCGTATGCCTGCCCCGGCCACTGTGGACGCATTCGCGCGGGCTTTAGGTTTAACCTCTGCCGATTGGACTACGTTGAATGCTGCCGCCCAGCGGCTGGATATTGACGTCCCGCTAGCCACTCACCTTCCAGTGACACACGGCCGCTTGATTGGGCGGGAACAGGATGCGTCCATAATGATGTCACTGTTACGACAGCCGGACATACGCTTGCTGACTCTTATTGGTCCCGGTGGCGTGGGGAAGACTCGCCTGGCGGAGCAAATCGCTGGGGCGTTGAGCCACGACTTTTCGGATGGGGTGTTATTCGTTGACCTGTCGCCTATCAATGATCCAGAGCGCGTTCCTTCTGCAATTGCTCAGGCGCTCGAGTTAAGAGAAGCGAGTGGCGAATTAATCCAGAACAAGTTGTTCAGATACTTGCGCAAGAAAGAGATGTTGCTGCTGCTTGATACTCTCGAGCGAGTCCCGGACGCCGCTTCATTCATCTCCAACCTTCTCACCCAATGCCCTCATATAAAGGTTTTGGCCACCAGCCGGGTACCCCTTCGGTTGCGGGAAGAGCAGGAATTCCAGGTGCAGCCTCTGACGTATCCTGCCTCTGCCTCACTGCTTTCCGCCGATGATCTGCTTCAGTTCTCTGCCGTAGCACTCTTTGTCCAGCGCACGAGATTGGTCAAACCTGATTTCAAAAACGACCCTGATTCGTTGAAGATAATTGCCGAACTCTGCCGGCGATTGGATGGTTTGCCGCTCGCAATTGAGCTTGCTGCGGCGCGTGTCAAACACCTTTCCCTATCCGAGCTTCGCGATCAATCCGTGCACCGGCTTGAAATTTTAACGGGGGGTCCGCGCGATGTGCCCGAACGGCAACAAAGAATGTCTGATACGATTGCCTGGAGCTATGAGTTACTTAAGCCTGCCGAACAAAGTATCTTTCGACAGTTGTCGGTCTTCATCGGGAGTTGGAGTCTGCAGGCCGCGCAGTTCATGCACGGCCCTGACGCGGGACATGCGAACCTGCTGGATGCTCTCCGCGTTCTGGTTGACAACAGTCTCGTGACTTTGTTGGAAGCTCGCTATCGAATGCTGGACACCATTCGCGAATTTGCCCAGGGACAACTAGCTCTCTCAGGTGAAGCGCAAGCCATTCATCAACGCCACGCAGATTACTATCTGCATTTTGCCCAACAGGCTGCACCAGCTCTCGAAGGTGGGCAGTTAAGCGAATGGCATCGCAGATTGGAGCTAGAAGAAGAAAACTTACGAGCCGCATTGCATTGGCTTATGGAGAATGATCAGACTGAATTAGCTTTGCGCCTCGCCGGTTCCATCTGGCGTTATTGGCAGCGACAAGGGAATTTGGGCGAAGGTCGCCGTTGGCTGGAAGAAGGGCTGGCCAAAGGGAAAGATGTACCGAAAGATGTAAGAGCAAACGCACTTTGGGGAGCCATTTGGCTCGCCTATCATCAGGGAGATTATGTTCGTGCGAACGAAGAGAGTGCCGAATATCTCCCCCTGGCTCACGAGTTAAACGATCCTTTGAGCGTGCGCAATGCACTGACCGGGCTGGGAGTGACTGCTATTGCGCAGGGTCGCTATGACGAAGGAGTGGCGTATTTGCGAGAAAGCCTGGCGATCTGCCGAGGTGTCGGCAAAAACTGGCACTTAGGCACCTCCTTATTGCTTTTGGGCCAGACCCTCTCGCATCTTGGAGACCCTCAAGAAGCGCTGCTTCTGTTGGAAGAGGCATTGGCAGTTTATCGTGAGCTGGGGAACAAAGCCTTCGTGGCAAGGACAGAAGGGTACTTGGGTTATGCCGCTCTGCTGCGGAGCGATTATGAGCTTGCGCAGAACTATTTTCGACAAAGCCTGCGCGAGTTTTCCGATCTTCACGAGACGATGGGGATTGCAGAGGATCTGGAGGGATTAGCCGCCGTTTTCGCGGTAACCGACCGCGCGGATCGTGCAGCGCGCCTGACAGCCGCGGCGGGGATCATTCGTGAGACCATTGCCGCACAGGCCCTGCCTTTGGATCAAAATACATTTCAGGGATACGTTCAACAGGCACGCAACACAATTGGCCCGCAAGCCTGGGCAATTGCCTGGCAGGAGGGGAGTAGAATGAGCATAGAGGAGGCGGTAGCTCTCGCCTTAAGATAAGCCCAAACAACTATGAATTCGCACTAGTACGGATGATAGAAACGCCTCTCAATTTAACCTAACGATGGCAAAGCGGTGGGAAAAGCTGCGATCGAACCGATGGGGTGTGTTTCCTCCAACCCGCAGGACTACATCGGCTATGCCAAACAGTACTTGTACCTGGACTTGGGGTTTGACCAGCTCTGCATGGTAGCGCACGCATGCATAAACGAAAATTTGAAAACCTGGCCTGCACTTCGCTTCAAATGAGGTGGAAGATTTATTCTCCATAGCGATGCATCACTTTAACAGTGACAACACGATCCAGCCTGAGAGTTCTGCCTCGCCCACCAATTCACGCAGGAAGATATAGTGACGGAGGCTGGATCACTTATCTCCGGATCGTTTTTCAGGTACGACAGGAAAGAACTTGCGGCGTGATTTGCCTGTCGAAGGTGTCCCACCAAGGTAATGAGACCACCGCAGGGTCAAGTCTCAGCGGGGCGCTGCGCAGAGATCCACGCCGAGCAGAGATTTTATCACTGCCTGCAGGAAGTTGACTGAGCTAACGAGAGCCTGCCTGCTTTGGCACAAATTTCTCAGAAACACCGTCTTAGAATGCATGATCGAGGAAATGCACAGTAAGAATTTCCTCTGTGGCTTTATCGGTGAGATGCAAAAAGGAGGACGAGATGTCTCAACCATTCTTCCGCGGATTTCGAAATCCGTTATTGCTCCTCGTGATGGCGGCCGGATTGATCGTGTCTGCCTGTCTGCCAGACCCTGAAGCGGTCACGGCTTCGCCGTCCACGCAGAACCCTGAATTGACCCATTCCCCGGCCACCTTATCTGTGTCCACACCCATATCCACGGTCACCGCTTTGCCGACGGCAGCGCCGATCACATTGGTTCCCTCGTCTTCAGCGGACTGCTCCTCACTGCGTTCTGTCGAGGGTTCCACTTTGATTTCCGTTACGTTCGTAAATCGGAGCGGGGAGGCGGTCAACGTAAATTGGATCACCTATAACGGGTCAGAGGAATTCTATTTTGACCTGCGGCCAGGTCAATCTCAGAGGCAGGAAACCTACGTGACCCATGCCTGGTGTGTAAGAGACAAATGGACCAATGCGGCACTCCTGGCAGTTGTTGCCACACAGCACGAGCAGGTCGCTACGGTGCCCGGAGAGATTGACTGTACCTCCGGATGGACGCGTCTCAAGGCTGGCAGTTACGCCAAAGTATCTCAGGACCAGCCAGCGCCTAATCGGGTACGGCAAGGGCCGGATACAGGTGCAAAGATCATCTACCGGATCGATCCGGGCGAGATCCTCCGTTTGATGGAAGGTCCGATCTGCACAAACGGGCTGATCTTCTGGAAAGTGGAAAGCACCCTGATCCCTGGTGGTGTTGGCTGGACGGCGGAAGGCGATGGGAAAGAATACTACCTGGAACCCATCGAGTAGGCTGGACGATGGCAGAGATGTGCTGCCAAAGCTGAAGCCGTGAAAAAGGGCATCGCTTGGCGAAGGTGTTCCACCGAGACAAAAAAAGACCGCAAGGTCTCCTGTCCCATAAGCTTGGAGACCTGCGGTCCCTGGAAGTCTCGGCGGGGTTGGAAACCCACGCCGAGCAGAGAGCGATAAACTTCTGATGGGTCATCGCAACCTCCATCTGCTTTCGAGTGTTGTCATTGAAAGAGAGGAGATTCGCCATGACGTACAAAAACTTCACCACTTTTGCTGCTGTTGTCGCCTTTGTCTTTGCGCTGGGCTTCATCCTCATGCCAGCCCAACTGCTGAGTTTTTACAATGTGACGCTGAATGACGCGGGCCTGCTCATCGCCAAGCTCTTCGGTGCAACGCTGCTTGGCTATGGGCTGCTCAACTGGCTCGGGCGGGACTTCCGTGATGAGCAGGCACGCCAGGCGCTCATGACGACCAACCTGGCTTCCGATACACTTGGCTTCATCTTTGCGTTAATTGGACAGCTCGGTGGGGTGAGCGGAGTGAATTCGCTGGGCTGGTCAACCGTGGTGATCTATTTGATCTTAGCGGCCGGTTTCGCCTATTTACGCTTTTTCGCCAGGTAAGACTTAACCCTCGGTTTGGACAAATATAAAAGCGGACCGTGATATCCTGTCCGCTGGTATTCGTTTAAAGATGTTCTGCTTGCCGAAGAGGATTGACGAGCTCAACGAGTTCCGCCTCGCTCACCAATTCATGCAGGCAGATGTAGTGACCGAGGCGGGATCACGTATATACGGATCGTTTCAGGTACGACAGGAAAGACCTTATGGCCTGATTTGCTTATCGAAGGTGTTTTGGTACCACGCTCTGAAGGCCCACCGAGCGCGGAGACCATCGCCAAGCAGGGGTATACTCTCGACGATGCAATGAACAGCACGCCAGAGATTTGACCCAGCCATTGGTCGGGACATCGCCTATAGGCAAGTTTACGTTGTGGGGATTTCAAAGACTCGACAATAAATCAATCGAAGAAAAAATCAGGGCAGGTTCTCCAAATCGGCTAAATCCTTTAGGCGCCCGGCTGCCTTCTTGTTGGTTTTAAGGTGGGGCAGATCGATGATATTGACTTTCACTCCATCGAAATCATCCACAATTCGGCTGGCGTAAGAATCTTCAAATTCCACCCCTGAAATACCTGTTGAAATTTCAAGGCGCATCGGCGGATGCCCTATTCGAATGATCTTATTTTTCTGAAGAAAGAGTTCAGGTGTTACATAGTGCCGCACGCATGTAGTCATGCGTTTACTTTACTTTGTATTTGAATTTCAGCCTATGAATCTATGTAAAAGGTGAAGTTCATAATGAGACAAGCGGTGGTTCTGGATGATCGAAGCCAAATTCCTTCAATGCGTTGACAACTCTTTGAGCATTGTCCGGATGGATTGCGATCCAGACATCCATGTCATTTGTAGCACGTGGATAGCCGTGATATCCGACCGCATATCCCCCGATCAGCAGATACCTAACGCCGTTCTCGTTCAGTAATTTCAAGAACTCTTTGAAGTCGAACGGTAGCTCGATGTCCATAATTGATCCTTCGAAGGATTTCTACCTGTTGGAGGCGTTCAGACGGGGTGCGAGCGAGCCAATATGCCTTTTCATCGGAGGGTTCCGTTATTGATCCGACAGAAAAAGCGTTACGATCTACCTTCAAATTCGCGGGCAAAGTGCGTGCCATTCGACAATTATACCTGACTGCTCCTTGCCGAAGGTCCCCTCTCCACACGCCTGACCAGACCAACACAAGTCGGCAACGTGTTGGACTATGGAAGAGATGTGCTTCCAAAGCTGAACGCGTGAAAAGGTGATCGTGAAGTCGAATGCCTAAATGCACAAGCTCAACAAATATACCTGCCAGGGAAAGCCATCGCATTCCATACTTTGCCTGCTCATAAAAATAATGGAGAGACCGACCCGGATCGGTCTCTCCACCATACGAAAGCAATTGTGTTGACGAACAAACAGGGTTTAGCGACTGGTGTGTAACAGAATATCGTCTGAGCGCGCCGGGCCTGAAGGCTGTTGGGCACCCACTTCTGCTGGAATGGCTCCGGCTGCGGCAGCCAGACCCGTTGCGGGAGTATAAGTAGCCTGGTCGCAGTTCGGAGTGGCTGTCGCACAATCCGAGCCACCCGCGGTGGGCGCGTTGGCAACTGCAAACACGCCGTGTGCCAGACCATCTGAGCCGAAGGAGGTCGAGATATAGTCACCGACCATCCGGCCCTGGCTGGTGTCTGGCAGCCAACTCAGGTTCATCGGTCCAGCGATGGCAGTTGACGTGGACCAATTGGCACCGCCATCCGCCGAAGAGATAAATCCCACGTTAAGTTGACAGTCGGCCAAGGTGCAGTTGGCAACCGGGTAGTAGTAGTACGTCAGCCCGATGTGCGCACCGGTACCCGAGGTTGATTTGTCAACTGCGATGCCAGGGATGAAGTGATCCACTGTGCTGGAGACCGCGTCAATCGGGATGCGGATGAGCGGTGACCAGGTGACGCCATCTGTTGAGGTGCTCATCACGATATCATTCGATGAGCCACCACTCCGGAAGCTAGAGTCTTCCCAGACCACGTAGACTTTGCCAGAACCATCGACCTCGGCGGAGGGGAGCGGGCTGGTGCGCAGATTGCCTGCCACGGTGTGGAAGCTCACATTGGACACCAGGACGGCATTGCTCCATTTGCCTCCGCCGTTGGTGGAACGGAACGCCCCGATCTGTGAGCCGTTGAAGTACGGCACAATGACAGTGCCATTCGGCTGAACGACCGGCTGACCACCCAGGCCGTGGAAGCCGCCCGGGGATTTCTTGGCGCCCCAGGTCAGCCCGCCATCGGTGGAGGTGCTCATGTATAGCTTGTTGCCCAGGCCGTTATCGTCCCAGGCGGTGTAGCAATTCCCAAAGAAGGGACTGCTGGGAGTGTTATCACAGGCGATCCAGTTCTTATCCACGTTGCCGTTCCGGCCAGCAGTCACAACGGTCACAGGGTTGCTCCAGGTGGTGCCACCGTTCGTTGAGCGACTGGTCAACACGGCCTGCCCCTTGATTCCGCCGCTGACTTCCAAAATCGCCAGCGTTGAAACCATCCAAACATTGTGCTCGGCATCGTAAGCCACAGCTGGATCGCTGACGCGGTCATACGGATTAGCCGGGTTGTCATGCTTGGTGATGCCGGGCAGGTTGCCTGTCGTCCAGGCGCCACCGTTATTGGCAGACGTTGACCAGGCAATGTTGGATGCGCCACCGTCGAAGAAACGTCCGGTTTGTTGGGCCGAGACGATGGTTGAGCCAAAGGAAAAGGTATCAGGCTCCACCTGAGTCTTATGCTGGCTGGTCGCGTTTGTGTACGTGTCCACGCTGATTTGGGTGAGCGCTACGTTGGCGAGAGCAGCCAGCGGTAGTGCAAGCGCCAGGGAAAGCGATATGGCAATTGCGATCACAGATCGCCGTTTGAAATTATTAAATTGAAACATCAAGTCAACTCCTCGTTGTGTATTGACTGTGATGGAGCTTTGGTGCATGAGATTTCGGATTCGATGGATCATTGTCCAGGACGGGATAAGGATTAGATAGGGCGATCACCTCCTTTCGTGGAGTAGGTTCGTCTCGCTTGTGCAGGGAATCGGGGAGTCACCGAATGATCAAGACTCACCGAACGGATCGAATGGGATGTGCTGAAGAGTAACTTGAGCTCTCAGGCGAATCGTGTGTAATCATGGCACGCCGCGAAATGGTTAAATGGATGCAGATGATTTGTGCACAGTTGCTAACTGCTTACGCACAGCAGCATTTCCACGCTTCTATCAAGCGGGCTTTGACTCTGATGTCCAGCCACATCCTCTGCGGTGATATAGAACTCCCAGGTCCCATGGCCTTTTCCGGGCATATCCACCGCCTTGACGGTGACCTGATATTCATCGCCCGTGGCGTTCATCTCTGTGGCGGCGTAAGCCGGGTCTGTGCCCACGCGGGAATGGAGCACGACCCGTTTGATCCCCGACAGAGCTGTGATGCTGGCGGTTACGGTGACCGAGGTCGGGACGCAATCGATTGAGAAACTCTTGCTGGAGGTCGTGATACGATTGAAAATAGGGCCGGCCGTGTTCTGAGGCATGGGTGGGATCGGAACCGTTGCTCTTCCCTGACAGGCGCTGATCGCCATGGCAAGAATACAGGCCTTTACGACTCCCAGCGAATCACTCCATGGCTGTGGAATTCTCGCAATCTGTAGTTCCAATAGTATGTAGAAGAATTATGGTCTGTGGGATTGTGGTTTGTTCGATAACACTATACAACGTTGAGTTTTGAATTTCAAGGGTTTTTTGATTAATCTTTAGTGAGAGTGCTTATTCCTGATGATCAATTCAATTTATCAGGGACTCATCTTAGATTACCCAGATGCCCTGCGCCCTGCAGGAAATGACCTGTTTCCATACCGCCAGGCCAAGTCAGGACAAGTTTCTGCTGGACGATGGCAGAGATGTGGTTCCAAAGCTGAAGCCCTAAAATGGTATCAAGGACACTCTCAACAATTCTCGCCCTCGGCACGAAATCAAAATCCCGCCAATCAGCGGGTTTTGATTTCGTAATAATCTAAACCAAAATCTGAAAACCTGGCCCACACAGCGCTTCAAAAAGTTTAGTAATCGATGAAACAAGCGGCATTTCTATACCGTCGGAGTTGACCAACACCAGTTTTTGCTGGACTCTGGAAGAGCCATGCTTCCAAAGCTGAATCCATGAAAAAGGTGATGAAGGGGCAAGGCAGACAATCCAGCCTATTATTCTATGAGAGGCTGGGCGATCGGATAGTCGCTGAGACGGTTGTTGAGACTGGTGGAAAACAGTTGTTCGATNGGGTGGATGCCTGGTCGGATTTCCATCAGGGNCTCTTTTCTGGGACATGTCAAAGAGGCTGGTGAAGTCCATCAGCCTCTTTGATTTTTTGTCATGCGATTGGAGCTGGGCTCGGAGGAATGAATCTCCTCTTTGGTTAGGCTTCAATCATACTGCTTACGGGATCGTGATTGTATTCCCGTAGATGTTCTGATCCAATCCACCGGAGTTCGGACAGGTATTGGGTCCAAATGTGCCGTCGGACAATTGAGCGACGCACATATTCACATCGAAGCCATCCTGCACTGCCTCGCGCGGATCGTTGCCCGGCACTACATCGCGGTTGTCAGTCCAGGTCATATAGCCGAAGAGCGACCCATCGCCCAGCTCAACGAGCTGGATCCAGTTATAGTCGCCAAGGAAGGGAATGTCGCGGCTCCCAAACATCTCGTATTGTGGCTGCTGACCTACGCTGGAAGCCTGCATGGCTGATCCAAAGGTCGTTCCATCGGTGGAAACGGCTACGTAGGTGCGGAGCGCATCGGTTCCTGTGGAGGTGGCAGAGGTTGTGTTCCCAACCGGTAGTTGCACGCTGTAGTCTGGGTCGGC
>Ga0065704_10071306_pt1 | contig 11840 bp, 13 predicted proteins | sample SwiRhicommuniRL2_FD_59091 | JGI IMG/M metagenome (GOLD analysis project Ga0065704, IMG submission 59091) | Switchgrass rhizosphere bacterial communities from Rose Lake, Michigan, USA - RL2 v2 (version 2) | ecosystem: Host-associated > Plants > Roots > Rhizosphere > Soil | place: East Lansing, MI | reverse complement strand
ACTGGCGTCAGCGCGCCAGCCATCCGCTGAAGGCGGAGGCCGGGCTGGAGGAGGTGTTCACCCTCGCGCACGGCAGGCCTGCGCGCACCTTCCCGGTAAGGTTCCCGATGCTGCGTCTCGATCGTATCTATGTCAAAAATGCCCATGCCAGCAGCCCAACCGCGCTGGCCCTGAGTAACTGGCGTCATCTCTCCGACCATGCGCCATTAAGTGCGGAGATTCATTTATGAAATGTTCATGGCAAAGCGGTAACCGAATAAAACTGCTGGAAAATGGCGATCAATATTATCCGGCGGTATTTGCCGCCATTGAGAAGGCCCAGAGCCGGGTGCTTCTTGAAACCTTCATCTGGTTCGACGACAACGTGGGCCGCCAGCTGCACGCCGTTATTCTGCGCGCCGCCCAGCGCGGGGTGCATATCGAAGTGCTGCTCGACGGCTACGGTTCCCCCGATCTTGACGACGACTTCGTCGGGGAGCTCACCGCGGCAGGGGTGGTGTTCCGTTATTACGATCCGCGCCCGCCTCTGCTCGGCATGCGCACCAACGTCTTCCGCCGGATGCACCGCAAAATTGTGGTCGTGGATGAGCAGGTGGCCTTTGTCGGCGGGATTAACTACTCCGCTGAACATATGTCGGACTACGGTCCGGAAGCCAAACAGGATTATGCCGTCCAGGTCGAAGGCCCGGTGGTGCAGGACATATTGCAGTTTGTGGTGGAGAACCTGCCCGGCAAAGCCGCGGTGCGTCGCTGGTGGAAGCGGCGTCATCGCGCCGAAGAGAACAGGACCCCAGGCGAAGCCCAGGCGCTGTTCGTCTGGCGCGATAACGAAGAGCATCGGGACGATATTGAGCGCCACTATCTGAAGATGCTGGCCAACGCCCGGCGCGAGGTGATTATCGCCAACGCCTACTTCTTCCCCGGCTATCGTCTGCTGCACGCCATGCGCAATGCGGCCCGGCGCGGGGTGCGGGTGAAGCTCATCGTGCAGGGCGAGCCGGATATGCCGATTGTCACGGTGGGCGCACGCCTGCTGTACAACTATCTGGTGAAAGGTGGCGTGGAGATTTACGAATACCGCCGTCGTCCGCTGCACGGCAAGGTGGCGCTGATGGACGATCACTGGGTGACCGTCGGCTCCAGCAACCTCGATCCTCTCAGCCTGTCGCTGAACCTGGAGGCCAACCTGATTATTCACGATCGCCAGTTTAACCAGACCCTGCGCGACAATCTCTCCGCCATCATCGCCGAGGATTGCGTGCGGGTGGATGAGTCGATGGTGCCGAAACGCACCTGGTGGAACCTGGGCAAAAGCGTGGTGGTGTTCCACTTCCTGCGTCACTTCCCGGCGCTGGTGGGTTGGTTACCGGCCCATACGCCCAAGCTGGCGCAGGTGCCGCCCCCGGTTCAGCCCGAGATGGAGACCCAGGATCGGGTTGAAGCAGGCACCACAGGAGTGAAACCCTGATGAGCAAAAAACATTCCCGCTGGCGTCTGGCAAAAAAGATCCTCACCTGGGTATTTTTTATTGCCGTGGCGGTGCTGCTGGTGGTGTACGCCAAAAAGGTCGACTGGACTGAAGTCTGGAAGGTTATCCGCGACTATGACCGCACGTCGCTGATGATGGCGATCGCGCTGGTGGTGCTGAGCTACCTGCTGTATGGCTGTTACGATCTGCTCGGACGGGTCTACTGCGGGCATAAGCTGGCCAAACGCCAGGTAATGCTGGTGTCGTTTATCTGCTATGCCTTTAACCTGACCCTGAGCACCTGGGTCGGGGGCATCGGGATGCGCTACCGGCTTTACTCCCGTCTGGGGCTGCCCAGCAGCACCATCACCCGCATCTTCTCCCTGAGCATCACCACCAACTGGCTGGGCTATATCCTGCTGGGTGGGGTGATCTTTACCGCCGGGGTGGTGCAGCTCCCCGACCACTGGTATATCGACCAGACGACGCTGCGCATTCTTGGCGTGGTATTGCTGCTGGTGATCGCCGTCTATCTGTGGGCCTGCGCGTTTGCGAAGCGTCGTCATGTGACCATCAAAAAGCAGAAGCTGGTGCTCCCCTCGTGGCGCTTTGCGCTGGCGCAGATGGGGATTTCAGCCGGTAACTGGATGGCGATGGGGGCAATCATCTGGCTGCTGATCGGCGAGGACGTGAACTACTTCTTCGTGCTGGGGGTGCTGCTGGTGAGCAGTATTGCCGGGGTGATTGTGCATATTCCGGCCGGGATTGGCGTGCTGGAGGCGGTGTTTATCGCCCTGCTGGCGGGTGAGCATGTCTCCCACGGGACCATTATCGCTGCCCTGCTGGCTTACCGCATGCTCTATTACTTCCTGCCGCTGGGGCTGGCAACGGTCTGTTATCTGGTGCTGGAGAGCCGGGCGAAGAAGCTAAGAGCCAAAAACGAGCAGCAGATGGCGAAGTGATATCCCCACAACCCAGCCCTTATGTTTTGATCTTGTCTGCTGAGTGGAGAAGATCAAGACATAAGGGCCAGAAAAAGGGCATAAGACCGCATGTTATCGCCGATCGTTATCATCCTCTAAACGATGCTCATCATCTTCAAGGCGACGTCGAGCTTCGTCCAGCTGACGCTGGCGGTCATCCTGCAGGCGTCGCCGAGCCTGAGCTGCCTGCGACGGCTGTCTTAGAACGGCAGTAGCGGAGGAATCTCAAATTCTGTCGCGAGTAGTCCTCATCAGGCCTCAGGCATCTCCATTGAACGGATCACAAAAAAGTCCTGGGAGATGCCCGCTCCTTTTTCAACGGTTTGCAGGTCGTGTACAAACCATGCGTACATTTCCGGCGGTGCAGCATCTATGGGAAATGGCTGGGGCTTACCGAGGTGCGCCGCATGGAAATAATCCAGAAATCGCTTCGCACGCCACAGCGCCGGCCCATACACGTTCGGTACGATATCCCTGCGCCTGTCCATGGGGTTCTGTTCCATACTGTTTCGCATTCTTATCGCGGCATCCTTCACGTCATCAAGCCAGCCCCAGTTTTGCTGTAACACAGACAGTTCAGTGGCGTACTGCCCGGCGGTCTCTTTCGCCTCCTGAGTAATGCCTGCAAACCCTACTGATGAGCCAGCTGCGGCCAGCGTATCGCCGCGCTGCTTTTCGTATTTCATGCATTCTGTGCGGTACTGATAATACTGACGACCCAGCCAGTCGATATAGCTGTCCAGATGACGGTTCTGGCATGCGGTGCTTAATGAGGAAAAGGGCAGTGCGCTCTGGTACGCCTCTGCCCACTGCAGGACGGACTGGTTTTAACGTTGTCCTGGACAATGAAATACTCGGCAACAACGGGGTTACTTTCATTTAACGACTGAAAATCAGGGAAAGGCACGCCCGCCATGGTCGCCTCACGGTACATCCTGTGGAGCGCCACGCGGCAGAGTTCCGCACTGAGCTTCTGTTCGTCCGGTTTCAGGCCCCCGCCGATATCCTCCGCGCATCCGGGATAGAGTTCTTCCTTGTGCGCCGGGTTATTGCCGGTGCGGTACAGGCAGCGCCAGACGCGGGTTTCATGGGCGGCAACCAGATGCAGGCTTTTCTTTACCGCCTCAGGCAAGGGGGTATCCTGGTCGATGGACTTGTCCCCCAGCAACACGCTAATCCCTTTTATCGGCCCCCCAAACGCCGAGATAAAGTAATCCACGCCGTTGTTGTTGCTGGCCGATGTGCGTCGAGAGCAGTCAAACAGTCCGGTAAAGACGATATCGACGGGTATGCCCTGGTAGGTGTATTTATCCCCCTCTTTCTTACAGATATCTTTCAGCAAACTGTCCAGGAATTTACGTGCCAGGGTAGCGCCGAGGTCAAAACCGAACAGAGAAACAGAGATAAGCCTGATGGGGACCGGGCTTTTTTTAACGGCCTCCTTGTATCCTTCTTCAAAGGTTATCTTTGTGGACGTTATTCGGGTGTCGACCCCGGTCACCAGCATATCCGCTATTGTAGGGTTATCGCGCAGCCAGGGGGTGGCTTCGATACTAACTTTTTTGGTCGCATTTTTTGCAGTGTCGAAGGCCAGATTTTTCCATTCCGTAGGGTTGAGGAGTTTCTTACCCTGATGTTTTAAAATCTCGTACCAGCTGTCGCCTTTTAAAAAACCCACACCCGCTTCTTTGGCCATTTCACCAGGCTGACCTTTTATATCATCCGTTATGCTGCCCAGACCGCTATCCATAATGGTGTGAAGCTTTTCAGCGATGGTTTCATTGAACGGAGTGCCCAAGCCTGAAATGTAAAACTTTGAGTAGTACTCTTTACTTGTTTTTTGCGCATCATCAGGAAATGCACGAAATAAACGAGCAATATTGCTCAGTCGACGTTCTGGCGCGTCCTGTTCTATATTCCTGTGAATACCATCAAAGAAAAAACCCACATGCCATATCCGTGAACAGTTTCCTAAACCAGCATCTTCTGCCTGCTGGGCCCGGTTTGCAGCGGCGATAAGACTTTCAATATCCATATATTATTTCTCCTTTTTTAATTCTGGGGCTTGGTCTTTAATATCGTGAGAGTCAGGATGATTGAATCCGGTACTCCACCATAACCGGATATTATCTTCAGGCAGAAAATAGACATGGAGATAGTTTTCTCCCCACTGACGTTGCGGCATAGGTAATATTTTTTTGTGGACTTCTGTTCGCAACCCCGCTTTGTATTGCGCAAGTGTATAATCTACAGTCCAGATAATTTCTGCCTTATCCCCGCTTATGCTACCGCAGCAGGTTGCTCCTCCGCCTCCATACGCAAATGCATTTGCACCCGCCACGCCGTTTACGCTAAACCCTCTTATTGGCCTGTCAATTTCACTGTGAATAATCAGCGTCACCGGACCTGATGGCGGTCCCCAGACCGCAGCCCACACCGACCAGCCAAGATAAATCACCACCGGCAGTATCAGTGCTCCCCAAACCCATTTCCCCCAGCAGGCATAGCCCCGGTGAACCGCACCGTCTATTTTTTTATACGCACTGAAAAATCCCATAATGTATTTCCATCCCTGATGTTAAACGTTATTTTTCAAAACCTGCTCCAGCGAGACTTTCCCCAGAGCCACATTTTCTAATGCAGATTGCATCGTCCCTGACGCCAGAATTTTTTTACCACCATTGAGATAAAAAAGGGCATACAGCTTTTGCTCTGTGCCTGCTTTCATTTTCGCTTCGCAGGCTTTGTTCAGCGCTTTTTTGACCATATTTCTTTGTACACACGGAGCAAAATTCTGGCTGGAGGGCAACTTTTGCCAGGCTTTTAATACGCTGGTGACAACCGGTTCATCCGCCATGTATTGCCATTCTTCTTTATTCAGCCGTATGGCGCTGTCTCTCGCATTTATTACTAGTGAAGGAGGTATATCTACAGGATGCCATCCATTTTCTTCAGGTGCCCACCACTGTGAAACCCCTCTGAATAACATACTGTGCCATTCCCGGTCGTTACGACTCGCCAGCAAACTCATCACATCCCGCGTATAAAAACGCACTAAAGCCGCGGCCCCATTGGGTGAAATAATTGTACATGCAGCAGAAAGCTGAACGGCTAAAGCGCCTCCAGAGCGTGAAGAGGCGATAACAGCGGTTAAACCCGGTGTGGAATCAATATAACGATGTAGCATCTCCTTATTTTTTAATGCGAGTAGCCAAGGGCCATAGTTTCTGAATTCAGCAAGCTGTGAATGGAGATACAGTGAATGCAAAGCAGATGCGTGTTCATTATAAAAATCCTGAAAAGCATCCGATGTTTGCGCACCACCTTCCAGTAACAGAAAGAGATGTGTGTTCGTTGATTCAGGTAGCGCCTGCATCATTTTTGTGACATCCATTGACTAAGCTCCCTGAACAATAGCGTCGTTGGCTCTGATGGCATTGAGGAGGCACTCGATACATATTGTGCCACTAAGCGGCGGATACTGACCCGGGAGAAGCGGAATGGGTAGCGGCATGGTGGCCGGAGCCGCCGCCATTGTCCTTTTTGTCCGGCGCAGGTAGGTCCCCAAGGTGCCGTATTCGATTTTCCCCGCCTCCAGCCGCAGGTAGCTCCCGCCACCAATCAGCGTGATGCGCTTCTTCCCCGCAAAAGAGATGTCATCCGCCGAACTCAGGGTGAGCTTCTTCTCTGCAAACAGCTGCATCCTGCCGTTCTGGGCCTGCATCTCCACCGGCCCTTCCCCTGATTTCAGGCTCAGTTGTCCCGTTCGCGCGAACAGCCCCAGCTTTTCTCCGGCCAGGGCCGTCATGTTGCCCATCACGCCGGCGCTGATATCACCCCCGGCGTTGATGGCGACATTCTTAGCAGCCGTCATCTGCATATGTTCCCCGCTGGTCAGGGCCATTCCTTCGGGGGCGGAGAACAGCAGGGTTTCATTCAGCGGTTTGAGGCGCTTTTCAAACATCTGTATCTGGCTGTCAATGTCGGCTTTCAGGGCCTGCGCCTGCCCTGCCGCCACCTCAAGCTGCTGAAGCTGTTGCAGGCAGATATCAATTTCTTTCAGGGCGGTCTCCATCTCCAGTACTTCACCCGCTGCTTTCTGCTGCCCGTCCGCGGTGATAAACAGCCCTTTTGCGACGCGAATTACGCCATATTCATCGGTTCTGAGTTCAAACCCTTTGCCACGGGGTTTCTCCTGCGCGTCCACCAGATGTCCTGCACTGAGCTGCGTTTTGCCGTATTCCGTGGCGAGCTTGATATGCTCCTCGCCGCGCTGGTCTTCCATCCGCAGCTTGTTGTTCGCGGGCGTGCGCAGCACGTTGCGGGTGTGGTTGTCGCGGGCGACATGGTCCGGGTGCTCAGAGTCATGCAGGGCGTGGGAGATATACGGCAGGTCGATGTCGCCGCTGCTGTACGCGATGGCCACTTCGGTGCCATCAATAAGCGGGGTGTGCCAGCCGTATGTCCCGCCGGCATACGGCTTCGCCATCCGCAGCCACAGGCAGGCAAACCCCTGTTCAGTGTCGTCCCGGTCGAAATCCAGCCTGACGCGGTAGCGACCCTGTTTATCCAGATGCGCGTAAATATCGTTCTTCTCCCGGCTCTCGATGCGGGCAGGTAACGTGCCGTGCACTTCCGGGCGTGCTGTTTCCGGCGGGCGGAAGCAGTAGCGCTCCGTGTATGGCATTCCGTCGATGAAAACGTACAACCGGGTGTCCCGGGCAGCGTGGTAGTTAATCTCCGTGATGAGCACACCCTCCCGCAGGTCCCGGATGACTTCTCCCTGCGGCTCCAGCACCTGACCCGGCAGCAGACAGGCGGCGTTACTCTCCAGATGAACACGCGCCGAGGCATTCAGCTCCCGCTCATGCCGGATGCGGGCGTAAAAGGTACCGGATTCGGTATCCGGCTCCGGGTCGGTGTCGTCGCCCGCCTCCCGGTACGGCTCCGCGTAGCGGTAGTGCTCCCCGGTGGTCACGGCCTCACTGCGCACGCTGACCGTCGCATCCATCGGCGTACTGGCATCGCGATAGTTGTAGTCCCGGGTGCGGACCCGGCCCGGCACCACCTGATGCCGGGTGTGAACGTCCCACACCGATTCTGCCGCCCCGTCATACAACCCGGACGGCTCGCGGTACGGCAGGCGCACGTCAAAGTGGTAGTTCAGCTGGCTGTCGGCGAAAATCACCACTTCCAGACCGCGCGCTTCGTCCATCTCCGTGCGCCAGAAAATCCCGACCTCTGAAAGTATGCGCTGTATAAATTCCAGGTCCGTCTCCCGCCACTGGGTTATCAGCTCCCGCGCCGGGTAGGTTCGCTCCAGGCGGAAGTCAAAATCCGCGCCTTCCAGACCGTGGCCGCGCAGCACCTGCTCCACCACCTCCGGCACCGACTGGTTCTGAAAGAGGCGGCACTGACGGGTGCGCCTGAGCAACGCCAGACGGGAACTGAGCACCACCTGGTAATGTGACTGGTCGGCAGTGGTGGCAATCCACGCCAGACGGGTGATGATGCCGTGCACCGCCTTGCCGCTGCGCATATGCAGGGTGGCGTGTTTCATCAGCACCTGTTCCGGGGTGATGTCAGCCTGTGGGGTGGTGAAGTCGATGGTCCAGGAAAAGGGTTCGCTGAGGGCCTCCCGGCCGCGGAAGCGCAGGACGTCGGGCGTGACGGGGGAGTCTGTAATTTCGAGGGTGTAGCGGGTCTGTCCGTCGAAAAGGGCCAGCCAGTTATCCATAACAAAGCCTCATTTAACGTAAGGTTAATGAGGGATGGTTGCATGGAGAGGAGCCGGAGTAAATGGCTGAAACAGGAGTTAAATTCTGAAATTAGCGGAGGAATCTCAAATGCTGACCGCTTTTTGCAGCGCCTGCGAGGCGAACAATAAGAATTCGGTACGTAATGACATGGTATCTCTCGCATCCCACGACATAAGCGACTCCATAACAGAGGGTTCTTATGCCTTAGTAGTAGGTGTCTACTATGTCCCCGAACAAGTGTTCATGATGTCACCGGACCGTACCCCCACAGTTGAGTTGAGAGGGAGATATCACTTTTAGGCCCGGCAAGCAACGCGCCGCCGGGCATCATCGTTAACGCCGGTTGCCAAAGATGCGCAGCAGCATCAGGAACAGGTTGATGAAGTCCAGATAGAGGGTCAGCGCCCCGAGAATCGAGTATTTACGCAGGTTTGAACTGTCGCGGACGTCGATCTGCTCCCCGATGTTTTTCAGCTTCTGCGTGTCGTAAGCCGTCAGGCCGACAAACACAATCACCCCGATATAGGTCACCGCCCACATCAGCGCTTCGCTCTTCAGCCAGAAGTTCACCAGCGACGCCAGCACGATACCAATCAGCGCCATAAACAGCATGTTGCCAAAGCCGCTCAGGTCGCGTTTGGTGGTATAGCCGTAGAGACTCATCGCGCCAAACATCCCGCCTGCCACCACGAAGGTGCTGGCAATTGACGAGTAGGTGTAAACGATGAAGATGCTGGAGAGCGTCAGGCCGGTGAGCGCCGAATAGAGCATAAACAGCGTGGTCGCCATCCCGGCACTGAGCTTATGCACCAGCCCGGACAGGACAAACACCAGCGCCAGCTGGGCGATAATCAGCCCAAAGAAGGTAATCTTGCTGGAGAAGACGAACATCATCACGGCAGGCGTGTTGGCTGAGAACCAGGCGACAAAGGCGGTAAGCAGCAATCCGCAGGTCATCCAGCCATAGACCTGCGCCATATAAGTTTGCAGGCCGCTGCGGGTCTGCACGATAGAATCGGAACGGGGAAATCTGTCCATAACGCACTCCTTTTTAAGTGGACACACTGTTATAGCCTAACACATCCCGGCAATCCGGCTACCAGCGGCTGGCGGCTTCCTTGTCGCTGTCCCGGGACTCCACCCAGCGATCCCCTTCCGGGGTGGCTTCGCGCTTCCAGAACGGGGCGCGGGTTTTCAGATAATCCATAATAAACTCGCCTGCGGCAAAGGCGCTGCCGCGATGAGCGCTAGTGACGCCCACGAAGACGATCTCTTCCCCGGGCCACATCTCGCCGATGCGGTGGATCACCGTCACCCGGCCCAGCGGCCAGCGCTCACGGGCCTGGTCGACGATCTCCGCCAGCGCTTTTTCGGTCATGCCCGGATAGTGCTCGAGGGTCAGGGCCTTCACGCTGTCGCCCAGATTGTGGTTGCGTACTTTACCGGTGAAGGTGACCACCGCCCCGTCTTCGTCGCGCTCCGCCAGCCAGCTGTACTCCGTGCCGACGCTGAAACGCGCCTGATCGACCACGATTCTGGTGTCAGTCATCTCAACCTCCGGTCACCGGTGGGAAGAAGGCCACCTCATCGCCCGGCTTGACCGGATGGGTGAACTCCACCAGGGTCTGGTTTACCGCCGCCAGCAGTTTTCCCGCGTCCAGCGCCAGCGCCCAGCGGTCGCTCTGCGCCGCCAGATGCGCCCGCAGCGCTTCCACGGTGTCGAACTCCGTATCCAGTGTCAGGCTGTCGGTATTAACCAGCTCGCGCACCTGCGCAAAAAACAGTACCTTAATCATGCTCTTCCGCCCTGAAATCACCAGATTTACCGCCACTTTTCGCCAGCAGGCGAACCGGGCCGATAACCATATCTTTCTGCACCGCTTTGCACATGTCGTAGATGGTTAAGGCCGCCACGGACGCGGCGGTCAAGGCCTCCATCTCCACCCCGGTTTTCCCGGTCAGGCGGCATAAGGATTCGATGCGCACCCGGTTATGCTCCGGCTCGGCCCGCAGGTTAACTTCCACTTTGCTGAGCATCAGGGGATGACACAGCGGGATCAGATCCCAGGTGCGTTTCGCTGCCTGGATCCCGGCGATCCGCGCCGTGGCGAAGACATCCCCTTTGTGGTGACTGCCGTCAATGATCATTCCCAGGGTCTCAGGGAGCATGGTGACGAACGCTTCCGCGCGCGCCTCACGCACGGTTTCGGCCTTGGCGGAGACGTCCACCATATGGGCTTCGCCCGCGGCGTTAATGTGGGTCAGTTGCGACATAGCTTACTTCTTCAGATGAGGATGGAAATTACACGGACGCGTGCGGGCATCCAGCTGCGGGGCAATGATGTTTTCCCACGCGGTGCGGCAGGCCTTAGTGGAGCCCGGCATGGCAAAAATCACCGTGTTGTTGGCGATCCCGGCCACGGCGCGCGACTGCAGGGTGGAGGTGCCGATCTCTTCAAACGACAGCATGCGGAACACCTCTCCGAAGCCTTCGATCTCACGATCGAACAGCGGCAGCAGCGCTTCCGGGGCCTGATCGCCCGCGGTAAAGCCGGTGCCGCCGGTGATCAGCACCACCTGCACGTTGTCGCTGGCGACCCAGCGCGACACTTCCGCGCGAATGGCGTAGCGGTTCTCTTTGACGATGGCCTTGTCGACGATCTGATGTCCCGCCTCGTGGGCTGCATCGCGCAGCCAGTGGCCGGACGTGTCATCCTCCTCGCCGCGGCGTTCGGAAACGGTAAGGATAGCAATACGCGTCGGGATAAATTCAGCGCTTACCTGACTCATCTTGTGGTTCCTTTTGCGATTACCCGCCGATGTAGGACAGGTTCTGGGTGATCCCGGTGTTGCCCTGATGCAGGAAGTGGGTCTGCTTTTTGTGCATCAGCGCCTCAGAAATGCGTGCTTCCAGCGCAGCCTGCTGGGCGTCATCGGCCAGTAGATCGCGCAGATCAACGCCGCCGTCGCCAAACAGGCACAGGTGCAGTTTGCCCACCGACGAGACGCGCAGGCGGTTGCAGCTGGCACAGAAGTCTTTCTCATACGGCATGATAAGCCCGATCTCCCCTTCGTAGTCGGGGTGGCAAAAGACCTGTGCCGGGCCGTCGCTGCGCTGGCGAAGCTGATGGATCCAGCCGCGTTTAAGCAGTTCATCGCGTAATACCATGCCGGAGATGTGGTGGCGGGAGAACAGGTCGCTGCCCTCGCCGGTCTCCATCAGCTCGATAAAACGCAGTTGAATGCGGCGGGGTTTGATCCACGCCAGGAAGGTATCCAGCTGATGATGGTTCACATCGCGCATCAGCACGGTGTTGACCTTCACCTTGTCAAAGCCGGCCGCAAAGGCCGCATCGATGCCCTCCATCACCTGGTGGAACTTATCCTGGCCGGTGATAGCGTGAAACTGACGGGCATCCAGACTGTCGACGCTGACGTTGATGGCCGTCAGCCCCGCATCGCGCCACCCGGCAACGTCACGCGCCAGGCGATAACCGTTGGTGGTGACCGCAATCTGGCGGATGGCGTCGTTTTCACGCACCGCGGCGATGATGTCGGTGAAGTCACGGCGCAGCGAAGGCTCACCGCCGGTCAGACGGACCTTTTCAGTGCCCATGGCGGCAAACGCAC
>Ga0065704_10000834_pt1 | contig 11852 bp, 13 predicted proteins | sample SwiRhicommuniRL2_FD_59091 | JGI IMG/M metagenome (GOLD analysis project Ga0065704, IMG submission 59091) | Switchgrass rhizosphere bacterial communities from Rose Lake, Michigan, USA - RL2 v2 (version 2) | ecosystem: Host-associated > Plants > Roots > Rhizosphere > Soil | place: East Lansing, MI | reverse complement strand
CGATGTTGAGAGACAGAATTCTTTCAAGTCGATTTATCAGGTTTCTATCAGTCATAACCTGAAGTCCAGTGTTACTAGAAGGCGAGTTTGTTCCTATGATAATTGGAGCAATGAGATTACTCGTTTTGATAAGAGTGCTATAGGCGTCTTGAATTGTCAAATATTACCTTATGATTTTTTTGTAAATATATTCATATTTGATTGATTAATGAATTACAAGTGTATTCTCTGATTCGTTATGCTGGGCGCATCTGAAGAATAAAATATGTTGCATCCTAAAATAAGGAAGTTTGAAAACGGTATCTGTTGGGATTCCATCGTACAACGAAGGAACAAATATTGTCACAATTTTGGAAAGTGTAATCAACTCAAAGCTAGATTCAGTCGAACTCTGCGAAATTATTATATCCGATGATTCAACAGATGAGACTCCAGATGTTGTAAAAAAATTCATGGAGAATAATTCGGAAAAGATAGTCTTTCTTCATAATGATAGTAGAAGAGGAGCAGCAAGTGCCTGGAACAATATTATACAAAATGCAAAGGGCGAAATAATTGTGTTATATGATGCAGATGTCGTACCAAATCCAAATTGTATGTCAGAACTGGTTAACAAGATCAACAGTAATATCGGCATATGTGCTTCCAATCCGAGACCTATTAGAAATAGTGGAATTCCAGCGAAAGGCACGATTTTTATCAGCGATTGGTTGGCCTCAATAAGAAAAAAACAACTNTCCGAATATACTGTAATGGGAAGAGGATTNTCGATNCGATCTGATATTGCTAAAAAAATAACGATACCTGAGAACCTCATAGCGATAGATCTTTACATACAAAGTCAAGTAACGAATATGGGTTATGAAGTAGTCTTTAATCCCAACGCAATTGTNATGTTCAAGCCAGCAAGGACTTTTGTNGATTTTTGTTCTCAGGTGTTACGGGCCATAAAAGGCCATAATCAGATAAAAAAGCTTGGCTACAAAGCAAAGTATGGACTAACACTAAAGACATCTGTTTTTGAATTTATTCACACAGCATTAAGAAATCCAGTTGGAGCAATTTCTGCCTGCATTTGCTATCTTGTTATGCCAATCTATATGTTGAGAATTAAAAATCTTGATTCTGCCTTATGGCATACTGCGCAAAGTACTAAATAATTACGGGAATTGTACTCGAATTTCTACATTTTGGACTAGACATATGTTCAACCATAAAAATAAAAAATGGTATAAATACTCCTCTCCAATTACGATCGTAGAAGTGAGTGATACAACAATTGCTTCTTGTGGCTATGTATGCTACCCCCGAGATAACAATGCTCAAAGTTTAATTGAGTTCTGGAAGGATTGCGAAGTCGTCAGAGATTTGTACTTTGCTACAGCCACATTTGCATTTGAAAGTAAACCGTATTTTCCTAATAATTCAAATCACTATATACTTGTAAAATATGATGGACTGGACAAGATAGTACAAGGCATTTCAAAATACCAGAGCCCCAACAGTTCCCTCTTTCTATTCAGTAATGAAACAGAATTATTCCAAAAATATCATGAAAAAGTTAGTTACCTTTCAATTTATTATACAAGATACGACCAAGACAATCAGGAGGTAAGGGATATTGCGGGTATTCTGGCAAGAAGGGATATGGTAGTGAGTGCAAATTTGGGAAATCTAAAATTCATAATGAACAAAAAATTACCGTTTATTTTCCCACATTCAGATAACATTATTATTTTGGAAGTTGAAGGTAAGAAGAGTCACCAAAGTGATCAGAATTATTGCGAAAAGACACGAAAGGATGTTGCAAGAAAAGGGATTCCCCTCATTAATCTTGTAAGCTTCTCTATTTTGGAAAAACTACGATAATATAGTTCCGATCAGAACCGTTAAATATGAAGCTATTTTCTATTTTTTCGACCAATATTGAGCAAACCGATGGATCTAGGGAGTCTGAAAGTAGGTTCCTATATTATTATTGATAATGAACCGTGTAGAATAGTTTCATACGATCATAGTAAACCCGGGAAACATGGTTCAGCAAAAGCAAGAGTTTCAGCCATTTCAGTTTTTGATGGGTCAAAACATAGCTTGGTCTCACCTGTTTCAGCCAGTGTGGATGTCCCGTTGATAGACAAGAGAAACGGTCAAATTATTTCCATTTCTGGACAGATATTTCAAGTCATGGACCTTGAAACATTTGAAATGTTCGAAACTTCATCTGTAGAAGATGAAATTAGAGAAAAAATTGTGCAGGGAGCAGAAGTTGAATATTGGAAGGTACTTGAAAGGGTAAAAATAACCCGAATAAAGGGATAGATTTAGATACCAAAAATTTTTAACAAACTTTACCAAGAAGGATATCGTACATTCAAGGATTACAATTGGACAAATTGATAAGATTTATCTAAAGTATTGAATATTATAATAGACGGTTCTGCTTCAATATTTCCATCTATATTTGGAAAGTCTTTATGTGCACAACCCGGGTTTAATACTAGTGTATTTTGTATTTTATCGTCTCGCTTCTTATGAGTATGCCCATAAATGACCAAATCATACAATTGACTTGTGATTAAGGCTTTAGTAACCTTATCACTTGTTCCATGATATATTGCAATTCTCAGTCCGTCTAATCGAAGATCACCAAATTCTCCGTATAGTTCTCCTCCAATTTCTTGAAAATTTCTCAATAATCCCAATTTTTCACCATCATTGTTTCCGAGTACTCCTACAAGTTTTCCATTGAAGTTCTTGAATTGCTTTACTACACCTGGGAAAACATAATCTCCCGCATGGATTACATAATCTACCCTTCTTTCATTAAAGGACTTTATTGCGTTTTTTAGACTTGACAGGTCATCATGCGTATCGGATATTATGCCTATGTTCATTAATTATTTACAATCTATGCTAATAATATAATTGCAAATAAATCAATCTGTAGAAAATAATCTATACAGTTCTTGAAACATGGATTTTATAATATACTGATACTCATGAAATTTCACTTTCCTGGCGACTCTTATTTCTTCTTCGAATCTTTACTATGAACCATATAATAAAACCTACTATTACACAGGCTGCTACTATATCGAGGTATATTGCATATTTGTCAATATTCTTCCAGTTATTTCCAAGTAATATGCCTATATAAGTTAACATTGAATTCCAAATAAGGGATCCTAAGAATGTATAAATTGAGAATTTAACAAAATTTGCTTTACCAACACCACATGGCAAAGAAATATAAGTTCTTACTGCGGGTAACAACCTACAAAAGAATGAAATTTTATCACCATATTTTTCAAACAATTCCTCGGTTAATTCAAGATGGCTTTTCTTAAACAGTATATATTTTCCATATTTTAATATGAATGCCCTTCCTACCTTTATTCCCAAGTAATATGTCAGAATTGACCCAACCAGATTTCCGAATGTTCCAGCAAGTACCACACTTATGGGTTCAAATGTCCCCTTGCTGACAAGAAAACCTGAAAAAGGCATAATAATTTCACTTGGTATAGGAATTAGGGCGCTCTCCAAGATCATTAGTAGAAAAATTCCTGGGTATCCCAGACTCGAGATAAATGAAATTACAAAATCAATAATTGGCTTGAGAATTTCAAATGTAATTGACAACTAACTTTTAAAAAATAGATGGCATAAATATCTGTTTATTTTTGCAGNGTAATGCGGANTTGTAATTTCTATAATACNTGCCGGAGGCGGGACTTGAGCCCGCGGCCTTTCGATTATGAGTCGAACGCTCTGACCAAGCTGAGCTACCCCGGCGCTCAGCTCCTTGANCAAGATGATTTTTGGAAACATAATATATTTTATTCAAAGCAGTCGTTATCNTCGACTTGAGATTAATCGTGGTCTGAGGCATNAGNGAAAGCTGTGAAATTGAGTCGATTGAGTAGGATAGATTTTTTTGNCAGGAACCTTTTAATCTAGATCTCTGAATTTCGTAGATTATGAAGGATGCCATAAAGCGCACTATCGTAAAAACAGTAAGCAATGGAAAGGTCTTTTCCAGACATGGGAGAGGATATTCTAAGGATGAATTAATACAATCAGGGTTAACGGATATCCGTGTAGCTCGAAAATTAAACATACCAATTGATCCTTTTAGAAAAAGTAGTCGTGAGGAAAATGTTGAGCAACTTAAGGCTTTCTTAAAAACAGAGACCCCAAAGAACACCGCAAAGGTTAAACCAAAAAGGGTCAAGAAGCCAACGAAATAAGAACAAAGATAACTTGTTATGGCTCCAAGGTTACAAATTGTGACTATTATTCAGCGCCCTTTATTGTGGATATATAATTAAAATAAGGTTAAACTGTATATATTAAATTAGAATATCTTAATGATTTCCAACTTCTATGTATGCTATTGAGTCTTTCCTAACTTTAAATATTATGAATCAATAAATTTTTTTATGACCATGAAAGTGAAAGTTACAATTACTAGTACTGCAGTGGTAGTCTTGGTATTAGCAACTGTAGTGATAACAGCATCTACATATGGGTTGACTGAACTGGTGTTCGCACAAGCAGTTCCAAAATTTGTGATAAACCTAACAGGCAGTGAAGAGGTACCGCCGGTTCAAACAGAGGCAACAGGTGTAATCGAGATCAGCCTAATGCCCGATTCGGTAGGATATAGTATAAACGCTACTAGTATAGACGGTGTTACTGCAGGACATGTACATCTTGGCAAAAAAGGCGAAAATGGACCCATAGTGGTTACATTGTTCAAATATGATTCTCCTATGAATAAAGTATCAGAAAACGGTACAATTACGGCTGATAAACTTGAAGGACCAATGGGTGGCAAGCAATTATCTGACTATCTAGCTGCAGGTGCTAATGGTTCATTATATATCAATATTCATACAGAACGAAACCCTAATGGAGAAATTCGTGGACAAAGTGGAGCCAATTAGCCCAGAAATAAAAACGATACCAGATAATAGTCATCTTTTTTGTTCAATGCTTTCTTTTAATTTAATTTATCTATAGTTTCATTCATTTTCGCAGGGATTCTTAATTCCCTTTTATTGATAATGATCATAAACCTTTTGATTTCCATCTTTTGTTTTTGTATCCCAAATTGGAATTGCGGAACACTCTTTACATTCTAAATAAACGTCTATACTATTCTGCTTACTCAATATTTTATTACGCTGTTTGGCGATGATCTTTCGCTTTCCGCATACACTGCATATTGAAAAATTTCCTACGAGACTCATCTTTTAATTTGATTGTTATTAATATCGCACAGCCGATATAAAACTTTTTTTTCTCTTTCGACCGCAAATTTTGATCTCTGGGTTTTTCATCTTGTCTAAAACCCAGTGGACGAGTTCGATCTTTTGGTTAAATCTCGTTTGTAAACACCGTCGGCTGTATCGACCCATCTTTTAGACTCTTCAATTTCTTTTTGTAATGTTTGCTCTATATCAATAATATCAATTTGCAGTGTGATGATTTAAAATAACACGTTTTTTGTAGAAAGGGAGACTTGTAACTCCATCCGGATATAAGGAAACTAATTAATAAGCACAGGCTAAACTAGGACTATATATAAATATATCCTCTCAATAATATATTCATGACAAGCGCGTTAGTTTCTGAAAGCATTTCGTCACTCCTTTCGTGGCCAGTTGGAAATCTAATGAATAATGATGCAATTATACTTGAGGCAGATAGGAATTTAGATGAAGCAATAAAGAAGATGAAGGAAAGAAATCAGCGCAGTGTTCTTGCAACACACCTTGGAGAAGTAGTAGGTATGGTGAGCAAGACNGATATACTTTATAAGGTAACATCTGAGGGAAAAAATCCTTCCAAGATTAAACTTAGGGAAATAATGACGTCTCCAGTTNTAGCAGTAAATCCTCAAAANACAATAAAAGATGCTCTTACNATCATGAACAAACGCAATGTAAGACAATTAATGGTTCACGCGTATTCTGCAGTTCTTGGAATAATATCACGNGAAGATATTTCGAGGAAAATGGAATCTATCGCTCTTTCATCCATAGATGAAGTTCTACATGGAACACCAGTATGCATTATTGATACAAAATCCATAGAATATGTGAAGGACTCTAGTAAGGCAAATTTCAGCTGTGCGTATTGTGGTTCTCCTTTTGATACAAAAGAAGGGCTTTCAAAACACATTGATAGGCTTCATAATGAATCTGGTATCTTGGAAGGAGATGTCAGGCATTTAATGGACTGATAATCATTTTTTTCTTTTGTTACATACCATTGTTCAGTGATCGATATTCATAATTAGTAACTTGTAGTCTTTTTTCCAGTTTTCGATTTGATACTAATTTAATACTTTTTTTGTACTTTTAATATGATGATAATTAATCCAATATTGGCGAACTAATTTGATTAAGGCTTTAGAGAAATTAAAAAACATACAGAAGTTTAGTTTTTGGTATAGTAGTGTCATTTTGTCTTTTGTAAATGCTAGAAAATTACTAAAATCCGACGTACATTGTTGGAAAAAAGTGAAAAGTAATAACGAATATCTGGAAATTCTTAGGTACAAGGATCACAATTATTTACCCTGAAGACAGAACATGTGAACCTGATGATTTATTAGGAATTTTCTTGACCTTTTCGAGTGTCGAGAAATTTCAAGTTATACTTTGCTTCTATCCTGCCCCTCATAGGTTTTGTCTTGTTTGCTAACTATGATCTATCAAACGCGCAGTCAAACTTAACCGCTCCAAACTTAACTGCACCCAGTCTACAGTCAAACTTAACTGCACCCAGTCTACAGTCAAACTTAACTGCACCCAGTCTACAGTCAAACTTACCTACACCTAATGGACCGCCTACTGTGGATACTCCAAATACTTCCTCTTCTATAACTGAGACCCTAAACGACGTCCTATCTGGATCGATTGATGGAATGATTGGAGAGACTGTTGACATGCTAAGCAGTGATACTGCCAAGGTGGCTGATGACTCACCAACAAGTAGTCTCGAAAACGAATTACCTTCAAGTCTTACCCTAGATAAAAACAATGAGAGTGCTGTGCAAGATACTCCTCTGCAAACAAGAATAGAGGGGAATANTACCAGCGGAGTTTTNAACAATAGTNAGATAATTCCGGCTNATAATGAAAGTACTTCCGATTCTGTAGACGAAATCAAACNGTCACTTCAAAAATCCATTTATAACTCTTCAATTGTACAGAGTTTCGACAATAACAGTTTTACTAAAATAGTGAATCAAGATACTCTTGATCAATTTGTTTACAAAATGAAAAATATTCTAGATATAGACCTTTTCAAATAACTTTAAACTTCTTTACCAGAGAATCATTAGGTGAATTGCTTCGTAAGGTTAGGGTTGGTGTCTCATTCACTTTATCGTTATCAGAAACAGTATCAAGATGAGTTTGCAACACAACTACAACAATACTCCGATTACACTACAATTGGGCTCGTCTGAAATATTTGAACTTAATTAGATCGCCATTTGAATAGTATAAGATCGCCATTTGGATAGGCTAATTTTCGGCTATAGTAATTTAAAACGTATATCATGTGATAATATCAAAGCATTAACATGTTATGTTATATTCTTAATTTAATTAAAGATATTTGAAAACCTTATATTCTTTATATATTTAAGTGAAAATATGAAGCGGATTGACGCGATAGTTCATAGTGAAATGATTCCAGAATTAAACGAAAAGCTTAAAGGAATAGGAGTTGGGGGAGTTACAATTACGGATGGAAAGGGCAGTGGCAAAGGTGAAAAACCTGTAGTCCAATCCGGGCGCGGTACAGGAAAATATGTTTCAGAATTTTCTGCTAGAGCAAATTTGTCTACAGTCGTGGATGATTCGGAAGTTGATAAGGTAGTGCAGACCATTTTAGATACAGTAAGCACTGGCTCTCCCGGGGATGGAAAAATTTTCGTATCGTCAGTTGCTGAGGCAATAGATATAGGAACCCAAAAAAGAGGAAACGAAGCTCTCAAATAACATATTTTCTGAGTAGTCATTTTTGAAATATGTACTGTGAAACAACCTAGTTGCAATCTATTTATTTTTGAGCATTTTTTCATTAAGAAAGTAATTAACTTTATAACGTCAGTTCGATAATCCATTTTCGAATCGAAGACAAAAAGAAACATATCACTTTTAAGTCAGATATCAAAATTATTTACATATTAATGGCTATTGGCAGACAGATACGACTTTCGAGAATTCTAAATAATGGTAAAATGCTTTGTATCCCTATGGATCACGGAATAACAAATGGTCCAATACCTGGATTGGAAAACGTTTATGATTTCATTTACAAATGTGAAAAATCAGGAGTTACCAGTATTATTATAAACAAAGGAATTATCAAGGCCCTGCCACGACCTCCAACGGTGGGATTAATCGCACACTTATCTGCTAGTACTTCACTTGGCCTTTCGCCAAACAAGAAAGTACAGATGGGGAGTGTCGAAGATGCAATAAGACTTGGCGCCGATGGAATTTCAGTTCACATAAACATAGGTGCCAAAGAAGAACCTGAAATGCTTCAAAAGTTAGGTACAATTTCTGACAAATGTAATGAATGGAATGTTCCCTTAATTGCAATGATGTACCCTAGGGGTGAAAACATTAAGGATCCGTATAATGTTGACATAGTCTCCCACGTAGCTCGGATTGGTGCGGAGGCCGGAGCTGATATTGTTAAGACCGTTTATACCGGTGATAGGGATTCCTTTAAACGGGTTGTAAGAACATGCCCCGTTCCCATAGTTATTGCAGGAGGACCAAAAGCCACCACTGACGAAGATATCCTGGAAATGTGCGACGGGGCCATGCATGCGGGAGCTATTGGTGTTACCTTTGGGCGAAACATATTCCAACACAAAAACCCTCCTCAGATTCTGACCGCGTTATCAAGGATTATTTTTAACAAAGAAAAGCCAAAAGAGGTATTAAGAAATATTGTCAGACCAAAAAAATAAGGAATTCATATTAAAACCCCTAGTGAAAAGAGAAAAACTTGATGACTTTCTATCCAAAGTATCGAATGTATCACTTGTATACGGGGATCCTACAGTTATAACAGACAAGAAATTCAAAACGATATTCCACTCTGATAATGCGGATCTTGTTGTGTGCAATAGTTTGGATTTGTTAAAGAAAAATAAGGAAATTTTGGACAAAAGTGTAGGTTACACAAAAAAAATTGCAAACAACCAGGATCTGGAGGATATTGTTCTTGCTTCTAAATATGGAGCAGATTTCGTTATTGTTGAAGTTACTGACTGGAAGATAATTCCACTAGAGAATCTTATTGCTAAGCTTCAGAAAACCGGAACTAAAATTTACACAACAACTAAAAATTCAGAAGAAATTAGAACGATGTTCTCTGTTCTGGAACTTGGAGTAGATGGAGTTATATTGGAAACAGACGATGTTACTCAAGTTGAGAATTCACATCAGTTGCTTGATAACCCTGCTTTCAATTTAGAATACGCGAAGATTTTAGAATTAAAGGATGTTGGCATGGGCGAGAGGGTGTGCGTTGATACGGTATCGATGATGACCATTGGCGAGGGAATGCTCATAGGTAGTAAATCAAATTTCTTGTTTCTGGTGCACAATGAATCAGTAGGCTCCTCATTCACCTCGCCTCGACCGTTTAGGGTTAATGCAGGTGCCGTTCATTGCTATACTGCAATGTCAGATGGGACTACAAAATACTTGTCTGAGTTAGAGGCTGGCGTGGAGATCCTTGTTGTGAGCAAAGATGGTACCAGTAGAAAGTCTACCGTAGGACGATCGAAGATTGAATCTAGGCCAATGAAATTAGTAAAAGCTCAAATAGGAGATTCTTGGGGCACTGTAATCTTGCAGAACGCTGAAACAATAAGGCTAATTGCAAAAGACAATAGATTGGTTTCTGTCACTGATTTAAAAGTCGGTGATGAAGTCTTGGCCTATACCAAATCTTCATCCGGAAGACATTTTGGTATGTCGGTCGATGAATTCATACTAGAAAAGTAAAACAGTGAAACCATTACGTTTCTAAATTTGATTTCAAAATCGTCTCTTGCAATGGATTATAATATGAAATTGACTCTTCATTTTTCAAACCACCTTCTCATGTCAGCTCTCAATATTTCTAGGGGTTGGAAGCCATTTTCGTAATCGTACTTTTGAATTCCTGTGAAATTTTTTGTTTCCTAATGAATTAACTAATACGTCTCATGTCAACCTTCAAGTTCATCTTTTTAGTATATGATTTAATTAATTTTATTTATCATCCAGTTTATTTTTTTTAAGTATGCGGAATATGCATTGATACTTAAAGAAAAAACAATTCCATGTTACTTGAATTTCAAAATTCCATAACCCAGGGTAATTGCAAAAAAATTCTTTCAGAATTGACTGCAAATTTCATTCAGCTTACAATAACTTCTCCTCCTTATAGAAATGCCATAGATTATGAAGCGCATATTGAGAAAAATGGATATTATCGGGGGAAAAAGAGAAAAGAAACAGGTGAATATCTCGAAGAGATGGTTGATATCTTTAACAATAGCGTTTACAGAGTCACTAAAGATGGAGGTTACTGTTGTATAGTAATTGGAAATGAAGTTGTAAACGGTACCATTATTCCGCTTCCTCATATGTTATTATCAAAGTTGGTTCAACCTTTTGGAAATTGGAACCTTCATGAAGAGATCATCTGGCACAAAGTTACTGGTGGTACCAATAGATATGGATCTTTTGTAATTAATCCATACCCAAAATATTTTAGAGCCAATATTATGCATGAATTCATTCTTGTCTTGAGAAAAGGAGATGTAAATAGTGGGAGAACAAACAGGCGTGATATTCTTCCTGCGAAACATGAAGAGTTTACAAAAGAGATCGCAAATTCAGTTTGGCATATTGCNCCTGTTCCACCTGGACATATAAATCACCCATGTCCATTTCCAGAAGAGATTCCATACCGTCTTATGAAGCTCTACTCATACGAGGGCGATATTATACTTGATCCTTTTAATGGTAGCGGGCAAACCACGAAAGTAGCGCACAATTTTTCTAGACGATATATCGGAATAGATTTAATGAGTGAATATGTTGTATTGGCCAANTCGCGAATAAATAATGAAACACTGCANATTNGGCCTGAGGCTTTGATAGCAAAGTGGCAAAAAATTCGATCGCATTATTTTACTAATTAGGAAATTCAAGTATAAGCTGTGATTGCCCAATGAGATCATTCTTGAAATAATCTGTGTCTGGAGAAATGCGACCCGATTTAATACATCTATCAGACATGGAGCGCCTAATCAAGATCCAAATTTGATGAGAAAAAATACCTTGTATTCAAAATCAAATTTCGTTCAGATTTATTCAATATTTATTTTATAAAACACTCTTGTCTACTGTTTTTTAATTAATACTTAACTAGAATTAAAGCCGAGCCTTTTATAGAATTTTTTAGACGTATTAAATGATCAGTTGCTTCAGACAAAATATGTTAATCTAATTCTATTATCCCTATTATCCGTTTTTACCATTATTTTTATGGGACACTCTCATGCTAAATTAGAAAATTATGAAATTGCAATTGTATATCCCGCTAACAACAGTTACGTTCAGGCTGGTAATTTGACCATGACNGGGACAGCATCATATAATTCTAGTCAACAGTGTAATGTTTNCGTTTTATGGAATGATGAGTCATCCATTCCACATGCAGCGAAGGCGACAAACGGAGATAATTATTCTATGTGGAATTTCAATTATGATTCTTCATTTCGTGAAATAATTGAAGGTCCAAACAAACTCACG
>Ga0065704_10001936_pt1 | contig 11863 bp, 10 predicted proteins | sample SwiRhicommuniRL2_FD_59091 | JGI IMG/M metagenome (GOLD analysis project Ga0065704, IMG submission 59091) | Switchgrass rhizosphere bacterial communities from Rose Lake, Michigan, USA - RL2 v2 (version 2) | ecosystem: Host-associated > Plants > Roots > Rhizosphere > Soil | place: East Lansing, MI | reverse complement strand
TCGGCACGTCGACAAAGTTACCTTTCAGCCCCCACAGAATATTGTGGTGTAACTGATTCAGATCCGGGTTTGAACAGGCGAAAGACCCGGTCTGCTCCATATCGGAATGCAAAACAATGGCGGNGAAGTTATTCAGATCCAACTGCGCCGGATATTCCTCAACCTTCACAAAGCGGAAACCTTGCCAGGTGAAGTGCGGATGCCAGGTTTCTGCCCCTTTACCTTTGAGCACATATTCAGTGCGCTGTCGGGCAGAACGCAGATTATCGAGATACACATTGCCCTCTGCGTCCAGCACTTCAAAGTGGCGTAACACGACTTTATCGCCCGCNTTGCCGCTGACCGTAAACTCTACCCAGCCACTGAGATTCTGGCCAAAATCAATGACTGTGTCGCCNTGCGGCGTGGTGAGCAGCGCAACAGGCTTAATTTCTCCCATTTTCCTGACCCTGTTGCTTCCCTGCGCCACCAGTGTGGATTTTTCATGCATCGCCAGACTGACCGGACGCCATCCCTTCTCTGCGAAACCTTTCACGCACCAGCCGGGGATTTCCCTGCGCGCATCGTAAGTTTCGCCGTCATAGATTTCTGAAAACAGAATGGCGGAATCCTGCCCTTTCCAGCTTTCATCGCTGACCACAATTTCATGCGAGCCATCGTTATAATTTATGACCAGTTGGGAAATAAGCGCGCTCCGTTCACCATAATAATTGCGATGACGGCTGAAGCCCATATCGCCTTTGTACCAGCCCGCACCGACAATAGCGCCAATAACGTTTTCACCTTTTTCCAGATGTCCCGTCACATCATAAGTCTGATAAAGTAAATGATGGTGATAACTCGTCCAGCCTGGCGTCAGGGCATCTTCTCCGACTTTATGACCGTTGAGATGTAATTCATAAAGTCCGAGTGCACTGACATGAATAAAGGCAGACTGAATATCTTCCGCNCGGTTCAGAACAAAAGGNTTTCGCAATAATGTTGCNCCGGAATTGTCTTTATCTGCCGACGTTTCGGCGGTAATAAAATCAGCCAGCCATTCATGGCTATACAGCACGCCGGAAATCATCTCCGCAGGTGAACTCCAGGCACTGGTTTCGTCATAATTATCACGTACCTGTACACGGATAAAATAATGCTGCGAGGATGTGAGCATTAATTCCGTCAGGGAAACATTATTTGAACATTCGCTTTCCTGCCATTCGCCGCGAAGCAGGATATTATCGAAATTCTGATCCTGGCTGATCTGGATCCGGTAAGCAGTTTGCCGGACATTTCTGTTATGGCTTTCAATTTCCCAGCCTAATACAGGCAGTTCCTGCACACCGTGCAATGCAGATTCCTGATTTACTGTAAGTCTGATCACTGCGAGCATAATGCCTTACTCCTCATGTAATGTTGTCTGAGCGGTAAAATAAACAACTAGATTTGCTTTATGGCGGATGCCGGATATTGTGTTGCCGGTTCTTTAATAACCGTACCGGCTTCGCTGTTAAATTCATTCCTTTGCTTGCCGTGGAAACAGATCCAGCCGATCAATAAACCGGAAGCCACCGTAGAGGATAAGATGAAATACAATACCAGCGGACCGGCATCAAGCAGCAGTGGCGTAATGAATGCCAGCACACCGCATAACAACCGGGAAATAGCGACGATAATACCTTGTGCTGTAGACCGGAGCATGGTCGGGAAGGATTCCTGCGACCAGACTTTCATTATCCCTTCGAAGGCCAGACCGCTGCCTATCGCGGTAAAGAATAAACAACCGAACCAGGATACGGGTGAAAAGTTAAATACTACCGGCAGGAAGAATCCTCCCGCAAAACAAAATGCCCCCATAATAAACGCGGGGATACGTTTCGGTGTATCGACAAAGCGCATAAACATGATCCCGGCAAATACCCCGACCGGCATGGTCAGCAGGTTCCACAGCGAGTGTTGCCCGACGGAAATACCCACTACGTTAACTGCAATATAAGTCCCAAACTGACCGCCGGTATTCGCTGCAAGATTGGTAAAAGTATAGAACAGNCACAACGCAATAAACGGCCACAGATATTTCCCGTGGATAAGATCTTTAAACGACGCTTTCTGCGCACGCACCGTGACAATGCCTGCACGCCGTTCGTTTCGGGCAATCAGCCATAAAGGCGACTCCGGGATCGTACAGCGCAACGCCAGCAGAACGACGGCCACNACGCAGACATGCAGATACATAATCTGCGCACCGGGCCTTCCCCAGTCGCCCACCATGGCAGAAATTGCCATCGTGGTGCCAATCCCCAAAAACCACAGCAGATTCGACAATCCGATAATTTTCCCGCGATTTTTATCCGTCGCCGCTTCAGCAATGGTCGCCAGTGATACCGGTAAGTCTGCACCGGTAGCTAACCCGACCAACAATGTGCCAGCCAGCAGCACCGGAAAGGTATTGCCGAATGCCAGCAGCAGCGTACCGATAATGATCATTGCCATGGTGACAATAAACACTTTGCGTCGGCCATAACAATCCCCCAGTCTGCCGCCCAGAAATGCACCCAGTGCAATACTCAGGGTTAATATGCCAGAAAGTATGCCTATCTGAGCTGATGTTGTCCCTATCGTTTTCTGATAAATAACCAGGGCCGTTCCGTTTGAAACAATCGCGGCTGAATCAATATATGACGCCATGCCGGAAACCACCCCGACGTACCAGGGATTAGGTTGTTTAGTGGTTGACATAATAATGTCCTTCAGAGGTAATGGTGAATAAAAAAGTCCGTGAGTTATCCTNAATTNTTAGTGNTGTTATGGTTTTATATTATTAATTCTTATTATTGAATTTTGTTTTTAATAGCGNGTTTTAATCACACTNTTACTGACTCTCATTCGCTCCTGNGAGGGTGTTCTGTGAAACTCTTTTTTATAGGCTTCCGTCAGACGTGATGGGGTGGAAAAACCGCACACGGTGGCTATTTTCCCGACAGTTAAATCTGAGGTACGCAATAATTCCTGTGTTTTTAACAGACGGTAACGCTGCTGAAATTTTTCAGGTGTAAATCCTGTCATCTCTTTTATAAATCTGAACATCGTTCTTTTTGCCACACCACTTTCTTCACATAAATAATCCCAGTTGATGCTGCATGTGTAATTCTCGCGTAAATAATTCAGCAGATGTCGCTTGCCGGAATCTGTCGGGCTGGCCCGGCATTCCTTGCGGGTCGCACACTGGTACAGGATGACCATCATCGAAAATAAATAAGACTCTGCTGTGGCAAAGTAGGCGTTGTCGTAACAGGCATCACTTTGNCGGGTGATTTTATCGGTCAGCTCAATAACTTTCGTCAGTTCNNCGTCCGTTAATCCTGCACGCCGCTTTTTTATCGAGGCAGTATAATCTTTGATNCCCGCCGTCAGTTGNCCAATGTTATTGAGAAAATAAAACGGGCGCTCTTTATGGAGCAAAATATTAGTAATTGACAGCTTATTGGTGGATTCATAACAATGGACATCATGAGCGCTGACGATGAAAAAATCGCCTTTATGAATAAATTCAGCCTGGTCGTTGATTATATGAAACCCGCTGCCGTTGCGGACAATAACCAGCTCATCAAACTCATGCCCGTGTACATCTTCCATCGACTGGCGATTCATATCGAATAAACTGAAAGCATGATGTTCCGAGAGAAAGAAATCACTGACCTTGAGTATTTTCATATATTCACCGGGTTAATAACTAAAATAAATATCGTTAATCACTCTGCGCCATAAAATGTTATGTCCTGATAAAATGATTAGACCGTAATAATTATGACAAGTCTATATAACCCACTGGCACTGGGGCGTAACCGCCCGTGACGTTTGTTTCATTTTTGTATCAGTGAGCTCATTTGAGGATCATCAGACATAAAAAATGCGCAGAGAGATCTGCGCATCGGGAGGAACGGCATGAAACGGTTTTGCTGAACGTTATGTCTGATGCAACCGGTGCTTATGCCCTTTCATCAGACTCAGCGAGGCAGAAAATGCCGCACCTTCGTCACCGGCCATAATCGCTTCGTAAATACGTTTATGTTCACTGAGGCACATGCCCCCTTCTTTTGAGGAATACTCAAAGAACCATTTGAAAATGGTGGTCAGCACGTTGCCGAACGGCACGTAAAAACAGTTTCCGGAGGAAATGAAAATCATCCGGTGGAACTGCGTATCGATATCGACCCAATGTTGTGCATCGAAGTTTTCGGCTACGTGACACATCTGGCGATAAATTCTTGAGAGTTCAATGCGTTGCTCTTTACTGGCGTTCACCGCCGCCAGCGCGGTGGCGTGCGGTTCAATCGCTTTGCGAAATTCCAGAAACTGGTGGTAAATATCTTCCGTCGCTTCCATGCCCTGCATCCACTCCAGCAACTGCGGATCCAGCATGTTCCATTGCGGACGCTCTTTCACGCGGGTGCCGATTTTTGGCCGCGACTCCAGTAATCCCTTGGAAGTCAGCAGTTTCAGCGCTTCACGCAACGCAGTACGGCTGACGCCAAACTGTTCGCCCAGCTCGATTTCACTCGGCAGTATCGCGCCTGACGCCAGTTCGCCCGAAAGAATTTTGCGGGCGATGTCGCGGGCGATATGGGTATTCAGGCCACGGGTCATGCCTGCGGCGGTTTCAAACTGCATCGTCATGCTCTTCCCTTTTTCCTGTGCAGATTGCCGACATCATAGTTCAGGTGGCGGCGCGCTGCATGCCCCCGCCACACTGAAACGCCCGAACTGTGCGCTACGGCGCCATCTGGCCGCCATTCACATCCAGAATCTGGCCGGTGATGTAACCACTGCAGGCGTGCGACGCGAAAAACAGGTAAGACGGCGCCAGTTCTTCAGCGGTGCCGAAACGACCCATGGCGATGGAGCCGGCGATTTTTTCGCGCACTTCTGCGCTCTTATCCGCGTGAAAAACGGTGTCGATGGTGCCCGGCGCGATCACGTTAAAGCGGATATTGTCCCGGGTGAATTCTTTCACCCAGTTGCGGTGCACATTGTGCAGCCAGGCCTTTGAAGCGGCGTAGAGACTGGCACCCGGCCCGCCGCCTTCGCGTCCGGCAATCGAACCGGTGCTGATCACCGATGTGGTTTTACCGCTCTGTTTCGCCGCGTGACGCAGATGCGGAATAGCAAATTTTGTGACCATCAGCGCCGAGCGGGCATTGAGATCCATCACATGGTCATAAAAATCATCGTCAATGCTTTCCAGCCCCTGACGTCCGCCCAGGCCGCCCGCGTTATTAATCAGCACATCAATGCCACCAAAGCGTTCGACAAAACTCGCCACCAGCGCTTCGCACTCGGCCGACTTCGTCACATCCGCACCAAAATAGGCCACTTCGCCGCCGTTCTTAGCGATATCAGCCGCCAGTTTGTCCAGGCTGGCATCATGACGATGGCCGTTAATCCCGACTTTTGCGCCCGCTGCGGCAAATGCCTGCGCCGCCGCCAGCCCGATACCTTTGGTTGAACCGGTGATCAAAACACGCTGACCTTTCAAATCGTTAAACATAGTGACTCCTTTATGATTCAGGGATGTTCAGAGGTGAAACGGATTGCCACGCCACGCTGAACGCATCTTCCGCAGCCGGTGCGGCGCGGTTGCTGATGCGGACGTTCAGTGTCCGGTTGGCGGCAAAGTAAATATTCAGTTCGGTTTGCACGTCGTCATGGCTGACCACGCTGACGCGTTCAACCTTGCCGCGCGCGTCGAGGGACATTTCGCTGGCTTCATCAAAATAGCCGTGGGTTTCAAACACGCTGGCGAAAATGGCGTTTGTCCCCCGGGTTCGCAGCAGTAAAGCGGGTTCATTACGCAGGTTAAAATTCGGATCGCTGGCCCCGGTGCGGGCGACAATCAGTTCGCCACCGTCGGGAAAGGCGCTGACCAGGGTGCGGTAACTGTCGCCGTCAAGCCAGCTGAATAAGGCCGAATCTCCCGCCGCAATATCAGCCCTCGCGCAATCCCATAAATGCTGATAGCCGTGATCTTCNCCGAGTGGCGTCAGCTGGCTGGCAGCATCAAGAGCGGCATCAGTGCGGACAAACTGACCGAGATGATGCAGGCAATAATCGTACTGGTGCGGCTCATGGCTGGTAAGCCGGAACACATCCACGATCAGCGGCGAAGACAGTTCCGGCAGGCTCAGCATCAGCACCGTTCGTTGCTGGTTCACCCCCGGATAATAATCATTAAGCCGCGCACTCATCCCCTGACAGGCCGGATTACCCGTGACGAAGAAATGCGGTTCGCCCCAGCGTGTTTCGGCNTCAAGNCTGTTGCCGCCATTCTGGCTTTGCCCGTCAACCACCACGGTGTTNTGCGCGACGGTCTGCTTGCAGTAACTATTGTTTTCAGGAATATAGCGGCCACCGAATTTAGGCTCGACGTTGACCCAGCGGCCAAAGCCGTAATCACGCAGGAACTCGCGTCCGCCGCTGAACAGGCTAAGATGCAGGCCGTCAAAGTGGCCGTGATTGAGCGCCGAATGCAGGCGGGGAATGCTGCCGTGCTGGCCGTACCACATCAGCGCCATGTCCTGATTTTCTGCGTCACTGCGTAAAATCCCGATGCCGCCCTGCGTGCCTTGCGGACCATCGCGCAGTTCTGCGCTGCCCCAGTCCACGGGCGTTGCCAGGGCTTTTTTCAGGGCAGCAGAGAGTTTCAGCGCGGCCGCACTCACCCACACCGTTTGCTGTTGTTGTGCGACAGCAATCCACTGCGGATTGTGGCCATAGCGGGAATAGCAGACGCTGGCGGCGATCACCGCGCCGTCATCACGGATATTGATGGTTTTAGAGGAATCATTCAGCGCAGGCCAGACGCCGTCGGGGAATGCGGTCTGCATCAGGGCTTCACAGGTTTTACGGATAATCTGCTCACGGAACTGATAAATCTGTAAATCCGGCTGACGCCGTTCAATGGCCTCCGCCAGCAGTAACAACGGACGCAACGCAAAGCGGTGGTAATACGGCCCTTCGATATAATAACCGTCCGGCGAAAAAAGCTGGCTGAGCTGGGCAAAGAATCCGCCACTTTCACTGTCGCCTTTCAGGCCATATAAGGCTTTTTCTACCAGCGATGCATCGNCCAGCACATAACCNCTGATCGCCGCNGCGGCNACCGACCAGATACCGTGNTTATGCACGATATCGAAATCACGGGTATGCCGGTTCAGCGCATCATCTGCCATCACCTGAAACAGGTTAGTTTCGATATGTTCCCGCTGAGCCGCGGTAAGCGATGGCATCACACAGTGGTAGCCTTCGACGGCGTACAGCCAGAACATATTTTCATTCAGGGTCTGATGGAACAAACGACCGGGCGCATTGCTGTCTTTGCTGGTCGCGCTGCCCAGCGAGGGATAAATGTCGGCGTAACCGGTCAGCAGCGCCAGCGCGTAATCGCCATAACGTGGCTCACCGGTGATCAGCGCTAAACGCCCCGCCAGATTGATTCCCAGATAGTTTTGCTTGTGCTGCGTATGCTCAGGGCCACCNGCCTCGCCGTGNCCGGGAATCGTCNGCGGCTGCACGAGCATGTTTTCCAGCGTGGTGATTTGCGCACGCAGCGCCGCACCCAAAGGAGAATCTGCATTAATCTGNCCGCGCAGTTCATCCGCTTCGCCCGCGCTTATCTGCAACGGCTGCCAGTGATTCATTTATGCATCTCCTGAGGCTGTGGCGCGACATATCCCGCCGCAAACGATGGCAATGACAGCAGCCAGGTTTCGCGTTCGGCCTCCATCACCGCGCCACGGGTCAGGTCTTCGTGGTATCCGCCGGAAGCCGGTTTCACCGCTGGCGGCAAGGTGAATTTCGCGCTGCGGATGTATTGTTCGTAACGGTTTTCACCCGTAGCGTTATCCGCCCAGGACAGCAACGGCACCGGACGCACACGGATCTGATCCAGTGACTTGTATGACCAGGGCACTGACGGATCGGTAAAGCGCGCCATGAAATCCAGCGAGGTCAGCACGCTGCCGCCTTGTGACGTTTTGTAATGCCAGAGGTCAATGCCGTTTTTCTGCGCCAGCACCGCCATCATGCTGATTGCCTGCAAATTGAAGTAGCTGTAATGAAACGAACGCGTGCGCGCCAGCTCGGCAGGCTGCGTGCCATCGGGTTTGAGTTGCACATCCAGCTTGCTTTTCATCAGTTTCGCCATGTCGCCAGTCAGCGCTTTATCGCCCAGATACCAGGCAATACCGGAGACTTGTGTCACATACCAGTTACCGTGATTGTTCTCCGTTCGCCCTTCTTTTTTCGCGATTTTACTGCCCTGCAACCACTGCAGATAATCCTGCATCCACGCCCGCATTTGCTGTTCGTCGTTATCTGTCCAGGCCGGATTTCCGCGCAACAGCACTAACGAATCGACAATTCGGGTGGAGAAATAGCGGCCATCCAGCACACCGGCGTTACGTCCCGGCGAAATGCCCGGCACGCCCTGCGCATAATTCAGATTCGGGTTCATGCGCGTTTCCGGGTTGATAAACCAGGTGCGCAGCAGGCTGGCGGCTTTATCGGCGTATTTCTGTTCGCCGGAGAAATACCACGCCAGCGTCAGGTTCTGCACCCGTGCGGTAAAAATCGGCCAGCCGCACGCCATCACTCTGGTCGTTTTTACTGGCGGGATTCACATGACCGTCCTTGCGCACCCACGGCAGCCCGTCGGGTGTGCTGTCGTCCGGCCACCAGTACGCACTCAGGCTGAGATAATCATGCTTCGAGCCTCCCGGCGGCGTCATGCCTTTGTCGGTCACGCTCAGCTCAGGCTTGTTCAGGGCGGAATCCGCCGCGGCCAGCAAGTGCTGATACGCCTCCGCCGTTTGCGGTGCCGCACGGTGATCGTGCAGTTGCTGGCGGACAACAGACATTTGCGCCGTATTCAAAAATGCCGGTTCCGCAGCCAGTGCTCCGGCAGAACCCGTCATCAGCGTCAGCAACAGCACCAGGCTGGCCGTCACTCCTTTTCCATTACTGCACAGCATTAACGTCATGTATTCTCCCGGCTCCGCGCCATTTCCCCGTTGAGATTTCACGCTTTAGTCATACTAATAAAGCAATGAACCTTCATTTTCGCCAGCCAGAATTGACTTAAAAGCCGATATTAGGCCAAACAAGTGACCAGAATCACAATTTGATAACAAACTAAGCATTTCTTATTTGTCCGTACTTTTAATTTCAATTCCCTCTTCTACGCTTGCTCAATACATAACCAAAAAACATCTCACCCTACAAACAAGAGAGTAACGACAATGGATATCAACGTTCTGGTCATGATCGGTTACTTCGTCTTAATGATTGCCATCAGTTATGCCTTCAAAAAAATGGCGTCCGGCTCCTCGAGCCACTATTTCCGCGGCGGCGGGCGAATGCTCTGGTGGATGGTCGGCGCGACCGCCTTTATGATCCAGTTCAGCGCCTGGACATTTACCGGTGCGGCCGGTCAGGCTTACCGCTACGGTTTCAATGTCGTCAGCGTGTTTGCCGGTAACGTGTTCGGCTATCTGATCGCCTGGTGGTGGTTTGCCGCCCGCTTCCGCCAGTTGCGTGTTGATACCGCAACCGAGGCAATCAACCATCGCTTCGGCAAAGGTAANGAACAGTTTTTCACCTGGATGATCATTCCGCTGAGCATTCTCAGCGCCGGCGTATGGCTGAACAGCCTGGCGGTGTTTGCCAGCGCGGTATTCCGGCACGACATCACTCTGACGCTATGGGTGACGGGCATCGTGGTGCTGGTGATTTCGCTGCTGAGTGGGGCGTGGGGCGTGGTCGCCAGTGATTTTGTGCAGACGCTGGTGGTGGCGATTATTTCCATTGCCTGCGCAGTGGTGGCGTTATTTAAAGTCGGCGGCCCGGTGAAACTGGTGACGGAGTTTCCTTCCGGCTTCATTACCGGCCCTGACGTTGGCCCGCATTATATTTCCCTGCTGGTGGCCTGTTTCCTGTTCTTCTTTATCAAGAATGTGCAGAGCATCAATAACCTGCAGGATTCCTACCGCTTCCTGAATGCCAAAGACAGTTTCAATGCCAAAAAGGCGGCATTGTTCGCGTTAGTGCTGATGCTGGTCGGTACGATTATCTGGTTCATTCCGCCGTGGGCGGTGGCGATCCTTTATCCTGACGCGGCAACCGCGCATCCGGAACTGGGCAAAAACGCGACCGATGCGGTGTATCTGATTTTTGCAGAACGCGCCATGCCGGTGGGCACCGTCGGCCTGCTGATGGCCGGACTGTTCGCCGCCACCATGTCTTCTATGGATTGTGCACTGAACCGTAATTCCGGGATTTTTGTACGCAGCTTCTGGACGCCGGTCATTAACCGTGACAGTGAACGCAGCGACAAATATCAGTTGCGCGTCGGCCAGATTGCCTGCGTGGTGAATGGCGTACTGGTCATTCTGGTGGCGCAATACATGCACACCATGCAGACAGTCAGCCTGTTCGACCTGATGATGAAAGTCGGCACGCTGATGCAGGCACCGATTGTGGTGCCGCTGTTCCTCGGTGTGTTTATCCGTAAAACGCCGGACTGGGCGGCATGGGTCACCGTATTATTCGGATTATGTGTGTCTTATGTGGTGGCGAACCTGTTCACCGCGCCGGATGTCGCCCGTCTGCTGGGGATCACCCTGACGGCACGTGANCTGCTGGATGTGGCGATCATGTGGAATATCTTTGCGCACCTGGTGTTTACCGGCGGGTTCTTCTGNCTGACCACCCTGTTCTATCGCGAGTCCGATACNGTGCGGGAAACTCAGCGCCAGCAGTTCTTTTCTGACATGGAGACACCCGTCTATGCCGACCATGAACAAGATGAGTTCGACCGCCTGCAGCGCGATAAAATCGGCCGTATTTCGATGTACATGGGCGCGGGGTTGCTGCTGATGGTGCTGGTGCCGAATCCGTTGTGGGGACGGCTCCTGTTCCTGCTGTGCGCCCTGTCAGTTCTGCTGTTCGGCTGGATATTGCACCGCAGCGCAGAAAAAGGCATGAAAGCCGCACTGGCCAAAAAAGCATTAAAACGCAATGTGGTGACGTCGCAAAGATAGGGGCAATGAGAAAACCAATGCAGAGATTTGGGCAACGGTTTGCTGTATTCCGTTCATAAAAAACCCGCTTTAGCAGCGGGTTTTAATATCAGACAAAAAAAGATTACGCACCGGATTTACTTCGGAAGTTCTGTTACCTGTTTCACTTCAGTTTTGCTGATTTGCTGTTTCACACCATTGGCGTCGGTATATTCCAGCAGACCGGAATCTGCTTCTTTCGGTTTACCGTCGCTGATGATGGTTCGCGCATCATTGGTCTGAATCGCATAACTCGTGCGGGTACAGCCAGACAGCGCTGCGACACACAGGATAGCGGCTAAAGGCAAAAGCATTTTTTGAGGCAATAAATTCCTGTTCATCATTCTCTCCTTTGTCAGAATTTCCGGATAAATCAGTTATCCAGTTCACTCATATTTTTAACCTGGTCGCGATTGATCTGCTCGGTTTTACCCGTCTCGGCATTTTTATAAGACACCAGACCGGTATCGTCATCTACCTGAGGTTTACCGTCTGTGACGATGGTTTTCCCGTCCGTAGTTTTAATCGCCTGATTAGACGCGCAACCTGCGACAAAAAGAATGGATACAGCGGCAAGTGACGCGGCAATAAGGTTTTTCCTGTTCATACTTCTCTCCTGAAAGTGATTCTGATTTAACAATGCGTTTAGTAAGCATAGTTAGCATTTCAGCTTGTTCATTGAGAAACATCTGTATTTGCCCCGTACCTTCATCACAGGTGTGTCATTCAAGGCACAAAATCCCTTAAACAGCCCCGCTTCCCCTCTG